>Ga0208458_1003141_pt1 | contig 11408 bp, 8 predicted proteins | sample AD_UKC085_MetaG_FD_184432 | JGI IMG/M metagenome (GOLD analysis project Ga0208458, IMG submission 184432) | Active sludge microbial communities of municipal wastewater-treating anaerobic digesters from USA - AD_UKC085_MetaG (SPAdes) (version 2) | ecosystem: Engineered > Bioreactor > Anaerobic >... | reverse complement strand
AGACGGGCGAACCCGTGCTGGAGCATCCCGCAGGCCAGGTAGCGCGAGAACTCGTGCTCCACGAACGGCGGAAACCCTGCGCCCGAGTCGTAACGGCGGCGGGCTTCGGCCAGAAGGTCCTGGACGTGGTCTCGTACCACCCTGTGAAGCGCAGTAGCCTCGGGGTGGCGGCGACGGTACTTCGCCGGAAGTGGACGGCTCGCAGCACCAGGCGTGCGCTCGAAGACCAGTGGCGGGCACAGGGCCGCCGCATTGCCCATGATTTTGGGGGATATGGCTGGGGTGGAATCCATCCACCGGGATATCGCCTCCCGGCGGCTGACGTTTCATCGGACCTGTCAAACTGTCCGCACTGAATGAATCTTAGAGCGGCTTCCTGCTGGCGGCGACGATGCCTTTGACGGGGATGTGCATTTCGGTCTGCCGGTAAAAAAATCGCGGCGTGTCGTGACCGTCCAAGCGGCTTTCGGGGCGACGGCTTGCTTCGCGCCGGCCCCTATTGCCGCTTGGCGGCACGCCGCGCAAGCTCGAATCGAACGCGAAGCGTCTGCCACCCCGGACCACCCGCGCAGCGGGACGCCGAGCCCCCGGGGCGAAGGCGCCCTGATTGCGAATCAAAAGGTCAACCAAACAAAATCAACAACTTACACCGCCGTTTCCGTGGTCAGGAAGGGGGAAGGGGTTGGATTTGCTTAGGATGTTGATGCCGCCAAGTTACTGTCAGATCCATGCCATAGTGCCTCGCCAGACGCCCGACGATGTGGTACACATTTTCTCGGAACCAAAACGGATGCGCAAATGGTCCTGCAAACCAAAGAAGGCCAATCGTTCGACCGAAAGTCATTGAAGAAAGTTCAAGGCAGGACCGCTGATTTCCCCGAACTGGCCTCCGACTGCGTCAGTTTCGCAAATGCGTCCGGTGGAGTGATCGCCATTGGCATAGAAGATGATGCCGTTGCACCACCTGCCGGCCAGCACATTGAACCTCACCTATCCGAGAAGATCCGTAAACGTATTGGTGAATTGACCGTCAATGTGCAAGTTCTTCCAGAACTTCGGCATCACGAAAACGGAAGCGACTACATTCTTCTGCACATTGCTCGGTCACCCGGGGTTGCATCAACGTGCGATGGGCGATACTTCGTCAGGGTTGGCGACACATCTCGTCCAATTATCGGGGATGACATATTACGGCTTGCAGCAGAACGTCCAGCGTTCCCTTGGGAGTCAATCACATCCTTGGGCTTGAGTCGGACGGACGTCGAGACAACTAAACTACGTAATCTGGTTGATGCCATTCGTGCCTCAGAACGCGTGAAAGCGTCGGTAAAGGGCAAAACTGACAATGAACTTCTGGAACACTATGGACTGACACGCGATGGCGCACTGACAAACCTCGGCGTATTGCTGCTTGGGCGGACGGCCGATCGTGGCAGACTTGGAACTGCCCCGGTCATTCAAGTTATCAAGTACGACGAAGGAAATGTAAAGCTCCAGAAATATTCCTGGAATGACTACGCCCTGTCTCCAATTGAGTTGATTGATACGGTCCTGGATGGGGTTCCAGATCTTCAGGAAGTCTATGAGATTCCGGATGGCCTGTTCAGGAAAACGATCCCGGCTTTTGAAGACGTCGTGATCCGTGAATTGCTGGTTAACGCACTCGTCCACAGACCCTACACCCAACGCGGGGACATATTTCTGAATATCTACCCGGACCGTCTGGAAATAGTGAACCCTGGCCGCCTTCCCTTGGGTGTAACGCCTCAGAATATCCTGCACACGACCATTCGCAGAAATGACGGACTTGCCCGCGTCTTCCATGATCTGAAACTGATGGAAGGTGAAGGAAGCGGATTCGACATGATGTACGACCGACTTCTTTCAAATGGGAAGTCGGCCCCAGTTGTTACGGAGGGCACCGATTCGGTGCATGTGACGGTGCCCAAACGTATTGTGCAACCCGGTGTCATCAGCCTTTTTGAACATGTCGACAAGCAATTCCAACTCGGCCAGCGGGAACGGATCACTTTGGCCATCCTGGCACAAACAGAAGGGCTTTCTGCCGCGGACCTTTCCACACGCCTTGGCCTTACGGAAGCAGAGGCTTTGCGTAATTGGTTGGGCCGCCTGATCGACCTAGGTCTTCTCAAAATGTCCGGAAGAACCCGGGGCACTCGCTATTTTGTCCCGCCAGCACTGCTTCGCAATGTTGGCCTCGACAAACTGACCACGTTGACCCGAATGCAGCCTCACAGATTGAGGGCCCTTATCATCGAGGACGTAGAACGCTTCCCAAGTTCGTCAATTTCTGAAATTCACAGACGAATCGGACCTGAAATCCCGGTGCGGGCTCTGCAAAGACAGGTGCAAGCACTGATCATGGATGACCAACTGATCCCCTTTGGGGAAAAACGCTGGCGACGATACCAAGTTAAGGCTTCTATTGACCAACAACACCGGTTGGTGAATAGAAAAACGTAGCACCAACCACAACCGCTTGATCTCAAACAACATCTCTATTAACCAGAGTTAGGATTCCGGTTCAATTGAACACATGGCAAGGGTTAATAGACCGCCACTGGAGCCCAGCTTCATGAACGTCAAACAACGCAGCCGAGGCCATCACATGCGTGGACGTTGAGCGTTACGCCTTCCAAGGCCAACTGATCACAAATTCCGACGAATCTGACCAAAACCACATGCTTCTTTCCACCCGGCTGAACCCAGGTTGTGAACCCCTATCTGACAGAACCTGGCCAAGGTGGATTCTGGACCCCCTGGTGAACGACTGAATGGCTTTCAAGATGTCAGGGGTTGATTACCCTCGCTGCCAACCGAGAGCCCTTCAGATCGGCCGGTGTCAACGAAAATCTGAAGGCGCTGGGAGGACGAGGGACAGTCCAGAGCACCGGGGCTGCGTCCCTTTCAATTTCGATTGTGATGGCAGGACGGACGCCCGATGTCGTGCCAGTCATTCCTTCGCCTTCACCTTTTCGTCCTCGGGCGCCAAGACGGTGCCGACGTAGTTGAGAAGGGACCACGCCCGCAGCCCGTTGATCTCGGTGTCGTACTCTACCGACTCACCGTGCATGACTTGGTGCCGATTCAGTTGGTTGAACCCTTCCCCACGCTCATCAGGTACAGCGGAGATGGGAAGCGTCTCGGCAAGAGGCGCAAGGAGCGCGGCGTTAAACGAATCGACGCCGACGCTCTTCGCGTAGTCCGCAGTTGCGGGCTCCACCTTCCTCTCCTTGGCCCCCTTCGACTGCTTCCGCTTGAACAACTGCACGCCGATGGCGTCCCGGCACGTGCCGTCAGCCTGAGCCAGCAGCAACGGGATCGAAAGCGCGAAGTCCCCCGCCTCGTGGGCGCGCCGCGCAGCCGAGACAAACCGTGCCCGTCTGGATAGAGCCTATTCAAATCGGACTCGATGCGCGAGAGGCTCGCCCGGAAGTGGGCCGTCAACTGACTCTCGGCCTCATCGACCTTCCCCTGCTCCAGCAGTTCCTCCAGCTCGATCATGTCCTTGACTGCCATCCCCAAGTCGAGGAACCACCCCTGCTTGGCAAGCCGGACTACTCCATCCCTCGTGGGTTCCGGAAGGTGGAGGATGGCATCCCGAATCCAGTTCGACGGGAACGTCGTGATCGAGTCCAATGGGATATGTGCGTATTCCGGTGATGCCGATCACCGATTCCGCTCGAAGCCGATCACTGATTCCGCTCGAAGCCGATCACTGATTCCGCTCGAAGCCGATCACCGATTCCGCTCGAAGCCGATCACTCGCCGGAGCATAGCAACGATGCAGCCACCTGGTGTTTTCGCAGCCTGACAATTTCAATGAGCTAAGTGCCGGATTTTCCACCGACGACAATTACACGTGAGCATTGTAAGCCGGCCACGAAAAATTGATCCACTTCGTGGCGGGGCCCGTTGCGGCTGACCGGCAGCGCAGCTTGGCGGCCAGTGGCCTGTGCCGGTGCTATTCATCGTCGTTGCCTCGTTTCTTGCGCAGTGACGGCCCCTTCAGTTCGATGCGGTGCGCCCGGTTCACCAGGCGGTCCAGGATGGCGTCGGCGATGGTCGGGTCGCCGATGGTGTCGTGCCAGTTGGCGACCGGCACCTGGCTGGTGACGATAGTTGCCTTCAGTCCGTTGCGGTCCTCGATTATTTCAAGCATATCATGGCGTTCCTGGTCGCCCATCGGGGCCAGCCCCCAGTCGTCCAGTATCAGCAGGTCGGTCCTGGCCATGCGACCAAGTTCACGGACGTACGAGCCGTCTGCCCTGGCCAGCGTCAGGTTGTGCAGCAGCCGTGGCACCCGTACGTACAAGGCCGTGTAACCCTCGCGGCACGCCTGATGCGCCAGGGCGCAGGCCAGCCACGTCTTGCCCAGACCGGTTGCTCCCGTCAGCAGCACGGCTTCATGGTTTTTCACCCACTGGCACGTTGTCAGGCGTTGCATCACAGACCGGTCAAGCCCACGCGGATGGCGGTAGTCCACGTCTTCCAGGCAGGCCGGCTCCCGCAGCTTCGCCCCCTTCAGCCGGTTCGTCAGCCGCCGGTCCTGCCGATCCGTCCATTCCCGATCCACAAAGATGCCGAAGCGTTCGTCAAAGGATAGTTCATCGGCGCCACGGGCTTGCTCCAGGTATCCCTGGAAGGCAGCGGCAAGCCCGTACAGCTTCATGGAGGTCAATTTATTATGAGTCTCTTCGTTCAGCATGTTGTTCTCCTATTTGTAATACCCGGGACCACGGATGTTTGCGTGGTCCGCAGGGGCCGATGCCTTGCGTTCCGTAATCGCCCCGGGCAAAGGTTGCCCGTCCATCCCGGACTTCAGCATCGAATTGATGCTTTTGTAGCTGTACGCACCCAGCGCCACCGCCCGGCCGCACGCCGCCTCGACCCGGTCCTTTCCGTACGTCCGACCCAGGCGCAATATCCCCAGGCACGCCCGGTATCCCTGCTCCGGATGATCCTTGCGAGCCATGATCGTTTCCACCACCCTGGCCGTGGTCGGCCCGGTTTCCGACGCCCACGACATGATCCGCGTCGGCGTCCAGTCCAAATATTCGCGGTGGTCTTTCGGCATGTGCGCGGGTTCAGTCGTAAAGCCCGGTCCCAAGTGCCTTACATGCGAGCTGACCCGCCGGTCCTTGAAAAATATCTCCACCGTCGTCTGCGTCACACGGGCATACACTTGCTCGTGCACAAGCTGGTACGGCACGCTGTAAAAGTGCTTTTCCACCTCCACGTGGTAGTCGATGTTTACCTTGCACCGCCTCCACTCCGCATACTCGTATCGTGTCGGCGGCAGGGCCTTCAGCGCCGGCCGGTCCAGCGTTTCCCAAAGCTCCCGCCTGCTGCCGTCCATCTTCTGGAAAGGGGCTGCATTCAGGTCGTCAAGGCACCGCCAGACCGCGTCGTTTGCCTCCTCAAGGCTGAAAAATCTGTTGTTTCGCAGCCGCGCGAGTATCCTCCGCTGCGCCAGAAGCACCGCACCCTCTACCTTCGCCTTGTCCTTCGGCTTGCGCACACGCGCCGGCAGCAGTGCCGTCTTGTAATGCCGCGCCATGTCCAGGTACGTCGCCTGCAGCTCGGGCTCGTACCGGTCTGGAGCCGTCACCGCCGTCTTCGTGTTGTCCGGTACCGTCAGCGCAGGCACGCCGCCAAAGTGCTCGTACATATGGATGTGGCACTGAATCCAGTCCCGCAGACCCTGCGTCGCCGCCGCTTCAGCGTATGTGTAATTGCTGGCGCCCAGAACACCCACAAACAGTTCCGCGCGGCTCTCCTTGCCCGTCACAGGATCCGTTATCGTTATGCCGTCGCCGGACCAGTCCACAAATGCCTTCTCTCCAGCCAGGTGTACCTGCCGCATCGATACATCCAGGTACTTCGTAAACCGCTTGTAACTCTCGCAGAAGTGACTGTATTGATAGCCATCTTCCGGGTGGTCCGCCTTGTACTCCTGCCACAGAAGCATCAGCGTCACGTGTTTCCGTCGAAGCTCCCGATGTATGTACGACCAGTCCGGTGTCACAAGTGCGCCCCTGGCGCTCGGATCGGGCGGATACAGCCGCGCCTCAAGCTGGCCGTCGTCAAGTCCGTCCGGCAGTGGCCACATCAGTCCTGCGGCCACCACCCGACCAAGCAGGTCGCACACCGTCGCCGGCGACACGCCCACCACCAGGCCAATCGACCTGTTACTCATTCCTTCTTCATGCAAACGCATGATGTCCCTGATTCTTCGCATCTCAATCCTTTTTGCGGGCATTGCAGACTCCTCCAGTCTTTTTGACCAAAGGGCAGTAACACCCTTCGCTGCGCTGCGTCCATCAAGTGATCGACTTCGTCGGAATCCGTGATCGACATCACTGGAATCCGTGATCGACATCACTGGAATCGGCGATCGACATCACTGGAATCGGTGATCGACATCACTGGAATCGGTGATCGGATTGGTCCGGAATACGCACTCAAACCGCTCCGGAACTTCGGGTTAATCCGGATTTTTCGTGAAAACGTCGGTATCAAGGTGCTGTCGCTGATCCTGGCGATTGTATTTTTCGCGCTGGTCAGGACCGAGCGACATTCAATAAAATCAAAGGCTTTTAGCAGACGGTCGACCGAGCAGAACGTCGTTTCCCGTCCCCAAACGACCCATTTCGACCATGAACGGGGACAGAGCCCCCACCCCAGAATGCTCTACCGGTGTTCCCGGCCGCTGCTGCCAAGTAAAGCAATACATGTAAACAACTAGTTGACATCACAGCATCGACTGACGATAATTTCTGTGGAGGGTGCCATGATTGGATTTGCCGCACGACTTCAGAAAAGGATGAAAGACGCCCACGTCGGAGTGGCCGAGGTGGCTGCAACGGCCGGGGTATCCCGCCAGACGGTCTATAACCTCATGCAGCCCGGATATGACCCCATCAGTCCCGGCGTCCGCAAGGTTGCCCGCGCTCTTAAGGTGGACCCGCTGGATCTCATCCCCCGGCAGGACGACGTCACGGTCCAGGTGGCAAGAATTCTGGACGTGCTCCGGGCGGCCGCCCTGCGCAAAGAATCACGGGCCTTCGAGGTACTACCAGCACTGCTCGCCGAAACCGATCCCGGCCTTTTGATCTCCATCCGACCATCAAACGACACAGAGGTGCGTATCCTTGGCGCCGCCCTGGCCATGGCCGCCGAACTGACCGGAAAGGCGCACCTGCGTTCGCTGGCGGAAGCCCTGCTACTCCTGGAAGACCCGCACCAGGCAATATTCTTCGGAAAGTTGTCCGTGGATCCTGTAACGATCATCGAACGAACCCCGAAACCTCTCCGGGCGCACCGTGTCTTCGGCGCCTTTACCGAAGACCTGTTCAGGAGGCACCTTGCGAAAGTCTGATACCCACCTTCTGCAACTGAAGGAAATCAGGGATTTCATCAGGACCCTCGATCGTGCGGTTCCCGCTCCCGGCACTGATATCACCTTGATTGGAGGGGCTGCGGTGGCACTCCTGTGCGCCGACGATGAAAGGCAGACCGACGACATCGACACCCTTGCCGGCGAAGCACTTGCAATTGCCATGCAGGTTGGGGCGCGCCAGAATCCACCGATTAATATCAACGCCCGTGGCGACATGTTCGACAACTACCTTCCCGAAGACTGGGAAAGCCGCCGCCGGCAGGTATTCCCGTTTTCCCCGGGGTCACACCGTCTGCGGGTTTTCGTTCCGTGCCCCGAGGATCTGGCTGTCATGAAAGTGTTCCGGTTCCTGTCGAAGGATCAGGATGACCTTTACAGGCTCGCACAGTTACCCGACTTCGACCGGAATCTGTTCCAGAAATCCTTTATTTCGGTTCTCAGGTTTTCGGTCGGTGACAAGCGCCGTGATGCGCTGTCTTTTGCGCAGGCGTGGAATGCCTTGTTCAATCCCGCTCCTGCCATCGACACCGACGATGTGATGCGTCTGGCCGGGCTCGCTTGACCGCCCTGTCCAAGCCTGTCAACCGGCGACAAAACGGGGACAACACCCTTCATCCCCAGTCCTGACGCGGAGTCTTAACTTCAGATTTAATGTGTAGGTGTTAAAGGCCCGATTCGTAACATTCAATAAAATCAGATACTTTTGACGGACAGCCGGACTAACGGAACGGCAATTTCCGTCCCAAAACGCCCCATGTCGACCCTGAACGGGGACAAAATCAAGGGGGCAGGAAACCAATGCGCATGTTCTTTTCCTGCCCCTTGTGAGATGGATATTTGCTATCCTTCGGACGGCAAGAAACGGATCCGGTCATCGGTCAAAGCGGTGTGGAGGCTTTCTATGGCTGCGGTCAAGTACACCGAAGGCGTGTTTCCCCCGGACAGGCTCGACTGGGAAGGTCTCGTGCCGTCGATCGGATCGGCCAATGCCGCGGTCGCAAGGTACGACGCGATTCTTTCGGCCATTCCGAATCCTAAGCTCTTCCTGTCGCCATTGACCACACACGAAGCGGTCCTGTCATCCAGGATTGAAGGAACCCAGGCAACAACTTCGGAGGTTCTTGAATTCGACGCTCACCCGGATCGACTCCCCATGGACGCCGAAAAGCGCGAAGACATATCAGAAATCCGGAACTACCGCAGGGCCATGGAACAGGCCAGCACGCTGCTCAAGGATCTGCCGCTGTGCAGAAGGGTGCTTCTTGCGCTGCACGCTACTCTCCTCGATGGGGTACGTGGGCAGGGACGGTCTCCGGGAAACTTTCGTACCATTTCCAACTGGATTGGACCAGCCGGATGCAGCATTGAAGAAGCCACGTTTGTTCCTGTGACGGCAGACAAACTGCCTTCGGGACTTGATCGCTGGGAAGCGTACCTGCATCAGGACGCGCCCGACCGACTCGTTCAACTGGCGGTGGTTCATGCTGAATTTGAGGCGCTTCACCCGTTTCTTGATGGAAACGGCCGCATCGGCAGGATGCTGGTGCCGTTATTCATGGCGGAAAAAGGGATGATTCAGGCACCGGTGTTCTATATCAGCGATTATCTGAACAACAATCGCGAAGAATACTACGAACGTCTCCTGGCTGTTTCCCGTGATGGTGACTGGAACGGCTGGTGTCGTTTTTTCCTGCGCGCCATAAGGCTCCAGGCCGAAACTAACCTAAACAAAGCTAATGAAATCCTTGTGTTGTATAAGAACATAAAAGCAAGGGTCGCAGAGATTACCCATTCTTCTCACGGCATCGCGGCGTTCGACTGGATTTTCGCACGTCCTGTCTTTAGAAGCAGTGACTTTGTGCAGGCTTCCTCAGTTCCGAAACCGACGGCCGCTAGACTTATCAAACAGATGCTTGCCAGCGGTGTTATCGAGGAGTTGCACCCCGGTCGGGGACCAGTATCTGCGATCTACCGCTTCCCGGCATTGATGCAGATAGTCGACCGCTGACTCCAAACCTCGCGCAACTCGTGGGCAGAACATTGCGTATCATATTTTCAGATAAATGAGACGCAAATCACTTTTCTGTATCAGAGTGATTTGAAACAACACGCAGGAAAATACAGGACGTTTTCCAAACTTGATGACTTCGTAGCGATGCAGTCAGGACGACTCCCGACCGGCGACAAAACGGTGACAACATCCTTCATCCCCAGTCCTGACGCGGGGTCTTAACTTCCGGTTTAATGTGTGAATTTAGCGAAAACGTTCAACCGATATCGATAAGGCGTACAAGATATTCCTGCCAGGGAAGGACTTCGATCCCGCCTGGAAGCTTCCGCGGGATTTCCTCGCGGGAAACAATCCACTTGTTCTTAAGCGGGACTTCTTCGCCCAGGGCTTGAATGCCGCGGCCATCAGATTCGTGGACGCGCCCGGACTTGAATTCAACAGCCGTGTGTTCGTTAATTAGCAGGTCCACTTCCAGCCCGCTCGACGACCGCCAGAACTGGACGCGTTCGACTGCCCGGTCATAAAAGGACGAATAGATTGTTTCCAGCACCAGGAACTGTTCGAATACCTTCCCGAACTCCGGGGTTTTAGCGGCCAGCTTTCGTCCCAGGAGAGCGTTGCTGACACCGCAGTCGAAGTAATAGAACTTGCGCGTCTGGATCGCCCGGCGTTTGCTTGTGCGTGTGAACGGTTCCAGATGAAAACCCAGCAATGTGTCTTCAAGTATCTGGTAGTACCCGGCCACCGTTTTCGCGCTGACGCCACAATCCCTCGCGACCGTCGTGTAGTTCAGCATTTCGGCGTTGTTGAATGCGGCCATTTCCAGGAACCTGGCGAACGACGGAAGATTGCGAACAAGGCCTTCTGCCTGTACCTCTTCCCGGAGGTACTCGCCGCAATAATCCTTCAGGTCCAGGACGGGGTCGTCCGAAAAGACTATCGGGGGCAGCATGCCGTACTGAAGACGTTCTTCCAGCACAAACTGGTCACGACACTCCTGCCATGTCAGCGGGGCCATTCGCTGGGTGCGCAAACGTCCGGCAAGGTTGGTGACGCCCCCACGCCGAAGCCTTCGCGCACTCGAACCGGACAGGACGAAGCGCACGTTTGTGTTTTCGAGCATCCAGTGAACTTCCGATACGAGTTCGGGGATGCGCTGAACATCATCGACAACAATAGTTCCGGAAATGTCCGAAAAACGTTCCCGTATCAGCGACGGACGGTTGCGGTAATCGAAATAGACGTCACTCATCAAAAGGTCAATCATGACATTAGGCTTAAGTTCGTTCTTGAGGAAGGTACTCTTACCCACTCTCCTCGGGCCAAGCAGGAGATGGCTTCGCCGCGGATCCAGGACGAGTCTTCTTTCCAGAACCATAATCCCTCTTTATCATGACAATCCGAAGTTACAACTCTATTTATCACCAACATCCCAACCAGGTCAAGTTTCAGATGTTGGCGTCGCGACGCGGAAGAGAAGGTAATACCCTCAAAAGCGGACAATAATAAGGGTAACAAGACTTTCAATACCGCTCCGCCATTCCGTGTCGTTGATCGTCAATAACTGAAGAAATCTAAACACAGTAGTCGGTAGTCAGAGGCCAAGCGGCAGCGTCCGGGGTTGACGGTGTTGTGGTCAGGGGGTTAGTACGGGCAAGGTCGTGAGACGTGCGGGGGGCCGGATGTTTTAGCGAGCACCGGACCCCCGCACTCGCACAGGCACTTGAGCATAGAACCGCGCAGACGGTGAGATCTGCGGCGGGCCGACCAAGCCCCCGCAAGTTGCCATAACTGCATGATTCTGTAAAGAGCGAGTACGTCCCGGCCGGGTGTGTGTGGAGGCGCTGAGGCATTGCCGATGTCCGCGGTGCGGGCGGGTTTTCTACGTTTGCGAGTCCTGCTGGCGCGGACAGATTTATTGCACGACGGAGTGCAGTGAAGCCGCCCGAGAGAAGTGCGTAAAATCGGCGCGCC
>Ga0208458_1003137_pt1 | contig 11435 bp, 7 predicted proteins | sample AD_UKC085_MetaG_FD_184432 | JGI IMG/M metagenome (GOLD analysis project Ga0208458, IMG submission 184432) | Active sludge microbial communities of municipal wastewater-treating anaerobic digesters from USA - AD_UKC085_MetaG (SPAdes) (version 2) | ecosystem: Engineered > Bioreactor > Anaerobic >... | reverse complement strand
TGTGCAGCATCAGGAAGCAGAATCCAAATCGAAAAGAGATCAGTAGGGGATCATCTTCAGGCAGATCATCGTGGGTAGCGTGATCATAAAACTGCTGCAGCACGATTGAACGGATCATCTCCAGAACTAAGCCCTGATGTTCCCTGAAGATGCCGTTGTTAGACATTTCTTTGGGCAGATTTAGGATGGCAAGCATGGCATCCGTCTCAACCGGAATGGGTATCACTGGCCCTTCCTCATCAGCTCGGAAAGCTCAATCGCTCTCATGCCCACTTGCTTCGCCCACTTGGAGGCAAGCATGCCATTGGCAGCCCGTTCCCAGTCTCCGGCCTTCACGAAAGCCAGAGTGTTCTTGAACTCCAAGAGCCCCTTGATGCCCAAGTTGAAGCACATATTGAGCAGCACCGACTGGCGCACCTCATCAAGGTTGTTGTAAATCTCGGGTATCTTATCGATCAGCCACTGCTCGCAGTCCTGGATATCCCGTTCTAACATGGCGTAGGCTTCTTTCCGGTAGATACCCCGGTCATCGAGATTGCGGCCAATACCGATGGTCAGCTTACCTGCGGTACAGCGGTATGGCTTCAGCCTCAGTCCCTCGTGTCTGACTAACTGTGCCTTGATTCTGTTCATCAACGCTTCGGTCATGCTTGCTCCTTGCTTTCGATGTGATCATTGATCCGGAGCCAGGAAAGCACTTCCCTGTATACTGACAAATCGGGATGTGCAAGGATGAGACAGAAAAAAAAGCTTGCCTAAAAACAGCGGTTTCGCTTTTATGCAAAAAATGGTATTGCTTGAGAAAGTGTGGAGATAATACTCTATCATAGAACATATTACGAGGATTTAGTAAAAACTTAGCATTGATTATGAATGAAGCAGATGTACGGAGTAAATACATTCTACCGGCCTTAATTAAAGCCGGATGGGACCTTCATAAACAAATTCGCGAGGAAGTTACATTCACTGATGGTAGAATAATCGTTTATGGTAATGAGCATAAGCGAGGCGAGAGAAAAAGAGCCGATTATATACTTTATTACAAAACAAATATACCACTTGCCGTGATCGAAGCTAAAGATGATGCTCATACACTAGGAAGCGGACTTCAACAGGCAATGGATTATGCACTAGCATTGGATATTCCATTTGCTTATTCATCCAATGGCAATGGCTTTCTTGAACATGATTTTACCGTTACATCGGGTACCATAGAAACCGAGTTAGATATTGATAGTTTTCCAAGCCCTGAAAATTTGTGGCAAAGATATAGAAATTATAAGGGGTTTGATGCTGCGGCAGAGCGAGTTGTTACACAAGATTATTACTTTGAACTGGAAGGTAAAAAGCCACGTTATTACCAAAGGGTAGCAATTAATCGGACTGTTGAAGCAGTTGCAAGGAATCAACAACGGATACTGCTGGTCATGGCTACAGGTACCGGAAAGACTTATACAGCATTTCAAATTGTGTATAGACTGTGGAAATCGGGCCTTAAAAAAAGAATCCTGTTTCTGGCTGACCGAAACATACTTATCAATCAAGCTAAGAATAATGATTTCAGTCCCTTTGGCGACAAAATGACAAAAATATCTAATCGTCACATTGATAAAGCATATGAGATTTATTTGTCATTATACCAGGCTGTAACGGGTAATGAGGATTGGAAAAACATCTATAAAGAGTTTTCACCAACTTTTTTCGATATGATTGTCATTGATGAGTGTCATAGAGGCAGCGCAGCTGAAGACTCTTCTTGGCGTGAAATACTTGACTACTTTCATTCTGCCACTCAAATTGGAATGACAGCAACCCCAAAAGAAACCTACTCAGTATCGAACATTGAGTACTTTGGGCCTCCTATCTATACATATTCATTAAAGCAAGGCATAGATGATGGGTTTCTAGCTCCGTACAAGGTAGTGAGAGTGTACCTCGATAAGGATTTGGGGTGGAGACCAGAAGCTGGTAAAATCGATAAATACGGCAATACCATAGAAGACAGGGAGTATACATTTGTTGATTATGATAATACAATAGTACTCGAACAACGTACTGCGTTAGTTGCTAAGCGGGTATCAGATTATCTCAAGAAACAGGACAATCGTTTTGATAAAACCATCTTTTTTTGCCAGAACATAGAGCATGCTGAGATGCTACGTCAGAAATTGGTTAATGAAAACGCGGATATTGTTTCCCAGTACTCAAAGTATGTAGTCCGTATTACTGGCGACAGTAAATCAGCAGATTCAGATTTGGATATGTTTGCAGATTCTGAAGCCTCAATACCAGCATTAGTTACAACAAGTCAATTGTTATCTACGGGAGTTGACGTTAAAACCTGTAAACTAATTGTACTGGATAAAAACATCAATAGCATGATAGAGTTCAAACAGATTGTAGGGCGAGGAACAAGGATCGAAGAGGATTTTGGTAAGTATTATTTTACAATAATCGATTTCCGGAGCGCAACTCGCCTTTTTGCAGACCCTGATTTTGATGGAGAACCTGTCAAAATCAAGGAAACTTCAGGTGAAATTGATATTGATGAAAATGATGGGGATTTAGTTGATTTTGCCGATATTGAAGATCATGATAACCTTAACATGTCACTTACTCCTAACGGGAACGAGCTCCCGAACTTAAAGAAATACTATGTTGATGATGTGGAGGTTTATGTCGCAGCAGAACAAGTCCAATACTTGGATGTCAACGGGAAGCTTGTTACTGTTTCGCTTAGAGACTATGCCAAAGAGCGCATTCGCAAGTTGTATTGTAGTATGGGTGCTTTCATTACTAATTGGAGAGAAACCGATAAGAAGCATGCAGTCATTGATGAGTTAAAAGCTCATGGAGTATTCCTATCGGAATTATCAGACAAGATAGGTAAAGACTATGATCCTTTTGATTTAATCTGCCATATAGCATTCGATAAACGCCCATTAACTCGAAGAGAACGTATAGATAATGTGAAAAAAAGTGATTACTTTGGGAATTATGAAGGGATAGCTAGATTAGTGCTTGAAGGATTATTAGAAAAATACGGTGAGGTTGGGATTGTGCACCTAGAAGAGTTAAACATACTGGACGTAAAGCCATTTTCCGAAATAGGAACCAAAGTGGAAATCATACAGAGTTTTGGAGGAAAGGTTCAGTATGAGCAAGCAGTAAAGGAACTGGAATCTCTACTTTATTCAGCATAGTTATTGAGGTAATATGAACATAGAGAGTATCATCAAATCAGTACAAAACATAATGAGGCAAGATGAAGGAGTTGATGGTGATGCACAGCGCATTTCGCAACTTGTTTGGATGCTGTTCTTAAAAGTTTTTGATGCTAAAGAAGAAGAATGGAGCTATGAAAATGGTTATATCAATACAATCCCAGTTGGACTTCGCTGGAGAGATTGGGCAGCAGACGGTGAAGGGATAACTGGCGATGCTTTACTTGATTTTATTAATAATAAATTGTTCAAGGAACTTAAAGAACTCCCTGTTGAAGAAAACCATAAAAGACTAATTGTGAAAGCTGTTTTTGAGGATTCATATAATTATATGAAGTCAGGTGTATTGATACGACAAGTAGTAAATAAGTTAAACAAAATTGATTTTAACCGGAGACAAGATCGCCACTTGTTTAATGACATTTACGAGAAAATACTAAAAGACCTTCAAAATGCAGGGAATGCAGGTGAGTTCTATACTCCCAGACCTGTAACTCAATTTATAGTAGATATGATTAACCCTAAACTTGGAGAAAAGATACTAGATCCTGCATGTGGTACGGGAGGTTTTCTGATCTGTGCTTTGGAGCATTTAAAATACCAGGCAAAAACTGGTAAAGATATGATGTTGCTTCAGGAATCATTATTCGGAACAGAAAAGAAACCCCTGCCACACTTATTGGCTATAACTAACTTGATCCTTCATGACATTGATACCCCTCATATCCGAAGAGGTAACTCTTTAACACGAAATGTTCGTGATTACAAGCCATTCGAGAAAGTAGATATAATCATAACCAATCCACCTTTTGGAGGAATTGAAGAAGATGGTGTCCAATCTAACGTGCCTGCTATTTTTAGCACAAAAGAGACAGCTGACCTATTCCTTGTGCTAATCATGCATATACTAAAAGATAGGGGGCGTTGCGGTATTGTTTTACCTGATGGATTCTTGTTTGGCGAAGGTGTTAAGACTCGAATAAAAGAAAAGCTGCTGACAGAGTTTGACTTACATACTATTGTTAGATTACCTAAAGGAGTTTTCTCTCCATACACTAATATCAACACAAACCTTTTATTCTTTTCAAAGGGCAAACCGACTTCTGAAATATGGTTCTATGAACTACCTTTACCTGACACATATAAGATGTATACGAAAACTAAACCAATAAGAATTGAGGAGTTTGATACAGTTAAATCTTGGTGGGATGACCGTTCAGAGAGTGACTTTGCTTGGAAAGTAACCTTAGATGAAATTCAAGCTAGGAACTATAATTTGGACATCAAAAATCCATCAGACAATGAATCCGTTGTAGGGCAATCAACCGATCAGCTGATAAAGATGCTTGAAACATCATTGGATAAAGCTCGAACAGCTTTATCCAACATTAAAAATGAGCTATGAAGTATCCTCTTGTAAAGCTGTCTGATGTTTTGAGGCAAAGGAAAGAGTTTATCACAATTGATGATGATACTGCATACAGGCTTTGTAGGGTTCAAACGAATCGAAAAGGTGTCGTCTTAAGATCTATTACTAAAGGTGTTGACATCAAGACCAAGAAGCAGCAGATATGTAAAGCTGGTGATTTTATCGTTGCTACTATTGATGCTAAATCTGGAGGTTATGGGTTCATTCCTTGCAAGCTAGACGGGGCTATAGTAAGCAGCGAATACCAGCTATATGAGATTAATACTTTGAGATTATTTCCCGACTACCTCCGCATGCTTATAACTACTGATATAATCCAGTCTCAGATTCGTCCTATAGGCACTACAAACCATGCCCGCATTTATCCCGAAATCTTTCTAAGTGCGGAGATACCCCTTCCACCGTTATCTACGCAGCAAAAAATCGCAGAGAAGTTTCATACTGTTAGTAATGAAATCAATGCTTTCGATAGAGAGATAGAAAAGTCGAAAGAAATACTATCCCGTCTCCAACAATCTATTTTTAAGGATGCAGCATCCGGAAATCTACTCAGAAGTAATAATAATTGGGATAAAGTCCCTATTGGAGATTTGCTAACTCTAATCAATGGTAGAGCATTCAAACCAGAAGACTGGAATGGGAATAGTGATAACGGCTTACCGATCATAAGAATTCAAAATTTGAATAATCCATTAGCTTCTTTTAATTACTACAGTGGCGATGTAGACGAGAAGCACATTGTTAATAATGGAATGATCCTGTTTTCGTGGTCCGGCTCAAAGGGGTCGTCTTTCGGGCCTCATATATGGAACGGGACGAAAGCTATTTTAAACCAACATATATATATCGTTCATCATGATCACCGCTTAGTCAAGCAGTTTCTATACATTGTATTAAAAAATGCTGTTTTTGAAGTTGAAAGCAACCTACATGGGGGTGTTGGAATTGTTCATATAACTAAGAGAGACCTAAAAAATATCCGGATCTCATTACCATCATTAGATGAACAGCAAAAAACGGTTGATAAAGTCAATCGTTTGATTATAAACTGCAGGGAAATTGAGAAATCATTACATGAAAAACAGTATCAATCTACGACTATTAATACTGTAGTGGTTAATAAACTCATTAACCATGGAGGTATATTTTAGGAGTTATCATGGAGAAATTGATAAATTTGAGTGAAACGAATTTTGATAACCTACCCATTGATGAGTTCTGGAACCTTGGTAATACACGAGAAAAGAAGATGCATCGCATACATGCATATCCTGCTAAATTTCCAGCTTTTATCACTGAAAAAGCTTTAGATTTTGCTAAGAAACAGGGGCTCCATGTATCAAAGATTGCTGATATATTTTGTGGATGTGGTACCGTGGCATACGAAGCTAAAAGAAATAACATAGATTTTTGGGGTTGTGACATAAATCCAGTCGCTACTTTGATTGCTAAGGTAAAGAGTAGAAAATACTCTTCACGATGGTTGAAAAAGTACTACTATATGATTCTCGCAAACTATGAATCCATTGAATGTGATAATCAGTATCAGAAAGCCAATCCCAGACTTCAATACTGGTATGATGAAGAACACTATACTGAATTATTTAGACTTAGGATGGCTATTGATAAATCTACACCTATCTCTAGCGAATATCGATTGTTTTTTATTTGTGCCTTATCAAATATACTCAAAGCATCTTCAAAATGGTTAACCAAATCAATTAAACCACAAATAGATCCTAATAAAGTTCCCTGCAATGCTTTAGTGTCATTTAAGAACCAAGTCGAGTTTATGATTAGAGCAAATGAAGATAGTGATGCTCTTGCATCTTCAAAAACTGAAATCATTACCGGAAATATTTTAGAATTAAATATACCTTCAGGTGTAGATATGATTATATCGAGCCCTCCCTATGTTACATCATATGAATATGCCGATTTGCATCAGTTGTCCTCACTTTGGTTAAACTATGCAAGTGATTATCGTAATTTTCGAAAAGGCTCGATAGGCAGCATTTATAATGACTTCAATTTCCAGAAAGAAGTTAAAAACGTTAATAACTCAGGACAGAAGATAGTGTTCAGCTTGTATAATCATGATAAATCCAAGGCTCGTTCAATTGCCAAATATTATTTAGATATGCAAAAGGTTGCTTCAATATGTTATAACATGCTTAACACCAATGGGTTAGCCATATTTGTCATTGGTAATACCGAATACAAGAGCGTGCGAATTGATAATGTTAGGCATTTAGCAGAGTCATTATTTAGTAGTGGCTTCAGAACAGTTCTTGTGACAAAAAGAAAAATAAGCAATAAGATTCTAACGCCGTATCGAGATAAGAATGGTAAATTTACGACCGATGTAAGTGGCCGTAGAATCTATAGCGAAGAATTTATTTTATGCGGGAGAAAAGATGCTTGAGCATACTGAAATGAAAATTCGTCCATACGCAAGGCTACTAACTATGCTAGGCGATCAACTGATTAAAAATGAACGAATAGCGTTGATTGAATTAATTAAAAACTCTTACGACGCTGACTCTCCTTGGGTTAAAGTATCATTTAAGTCATTTGGGGATAGCTTCGAGATTTTTGATGATACGAGAATTGTGATAGAAGATGCCGGTACAGGAATGTCTATTGATACGATTAATAATCATTGGTTGAATCCAGCTACTCCTGAAAAGAGAATTAGGAAATTGAATGGTAAATCACACACTAAGTTAGGAAGAATTATTCAAGGGGAGAAAGGGATAGGTCGTTTTGCACTTCTTAAACTCGGTAAAGTTATTACGGTTATAACTAAAACCCTGGACTCGGATGTTGAATATGTTGTAGAATATGATTTTTCTATGTTTGATGAGGACTTTATTGAGAAGATTAAGGATAAGTCGAAGGCATTGTTTTTAGATGAGTTATCTGTTAAACTATCGACAAGAGAGCCAGGTACTATTGTTGAAAAAGAGATAACTTTGGGAATTCATAAGATCATAAGACCTGCCTGTGGTACGAAGATAATAGTATCAGACCTCAAAGGGAAATGGTCTCAAGCAAAAATAGAATCCGTAAGCCGAGATATTACTAGGCTTCAGTCAATATTTTATGACTATAAAGCGGATAAAGTCATCACGAGTGATTTTATTACTTATTTTTATGTAGATAATAATTTTCTTAGATATAATGATAGATATTTGGAAGAACTCAAGTATTTGCTTGACAATAGCTCCGTGTTCAGAATAACAAATGGGGAATTCAACCAAAGCAAAGCTCAATTCAAGTTTCTTATCAATGGAAACCCTATGGTTCTTAATTTGGAAGATCCGACTTTGAAAGGGCTCAAGATTTTCGAAAGGTCGGATGGTTTTGACTCTTTTGGAGATTATTTAAGTAAGAGACAGATAGATTGTGGATCTTTCGATTTCTCATTTTATATATTCGATTTCTCATCACAAGCGCCGCCAAAATTCGCCCTCGATAATAATGAAAAAACCATTATAAGAGATCATAGAGTATATCTTTATAGGGATGGCATAAGGGTCTATCCATATGGGGAACCAGACGATGATTGGTTACGGATTGACTCTTTTAGAGGAACCGTAAGTGCGGGTCAATTTTTAAGTAATGACCAAGTTGTTGGTTGTGTCAATATTACACAATCTGGCAATCCAAAACTTAAAGACAAAACAAATAGAGAGGGATTAATAGAGGAAGGGTATGCTACAGAGAACTTCATTACACTCATTAAATTATTCTTAGCATATATCAGATCTAAACCATATGCAAGATACCGACAAGGTCTAGTTGATCAAAAAGCTCACGACATTCATAAAGCTGAACTAGTAAAGAAAAAAATTGAAGATTTAAAAATCGATCTTCATGACAATAAAAGTGCACTACTAAAACTGACTAATATTGAAAAAGCATATACGACTGAAAAGACTTACCTGGTGAAAAGAGCAGAGGATACAGAAGATTTGGCAGGTATCGGACTATCTGTAGAAACTGCAACACACGATATCAACTCTTTGATGAGTTCTGCATTGTCAAATATTGATGGCATTATTAAAGATTTGATGTATGGGAAAATAGACACAACTGAGCTTAAGAAAGAGATGCATTCATTAAGGGGCATGTTGTCTTTCATAGAAGCACAGCTTAAGGATATTCAGTTGTTGTTTAAGTCTACTAAACAAAGAAGGAAAAAGATTAGAGTCAAGGATTATGTAGAAAAAATCGAACGAATTTATAAGAGGGTGTTAACGAAAGAATGCATAGTATGTGAAATAATAACAACTGGCTCTCCATTGGTGGCGAACACTACTGATGCTGTTTTATTACAACTACTCCTAAATTTATTCGACAATTCAATCTATTGGCTTAAGCAAACATCCGTTACGGAAAAGAAGATTGTAATAACCTTGAATGGGATAGATAGTTGTATGATATTCTCAGATAGCGGCCCCGGAGTAGAATCCGAAGACATCCCATACATATTTGAACCGTTTTATTCTGGTAAGGGAGAGGAAGGACGTGGTTTAGGTTTATATATAGCTAAGCAATTGCTTGCAAGACACGACTATTCTATCGAGTTAACACAGACTAAAAGAGATATGATTCTACATGGAGCTAATTTCAAAGTGAATTTTATTCAGGAGTTAGAATGAACCATATTGATCTTTTTTCGGGAATAGCAGTAGTTATTGACGACAAAATCGGTAAGAAGGATGACATTGATGACATAATCAAGCAATTGCGAGATAATAATATACCTTACTTATCATATTCATCTATTCCAGATGTTAATGTTTACAAGAATTTTCATAATATCTCGTTCGTGCTACTCGATTGGCAATTGATTGAGGGAATTACTCAAGAGAACACTTTAGATGGAGTAAGGATACCCCCTAGGACACAGGAGAGTTTGAACGAAGTGAATGTGAGTTTTATCAAAGAACTTAGGAAAGTCTGTTTTGCCCCTGTTTTTATTTTCACAAATGAACGCCCCTCTAAGGTGAAAAAAATATTGAAAAAAGCCAGTTTATATGTTGATAATACTCCTAATTACATTTTGGTTGAGCAAAAGGGTAATCTCAAGAATGACAACAAGGTAATGGAAGCCATTGGTAATTGGATAAAAGACAATCCTCACGTATATGTGCTAAAAGAATGGGAAAAGAGTTTTCGAATGGCTAAGACAGATATGTTCTTTGAATTCTATCAAAGCAGCCCTTCATGGTCAAGAATCCTATGGAGCAATTTCCAAGCTGATGGGGCAAATCCTTCAGTTGAACTAGGTCACTTCATTGCCAGAAATGTGTTTTCAAGAATGTTAAGAACCAATTTTGACGAGACCATTCTTAATGACAATTCTCCAGAAGACCCCAAGTCAATTGCTAAAGTTCTTGAATCAACTATTATTGTTAAAAATGAAGCTCTTGATCCTGAGTCTGCACATACAGGAGACCTGTTCTATGGAAAAGTAGGAGATGACTCATCAAACCATTACTGGTTAAATATTAGAGCAAATTGTGACACGATATTACGGAGTGGAAATGACGAAGGAAGCCTAGTTCTATACTGCATAAAAGGTTCAAAAGAGAGTATCTCATCAATAGAGAAAGAAAATGCTAGAATCAAATATTATAAAGGACATTTCCTTGAGCCTATCGATAGCGCTGTAATACTCTACGATTATAAAAATATATTAGTGTTTGATTTTAAGGACTTTCGATGTATTAAATGGTCAGAAGTTAAGACGATTAGAAAAGCGAGGGTAATCGAACCTTATATAATTAGGATTCAACAACGTTATGCTTTGTATATGCATCGACAAGGACTGCCTAGGGTACCTGAAGTATTAATTAGCACCTAAACGAGTATCTCTGTAATTGTCCTACACTTCCAATGAAATGGTGGAAATGGGGTATGCGCTCCGGAGACGCCTATCGGGTTCATCTCTGAGTCGTATTCGATCTGATCGTCCTTGACCCAGGGTGCGAGGGCTTTGATGTATTCTCTGGCATCATCCAGGCTGTTGGACTTGGTATCCAGAGCCATGAGCTTATCCATCACTTCCAGGGCATTGTTGAGTGGATAGACTTTATCCTGCGCTGCCAATGCCCGGCAGATATCACTGGTGCGGTCATCCAGGATAACCACGAGCTTGTAGTACCTGGCTTTGGCTTTCTTATAGCCTTGCAGCCTTCCGAACTCCCTGATGCGCAGGGCGGTATGCTCTGCCAGTCCCTGCCAGTAGTGGGAGGAGCGGTTGGCCAGGTCATTGAACTGGTCTTTGAGGGTATCAGCAAGCATTTCTTTGGTATAGCCCTGCTCTATGGCTTTGGAGAGGGTATCTGCGAAGGTCTGCCTGATGTCTGCATCGAAGTGATTCCCGATCCAGAACAACTGCTGCTTCTGAATAGTGGATGAGAGATGCTGATCTTCGATGCCCCAGAGCCCGATGCTGGTCTTGGTCGGGGCTTGCACTTGGGTGTCCCTCAGTCCGAGCCGCACACAGCGCTCTATTATCGCTTTGGTGGGCTCATTGACCAGTGCTGCGAAGTCATCCCCCAACTGCATATTGATGATGCCCATCAGCTTATCTATGGAGTCCCGGTTAAGCTTCTCGGCTCGGGGCATGTCACTCAACATTTGGATGGCAAGTCGAGCGGCATCTCTGATCTCAGCCTTCCAAGCATTGTTGAGTATCCTGTAGTACTCCAGCATAAGTCTATCGTAATAGTTCATCAGAAGGCGAACCTCTTGATCCTGAATCTGTT
>Ga0208458_1003126_pt1 | contig 11480 bp, 10 predicted proteins | sample AD_UKC085_MetaG_FD_184432 | JGI IMG/M metagenome (GOLD analysis project Ga0208458, IMG submission 184432) | Active sludge microbial communities of municipal wastewater-treating anaerobic digesters from USA - AD_UKC085_MetaG (SPAdes) (version 2) | ecosystem: Engineered > Bioreactor > Anaerobic >... | reverse complement strand
CCATAAGGCGGCTGTGTGCTCTACGAAAAAAGAGAGCTTGTGGAAGCTCTCCTCAGATAAGTAAAAAGGCTCCGGGCTGCATTTCTGCGGCACGGAGCCTTATGCTATGACAGCGGTATCATCAGGGTAACACAGAAGCCCTTGCCGCGGCTTGAGCATATGAGCTCGCCGTTCATCTTCTCCATAAGGCGGCTGGCGATATAGAGTCCCAGACCGCTTCCGTCCTTGCCTGCGGAGTTGTCACCGCGGTAGAATTTGGCGGTGATAAGCCCCATTTCCTCCTCGGGAACGCCCTCGCCGCGGTCACTGACGGACATCTCAAGGAAGCCGTCCCGAACCACATAGCCGATGTCGATATCGGTGCCTGCGTACTTATAGGAATTGCCGATGATATTGCCTAAGACCTGTGAAAGCCTTATCCTGTCGGTACAGATGAGACACTGAGGAATCTCAGCCTCTACGGCAAGTCCCCTTGTATCGTGTTCAGCCACAAGCTCATGAAGTATCTCCGAGCTCTCGTCGGTGCAGCTCACGTTCATCTCGCCCAGATCGTCCAGCGCCGAGGCAAGAAGGTCGCTTACCAGCACGTTTATCTGCTCCGCCTTCTGGTGGATATCCCCTATTTTTTTCTTAACGTACTCGTCCTCTGACTTCACCGTCATCAGCTCACAGAGCAGCTTTATGCCCGTAATGGGAGTTTTCAGATCATGGCTCAGCGACGCCACCAGTTCCTTCTCCCTTATCTTCATCTCGTTCTCACACTGCCGTGCCTTCTTCAGCTCCTCGCGCATGATGTCGAAGCTCCCGGTAAAGGCGCCGAACATATTGTTCTTCTCCAGCCTGATAGGCACGTCCAGTTTTCCAGAAGCCACATTCTCCGCGAATTTTTCCATTTCGCCGAAGGGCTTGACTATAGTCATGCGGACGTATATGCCGTAAATTATCCCTGCCAGCAGAAACATCACCGACAGCACCGCCGCAGCTATACAGATACGGCGGTTCACTCTTTCGTACTCCAGCCTGTCGGGGTCGGGTATGACCACTGTGCCAAGATAGCGGCTGCCCTCTGTGACATTCAGAGAAAGGCAGCCCTTTTCCGTTGCCTTTTTTGAGGAGTCGACGCCCTCAAGCTCCTCACCTGCGCAGGAATAGACTATGAAGTCCTGACTGTCGAACACTATCATCTCCGTACCGAAGCGGCTGCCATCGAAGCTGTCCATACTGTCCCAGCTCTCTCTGACGGAGCTTACAATGTCATTTATCCTCAGTGTATCGGCACTGCTGCCCCTGTATGAAAATGCCATTTTCATAAACAGGAAAATGCCTGCGAACATCAGTGCTGTACTGAAAAAGAGTATCCTTCTGTAAACCTTCATGTGTCCTGTCCGTCCTCAATGATATAGCCCACGCCCCAGACCGTCTTTACGATACAGGGAGAATTCGGGTTCTCCTCGGTCTTTTCACGGATATGGCGTATATGTACGGCAAGAGTGCCCTCACCTATGAACTCATCTCCCCAGACATTTTTTAGAAACTCGTCCTTGGTCACAACCCTGCCCCGGTTATTGAGGAGATACGCCAGCATCTTGTACTCCATAGCCTTTAGAGGCACCACTTCACCGTCACGTATGAGCTTATGAGCGCCCGTATCAAGAACGAGCCCTTCCCTTATGACTATCTCACGGGATCTGCTGATGCTCTCCCCGTAAACGGCTTTGGCGGAGACAGCTTTCGCTGCCTCCGCTGAACGCTCATATCTTTTCAGTATCGCCTTGACCTTGGCGAGGAGTATATTAAGGGTGTAGGGCTTCTTTATGTAATCGTCTCCGCCTATATTCAGAGCCGTCAGCACATCGTCATCGCTGGTCCGTGCGCTGATGAACAGTATGGGCATATCGTACTCCGCCCTTATCTGCTTGCACAGCTCAAAGCCTGATCTGTCGCCCAGATTGATGTCAAGGAGCAGCAGCGACACCTGGTTTTCTTCCAGAAAGCTGACAGCTTCGTCATAGCTTGTGACATAGGCTGTCTTTATATCGAATATATTGAAATACTCCGCTGTTGTCTCCGCAATGGTAACATCATCGTCGATCATTAGGCACTGATACTTCATTGATACTCTCCTTTCAGCCGCTGATCTTCACGGTACCGCCGTCCTCGCCCAGGAAAACTATCTTTCCCTTTGACGGCAGGGGAACTGAGTTCCTGTAATCCTTCATGTAGCTGGAATATACGACACGATCTGCCGAATCATAGACATATACCGCAGCATTTTCGGGTATATCCAGAGTGATGATCCTGGTCTCGCTGTCAGATGTCCTGAACCACACAGCCTTCTTCGTTGAAAGCTCCACCTCTGAGATACTGCCTGTGAACTCGGGTATAGCCTCCTCGGAGATGAACTCCAGAGCGCAGTTTTCAGCCACAGCAAATTCCTTGCCGTCCTCATATCTGATCTCAATATCCCTGAGGTCGCGTCCGCCCGGCATTTTCAGAGCCGCCTCCAAATGGTCCTTGTCGATTATCCTGCTGCCCGAAACATACCCCTTTGCCTCGGGCGCAGTCCTGAAGGAAACGGCTTCCTCCCCGTTATATATGGCATTGGAATATTTTCCGTTATACAGGTAATACCTCCTGCCGCTCCTCTCGTCCCATGCCTTCTGAGCCTCATCGCTTATGGGATTGGGCTCAGCCTTCTGCAATTTATAGTAATGGTACTGTGCACCTATATCCCCTGAACCCATATATTCATCGGCACAGATATAGTCAATGCCGTTTCTGGTGCGGAAGCTGAGCAGAGAAGCGTTTTTGGGCTGTACAGCCTTTCCCGACTTCACCGAGCCCGTCACCTGAACAAATCTGTCATCGGTGGTATACATAAACTGCTGTGCCTTCCGCCTTTCTTCTGTCAGCACGGTTATCTCCATATATTCCCCGTCGGGGAAGGAAACCTCATATTCCGCCTCTGAGGAGATGTATATCCCCGCCAATGACAGGTACTTCTCGGGCACCTTGCCCAGAGTCTCCGCCTTTTCGGGCTTGGGGTGAGAGATTTTTATCCCCTTCTCCGCAAGGGCAATGTCCATGAGAGCCATTACCATGAAGCTGGTTCACGGTGCCGTTTCCGCCAGAGGAAAGCACCGAAACGCTTATCTCCTCATCGGGAGCCACTACAAGGCTTGCGTGCTGGTGCATTACGTCTCCGCCCTTGGAGACCACCTTTACTCCTGCTGCGCTGTAATCCTCATACTCGGTCTGATCCCAGCCCAGTCCGAAGCCGTCCTCATAGCGGTCCTTTGCAGCTGCTCTGCCCATTTCCTTCTTGGACTTTTCCGACAGGAGCCTGTTATCTCCGCTGAAAAATGAACTGCCGAAGCTGCACAGCTCAGCCGCCGTGGACATTATTCCTCCCGAGCCCAGATCCATGCAGTAGTCGGGAGCAATGGCGATATTCTTGACTGTGAAGGTGTCCACCTGCTCCTCTGTGCGGAAGGCGTTCCAGGGAGTTCCTGTCTGCGTAAGTCCCAGGGGCTTGCAGATATGACCGTCCACATAGTCGGTGAAGCTCTCTCCGCTGACTGCCTCAACGATGAGCTCCAGCACCTCGAAGCCGTCGTTGCAGTAGGCGTCGAAGTCTCCGGGGTCAGCCTTGAGTCTCTGCCTGCTCAGCTCAGCAAGCATGGTATCATGGGGAGCGGCGTCCCTGTCATCATAGAGCATGAAATCGCCCTCTGTGGTCCCCATGAGTCCCGATGTGTGGTTCATGAGCATACGGACCGTGATATCCTTGTACCTTGGGTCAGCCATACGGAAATCGGGAAGGTAATCCGTAACGGGCTTGTCTATATCCACCTTGCCCTCCTCTGCAAGCTGCATTACTGCGGTAGTCGCGAACATCTTGCTTACCGAGCCTATGCATGAGAGGGTATCTCCCTTCCCGGGAGCAATGTTCTGTTCTATTGCGCGGTCAGCCTTTACGGGCATTGCCGCCGCTGTGGCTGTCATAACAGCCGCAGCCAAAATTGAAGCTATCCTGCCTTTTTTCATACCTGTCCTCCCTTACTCCGTCATAAGCTCATATACGGATATTTTCTTGATCTTTCTTGCGCCTGCATATGCACATATGAAGCAGAACAGGAGCAATACCGCGTCCATGAAGAATACTGCCGCCATATTTGTTTCGATAACGCCGATAAAACTTGCGAAGAGCTTTACAGCAATAACCGAAAAAGCCGTACCGACAGCCACTGATATAAAAGCTGCAGGCATTATCCTGAACGCCAGCTGGAGCATAAGCTCACGGGAAGTATATCCCATGCTCTTCATTACGCCGAATTCCTTGCGCTGACGTTTTATGGAAGTCTCCATAAGGATAAAGAGGATTATCATTACCACCAGTGCCGAGAGCAGCATGAGCACGGTTGTCAGGGCGGATATTGCCTTCGCCGTGCCTGCAAGCTGAGTTTTTATAACGCCTCCCAGATTGATGACAGAGCCAATGATAAAGCCGCTGCTGCTGCCCTTGATGACAGTATCACCCGACTGTATAGCGTACTCAACATGGTTGCCGCCCTGATTGGCGATGATATCGGCTATCTGCTTTTCAGCCTCAGCCCTTATCCTGTCCTCGTAGGAGCCCTCTCCCTCAGCCGCCTTACCTGCATCTGCGATGCTCCTGCCATACCTTTCAGTGAGAGTATATTTGAACTCATCCGCATCAACTCCGTCCTTCAGGTAAAGCTCTATGGTATCGGGAGCGTAGGTGGGGATAAGTCTTTTCATTCCGTCCTCGGCGATCTAGAGGTTGATACCGCCGTTGGTAAGCGAGGTGACGAAGCCTGTGATGATGTATTGTCTCTTTACTCCGCCGTATTCAAGGGTAACGCTGTCCCCTGTGCTGAAGCCGTCAAGCTTGCCCAGCATATTTGTCAGCATTATCTCGTTGTCATGCTGAGGGTATCGTCCCTCTGAGGTGAAGATGTTCTCTGTAACGTCAAAGCTGGTGAAAGCCGTGGGCAGGAGTACCTGTTTCTTTTCAGGCATATTTATCATGATGCTCTCGCCTGATGTGGGAGTAGCCTTTCTTACCTCGGGAAGAGTCTCAAGTTCCTCTGCCAGCCATTCAGTGTCCGTTGGATTGATAATGCTTAACCTCAGGTCGCTGAGCTCAATGCCAGAGCTCTTTGAAATAGCGCTCATGCCGCCGCTGAAGAAGGTGAATATGATGAAGCAGAAGACTATCGCCGCAGATGCAGCAGTGATACATACTGTAAGTCCCAGATTTTGTTTGAAGTTCTGTACGAAGCCCTTCATAGCGAGACGGAAGTGTACGCTGCTCTTTGTCTTTCTCAGGGGAAAATACTCCCTGCCGAAGCGATGGTCGCCCTGTCCTTTGCGGAATGCCTGAACAGGCGGGAACTTCCTTACGGCTCTTGCTCTCAGGAATGAGATGACCGTCACGAAAGCTATTATAATAACAGCAGTTACGATAAGAGGCTTTGCAGTTATCCTGCTGTCGCTCAGGTGTCCCGACATTATCTCTCCCGTGCGGAAGAAAGCAGGTGACACCACTAAGCAGCCTGCGGTACCGATGATGATGCCCGCAACAGTGATGAGCAGGTACTCAAGAACATAGGAAAGGGTGATATTCTTTGAGGTATAGCCCATAGCCTCAAGGACGCCGATATTCACTATCTGGTCCTTTATATCTCCTGCTATCCTGAAGCGTATCATTATTGCAACCGCGATTATGATAAGGACTGCCATGCCCACAAGTATCTTCAACAGGACATCCGTATTATAGGTTATGCCCTCTTTCAGATCCTTATACAGGGCAGACATAACGTTGTCACTAACATTGGAGTTTGAATATTCATCGAATTCTCTGAGGGCGTCCTCCAGCAGCTTATCTCCGCCCTTGCCCTGACCGTCATTATATGCCAGCACAGTATGCTTATCAATGATCCCCTCAAGCAGATGATAATCCTGATCGCTGACGATCATTTTCAAACCGATGCCGGGAGTATCAAAGAGTATGGCGTCATAGAAGCCTGCGATCACAAAGGAAAACCTTCGGGTACCGAAGATCATGTCGAAGTCGTCTCCCGCCTTATAGCCCATGCTGTCTCTTGCCGCATAGGGCATATAGATGGGGTGCTCAAGAGCAGCGATCTCCTCGTCGCTGAGAGTTGTCTCTATCTCTGAGAGCTCCAGTATCTCGTGGCTGTACCCGGTAGAGAAGCACATAGTCAGAGCCTGTTCCTTGCCCTCGTCGTCCAGGTAGTCGGTGCTCATACTGTAGATGACCTCTGTGTGAGCAGCATCGGAAACTCTCTCGTCAGAGGCGAGTATATCCGCGAACGCCTCTTTGTAATACTCATCGGGAATTAATATATGGTTCTCATATCTGCAGGTATGCTCCATGAGGTGGGGGAATATGGACTTTGCTCCCTTTATTCCCTCCAATGCAGAGCCCATGAGCAGCATACAAAGAGTGACCAGAACCACAAGGGCGACAGTCTCAAGCTTGTGCTTTCTGATATTCGCCCATGATAATCTCAGGATCTTCTCCATTTCCGTCACCATCCCATCCTGTCAAGGAAGTCCTGAAGCCCGTCACGGCGCTTTTTCAGGTCATCGGTGCCGTAGGGCGGCATCTCATGCTCTCCCACAACAGAGCCGTCGGAAAGGAAGATGACTCTGTTTCCGCGGAGGGCTGTCTTTATGTCATGAGTTACCATGACTATGCTCTGTCCCTTGCTGTGAAGCTCAGTGAAGATGTCCAGTACATCGCGGCTCGAGGCTGAGTTAAGGCTTCCCGTGGGCTCGTCCGCAAAGAGTATGGCGGGATCGTTGATGACAGCGCGGACAATGCCCACACGCTGGCACTCACCGCCCGAGAGCTGATTTGGATACTTCTTCCAGGTCTCCTTGTTTATGCCGACCTTTTGCAGAAGCTCCTCCGCCTTTTTATGAGCTCAGGGGAATTCTTCTGCGCCACAAGAGCACCTGTCATCACGTTGTCGAATACGTTCATATTCTCCAGCAGATATATGCTCTGGAACACGAAGCCGCAGTTCTTTCTGCGGAATATGGCGAGCTGATCGTTGGAATATCCTGAAATATCCTCCTTTCCGAAGAATACCTTGCCCAGAGTGGGCCTGTCCATGCCTGAAAGAGCATAGAGCAGAGTGGACTTTCCCGAGCCGGAGGCTCCCATTATGACAGTGAAATCCTTCTCGCGGATGTCAATATCCAGATTTTTGATAACGTGCTGCTGGAAGCCTCCGTTGGAGAAGGTCTTGCACAGCTTTTCCGTATGTAATACAGCAGTACCCATAATACTCTCCTTTTCCGCAGCCCCCGAGGGCGCCGCATTTATCCTGTGATCTAAGTATAGCGTATTTTCGGGAAAACTTCTTTATCATACTGCTATTAATTTCTTATCTGTTTCTTAAATATTCATTATCGCCGCGGAATGGCAATAATAATTATAGTATAAAAGCCAGGGGCATTTTGATAATTTATAATGAATGCCTCGCATTCATTATAGCATAAAAGCGGAGCGTTATGCTATAATCGCCCGATTGCAGGGAACAGATCTCTGATCTGCGTATCTGCAAGGGCATTTTAATAGTTTATAATGAATGCCTTGCATTCATTATAGCATAGAACATTTATAATACCAAGGAAGGGGGCGGTCACCGCCTTCACATTTTTTTGCGTTTTTGAGGGTAAGATTTCGTGATTATGACTACTGCTCAATTAATTGACACAACTGCCGCGATGTGGTATACTAAAATAAAAAAATATCTGCCGCTGGATCAGCAGGCGGATACAGCACTTTTCTTAGGGAGATATGAATATGAAAGAAGCTTTGATCATCATTGACGTTCAAAACGACTACTTCGAGGGCGGAGCCTGCGAGCTCCACAACCCCAGACAGGCTGAGGCGCGCATTGCCGAGCTTATCAGCGAGAGCCGCCGCATCGGCAGGCACATCATCTACATACGCCACATCAACCCCGATGATGAGACTTTCTTCAACGAAGGGACCTACGGCTGCGAGATCTCGGACCGAATAAAGCCCCTTCCCACAGACATTGTTATCAATAAGTACTGCCCCAACAGCTTCCTTGGTACGGAGCTCAACGACTGCCTCCGCAGTCTCGGGGTGGAAAAGCTCATAGTATGCGGCATGATGACCCATATGTGCGTTGACACCACCGTCCGCGCCGCTATGGACCACGGATATGAGGTGTCTCTCGTTGCAGACGCCTGCGCTACTATGGACCTTGAAATAAACGGCGAGGTAATACCTGCCGAGACCGTTCAGAAGACCTATATCGCTTCTCTGGCAGGAATATTCGCCAAGATAGTGTAAATAATCAAAACAGCCGACGTGAATTCTCCGTCGGCTGTAACACATCATAAAGAAAGAAGGTAATGCAATGAAAGTCGCGTTTTTTGACGCAAAGCCCTACGATATGCCATCATTCGAGAAGTTCGGCAGCGAGAACGGCATACGCTTCAAGTTCTACGAGACCAAGCTCAACGAGGACACCGCAGAGCTGGCAAAGGGCTGTGAGGCTGTGTGCGTATTCGTAAACGACACCGTCAGCGCCGCCGTTATCGACAGACTGTGCGAGCTGGGCGTAAAGACACTGGCGCTCCGCTGTGCAGGCTACAACAATGTGGACATAAAGTACGCCAAGGACAAAATAAAGGTCGTAAGCGTCCCTGCCTACTCACCCTATGCAGTTGCCGAGCACGCCATGACTCTGCTGCTGACCTCAATTCGCCGCGTCCACAAGGCTTATATCCGCACACGTGACCACAACTTCTCGCTGAACGGACTTACAGGCTTCGACCTTCACGGCAAGACCGTAGGCGTTGTGGGAACAGGTAAGATAGGCCGCATCTTCATCAATATATGCCGTGGCTTCGGCATGAACATCATCGCCTATGACAAGTTCCCCGCAAAGGACAGCGATATCGAATACGTTGAGCTGGACGAGCTGTTCAGCCGCAGCGACATAATCTCATTCCACTGCCCTCTCACCGACGAGACCTATCACCTTATCGACGAAAGGTCCGTTGACAAGCTCAAGAAGGGCGTTGTCATAATCAATACCTCAAGAGGCGCCCTCATCGACGCAGAGGCTCTCCTTGAGGGAATAAAAGCCCGTAAGATAGGCGCTGCCTGCCTTGATGTATACGAGGAGGAGGCTGACGTTTTCTTCCAGGACTTCTCGGGGCACATCATAGCCGACGATACTCTCGCCCGTCTTATTTCCATGCCAAACGTTATCGTAACTTCTCATCAGGCATTCCTCACAGAGGAGGCTCTCAGCAATATCGCCGAGACCACTGTGAACAACATCATCACCTGTCACAAGGGTGAGGAGTGTCCCAATGAGCTCCGTATATGAGGTGGATAAAATGCTTACAGGAAAGACAGTTTTACTGGGAGTGACAAGCTCAATAGCCATTTACAAGACCTGCAACCTTGCCCGTATGCTGACCAAGCTGGGGGCAGATGTTCACGTTGCTATGACGCCAAACTCTCTCAATTTCGTACACCCTCTCACCTTTGAGACCCTTACTCAGCATAAGTGCCTTATCGACACCTTTGACCGCAACTTCGAGTACAGCGTGGAACACGTCTCGATCGCAAAGAAGGCAGATGTGGTAATGATAGCTCCTGCCTCTGCAAACGTCATAGGCAAGATAGCAAACGGCATTGCCGACGATATGCTGACCACTACGGTCATGGCGTGTACCTGCAAGAAGATAATCGCTCCTGCCATGAACCATAATATGTTCCACAACCCCATCGTTCAGGACAATCTTGACAAGCTGAGAAAGTTCGGCTATGAGATAGTGGAGCCGGTCCGCGGTATGCTGGCAAACCGCGACATCGGCGACGGAAAGCTCCCCGACGAGGAGACCCTTCTGGAGTACATCGTCCGCGAGGCTGCCTTTGAGAAGGACCTGGCAGGCAAGCGCATACTGGTCACCGCAGGTGCTACCCGCGAGAGCATAGACCCTGTACGCTTCATCTCAAACCACTCCAGCGGCAAGATGGGCTTTGCACTTGCGAGAGCAGCAATGCTCCGCGGCGCAGAGGTCACGGTTGTTGCTGCACATACCGATGTTGAGCCCCCCATGTTCGTGAACGTTGTCCCCGTAAAGTCTGCGGAGGATATGTTTAACGCCGTCAGGGAGCGTCTTGACGAGACCGACATCATCATAAAGGCTGCCGCTGTAGCGGACTATACTCCCGTTACCACTGCGGACAGCAAGATAAAGAAGTCCGACGGGGATATGAGCATCCCCCTGAAGCGCACCACGGATATACTCGCCTATATCGGCGAGCATCGCCGTGAGGGACAAGTGGTCTGCGGCTTCTCCATGGAGACCGACAACGTTATCGAGAACTCCCGTAAGAAGCTTACCAAGAAGAACTGCGATATGATATGCACAAACTCACTGAGGAAGGCAGGCTCCGGCTTCGGCACCGACACCAACATCATCACCATGATAACCAAGGACGGCGACGAGGAAATGGAGCTCATGTCAAAGTTTGACGCCGCAAATATTATCCTGACAAAGCTCAGGAGCCTTTCAGAATAAACAAAAAAGACCTCCGTATCACACGGAGGTCTTTATTTTTGCTGTTTTATCAGTTAGTCTTGGTCGATGAGCTCTCATATTCCTCGTAGATTTTCTTCATCTCGTCCATCCATTCGTTGAACTCATCCTCGGTCATGAAGTCCTTATAGTCCTCATACTTGAAGTCGTCGGGATTGAACTGGAAGTCATAATCATCGAAATCATCGTCATCTTCGTCGAAGTCAAGATCGTCGTTATCATCATCGAAGTCAAGATCATCGTCGTCATCGAAATCGAAGTCGTCTTCATCGTCAAGGTCGAGATCAATGTCATTGCCAAGATCGTCATAGAGCTCATTTGTTATGGATTCTGAGAACTTGTCAACAAAGTCGCTGTCCATGCCCGCCCTTGTAAGAACGCCGCTGATGAAGCTGCTGAACTCGTCCTTTGAAGCATAGTCCTCAGGCTCAAAGTCGGAATTATTATCCAGGTCGATCATGAATGCGCCGCCCTTATCGGGAACTTCGATGTCAGCATTATAATCAACCGAGTAGTCAAATGTGAGCTTTCCGTAGTTTGTACCGTCGACAACGATGTCACAGCTTACGTTCTGACCGTCCTTGTCAGCGCTGCAATTAACAGCGAAGGGAGCTGTGTCGGGGATATTCACTGTGAAATCGCCGTTGAAGTAGCCCTTCTCCTCGTCTACGACCTCAACGTTCTCAAAAAGAACTGAGATAGTTACGGGAGTGAGTTCCTTTTCGTAATCGTCGTCGGTGTAGTTGTAGCTTACATCATTGTATGTGAACTCAAGGTCGCCTGTGTACTTCTTGTGATCCTCCTCAGCTGTGAGCTTTGCGGAGAAC
>Ga0208458_1003115_pt1 | contig 11517 bp, 10 predicted proteins | sample AD_UKC085_MetaG_FD_184432 | JGI IMG/M metagenome (GOLD analysis project Ga0208458, IMG submission 184432) | Active sludge microbial communities of municipal wastewater-treating anaerobic digesters from USA - AD_UKC085_MetaG (SPAdes) (version 2) | ecosystem: Engineered > Bioreactor > Anaerobic >... | reverse complement strand
CTCTCCATTTTGAATCAACAACACGCAACCCCACCATTCTTTCGAGAGTACTAAGATTGTCCTCACCTATAATATCTGATTTTTTTCGATATTCCTTCTGTATGACAGGAATAAATTCCGCAGCAAAATCTTCAGCTGTCATTTTTGAATGCTTGTCCGGACTATAAACAAATTCTACTCCGAATTTAGATTTCATATACGCTCCAAGCGCATCATAATCCCATTCGCTCATGAATTTTTTATCATCAGAAAACATTTCAGCTATTGAAAGAAGAGTATCACTAATATAAGATTCTATTTCTGATGAAATATCATCGTTTTCAAGAATTTCATTTCTTCTTGAGTAAACATACTCTCTCTGAGAATTCATAACATCATCATATTCAAGAAGGTGCTTTCTTATCTCAAAGTTTCTGCCTTCAACGCGCTTCTGAGAAGATTCTATCGCACGGCTTACCATTCTCGATTCAATATTTTCACCTTCTTTCATTCCAATACGCTCGAATATTCCGGAAAGTCTTTCGGAACCGAATATGCGCATAAGATTGTCTTCTAATGATAGATAAAAACGCGATTCTCCCGGATCTCCCTGACGTCCGGAACGGCCTCTAAGCTGATTATCAATTCGGCGCGCCTCATGACGCTCTGTACCTAGTATGTAAAGACCGCCGGCAGCAACAACCTGATTATGATGAACCAGCCACTCTTTTGCTTTGCGGACTATTTCTTTCGCATGAGCAGCATCCTTTCCTTCCATCTTTTCGGCACTTGCTGATGCAGCATCAAAATTCTCCGAAAGAATCTGCGTTTTGAATTCAGCCCAGAGTTTTTCATCGTGAGCAGGAGTAAATTCGTCCATTTCTGCGATAAAAAGTTTTTTGCCTCCGAGTACAATATCCGTACCGCGGCCCGCCATATTCGTAGCAATTGTTACCATACCCGGCCGACCGGCTTCAGTAATAATCATCGCTTCACGTTCATGGTATTTAGCATTAAGTACATTATGAGAAATTCCGCGGGACTTCAGCGCATCTGAAAGCATTTCGGATTTTTCAATAGATATCGTACCGACAAGACAAGGCTGACCTATTTTCTGGTGTTCGAGAATATCCTCGATAATAGCGTTAACCTTCTCTCTCTCTGTTTTATATATTTTGTCCGGATGATCTTTTCTTGAAACCGGTTTATTAGTCGGAATTACAACAACGTCAAGTTTATAAATATTGCGGAATTCCATAGCTTCCGTATCTGCAGTACCGGTCATACCCGCAAGCTTCTTGTACATTCTGAAAAAATTCTGAAATGTAACGCTTGCTAAAGTCTGGCTTTCGCGGGCGATTTCAACGCCTTCCTTAGCCTCAAGAGCCTGATGAAGACCGTCTGAATATCTTCTTCCCTGCATCAAACGTCCGGTAAATTCGTCAATGATGAGAACCTGACCGTCCTGCACCATGTAGTCAACATCTCTGCAGAAAAGATAATGCGCTTTCAAAGCCTGGTTAACATGATGAACAAGTTCAATGTTGCCTGCGTCATAAAGATTATCAACCTTCAACAGCTGTTCAGCATGATGAACACCTTTATCCGTCAGTGTAACAGCCTTGTCCTTTTCGTTAACCTCGAAATCTTCAACGTCTTTTAAATGACGTACGATTTTATCAACTTCATAATATTTCTTAGTGGAATCATCAACAGAACCGGAAATAATGAGAGGAGTTCGAGCTTCGTCAATCAGAATCGAGTCTACCTCATCGACAATCGCAAAATTCAGCTTTCGCTGAACCTTCAGAGACCGATGGTCAACCATGTTATCTCTTAGATAATCAAAACCATATTCATTGTTTGTTCCGTATGTAATATCACATGAATAAGCATGCTGTCTTTCTTCATGATCCATATCATGCTGAATTATTCCGACAGTAAGACCTAAAAATTCATAAATAGGTTTCATCCATTCCGCGTCACGGCGTGCGAGATAATCGTTTACTGTTACGACATGAACACCTTTCGCATCAAGAGCGTTAAGATAAACTGCAAGAGTCGCTACAAGAGTTTTACCTTCACCTGTTTTCATCTCGGAAATTTTACCCTGATGAAGAACCATACCGCCCATCAGCTGAACATCAAAGTGGCGCATTCCCATAATTCTGCGGCTGGTCTCACGCACAAGCGCAAATGCTTCAGGAAGTAAAGAGTCAAGGCTTTCTCCGCCTATAGCTCTTTCCCGAAGTGATGCTGAAAGAGCTTTCAATTCTTCGGATTTTTTTGACTGCATTTCCGGCTCTAAGGAATTTATGCTTTTTACAATAGGAAGAAGCTTTTTGATATCCCTTTCATGTTTTGTTCCTATCACGAATCCAATAATTTTATCAACCATAACTACCCCTGATTTATTAGAATCATATTATCGCGGTGAACCAGCTCTTCATAGTATGATTCGCCGAATGCTTTTTTTATCTCAATGCTTTTTTTGCCTTTTATGACTTCTATTTCTGCTGAAGAATAATTTGTAATTCCCTTCGCAAAAACGACTCCGTTTAAATCCGAAATTTCAATTCCATCACCGGAAGAAAACTTGCCAGTACTGCCGACAACCTCGCCCGGAAGAAGCGATTTATTGGCGCCAACCAGCGCTTTTCTGGCTCCTTCATCAACGATGATTTTACCTTTTACCTGCATGTTGAACGAAATCCAGCGTTTTTTTCCATGAATATATTTTTCTGACGGAAGAAAAACTGTACCGATTTTTTCGCCCAATACGACTCTGCTTATTACAGATTTTTCATCTGCCTTAGCGATTGAAAGAAGCTTGCCTGATTTAGTCACCATATCAGCCGCTTTCAATTTTGTCTGCATTCCGCCTGTTCCATGAACAGAACCGCTTCCTTTGGCTGCGGAAAAAACCCTGCTGTCAATTTTTTCAACAATATCAGCGCATTTTTCATCGGAAAGATTATAATAAAAACCGTCAATGTCCGTCAGAAGAATCAATAGATCTGCATCAATCGTGTTTGTAACATATGCAGAAAGCGTATCATTATCCCCGACTTTTATTTCATTTACAGCGACTGTGTCATTTTCATTTACGATAGGAACAACGCCGAGTTTAAGAAGTTCATTTACGGTATTTCGGATATTAATATAACGGACACGGCTCTTGAAATCTTCCTCAGTAAGAAGAATCTGACCGACAGAAATGCTGAATTTCTCAAATGCCTTTGAGTATTCCTTCATCAAAACAGTTTGTCCGACAGCCGCCATTCCCTGTTTCTGGGGTATTGACATTTTCTCACGCTTTAGGCCGAGAAGACCGGCTCCGGCACTGATTGCTCCGGATGAAACAATTATAACTTCATACTTTTTCTTAACAAGAAACGAAATATCCGAGGCAAATGAAGAAATTTTTTTAGCCGACAAAACGCCGTTTTCGGTAAGAGAGGATGAACCGATTTTTACGACAATACGCCTGACCTTTGAGAAATAAGGCTTCCGGAGCATCAGCTCTGCTCCAGAAGATCTTCAATTTTATCTAATAAAAGGTCAATATTAGAACCGTTTTCGCTTGAAATATCGATTATATTAACGCGTTTAAACTGTTTCTTAATTTCTTTTACATACTTATCATCATTTACGATGTCAGTTTTTGTAATAACTACAAGAGACGGCTTCTTTGGAAGATCCTTGCTGTATGATTCAAGTTCTTCTTTTAGAAGCTTAAACGCATACAAATGATCAGAACTTTGAATATCGATAAGATATACAAGAATTTTTACCCGCTCTATATGCTGAAGAAATGAAAGTCCAAGGCCCATTCCTTTATGAGCTCCCTCGATGATTCCCGGAATATCCGCAATCTTGAACTCTTTCTTACCGCGGCTTACAACCCCGAGATTAGGAATAAGAGTCGTGAAAGGATAATCCGCAATCTTCGGTTTGGCATTTGTAATCTTCGATAGCAATGTAGATTTTCCGGCATTAGGAAGACCAACCAAACCTATATCAGCTATAAGTTTCAAATTCAGACGTACAGAAATTTCTTCGCCGGGCAATCCTGGCTGGGCAAATCTCGGCGTCTGCATGGTAGAAGACTTAAAGAATGCATTTCCTCTGCCGCCGATTCCGCCGGTAGCAGCGCAAACAATAATTGAATCATCTACTAGATCCGCAATCAGCTCTCCGGTTTCATCATTTATTATTTCAGTTCCGACTGGAACCTTGATAATCAGATCTTCACCCTCAGCTCCCGAACGGTTGTCTCCTTCGCCGTGACGTCCGTTTTTTGCAGAATAAACCCTGTCTTTGAACAAATAGCTCAAATTGGTATGACTCGAGCTGGCCTGAAAATAAACGTCTCCGCCTTTTCCGCCGTCTCCGCCGTCAGGTCCGCCTTTCGGAATATATTTTTCACGCCGAAACGCAACACTGCCGGGCCCGCCATGCCCGGCTTTGATCTTTATGGTAATTGTATCTGTAAACTTAGGCATAAAATCTCCCGTTTTTATGTAGAGGAGATAATTTTAAGCTTGAGGGTAAACTGACACCTTTTTTCTGTCTTTTCCAAATCTTTCGAAAGTTACAACACCTGCAACTTTTGCAAAAATGGTATCATCAGAACCAATGCCCACGTTATTACCAGGATGAACTTTTGTTCCTCTCTGACGAATGATAATGGATCCGCTTTTAACGACTTCGCCGCCGAAAGCTTTTACTCCAAGTCGCTGGGAATGTGAATCTCTTCCGTTTCTGGTGGAACCGCCGCCCTTTTTGTGTGCCATCTTTATCTCCGTTCAATAATTATCTTACAATATTCCGGATAATTGTCTGCAACCCTTGAGAGTCCGACTAAAACCGTTTCTATAACAACCAAAGCTTTTTCCGGATCGGATTCAAAAGGATTAAACCTGATGAAACTCTCAGAATCCGAAACCATTATCTCAATCCTGCATCCGGCTATTTTAACAAGTGCCGACTGAGCTGTAAAAAAAAGAGTGGAAACAGCCGCACATACGATGTCTCCTCCCTTTACCGAATATAACGCATGACCTTTTACCGAAAGAGTGAATTTTTCATTTATTAAAAAACCCTGTTCGGATAAACCTGATGCGCTTATTTCAAGCACATTACGCCGTCTTAAGAGCGCTGATCTTTATCTGAAGATAATCCTGACGGTGACCAAGAGTTCTTCTGTATTTTTTTCTTCTTCTGAACTTGAATCCTCTAACTTTTCTTCCTTTTACTTTTCCAAGAACAGAAGCGGTAACGCTTGCTCCTGAAACATAAGGTTTTCCGACTGAAACAGCGGAACCGTCAGAGCAAAGAAGAACTTTATCAAGATTAAGCGTATCAGATTCACTTTTAACCTTATCTACAAGAAGAATCATATCTTTTTCAACACGGTACTGTTTACCGCCGAATTCTACAACAGCGTACATTTTGACCTCTTTTAAATTTTCTTTGGGCCCAGCAGGACTTGAACCTGCGACCCACTGATTATGAGTCAGTTGCTCTAACCAACTGAGCTATGGGCCCTAAGGCTGAACCAATATTTGCGTCAGGTAACCTATTGTCAACAAAATTAATAGTTTTTTGGAGACATAACACAAACACTGCGAAGATCTGAATAATCCGCAATTTGATGTTGACAAAGCCAATGCCGCCAACTTAATAAAAGGCTTCTATCGGTCAACAGTAAAATTCTGGAGTAATACATGAAAGATCTTGTCATCATAGGTTCAGGTCCCGGCGGAATGTCAGCCGCCATTTACGCTATCCGTTCGGGTATGGATTTTATAATACTTGAGAAAGGGGCGCCAGGCGGCCAAATTCTAAACACTTCCGATGTTGAAAATTATCCCGGTTTTATTGAACCGGTAGCAGGGTTCGAACTCGCCGACAAAATGCACGATCAGTGCAAACGTCTGGGTGCAGAATTTAAAAATTCCGAAGCTTTAGGCATAAAAAAAGAGAATGGAGTATTTAAAATCGAGACTTCTGACGGAATTTTAGAATCCAAAACAGTAATCGCCGTAACCGGTTCAAGCAACAGGAAACTATCAGTACCCGGAGAAGCTGAATTTACAGGAAGAGGTGTGTCATACTGCGCAACTTGCGACGGAGCTTTTTACAGAGGTAAAACCGTAGCGGCTGTCGGAGGCGGTAACGCGGCCCTTGAAGAAGCAATTTTTCTGACCCGGTTCGCAGAAAAAGTATATCTAATACATAGAAGAGACAAATTCAGGGCGGATCACATCGTAATCGAAAGAGTAAAAAGCAATCCGAAAATAGAAATCATTTATGACTCAGTCATCGAAAAAATAAACGGTGCGGAAAAAGTAACATCTGCGTCCATACTGAATAAAAAAACTGAATCAAAATCAGAGCTGAAACTTGACGGTGTATTTATATTCATCGGATACAATCCCAACAACAAAATACTTCCAAAAGAAATTTTGAATGAATGGGGAGAAGCCGAAGTCGACATGAATATGCAGACTTCAATCGAAGGGCTTTTTGCAGCAGGAGACATCAGAAGCGGATCCAAGAAACAGATACTGATGGCATGTGCGGACGGCGCAACTGCAGCAATGAGCGCATACGAATATTTAAGCAGTCTGTGATATAAACGCAGACTGTTATATTATTCCAAAGCGGCGTGCGCCCTTCTCTATCGAATTCCAAAGCTTTTCATTAAGTTTTTTGAGGCGTATCTGATCGGCTTTCATATAGTCCGGATTGAAATGATTGTCGTTCAAATAAAGTGAACTGCATATCTCGAGACTAATAAAAGGAATTCTGCTGGAATTATTTAACGCTATTTCGCCGCGCATCTCTCTTTCTGAAATTTCAAAAGGGAATTCCGCGGCGCACGGTTCATTTTTAAATGATTCTCGCAAACCTGACAGAATAAAATCACATAGAATTTTGGGAGCGGTTTCGTAAATCTTCCCCCTGTTATTGGCGACATATTTCATCCTGACAAGAGGCATCGGGACACCGCTGTCCGAAGAATTCCTAAAACCCACGGCGGGATTAACACGGCATTCGACGATTAAATTAATTTCTTCAGACATAATTGAACGCTTAACCGCATCATGAAACGGAAAGTAATAACGGCGAAGGATGTTCGCTGATGCTATAGAATCAGGTGAAACGCCTTCTTCAAATATTTGTTTACCGTTCGGCGTCTCGGTTTTAATCACACCCGAAGTATATGAAGGCGGCATTTTTGAAAAATGTTCATTTAAATCAATAAACAGAGGAGAAATCAGACTGTCGACAACTCCTGCGGCTTTTTGAAACGCGAACAATTGATTTGCAAGCGGATCCGAAAACATGAAAAGCTCAAAATCTGACACGATTGAATGCGGTGCCAGTTCTTCAGGAACAGATGTTCCCCCGTTTGGAATTATTATCAGTATTTTTTCTTTTTTCATGCTTATATTTGAAATTGTATTATGTCTCTTTAACAAATAGATTATCCGTGTCAAACAGTATTTATCGGCAAATTTTTTGAATTTTTATTGATTTTAAGTGCCGTTATTATCGAATTGAACAGAGGTAAGTTATATGGAAAATCTTAACCCCGTTCTGCTTGCTCTCATCGCCACCATCGGGTCATGGCTTGCCACCGCATTCGGTTCTTCATTTGTCTTTTTATTTAAAACAATAAACAAAAAAATAATGGATATACGGCTTAATATCAGTCTAGGCTAAACAAATATATTTTAACCAATTTTAAACTCAGGGGATTTATGAGAAAATATTTTCTACTTTCTGTAATCATTCTCGTTCTTATTTCCGGCGGAATTGTCTTTTTCAAATATTTTCTTACATTTGAAAAAAAGAACATGTTTCAAAGATCAATAGAAAACATTACCGGACAGAATCTGACCGTCACTGTTTTCGACGTAAACGGCAAAGTCATAAAACGATGGTATCACATAAAAAAAATAACTTCTCCGGAGGACGGTAAGTCTTACACCTTTTTTTACACAAGCGAAAATAAGTATGTTCAGATTCCGAATTCCGTGTGGTACATAGCGGAAGAAGAATAATGCTTTGTGATGACATTCAATTCATAAAAGGAGTCGGTGCGAAAAAAGCTGAAGCTCTCCTAACTGAAACCGGAATCAAAACTGTTGAAGATCTTCTCTATTATAAACCCAAGAGATACATTGACAGAAGTAGTCTTTTCGCGATTATAGATCTTGAACCGGATCAAAAGGCGACTGTCACCGTAAAAATTGAAAAAACGGAAATAGTCAGGGCGAAAAAAACTTTTTTAAGGATCACTGTCTCCGATGAAACTTCATCCATGAATCTTGTTTTCTTTGCAGGAATAAGTTTCTTTTCCAAAATTTTTACAAACGGCATGCTTCTTTCCGTATCCGGAAAAGTCCTGTATTCTTCCGGAAAATTCTCAATGGTACATCCGGAATACGACATCATATATGATGATGAGGACAAACAATCTCTCAATACAGCCCGCATTGTACCGGTATACCCTTTAACTCAAACATTAAAAGAAAACGGAATTTCAAGCCGTTCTTTACGCAGAATAATAAGCACTGCAATTGATTCATATTTCGACAAAATCCTCGAAACACTGCCGGCGCATATAATCCGGAAATATTCATTCATGAGCCTAGCCGATTCTCTCAAACAGATTCATTTCCCTGACAGTTTCGAGTCTTTAGCCAAGGCCCGGGAAAGAATTGTATTCAATGAACTTCTTCTTTTTCAGATATACATTTTATTAAACCGGAAGCTTAATGAAAAAGAAGTTCTGTCTGAATCTTTCAGCAATACTGACATTACGAATTTTCTTGCCGGACTTCCATTTTCTCTGACAGAAGATCAGCTTTCAGCGGTAAAAGACATTTCCAAGGGAATGGAATCGTTTTCTCCAATGAACCGGCTAATTCAGGGAGATGTCGGATCCGGTAAAACTGCGGTTGCGGCAGCAGCCGTTTATCTTGCACATATCAACGGTTATCAAAGTGCATTAATGGCACCTACGGAAATTCTTGCGAAACAGCTTTATGAAAACTTAAAAAAACTTACAAATAATGAAATACCGATGATTCTCGCAACTTCCTCATGCAGCAAAAAAGAACGGAATATAATCGAACAGTCTCTTTCAAACAATGAGGTTTCATGCGCGGTCGGTACACATTCCCTTCTCGAAGATTACGTTAGATTCAGAAATCTGCGTCTCGTAATAATTGATGAACAGCACCGCTTCGGTGTTAATCAGAGGTCAAAACTGCGTTCGAAAGGCAGAATAATCCCTCATCTGATATCAATGACCGCAACACCGATTCCGCGTTCACTGGCTCTGACATTATACGGCGATTTCGATGTATCCGTCATAAAATCAAAACCCGCAAACAGAGGTAAAATTAAAACAATTTCATTTCCTGAAACTAAAATCAATTCAGTATATAATTCAGTCCGAAAATACGCCGGCGAAGGCCGTCAGATATACATTGTTCTTCCGCTTATTGAAGACAATGATAAAACAGAACTTGCATCCGCTACCGGAATATATGAAGATTTGAAAACGCGCTTCAGCGAATTTAATGTAGCGATTCTTCACGGAAAAATGAAGTCTGCAGAAAAAAATGAAATCATGGAGAAATTCAAATCGGGAGAAACTCAAATACTCGTTTCGACAACCGTTATTGAAATAGGTGTTGATGTTGCCAACGCAAATGTAATGATAATCTATCACGCTGAAAGATTCGGTCTCGCCCAGCTTCATCAGCTTCGCGGAAGAATCGGCAGAGGCAGGTTCGACTCATTCTGCGTTCTGATTCATCCGGAAAATATAACAGAAACAGCAAAAGAACGTATTTCAATCATGGAAAATTGTTCGGACGGATTTGAAATCAGTGAAATGGATTTAAAACTCAGGGGCCACGGTGAACTTATAGGAAATAAACAGAGCGGGTTTTTGAGCGGATTTGAATTTTTTGACATTTCAAGCGATATTGAGATTCTGAAAAATGCGAGAGAATTTGCAGAAGAAACCATCTCGGAAATAAAAGCGGAGAACAGTCTTGATATAGAAATGTTTTTTGATAACGCAGAAAAGAAAGGAATGAGAATGAAAATAATTGAAAGAATTACATCAGACGTATACTCATAAATTTATTTTACAAATATACTTTTATCGACAAATCTCTGATATACCGGAATATTCATCACTCCGAAAAGATCCTTTGCCTTTGCGTTTAAAAGAGCATATTCCGAAATTTTATTTCCTGTTTTAAGATAATGCTGAGCCGCTGCAATTGAAACCTTTTTAAGATTAGACGTTTTTTCGGATTCATATTTATCTGTTATCTGTTTTTTTATCTCATTGAAATCCTGAATTCTGTCAAAGGGAAGATCAAAAATATTTATATTTGTCTCAAACCATTTTAAAATCGAAAGTTTTATAAATTCATCAGGGAAAAACCGTGAAACCTTATTGTCTCCAAGATGCTTAAGACATAAACCTATTTCTTCACTATCGAAAACAGCCTTCACTATTTTCCATACTGTTAGCGGTCCGATATGATAAATAAAGAGCTTGTTTTCTTCCAATCCAAAAAATGATGCTGCTTCCGAAAGAGTTGTTGTAATTTTTTTAAAAAGAAATTCTTCATATTTTTCGGCAATTGCATTACTTTTGTCTCTCTGATATTTAATCATTGCCCGTTTTATAGAACCCGAAAGATGAAGGAAATCATCTTTTGATTCAATGAATAAAATCGTATTTGAAAGATCCTGCTTATTCTTTTCAAGAATTGGAGCCGAAACTGAAATAATATACGGTTCCCTGGTATTCCATGCAAGCTTGCCTTTTAGTGTAAAATAATCAGACAGATTAAATTTTAAAAGTTCTTCTTCACTCTCAGTTATTATCGCTGGAACTTTAATCTGATCGACTGAAAGACTTTTCACTTCTATGCGGCTGATATTTTCTTTTTTAGTTTCTTCAGTTTCATTTTCGTCGAGATCAAGCAGGGAATCAATCCGCGGAGATTCTTCTTTTTCTTCTTTAGCATCTTCAGCAAAAAGGGAATCATAAGAATATTTCATTGTTTCACGAAAATATATCTTCTGATAGATGTCTTTTTCAAGAAGATCCCTGTCATCTTCAGGTATTCCTATAACGACGGATAGATAGCTTGAAAAAATATCAGTCTTCTCACATATTTCCAATGCCTCAATAGCATATTGGACATACTGCTGATAATAAGCAGCTCCTTCTTTGACAATATTGAATACGCCGAAGGCGGCTTTTATATCATTCCATTCTTTTTTAACTTTGGAATTAAATTCCCTTAGGCGCAAAAAGAGTTCTTTTAGAGAAAGAAAATCAATCCTCTGCGATGTCGGTTCTTCAACAGTAAAAAATATATGAAAGTCTGCTTTTAACTTTTTGGCTAGTGCGGTAGGATTCTGTTTTGTAACAAAATCATTATAATACATCTCAACATTCTGAACGATCTTCTGAAATGTATAACG
>Ga0208458_1003112_pt1 | contig 11527 bp, 13 predicted proteins | sample AD_UKC085_MetaG_FD_184432 | JGI IMG/M metagenome (GOLD analysis project Ga0208458, IMG submission 184432) | Active sludge microbial communities of municipal wastewater-treating anaerobic digesters from USA - AD_UKC085_MetaG (SPAdes) (version 2) | ecosystem: Engineered > Bioreactor > Anaerobic >... | reverse complement strand
AAAAGCTGAGATGGTGACTTCTGATTCGCTAGCATTTTCTTTGGATACAATTGAGTATGCATTGCAATCTGAAGAAATATCATTCCCATCTGAAACTCTTAATGTTATTACAGATACTTTTAAAAAAGAACAAAAAAGAATCACGGATTTAAGAATAGATACTACTTCGAATTTAGATCGTATAATAAAAAATAAGGAATTAATTGATTATCAGCAAAAACAATTAGACTCCTTATTAATAAAAAAGAGATAACCCTTTAAATCCCTAATTTAATGAATACAATAATTGGTTTTGATTTTTCAATCAATAAACCTGCCGCTTGTTTATACCAAAACGGAAAATATACTTTTTATTCTTGGCCTTTTGATCTTAGCGATAAGATTAAAAAAATCTATCGCGACGCGGGCATAAATCTTATAGATAGGAGAGATCAAAAATATAAAGGGAAGGATTCTTCAGAAAAAATGCGTTGGGAAGTATCTAACTCCATGTATCTTTCCGATTTAATTATTACTAGTTTGCCAAATGGTGAGATGAAAAAATGGCAAATAGTTTTTGAAGGGTTATCATTTAATTCCTCCGGTAATATGGGTATCCAATTGGGTGGTTATAAGTATATGCTTATGAGGGATCTTTTTGACAATTGTATCCCATTTGAAAACATGACTACTTATGCTCCTATCACAATAAAGAAAACTGCAGGATGTTCGGGGAAAGGGAAAACTAAAAAAGATATGATAGATGCTTTTGTTCGAACTTCCTGTCCTTTTGCACAAATAATTTTTTCTAACCCTTCTTTATTTCAAAAGAAAACAGGTACCTGGATAGATCATTTAGATGATTTGGTTGACGCTTATTGGGCTGTACAAACTTATTTAGAAAAAAATTAATAAGGTTGCCAGCGCTTTTCCCCTAATTGATCTTCTAACTCTTTTACAATGGGCTCCGGCCAATGTATGAAATCGGGATCAGTGTTTTCTGTATTTGCCCAGTCCCTTCCAAATCATCTGCGGAAGAATAGCTGCATTACCAATTCTCATTGAAGATTTAGGATCAATTCCTCTTTCAAAATTGACAGATTCTTTTAATTTATTAGGATTGAATTTAATTTTTAAAATAGCATCATCGCTTGCCCCCGAAGAATTTACATCTAGAGGTTCATAGGAGATTAATTCAAAATATGGATCGTTTTCAAAAAATTCCCTTACTGTTCTATTCCAAAAAACACTACGTGTAAGAAGATGAGCAAAAAATACATCGCCATCCCCGGTTTTTTTGTCCTGATGAAAATATGAATATCTGGATATTACCCCGGGAAAATATTTTTTGAATTTTTCCTCCATATCTTGAAGAAGTTCGGTCATTCCTATTTTTAAGGCTTTTTTCGGAAAATTTCCCCTTTCAAAATTTAATCCTTCTTTAATAGGATTTCCAAAATGCTTTTGGAAAATTTCTTCCGGATCCATCCTTTCTACCTGTTCATTTTCAAATTTAGTTGTTGGATCAAAAAAGGTAAGTCCATTCCGAAGACTGAATTCAACACGAACCCCATGAATACCATCCCCTAAAGTATTTCTCTGGGCAATTCTTATTTTATCCTCGTTATCATTTGAAAAAACTAATTTAATGGGTGGTTCCAGATTTTCTTCAACCATTTGAAACCCATATTTATTTAAATAAGGTTTTAATTTTATAAGTGCTTTTGAAACCCCATCGCCATGTTCATTAGAATATCTTCCAAATCCAATTTTTAAGGAAGCTTTTGGATCCTGCCCTCTTTCAAAATTCAATGATTCCTGAACTAACTTCATTAAGGAGTTTTTCTTTATTTATTCTCTTTCTCTTAAGGAGATTCTTTCTTTCTCTCTTGGGCACTTATTGTATGACCCCCCTCGAAATAGTTTTTATCCTCCTGTTAAAATTTAGTTAATTTTTTATTTTAACTCCGGCGTTAAAACCCCGTTAAGAAATAATCTTTTAACTTTTTATGAGTATAATAACAAATAAATAGCGAAAACATAATATTATGAATCCAGAATCTGCACAAGTATTTTTAAATAAAATGAAAGACCGATTGGCAAAAGGCGAATTTGATAAAGAAATCAATGTTCCTTTTATGAAAAGAGAATCGGTTTTTGCTTCAATTAAAGCAAGAGTAACTAAAAAACTCGAAACAGGAGCAACCCCTCTTCTTTCAGAGGGAGAAATAAAAGATGCTGTTCAAGATGCAAAAGAAGTTGCTGCTATTTCTTTGGCACTATTTTCGAAGGTAGGTTTAATAGAAAAAACCGAAGAAGGATGGATAATTACTTCGGCAGGAGAAAAACTTTTAAAACATGTTAGCCCCGTCTAATATAAAAATTTCTTTTGATTTCGACGGAACACTGGATAGAAAAAGCATTCAGAATTATGCCAAGGAATTAATAGAAAAAGGATATGAGGTTTGGATAGTAACTTCAAGATTTGGAGATAATAAAAAATATCAAGAATTTTTCCAGACCTCAATCAATGTGGATATTACCAATAATGATTTAAAGGAAGTTGCTAATTCCTTGGGCATTCCCGAAGAAAGAATTCATTTTACAAACATGGATGATAAGTGGCCCTTCCTAAAGTTCCATGATGATTTCTTGTGGCATATTGATGATGATTGGATAGAAAATAAAAATATTCTTAAATATACAAAAACCAAAGCCATTAGTTCTCTTGGAGCTAATTGGAAATCCAAATGCGAAAGGCTAATAAAGAAAAAATTGATGGAATAAATAAAATAAAAATGCCATCATCATTTCCTTTCAATTGGTTCTTTTTTCCGTTTAAAAACGATTGGAAATTTTATGAGCATACCCCAGAAGCATCTACTTCTGAAACTAAAATAATTTCCAATATGTGGTCAGATTTAAAACCCATAGAACTTCATAAAATAAAAGTTGTTCCCTTCCCGGAGAAGGATTATTTCAAAGAAGAATTTACTAAAAAACAAATTGTATTACATCATACTGTAAGTGGCAATGGTGTAACCGGTGATATAGCTACTTGGGAAGATGATAATTCTGTAGTAGGAACCGCTATTATTATTGATAGAGATGGAACTCCTTATCAATTATTTTCTTCAAAATATTGGGCTTGGCATCTTGGAATAGGAAATAAAGCAAGGGATAGTCAATCTATAGGAATTGAAATTGATAATTGGGGATACTTAATTCCCGGTGATGGAACAATCAAACAATTTGGTAAGAAAGCTGATGGAACACCTAAGATGATTCAGACTGAAGTAGGAAAATACTATACTTATTATGGCAATGCAGTTGATGTTCCAATGCAATATTATCCAGATGGATTTAGAGGATATAATTATTATGAAAAATATACTCTTGAACAAATCAGAACAGCAGGAGAATTAATTCTTTTCTGGAAAGATAAGTATGGTATTCCTGTAAAATATAATGAAGATATGTGGGATGTTTCTCAAAAAGCTCTTTCAGGGGAACCAGGGGTCTGGACACATGTATCATATCGTCCAGCAAATGCAAAAACAGATTTGCATCCGCAACCTGAAGTTATAGAAATGCTCAAAACTTTATCTTCAATTTCTTAATAAATAAACAAATGCCTAAGATAACCTATACAAATGAAGTTATTGATGCCTATTCAGGACAATTAAATTGTGAAGCAGGTATTTATTTGGATGGAGAAATCGTAGGTACTGTTGAATATGTTCTTTATGATGGAGAACTTTCAGTAAGTCATATTTTTGTAAGACCTGAATTTAGAAGGCAAGGATTTGGCTCCAGATTAATGAAATATATCAAAGAAGAAAACCCAAAATATAAATATGTTCCCTCGATGAAAACAGATGATGGTGCAGCTTTTAAGCATAAAGAAGTTTCCCTAAAAGAGGGATTCATGGGGTTTGGCCGTTGGCTAAATGAACAGCATCAAAAACCAGCAAGTGAGCCGAGATACGGTTGCATTATGATGGATGCTGATATAAAAAACTGGAAAGAATATCATACAGCTGGAATAGAAGAAGATGATGTTTTTATTAAACCTTATGATGATTCGTATGGATTAGAAGAAAACCCCCATGTAACAATCCTCTATGGAATTCATGAAGAAGAAGTAGATCCTCAGAGAATGGGGGAAATGCTTGAATATTACATGAAACCTGTAACTTTAACTGTAAGTGAAATAGGGGTTTTCGAAGGAAAAGAATATGATGTGGTAAAATATAATTTACCTTTGACCGGGCAACTGCAGAAATATAGAGATATTTTTATGCAAATACCGAATACACAAAGTTTTCCTGATTATCATCCTCACATGACAATTGCTTATGTAAAACCAGGGGAGGGAAAGAAATATGCTATGAAATTAAAAGAACCTTTCCAAGTTAATTTTACTAAAGGTGTTTATTCATGGCATCCGGATAAAGAAAATGATCCAGATAGAACTTCAAGAAAAGTTGTTAATCTAGTTAAAAAAGAAAAAGAACCAATCGATGCCATACCTGCGGATCTTCCGCAACAGGTCTAGTGGCTTTTATAATTATTCGATTTTTTAACAAAACCATAACGGGATAAGAATAAAACTTATCCCATTTTTGTGTATATTTGTAAAAAATTATATTATGGGAGGTAATGCCGTAAAATCTCGATCAGTTACTTTTGAAGAGGCTGAAAAAACAATCAAATGGATAAGGCAAGAGGTTTTCCCTCGGCTAACAGTTATCCCAATAGAAGATAAAGATGTAGAAATATTGGGTTCTTATGGAAAGAAAAAAGAAGGGGAAACACACGGAGATATTGATATTGCTGTCTCTATGCCAAAAAATATTGAACTCAATCTTTTAAGACTTGATCTCGAAGGAATGGGATTCGAAACAAAGGTGAACTATGGATTCAGAATTGTTTCTTTTGGCTGTCCTATCGGAGGATCTAAAAGTCTTGAAAATTGCGGGGAAATATTTCCGGATGAAAAGGATTTGGTTCAGATCGATTTAATGTTATCCACCAATCTCTACTGGTCAAGATTTATATATCATTCTCCGGATTTTCGAAAGGAAGAATCAAAATATAAGGGTTATTATCGGAATATTCTTCTTATGGCTCTTATCACAGAGCCCACAAAAGAAATTACTAAAACTACGGAAGATGGTGGTATTGAAGAAATAGAAGTAAATATTTTAAGGTATCCCTTTGGTGTTTCTCGGGTAAGAAAAAATTTCATGGGCAAAAAGGGATTAGTAAAAAAAGGTAAAAATGTAGAAGGCTTTGATTTCTTTATTACAAATGATCCCCAGGAGGTTACGGATTTAACTGTCGGAGAACACTATAAACCAAGCGATATTAATACTTTTGAGAAACTCTGGGATATAGTTATGTCCCCTAATTTTAAGTGGATAAATAAACGAGAAGGCATCATCAATCGATTTGTTGAATGCCTCGAAGAGCAAAATCTCTCAATACCAAAAGAAGTTGAAGAATGGAAAAAGTAACTGTTTTATATCCCGGTGGATTTAAACCCCCTCATGGAGGGCATATTGATCTTATTAAAAAATATGCAGAACTTCCCGAAGTAAAAGAAATCTGGGTCCTTGTAGGACCAGGGGTTCGTGACGGAATTGTCCAATCTCAAGCTGTAGAAATGCTCGAGAAATTAACTGAGGATATGAAAAAAGTAGTAGTTCAAGGTGTTCCTTGGCCTTCTCCGGTATTAGCAGCTTATAAGATTATGGAAGAAGCTGATAAAGGAGCTTATACCCTTGCCGCTTCAAGTAAAGAAGAAGAAAATGCTAAAAGGATCACAGACTTTGCCAAAAAACATTCGCCAGAAGGAAAATTTTATAGAGAAGGAGTTGATATTGTCCAATTATCTGTAAATATTGAACCCTTGCATTTTAGAGGACGAACCGACGAACACGAAGGAGAACCTATTTCGGCGAGCGTTCTTAGACAGGATCTTATTGAGGGAAATATCGAAAATTTTATGGCAGGTTATCCTGATTCAACAGAAGAACAAGTATCTTTTATATGGGATATATTAGAACAAAATATTTCTTTACCAGAAAATGATGCTGTAACTGATACTGAAAACGATGCTGTAACAGAAGCTCTTCATACATCAGGGGATTCAACAGAAAGTTCGCCTTTAGGCTATGATCGTTCTCAAGCAGGATATAATTATAAAGCACAGTTTCCGATTGTCGAGGATGAGGACGATGAGCCTCTTAAAGATTGGGAATGGAACGAAAAAAAGAAAACTTGGACACGTAAAAGATCATAATATGGCAGGATCAGCCGGGCACATTCTATCCCCTTGGGAAGACACAGATTTAACATTTGGACAAATAAGGGAAATAATTACAAGAGCTTGCTATGGAACTCTTGAAAATCCATCTGAAAAATTAGACGGACAAAATATAATGGCCACTTATAAAAATGGTCATGTTTATATTGCTCGTACTCCTAAACAAGTTCGAAATAACGGAGCTGAAGCTATTCGCTGGGATCTTGTGGGTGATTATATGAAAACCCCGGAATCCAAGGAGTCTTATGCTACAGCTGCTCAAGATTTACAACTGATTTTCGTTCCAATAGAGGAAAAAATTCTCCAAAATTTCTTCTGTGATGGAAAATATTGGTTGAATATGGAATTACTGACTCCTTTAATGGAAAATATTATCCATTATGGAAAAAGCCAACTTCGAATTCATAATGTTCAAACGGAAGGAAAAATTGTCGATAGAAATCTAGACGAATTTTTAGAACTTATTAAAGATGCCCAGAATGGGGCAAAAACTACTTTTGATGTCGATAAAACTAATAAAGTTTCTTTTTCAGTTATAGATCCGTCTCTATTCCTTAATGAATTGGATGATTTAATGTATGAAAGAAATTTGGTAGAAGGAAATACTTTAAAAGATTTTCTAGCAATAGAATTAGAAGAATTCATAGATTTTGAATTTAATATGTATAATGAAGAAGACCCAGGATTAAGAAGAGGACTTATTCAAAGATGGGCGTATTTAGATAAATCCAGAAATATTACGAAACTTTTAGTTGGGGTAAATTCAAGATTAGCTACCTGGGTAAGAGAGGTGGATTCAACAATTGAAGAGACCCGAACTGAATTCCTTGAGATAATTATTGAACTCTTATCAAAAGTGGGGGTAAAAATTCTTCAAAACCTAAAAGATATTGCTTGCTCTAATCCAGAAGAATCCAAAAAAATCATATCTAATAAAGCGGAAACAGGGATAAATAAATTGAAAGAGTATAAAGGAGAAAAATCTGAAAACTTAAGAATTCAGTATGACAGATTTATTAGAGCTGGAGGATGGGATTCAATAGTTCCTGTAGAAGGAATTGTATTTAAATTTGAAGGAAACCTCTTTAAACTTACCGGAAGTTATCTTCCGCTACTTAAAATAATTAGCTTCTTCCGCTTTGGAAGAGATAAATAATGGATGCTAAATTTATAAAGGGCCAAGATCCTAGAAAAGCAATGGATATTGGTCTTTCAAGATATGAAAATACTTGGGATAGAATATATCCCGCCAATACTCCATATTCACCCGAAGAAGCTATTCAATATTTAAGAAAGACTTCTCTCAAGCCTTATATTGTTAAAAACTTACCGAGACAGCCCGATTGGACTATAGATTATCAGGTAAAAATGCTTAATCATCTGATAACTCATGGTAATTTTGCTCCGTTTCCAGAAATTCGCCCGGAGAGAGAAATCCCATCTCTTACGATGAGAAGGATTTTTGATGAACTAGAAAATAAAGGAATTTTGGAATTTGATCGTTCTCGAAAACCTTATATAGTTTATCTGAAAGACCCTGAAGTAAATGAATCCATAAATTTTGAAAGAGGTCTAGAGCCAAAAGATTCTTTAAAAATAGGACATTACCATAATCGAATGCTTGAAAAAGCTAGAGAAGAACTCAAAAATATTTTTGGTGATATTCAAAAGAAATATGGTGGTAAAATCGATGTTCGCAAAGCCACATTTCTTCTTCAAACGGGAATCCGAGCTACTTGGATCCCTCCTACGTCTTCTTATAATTATGGCATTGAATTTTTCGAATCTAAAGACGACAATCAATATTATTTTACACCTATAAAATGGAATAAACCCGGAAAACCATTTGCTAATTTAAATTATGGCGGAAGAAAATCACCCCAAGAAGCTGCAAATGAAATAATAGCTCAATGGGGAGGAAAAATTGATGAATCATTGGATTTTGAAAGAGGACTAGATCCAAAAGCTTCTATAGATATAGGAACAAAAAATAGAATACTCAATAAATTAAAAAATATACATCATAATGAAATTGAATTAGGTAGCAAAAGAGATATGCAAACTCTATGGGGATTTTATCCGATGGGTGAAGACTATTATATTTTTAGTTCAGTTTATCCAAAAAATTGGATAGAGGATATTTTAAAGGGATATGGTATTGATGAATTTTTACAATTCCCAGGAGAATATGAAGAAAAAAGATCCGCTGTATACAAGATAAAATATAAAATAAAAGGGCCTTTCAAAGAATATTTTAAAAATATAGGAGCATTTCCAAATTTTGTAAGTGAAGCAGTAAATTTTGAAAGAGGGATGGATCCTAAAAAAGCTATGAATATTGGCAAGAATAAAAATAATTTCTTTGCTACTATTCCTTCAATGCCTTTTATGGAAGCTTGTGAAAAATATCCATGGTTTGAAAATCTGTTTGCTGGAGAACAAAATAATTTACTTACAGCAGCGGCTAAAATGTTACAAACATCAGAGCAAAAAGTTGGGGTAGGCATTTGGCCTAATGATCCAGAAGATATTCCATTAAATCCAAATGATTTAATTCTTGATAAATATATCGAAAGGGATGAATGGAACTATGATAAAGAAGATGAAGTGGGAAAATTTCAGTTAATCGGATCATCAACCGGAGAAATTTATATTAAAAACCAAATTACAGAAGATATTTTATGTATTTTGGGAACTATTTATTAATTTATGAGAGCTCAATTTGTTTTAAATGAGGATTATAATAGTTTAAAGGAATTACATAAAGTTTCCTTTGAGATCTTTTCCTGGTTTAAGGAAAAAAATATAAAGATATTAAATCCTCTTAAAGAGGATTCTGATGAATTTGATATTCGAAATATAGTCGATTCTAAGAAATATGAAAAAATAGATAAATTTATTCAAAGCGGAATAGGATTAATCTACGGTGATATATCCGACGAAGAATGGCAGGAAGCTGGTGCAATCATTTATCCTCCAGATTACAAGAACGTATTTACACCGGAGTCATTAGAAAAATATAAGGTATTTAAATCAGGCTTTATAATTTTTTGCTCTAGAGAAAATTTATTACATGAATTACAGCATGCTTATGATTATTGGATAAGTGGAGGAAAAAATCAAAGATCCGGATATAATGGATTGCAGGGAAAGATTCTATCAAATTCTGGAATAAACTATGATGCTGAGGTAGCCAAATATTATCTGGACCCTGTAGAACTAAATGCTTATTTTTCTGAAGCAATCTCTGGCCATTATTGGGCTGGATTGGAACAAACTATGGAAAAGAAAAATAGGGATTATGTATTCTATGATTGGAATGATCAGTTATATTGGTTTAAAAAGGGATTTAAACCATGGGAATATATCTCCGAATCCCAAAAGAAAAAATATATAAATAAATTTTACATTTACTATTCCAAGGTAAAAGAAATATGGGAGTCTGAAGGATTAGATGGGTTGAAGAAAAGAAATCTTAAAATAAGATGAGAGCACAATTTGTAAGAGGGATAGATCCTAAAGATTCTATGAACATAGGGAATAAGCATGCTAGAGAAGCTCAGAAACTTATTGCAGCTTTTAAAGAAATTGATCCTTCTTTGGAACCTAAGATTACTGATGATAAAACTCAAGATCAAACAGAGATGGTGGTTGTTTCGATTTTTAAAGATAAAAAAATTATCAAATCTCCCAAAGACAAATTTCAAAAAGATATTTATTATTTAGCTTGGATAAAATCTGGGTTTGAGTTTTATATGGCTTCTACATCATATATGGATAGGCAAATGACCTTTCCAAAATTGGAAAAAGCTAAGGAAAAAATGAAGGAATATTTATCATGAGGGCACAATTTGTTAGAGGAGGGGATCCCAAAGAAGTACTCGATATTGGAATAAATTTGGGTAAGAGAAAAATAAATGTTCCGATTGGAGAGGATGGAATAGATGATTTAGATAAAGCAATAGAATTTACTCTTCAAAAAATCCTTCCCAATGAAGAGTTTTATAGATTAGTTTTTTCTTATGAAGAAGCAGAAGATGAAACTGAAATGGCTGATTGGATAGAAGAAAATATGACTAAGGAAATATATAAAAAAGAAATTCCTATAATCGATTCTGAAGAAATAAATTACGGGCAACTAAATATTTATAAGATACTGGAAAATGGATATATTATACGTGCTAGTATGGATTATTCAGAAGCCGGATATTATTGGATTGGAAATAGAGAAGCAACAGAGTTTTTATTTCATCGATTTCTAAAGATTTTTATAAGAAATCGGCTTGGATATTCACTATAAAAAAATTAACGAAGAATTAATAAAATAAAGAGGCGAAGCACAAAACTTCGCCTTTGTTTTTGGATATATACATAGATAAATAAGCTAAAGGTACCTAAAAAGCTAAATTGTCTTACTAACTAAAATGTCTTAAAACTATGAGTAATGTAGAAAACTACGATGCGTTCTTTACGCCGGGAGTAGAAGCTCCCTCAACAACCTCTAAACAAACAGAGGAGTACAATCCAACCGCCGATAAGGGAAAAGGTGGACTTTATCAGTCTATAATTCGTTTTATTCCCTGGCACCAAGATCCAAAACACGGTTCTATTCAAGAAAAATGGGTATCATATTTGGTTGACCCTGTTACACAGCGTGGCCGATATATTGATTGTCCCAGTTCTGTGGGTAAGCCATCACCTCTCCAGGATATTTACTGGACACTTCGCAAAAGCGAAAGTGTTCAAATGCAGAAACTTGCCGTCAACTTTTCACGTAGGCACTCTTATGCTTCACTTATTCAGGTCATTCGTGACGAGAATAATCCTGAAGCAGAAGGTAAGATTATGGTCTTCCGTTATGGAGTTAAGATATGGGAAAAGATACAGGCTGAACTCAAACCTGTTATCGGTGAATCTCATGATCCATTCGATATTCTCCAGGGAAAAGCTTTCGCTTTAGTAATTACTAAGGTTTCAGGATTCAACAACTATGATCAGTCAAAGTTCGTTGATAAGAGAATTCCCCTTTGCATTCCTAATGCAGATGGAAAACTTGTTCCTGTCACTCCTCAGGGTAACAAGAAAGAAATTTTCGAATGGGTTAAAGCTAACTCACCAGATCTTTCTAAATACTCTTATAAAGAGTGGGATCAGGATACTTATGATTATGTAAATCATGTAATCGTAGCTGTTACTGGAGAAGGTACAGTTTCACAG
>Ga0208458_1003087_pt1 | contig 11591 bp, 8 predicted proteins | sample AD_UKC085_MetaG_FD_184432 | JGI IMG/M metagenome (GOLD analysis project Ga0208458, IMG submission 184432) | Active sludge microbial communities of municipal wastewater-treating anaerobic digesters from USA - AD_UKC085_MetaG (SPAdes) (version 2) | ecosystem: Engineered > Bioreactor > Anaerobic >... | reverse complement strand
CGAATCAGCAAAGCTTGATGGTGCAAGTGACTTGAAAATCTATTGGTCAATTGTTATGCCAATTGTAAAACCAGCTTGGGTAACATTAATTATCCTTGACTTCCAAAGTTTATGGGGCACTTATGGATCAACAACAATTTATCGTGAAGACTATAAGATGTTGAGTTATGCAATCAATCAGATTGCTACAGCTGGTGTTGCTCGTACTGGTACTTTAAATGCAGTATCCCTAATCATGATTACCGTGCCAATTGCTGTCTTTATATTCTCTCAAAGCAATGTAATGGATACTATGGCTCAGTCAGGTATGAAGTAGGAGGTGCGATAATGAGAAAACTAATAAAAATTCTTCTTGTTGTTGTTGCCTTTGTTTGCGGATTGGCTGCAACTAATGTGAAGGCCGCAACAGGATATATTTATTCTCACAATGGTCAAATTATTCATTCTTCAGTAGGCTTTTCTGCTACTAGCGATGGTATTTATAATGTAATTAGTTCTGCTTGGGGCGGAAAAATTGCCGCAACAGAATTTACTAGTCCAGAAGATTTATTTATCTATACCGAAACATATGAAGAAGAAGGAACGACAATCACACAAGATAAAATATATGTGGTTGACTCTGTTTCAAATAAATTGTTTGTTTTCGATGAAAATATGAATTATCTTGAAACAGTTTCTCGCTTTGAAGTAGTTCCTGATAACTTTACAAATGCTCAGTTGTTGGTAATGAGAACGAGAAAAGTTGTTTCTAGTGCAACATCAAGTGTCTTGTTTGCTGAAGGAATGTATCCATTCGCTTCTTTAAGAGCTGTTCAAGATACACCTTATGAAGAACGAACGGACAATCAAAAGTTCTATCTTGAACCATTAAAATTATCTGGTGTTTATCGATCAACAAGATATCTTCGTGATGCTAACAATGTCATTATTGAAGGTCAATATGAAGATTTGATTTACTTATGCGATAATGGAAATAGTCAAATCATCATCGTTGATGCAAAGACATACAAAGTTGTTCAAGTAGTCAGTTCACCAACGGATGTTACTTTTTCTGGAAAAACATTTGCTCCTTCTAAAGTCGTTACGGATAGTGCGGGAAGAATGTATGTTATTTCTGATGGTATTTATGAAGGTATCATGTTAATGAGTAATCGCGGTATATTTATGCGATTCGTTGGTGTTAACTATACAACCTTAACATTCTGGGAAGCGCTTTGGCGTAACCTAGCAACCGAAACTCAAAGACAACAAATGAGTTCAATCTTACAAACAGAATTTAAAAATTTCACAATCGATAGTCAAGGGTTTATTTATACAGTATCAAGGGCATCAACTAACCCGGATACAGGGGTAAAAGATGATACAACCATGATTAAGCGAATCAATCAAGCGGGAAAAGATGTACTAACAAGAAATGGTTATGCTGTTCCTAAAGGGGACTTAATCACGATTCGAAGTGGTGCTAATGCTGGTGGATCACAATTTTCAGCGGTGGCTGTAAATGAATATGGTGTTTACACCGTTGCTGATTCCCGTAACGGACGTTTATTCACCTACGATAACGAAGGAAACTTGCTTTATATTTCTGCTGGTAGCGGTGATGAAATCAGTGATTTACGAAATCCTGTTGCTGTTCGCTATCAAGGAGAAAATGTTATCGTCCTCGATAAAAACAATAAAGCAGTAATCCGCTATCAACCAACAGAAATCGCAAAAATTATCAATAGAGCAGTTAAGTATCACTATGAAGGCGATTTGGAGTCGTCATCAGAGCAATGGGCTAATGTGATTACCGAAAATCCAAATTATGAATATGCTTATGTGGGTATTGGTAAAACCCTGTTAACATCAGGACGTTATCAAGAAGCGATGTTGTATTTCAAGACAGGATATAGCGTTGAATATTACTCAAAAGCGTATAAGTTGTATCGCGATGAAATTATTAAAAAATATTTTCCTTATGCGATGTCAGCGATTTTAGGTCTAATAGCAATCGGGGTGGGAGTTAAAACATATAAAAAGATTCGAAATAGAAAGCCAAATACAGTAGGTAAAGGTGAAGATTATGAATGAGAATGTAATAAAAGAAAAACTTAATGTATGGCAAAAAATTAGTAAATTCTTAAAGTTTTTTAAAGAAGAATTTATTACTTATCCATTGTTCATCATGTTTCATCCCCTAAAAGGCTTTGACTATTTCAAAAGAGAAAAGCGAGCAAGAATGGATGTCGCTCTCTGCTTTGTTGCCTTCTTAATCTTTTTAAGAATTTTAGAATTTCAATATTCAGGATTTATCATTAATCAGGTGAGTGTTACTGAGTTAAACAGTCTTTCAGAAATTGTTATGGTTTTAGCGCCAATCATTGTTATTACTGTAGCTAATTGGAGTATTACTACGTTGTTTGATGGTAAGGGTAAAATGAAAGAAATCTTCATGATGCTTTGCTATTCCCTATTTCCACTTGTATGGGCAAAATTCTTGGGATTATTCTTAAGTAATATTGTTTCCCAACAAGAAGAAGCAATCTATCATTTAGTAATCGGCTTAGGAACATTCTTAATGTGCTATATGGCTTTCTTTGGCTTTATTTCGATTCATGAATTTGGCTTATTGAAGTGTATAGGAACATTAATCGCTACTGCGGTAGCTATTCTAATTATTTGTTTTATTGGCATTCTTGCTTTCGACTTATTCCAGAAAATGACTGGATTTGTATATACGATCTACAGAGAAATATCTCTGAGATACTTATAGAAGGGAGGAATAGAAAATGAAATTTTTGAAACTTAGGTATATTCTTCCTAGCATTATTGCGATAATTTTATTAATCGTAGCAGGCTTATATTTTATTGGCGGTCTGAAAGAACATAGTATTAAAACAGATAAGCTGGTTTTTAATCCTAATAATTTTGACGAACTTGACCAAGACTCTTTGAGTAAAGAATATAAGGTTGCAGCAAACGATAAATATACAATGTTTATCGATGAGACAACGACAATCATCAAGATTGTTGAAAACAGTACTTGTACAAACACTAACGATTCATCAACATGTTCGGCAGTTTATAGCAGTGCAAAATCAGTTAGTGATTATAGTGATGAAAAATCAAATTTAATTGTTCGCTATTTTGATGAAAACGGTAGAGCGAATACAACTGGATTTAACACCTTTGAATATAGTGTTGCATACTATGATAAGTTGCAAGGAGTTACAGTTCCTCACTATAAATTGAATTATATTGAAAATGGTGTAGACATTTTATATGAAATCGGTAATTTTACCAATATTAAATCGTTCTTCCCAAGTAATTTTACTCGACTTGCTTTTGATGATTTATTTAGAGGAAATTTACAATTCTATACAAGAACAGGGGTATTAGCTGGATTATATAACGGAAACAATGTCTTACAATATACTGGATTTGGGGCAACATATAGCGCTGAATGCGCAGCATATTTGTCAGAAAACGGGTTGGCTACTGTTACAGAAGCACGTGATACTTATGGAAACTTCCTTGGTCGTTGGGATTTAAAAGAAATGCCAGTAACCGACGGAAGAATTGGTTTGAAAGTAGGAGTAGATTTTAACTCAGAAAATTCACCTTGCACATCTAACCCGTTCACAAATTCTTCGGTTATTAGTTCTATCTATAGTCCTCAATCGTATTCTCTATCGCAAAGTGGAGATAATCCGGATATAACCTATATCACAGATACTACACAATATGTTGAAAATAGTTCATACACTTTGAAGTTTAACTACAATATATCAACAACACTTTATAAGAAATTGTACGCGTATATGTATGATACGACAAAGGTAGGGACTACTGATGATGGTGTTCCTTACGGTAACTATTTAATAGCAAGTAACAAACCAGTTTATTATGATTATAATGAAGATGGGGAAATTACAGGTGATGAATTAGTTCAAGTTGGTGGTTATCAAGCTCGTGATGAGGAAGGAAAATGGTTGTACGACGAAGAAGGGAAACCAATTCAAACCGCTTTCACACAAGAGTTGGCAGAAGAGCAAAACATGATTTTCGGAAATGCCAGTGATGCTCAATCGACCGCTTTCCAAGTTTGTTTACGCTTTGAATTAATAGAAGAAGGCTTAAAGGCGACGATTATCAACGATTCGATTATTGAAGGTCGTGAGCCACAATATGTAGGTGACTTATACGGTCATACTTGTAAGATATATGAAATGCAAGTTGTTCCTTATCTGACAACCAATCAAGATGTAAATAGTGAGGGACAAATCATCTTACCAGATGGCTCAGGAGCGATTATCAGCTTTAATAGCGTTAAAGATGCCCAAAATGCAAAGACATATTCAAAGCAAATATATGGTGATGATTCTACGCTTCCGCGTGAGAATAGAGGTAGTGATGTTGAAGATATCATGCTTGGTATGTATGGATTCCTTGACTTCACTGAGAAGAAGGGTGTTGTAGCTATCGTTGATGCTGGTGCAGCACAAACATCAATCCAAGCGGATTTCATGCGGGCAGCGCAAACAACAACATTTAACTATGCTAGATTTACAACAGCATTCAGAGTAAAGGAAACAGTATCGGTTAGTACAGGTTCTTCGTTCGCAAAATGGAGTATTGATTTATATAATTCTGATGTGGTTTATAAATATCATTTTTTAAGCGAAGATGAATTAGACTATGTTCATGTTGCTAAAAAATATCGAGAATATCTAGTTAATAAATATGACCTGAATGAAGAAGGAGATCAGACAAAAGAACATGTTGTAAGTCTGAACTTCTTAGGTGCTTTTGAAAAGAAAAAATTAACTATGGGAATCGTTCATGATGCTGATTATAGCTTAACTACATTCAAACAAGCCTTAGAGATTGTGAATGAATTGAATTTAAATGGAATTAAAAAATTTAATGTTGGCTATACTGCATGGACAAGTGATGCGATGGATGTAAAGGCTGATGATTATGTGAAGCCAGCACGGGTTCTTGGTGGTAAAAAGGGCTTCTATGAACTAAGAGACTATTTAGTATCCAAATCATTTGGTTTCTATCCAGAAATTTCTGTCACAAGAAATCGTGGATACGATTATGTTTATGGCGAGTTGAAATATAGTCCAAAGAGCGTTGGTTCAACCTATTCAGTAGTTACTGATTTCGTTATTGCCACGGGACTTGCCGATAGTTCACGTCGTGCTGGTAGCATGGTTTCTCCTAGATTCTATCGTGCTTTGGTGACTAACTATTTAAATAGTTATGGTCGTTTCGGCATTAAAGGAGTGTACGCTGAAGACTTAGGTAATCAGCGAATCGGAGATTATGCAAGAAAAGTACAAATTTATACTGAAGATGGAGCTTTGTATCAACAAGATGCATTAAAAGTAATTCAAAATAAAGTATCTAATATTATGTTAAAAGCACCATATGATTATGCATTTAAGTATGTAACTACTGCTGTTAATGTGCCATTAGAAACAACATTATATGCAAGTGTCGATTATTCTATTCCATTATATCAATTAGTAGTTAGCGGTTTATTTGATTATGCGGGTAATACTGTTAACCTAAACAATGAATATGCACCGAACTGGTATTTCTTAAAAGCATTAGAAACAGGCTCGAATTTATCTTTTGTCGTTTCTGCTGAAGATACAAAGATTTTACTAGAAACTCCTTACACGGAGTATTACAATGCATATTATATTAACTGGAAACAAAAAATAATCGATTTGAATAGAAAATTAAATGAATCAGGTATTTTTGAAAGCCGATTAGTCTCACATAAATATTTAACGGATAATGTGGTGTTGGTTGGCTATGAAAATGGTTTAAAATTGATTATTAATTTCGATAATGAGACTTATCAAGATCCAACAACAGGATTAGCAATTAGAGGTAATTGGTATATGATTGTAGAGGAGGGGAAATAATATGCTAGAAAAACAAAGTGTCTTAAAAAAGTTTTCGTTAAGCATAAGTAATTTTTTCTCGAAACTAGGTCAAACTACTTTCATGAAAAAGGTTAGGGCAGTATTCAACTACATTCCTAACCTATTAGTGCAAAAGGTTAGTTATCGTAACCGAAAAGCGTTATGGGGTATAGTTTTTGTTATTCCTCTGATGATAGGGCTTATCTACTTCTTCTTAATTCCTTTTATTACAACAGTAATCTATAGTTTTTCAAATGTTGAGATGTTGGGATATAATAGCGAAACCAACGAGTTTATTGGAGTTATAACTGAATGGGTAGGTTTAGATAACTATCGTTATATTTGGAATGAACATGCCACATTCAAACAGTATTTATTAGATTCATTTGTAAATACAATGTTGAATGTACCGCTTATTCTTATCTTTAGTTTGCTTGTTGCGGTTGTTTTAAACTCCAAATTTAAAGGGAGAGCATTCGTTAGAGCGGTCTTCTTTATGCCAGTTATTTTCAACTCACAAGCAGTTGACGTAGCGATGGCTTCTGGTGAGTTGATGGCGGAAGCTATCAATGAGGCAGGTACAGATATCTTTGCAACAATGTTCAACTTTCAAGATTTCTTACTCGATGCTAACTTACCAGTAGGAGCAGTAACATTCCTAGCAAATGCTTCAAATTCAATTTTCGATATTATCTCTTTCTCTGGTGTACAGATTTTGATATTCTTATCGGGTATTCAATCAGTACCAAAGCACTTATATGAAGCGGCAAAAATTGAAGGGGCGACTCAATATGAAATCTTTTGGAAAATTACTTTCCCAATGGTTTCTCCACTGATGTTAACAGCTGGAGTATATACCGTCGTCGATTCCTTCTTACGCTCAGAAGTATTAAAAGCAATAAATAGAATTAAGGGTGCAGGTGTTATCAAGCTAGTTAACGGATTAGGGAACTTGACGAACTATGGTGTCCATGCGGCGATGAGTTGGTTATTCTGTATTTCTTCGTTGATTATTATTGGAATAGTTGTCTTCTTATTATCAAGGATGGTGTTCTATTATGATGAATAATGAAGCGAAGCAAATAAAAAAATCATTTTGGGCCCAGTTGAAAGAGGATTGGCAAAATCCAATCAGTCGTAAAGTCCGTAGTAAAAACGCGATGATGGTAGCTGGTAAATTAATCAGAACATTTATCTTGATCGGTTTATGTTTTGTTATCTTAGCACCAATTATTCAAAAATTATCAATCGCGTTTAGAGATCCAAGCGATATTTCCAACCCTCAAGTAGCATGGATTCCTGAATCTTTCAGTATTGTGAATTTTCAAATTGCTTGGGAATTGTTGGAATATGGTTCTTCAATTTGGAATACGTTAATTCTATCAACAGTAGTTATGTTGATTCAAATTATCGCTTCTGCTGTTGCTGGATACTCTTTTGCACGTTTAAAATTCAAAGGTAGTAATTTATTATTCTACTTAGTTATTTTTACCTTAGTAGTTCCTAATGAAACACTACATATATCAAGGAACTTGTTCTTAACTAATTATCCATTCTTTGGTATTAAATTAGTAGGAAATATGTTTTCAATGTACATTTTAGCTGCTTTTGGTCAAGGAATTCGCTCAGCAATCTTTATCTTCTTGTTTAGGCAATTCTTTAAGAATTTACCAATAGAACTTGAGGAGTCAGCACAAGTAGATGGTGCGGGTGTTATTAGAACTTTCTGGAGCGTTATGCTTCCAAATGCCAGAGGAGCAATCGTTACTGTAGGTTTGTTTGCCTTTGTATGGCAATGGAACGATTTATACTTTGCAGGTCTATTGAATGATTCTTTAGGCTTCCCATTACTAGCAAGTAAGTTGGGAGATGGTACAAATCGTCTTGATACAGTTATGGGTACATGGATTGCACAAGGACGAGATGTATTACAATCAATTGGCGATAGTGAAATCAAGACAGACCCATTATTTAGGTCTTTGATTGCCAATACTGCAGCATTATTAATGATGTTACCGTTATTGATTGGTTACTTCTTTGTTCAAAGACAATTTGTTGAAAGTATTGAAAGAACAGGTATCGTAGGATAAATTAAAAGGTGTTACTTGTTTAAGTAACACCTTATTATTTGAGAGGAAGAATATGCATATAAAAAATTTAACTTTAGAAGAAAAAATCGGGCAAATGCTATGTTTTGCTTTTAATGGTACAGAATATAATGAACAACTCGATAGACAAATCAAACAATTAAAAGTCGGCGGAGTTATCTACTTTGCGAAAAACATTACTAGTCCTTTTCAAGCGGCGAAATTAAATGAAAGATTGCAAAAAGAAGCCAAAATACCTTTGTTCACCTGTATTGATCAAGAAGGTGGTAGTGTACTTAGAGTCATGGAAAAAATAACTCCTTTTCCTGGAGCGATGGGACTTGCGGCAACAGGAAAGAGCATTAGAAATTTATGTTATCATGTTGCAAAAGATTTAAAGAGCATTGGCTTTAATTTGAATCATGCACCGGTCGCAGATGTAAACAACAATCCCTTAAATCCTGTAATCAACTCCAGGAGTTATTCTGATGATCCAGAAGTAGTTGCAAAATATGTTTGTGAGGCATTCAAAGGATTTCAAGATGCAGGGGTACTTGCAACAGTCAAGCATTTTCCAGGACACGGCAACACAAGTCAGGATTCTCATCTATTAATGCCTTCATTGGATTCCTCGTTAGCAGAAATGAAAAAAATCGAATTAGTACCATTTCAAAAAGCCTTTGATGAGGGAATAGATGGTGTAATGGTTTCTCATGTACTCTATACAGCTTTGGATAAAGAGTATCCAGCGACATTATCCTACCCAATTATGACTAAATTATTACAAGAACAAATGGGGTTTAAAGGGTTAATTGTTACGGATTCTTTAAGTATGGGAGCTATCGAACAAAACTACACCAATGAACAAGTCATTAATTTATGTGTGAATGGTGGAGTAGACATGATGATTTTTTGTGGTGCGGCTCGTTTATCTGACCAAGAGGAAATTTTCAATAAGTTTCTGGCCATGGTAAAAGCAGGAATTATTTCCGAGAAACGTGTAAATCAATCGGTTGAAAAAATTCTTCGTTTAAAAGAAAAGTATTGTTCTGGAACAATTGATGTTCGTAATTTAGCACCGAAGAGCGCAGTTGAAGAAGCGGAAAAATTATCCGTAGAGAGCGTTTCTTTAGTGAAAAACAGTGGAATTCTTCCTTTCAAAACAGAAGATAAAGTATTGATTTTGTTTCCTGAAATCAAATTATTTAGCCTTGTAGACAATGAAAATCAAAAATACAAAACATTGAGTGTTTATTATCCTCAAGATGAGATTGTATTTAACCGTGAATTAAAGAATTTATCATTGATAAAAGGTGCCTCTAAGCAATATGATAAAATTATCCTAGCTACTTATAATGTCGGTAAGGGAGATTATCAAACAGAATTATTTAAATGTTTAGATAAAGAAAAAACAGTAGTTGTTAGTTTACGTTCACCTTATGATATCCTTCATTTGGATGGAGTGAAAAACTATATTTGTCTTTATGAAGCAACTCCCTTATCATTAAATAGTCTAACAAAATGCTTAATTGGTGAAGCGCCATTTACTGGTAAGGTTCCAGTGAAATTATAAATACTCTTTAGAAAGGAGAGATTAATGAATATGAAAATAATTAGAGTGAAAGATTATGATGAATTGAGTTTAGAAGGAACAAAAATCGTCGGTGAATTCATTAAAAATAATCCCCAAGCGACCTTAGGATTAGCTACTGGATCTAGTCCTATCGGCTTATATCAAAATCTTATCAAGATGTTTCAAAACAAAGAAATTTCTTTTAAGGAAATCAAAACGTATAATTTGGATGAATATTGCGGGTTGCCGAAATCACATCCTGAAAGTTATTATTCGTTTATGTATCGTAATTTATTTTCTCATGTTGATATAAAGGATGAAAATATCCATATTCCTTCTTCTGAAGGCGAAGATATGCAAAAAAATTGTGATGATTATAATCGATTACTTCATCAAACGACAATTGATTTACAATTATTAGGAATTGGCGGAAATGGTCATATAGGTTTTAATGAACCAGGAACTCCTTTTGATAGGGAGACATTTCTTGTGAAGCTTGCAGAAAGAACACGCCAGGATAATAAGATGTTTTTTAAAGAAGATGAGGAAGTGCCTCATTATGCTATCACTATGGGAATAAAAAACATCATGGAAGCTAAGAAAATAGTGATGTTAATTTCGGGAAAAAGTAAAGCTGAAGCCGTTAAACGATTGTTAAGCGGGGAAATCACAACGAATTTTCCAGCCTCTATTTTACATAAACATCCTGATGTAACAGTTATTATTGATGAGCCAGCAGCGGCCTTAATCTAAAATGATAAACATTCTCGACTGCAATACATTTAAAAAAATAGAGGATGTCGCATTACTTTGGAATGAAGAAGTGGGATTTATTTATCCAATCACTGATTTGCTTTTTAAACACAATATCATAGATTGTCCATATCTTTCGCTGGGAACTTCTTTTGTTGCTGTTGAAAATGAAAAGGTTGTTGGATTTATCCTTTCTAAAATATGGGATGGAAACAAAGAAATACCCACTTATATTAATACAGGATGGATTTCTCTTTTCTATGTTGCTAGAAAATATCGAAACCAAGGAATTGGCTCACTGCTTCTGTCTAATGTAGAAACAGCAATGAAAAAACAAGGAATTAAAACGATTCATATTGGGCGTGATGTCAATAATTTTTTTCCGGGAGTTCCTTGTGACTTCGATGGATTAACGCCTGAGTTTCTTGAAAAAAGAGGTTATATTTTAGGTAGAAGAACGCATGATTTGATAAGATATCATTTAAATGATGTAAAGGAATATGTTTGTAAGCGGGATATTCGCTTTGCCACTAAGGAAGATGAAAAGGCAACGATGAAGTTTTTCTTGAAGAATTTTCCAGGTAGATGGTATTTTGACGCGTGTAAAAATTTCAAAAGCGGCTTGTATCATCAATACTTATTGGCTTTTCAAGATGGTGAAGTCATCGGATTCATGCGAATGAGTACTATTGAAGATAGTATGTGGCCATATAGCTTGACTTGGTATCAGCGCTTTAATAATTTGGGTGGTCTAGGACCTTTGGGAATTGATAAAGACCATCGTAAACAAGGTATTTTTGATGACATGATGAAGTATGGTTTGTTTTTCTTTAAAAAACAAGGAATTAAAGAGATTATGATTGATTGGACAAGTTTAATGGCTTTATACCAAAAATATGGATTTGAAGTTTGGAAAGATTATACATATATTTTTAAAAACATTTAAAATAAAGGCTATTCTTTGTTCTTGATAAATTATTTTTATTATGATAGAATTATAGAGTATAAAAAGAGCAAAACTCAAAAGAGAAAGCTCGTCAAGATTTACATTTTAAGGAGGAATGAAATGAAAAAATGGATAGCATTTTTGCTAGTACTAACACTGTTGTTCGTATTCATAGGTTGTGACAAACCAGTTGAAGAAGATCCAGATGATGATCAACCAGTAGTAGTAGATGTATTACCAACAGCCATCACGATAAAGAATGGTGTAGCAACAATGAATGTCGGTGATACACAAACATTAGAAATTGA
>Ga0208458_1003068_pt1 | contig 11639 bp, 8 predicted proteins | sample AD_UKC085_MetaG_FD_184432 | JGI IMG/M metagenome (GOLD analysis project Ga0208458, IMG submission 184432) | Active sludge microbial communities of municipal wastewater-treating anaerobic digesters from USA - AD_UKC085_MetaG (SPAdes) (version 2) | ecosystem: Engineered > Bioreactor > Anaerobic >... | reverse complement strand
ACCACTCCGTCATAATCTCGTGCCGTTTTGGGGATTGATAAGAACTTCCTTTTTGTAGGGTGAAGTATAAGAAACGCGGACTTGTGTGTCAAGAAAATATTGACCACAAAATGTGGGGTGCTGCATCGATGACTTTTTTTGAAGCACATTCCAACATCCATCCTTTCGAGAAATTCATTAACCTTTTAGTCGTTTCACCTGCAAAACGGGCATTATCGCCGGAATTCAGACAGACCTATTCGTTACATCCTGTTTCTGTCTTCGTCAAGATGTCAGGATTGAATGTAATCATCCCAAGAGTATTCGGGGTCGGCGTAGGCGTCGGCTTGTGGATGGGGCGGATGCGTGCAGGAATCGGAGGTTTTGGATTCGGACAATGAGATGGCGGCACAGATTTTTGGCGGCGGCCTTGACCGGACCAGCCAGAGTCCCAGATGCGTGAGAATATCGCGGATGACTTGCGGGTCTTCGATGAAGCTGATGATCCGCATGGTTCCCTTGCATTTGGGACAAATTAAAGGGTCCACCTCGTATATCTTCTGAATCAGTCTTGCCCAGTTCTTCCGGAATGCTTTTGAATTACCCTCTGGCTCAATAATGCTGGGGATGACATAGTCTGCGCCTTTTGCTTTCCGTTTTCCGCGAGCGACGTTGCTGTAATAACCGTAGTAACGAACCATCTGCTCGCCCCGGTTGGGAATGTGCGAGCACATCGCTGCCAGCCATTCCAAGGCCGGAAATGTTTTTTGATCCTTTCCATCTTTAGCGCGATAGACCACTGTGCCTTCCTGATCCAGATAGCGCATCCGTTCCTGTGAGAAAGAAGCCCGGATGATGTAACGCGCCAGGTTTTCCATGGCTTTTTCGTCGCTGGGCGATATGCGGTTACCGCAGAAAACATTGAAGCCGGAATGTTTCCACGCGGTCAGCATTTTGACCATCTCTGCCGTGATCTTGCCCTTGTTCAGAAGCATCCTGAATACCTTGTGCCGGAAGATGGCTTCGAGCTTTTTGAGTTCCAGGGGCGGGGCGACGCGGAACATTCCGTTTTCACCATAGAAGCAGCCGTCTGTTACAAGAATATGGCAGTGGGGATTGAATCCGAGAAAGTCGCCGAAGGTCTGCACGGCAATGACCGCGCCGGCGATGGGTTCTTTCTCCGGCACGGCTTGCTGCATGAAAACTTTCAGTGATTCCCATGCGCAGCGGCTGAGCTTAACCAGCAGTTTTCGATCATACAGAAAATAACGGCGCAGAATCTTTGGAATGCTGAATATGAAATGACGGTGGGGAACCTTCTTGAGAACATCCATACAGAGCCATTCGCCAAACTCCACCACGCGCTTCTGGTGGCAGGATGGACAAAAGTGGCGACGCTTGCAGGAAAAAGCCAGCAAGTATTCATGGCCGCAGTCTTTGCATTTCACACGGGCAAAACCGTGGCGTAAATCGCCGCAATCGAGATAACGGTAAATTACCTTTTCGATATAGGGTCGCCAGAAGCCGTACTGTCGTGAGAAATGGTCGTCATAGACCTGCACAAAGGTCTCGAAGCAATCCTCCACACATCGGTAATAATCCGAATCTTGAGGGTTGCGGGAGCGATAAATAGCGGCAGGAAGCGACACGATCTCTCTCCTTCGAGAATATCATGCCGCCATAATATAGAACGATCGTTCTATTGTCAAAGAGAAAACCTGATGAAGTCCATGGCTCGACAAGCTCATCACGAAAAGTGCAGCGTTGGTAAAAAATATAAAATCACACTTACCTGCCTAGAATGTCGGAATTGAAAAATCAAATGATCCCCCTGAATCATCAGCGCTATCCTAACCGCCCTGTCTGTTTCTCACAAACCGCCAGTTCATTGGCCACTTTACGGAAATGTTCACCGTAGATCATGAACTGGAGGGCGGCGGAAATTGATCTGGGGTAAAAGAACAGGGACTTTATCATCATCTTCCAATAGCACCATTGGGAAGCGCCGTTGCCCAGGATGCCCAGGTAGAAAATGGACTTCAATAAAACCCGTGTGTTTTCAAGAATGTGTTTTTCTTTCCGGACAATCGGCGCCGGATGATATGATTTCAGAAACGCGCTGACTCGCTGATAGAAAACTCTTGGGCTATAAAGTTTGGTGAGCATATCGCGGTAGCCACAGGCCAGCGCATCTTTATCCATCACCGGAATATGCGCATGATTGGCTAGCAACGGATTGAACTGGACAGGCTGCCCGGAAGGTATTATAGGAGAGGTCAAATCATCTGGATATAGGAGCGGATATGACGGCTGCGCATTTCGACCAGGGGCTGATCGAGTCGGTCGTGAATAACGTGAGCGATGGCGTGACGATGGTTGATCGGAACCTGCGCATTGTCTACGAGAATACGACCATTCAGCATTTTTACGGCTCCGGGATTGGGAAAACATGTTTTGCGGCTTATCGGGGACGGACGGAACCCTGTGTCGATTGCTTGATCATGCAAGTGTTGCAGGATGGCAAACCGCGCAGCGGTGTTCATGATATCCGGCTGCCCGACGGCGGTGTTTTGATGATCGAGTTTAAATCACTGCCAATCGTTGATAACCAGGGCGCGATTATCGGCGCCGTGGAGATTAGATCGCTGTTGCAAAAAGTCAGGCACTTAAAGTTGGTGATTACAGTATTGAAGGTATGGCGACCTTGCTTGTTCTGGAGAGAAAAACACTGACTGATTTGATAACGACTGTAATCCAGGAACGGTCAAGATTTTTTAACCAATGCGAGAAAATGACTAAGTACCGTTGGCGCGCTTTGCTGATTGAGGCCAGTTATGAAGACATCAAGACACCATACGATTATGATGAATACAACACTCTAGCTCATCCAAACGCTGTTTCGGGAACGCTTGATGCCCTTGAGGCGCGCTTCGGCATTCCTGTAATCTACACGTCGCTTTATCGCCCATTGGCTGAAGAGAAAGCTGCAAGTTGGCTATCCAAACATTTTACTTACTGGTACTTGGAAAAAAACGGATTCGGTCGTGTACTGCAGGAGGGGGACTTGTAAAATATAAAAATGTGTGAAAATATAGTGGTCATCCTATTTAATTAATGCCTCTGATTCCGGGCGAAGCATTTCAGGTGAGACTATAAAAGCAACATGTTAGATGCGCAACGTGGAGGATAATAAATGGCAAAGACTAAACAAGCAAAAGAGGATTCCTCAAAAATCAAATGCCCGGTTTGTGGGAAACTATTATTCGATCTACAAAGCGAAGAAAGTTATTGTGGAACTTGCGAACACGTGATCCTGACCTATTCCCTCCTGAACGATGCGTTTGGTGATCTGAACGGACAGGGATACGCTATCGCCGAAGAGATGGAAGCAAAGGTGGAAGAGAATCTTGAGCACGAAGAAGATGCTGATTATGAAGAGATACGCATCGAAGACCTCATTCGTAACCTTGCTTATGAAAATGAATCGAAGTATCAACTGATCGAAGTTTCAATGGATGGACTTTCCTGCGCACCCGTCAGCGAGACAGTCTTGCTCTTAGTTGAAATGCCAGAAGAAAAAAGAAAGAAGGGTGGTTGAAAGCAAAAATAATGCTAGGCACGCCGTTAATAAATGGGCATGCGATGTAATTATAAACCGGAATATCATTACATGTACTAAAATGAAAACGATAGCGCAACAAAGATAAACGGAATAAATACAGTGAGGTGAATGATGGCAACAAACGCAACGACCACCTATGATCACAAAGTTGAAATTCGTATTCCGACGAAGTGCGGCGACTGCAAAAAAGCACTTCCTGAAGCATTGCGTGATTCTCTGCTGATCGATGCCAAGCGTGATTTTAGCAAATGGTTCGGCGGATTTGAAGTGGTGCGCAAACATGGCGGCTATACTTTCCCCGACGGCACGCTGGCCGAAGAGGAAGTTGACGTTGTTGAAGCAAGCTGCTCCTCAGAAGCCCTTGAAGAACATCTTGAAGACCTGGCAATATTTGCCGTGCGCGTGGCCAACGAATTAAGTCAGGACAGCGCTGCCCTCTCAATAGACGGCAAGATGCGATTTTACGACCGAACACCCGATATTGGCAAATGCCTTCACGCCAAAAAAGGCAAAGCCGTGGCCATGCCATTATCTGTGCCTGAAGGCCGCAAGCCAAAATCAGACTTGGAAAAAATGCAAGCGCTTTACAATGCCCTTGACACCTTTCCAAGTTTGGATACCGCTAAATTTATTTTCAGCGAACTGCTCAGCTATGACATAACGGATGAAACGCTTCCCTGGCGGGATTGGCCGAAAGATCTTAGGGATAGATTGAAAGACGCGCCCAAGGTTATTGCCTATGAGCGGGGATTTAAGATCGTTTATCTGCATCAGTCCGCCGGTCAATTATCGCGGGGGACGACAAGGGCGGTCATTTCACGCATTCTTCGGGATAACGCCAATTCCTTCTATGGCCTGTTTATCGTGTCTAATGACGCCGGCGATGAATGGGCGCTGGTCAATGCCCGTATTGCCGATGGTAAAGCCAGCCGCCTCATCCTGCGCAGCATACCTGTAGGCACGGGCAAGGGCGCGCGAACGGCGACCGACCGTCTTATTCTGGTTGATCTCGATGGACGTGAAAAACTGACCGCGCAGCAAATTCAGGAACTCCATGACGGTGCTTTTGATGTCGAAGGTGTTTCCAATGAATTCTATAAAAAAATTGCCGCCTGGTATTTCTGGGCGCAGCAGCACAAAGGTGTGGAATACCCGCGTAGCGTTACATCGGAAGCCGATAAATCCATTTTCTTCATCCGCCTTTTAACCCGTCTGATTTTTTGCTGGTTCATGCGGCAAAAGGGACTTATTCCCAGGGAACTGTTCGATTTGAACTTCATTAAAATACAGTTGAAAGATGCCGGTCATAAATCCGGAACCTATCATAGAGCCATTTTGCAGAATCTGTTTTTTGCCACGCTCAACCGGGAGATTAAAGAGCGGTCTTTCCGGCGTAAATATGAAACGAGCCGTGACGGCAATTACGGTGTGACCACACTTTATCGCTATGCCGACCTGATGAATAATCCGGATGAAATGCTGGATATCTTCAAAAAAGTGCCTTTCGTAAACGGCGGGTTGTTTGAATGTCTGGATGATACCAGCAAAAGGCCGGAGGTCCGCCTGGATGACTTTTCAGAAAACACTAAAAACAATATCTGCATTCCCAACGAACTATTATTCGGCCAGGAGCGCGAAATTGATTTAAGCAAAGCATATGGCGGAGATAATAAGCACAAAAAAGATCATACCGCCGGCCTGATTCATATCCTCAGCCAATACCAGTTTACCGTACAGGAAAATACACCTCTTGATCAATCAGTCGCGCTCGATCCGGAACTGTTGGGCAAGGTGTTCGAGAATCTGCTCGCGTCTTACAACGAAGAAACAAAAACCACTGCCCGCAAAGCCCTAGGTGCTTTTTACACTCCGCGGGAAATTGTCGAATACATGGTGGATGAATCACTGCTGGCTTACCTCAAGGTCAAACTGGCTGATTCCTCAGACGCAATGGACGAAAAACTGCGCAAACTGATCGGCTATGATGACGAACCCCATGGCTTTTCTGATGAAGAAGTTGATATTCTAATCAGTGCCCTTGACAGCCTCAAAGCACTGGACCCGGCGGTCGGTTCCGGCGCTTTCCCGATGGGCATGCTGCATAAACTGGTGCACATACTGGGCAAGCTCGATCCTGGCAATGAAAAATGGAAACAAAAGCAGCTTGCAAAAATTGACGATGTTGAGTTGCGGGAACAGGCTGAACGAGCGTTTCGGGATAATCCCGCTGACTATGGCCGCAAACTTTATCTCATACAAAACTGCATCTATGGTGTGGACATTCAACCCGTAGCCGTTCAGATTGCGAAAATGAGATTCTTCATTTCGTTAATTGTTGATCAGAAAAGCACGACGGATGAAGCAAACAATTATGGAATACTGGCCTTGCCTAATCTGGAAACCAACTTCGTAGCGGCCAACACGCTTATTGGAATTGATAAGCCACAACAGCAGTTGTTGCGTAACCCGGATATTGATAAGAAAGAAAAAGAGCTTCATCGCGTGCGTCAAGATCACTTCAATGCGAAGACACCGAAGACGAAGGCAAAATGTAGGGAAAAAGATGAAAAGCTGCGTGCGGAAATTGCCGCATTGCTGAAGCATGAAGGCTGGGGCGATAAGACTGCCCAAAAACTAGCCAACTGGAATCCCTATGACCAAAATGCATACTCTGATTTTTTTGATCCAGAATGGATGTTTGGGATTATTGATGGTGTTGATATAGTAATTGGAAATCCACCTTACATCGATTCTGAAACAATGGTGAATATTGGTTTGGAAGATTTAAGGAACTATTTAGTTTCTAAATTAAAATATACTCGAGGTAACTGGGACATTTATATAGCATTTTTTGAGGTAGGATTTAACCTTCTAAGTAATAGCGGTGTTATTACCTATATTACCCCTGATAAATGGATTTCAAAACCATTTGGCTATGAGTTAAGGAAAAATTTACTTCAACACTTTATTATTATTACTGAATCTGGAAGAAACGTATTTGAATCAGTTAATGTTGATTCAATAATAACATTTATTGCAAAGAGTAAAGTTTCAGAAATTATTGTAAATAAATTCATAAACAAAACAGCAGTTAATCTTATTAATGTTCTAAACAGCTCTGTTAAAGAACCATACACTTTTGACTGGTTATTTTCAAACCATATAAGATTAATACACAAAATTGAAACTCATGAATCCAAATTATCCGAAATAGGTTGTTGTGATAATGCTTGCGCCACCTCTGATGCGTATAAGCTCAAAGAATATATTATAAATATCCCATATGAAAAATATGTGTCTGATGTTTATTTAAAAATTATCAATACTGGAACAATTGACAAATATATTAACAAGTGGGGAAGGTCTGAAATGACATATCTGGGTGATAAATACTTGTGTCCAGTTGTTAAAAAATCAATATTTAAAAAATCGTTTACAAATACATATGGGAACAAAGCTTTTGAATCGAAATTAATAATTAAAGGACTCACACTATTAGATGTTTGTTTAGATGAAAATGGAGAAATAATTCCAGGTAAGACAACTTTAATAGTGACAAGTACGAATTCTAAGAATTTAAAATTCCTTCTTGGTATTCTGAATAGCAAACTGCCGTTATTTTATATTAAAGAAAAATACAGAGGTTCGAGTTATAATCAAGGCATTAATTTTAATAAGGATATGATTAATAATTTGCCGATGCCGAAAATCAACGACGATATAAAAACGAAAATTGTAAGCGCCGTTGATAGCATACTTAATGCAAAAAAAAGAAAAGCAGCTGTTGATACAAGTACATTAGAAAAACAAATAGATGATATTGTTTTTAAAATTTATGGGTTAACGAAAGAGGAAATTCAAATTATAGAAGGAGATATATAGTGTAATATGCCCGCACATAATATAATTGATAACCGCGATGAAAAATTAGTTGATCATATTAAACGAATTCTTCCATCCGCTGATACCGCAAAATTTGCCGTAGGCTATTTCTTCCTGTCCGGTCTCGAAGTTGTTGCTTCTGAACTCGACGGCGTAGCCAATCTCCGCCTGCTTATCGGCAATACAACCAATCGTGAAACCATGGAGCAGATTGCCGAAGGTTACCACAGGCTGGAGCTGGCATCGGCAGCAGCAGAAAAGGAACAGTTTCTTAAAAAAACAGAGCAGAAACTCAGGACTGAAAAAACAGCCGGTAACGTGCGACAGACCGTCGAGCGCATGGATCAGACCGATGATGCTCAAACACTTGTGCGTGGCCTTATCCGCATGATTACGGAAAAGCGCCTTGAAGTCCGCGTTTACACCAAGGGGCGTTTGCACGCCAAAGCCTACATCTTTGACTATAAAAACGATGGACGCTACGAAAAGGGAATTGCCATTGTCGGGTCGTCCAATTTCACGCTCAGCGGTCTGACGCATAATACGGAACTCAACGTGGTTGTCCACGGAGACGATAATCACGCAAAGTTGACGGACTGGTTTGAAGCATTGTGGAATGAGTCCCAGAACTTTGATCAGATGCTTTTGCATGAGCTTGAGCAGTCCTGGGCCGCGGTTTCTGTCACGCCTTATGATATTTATATGAAGAGTTTGTATGCGCTTGTCATTGATCGTTTGGAAGACGGTGAGAAGGGAGAATTCCTCTGGGATGATGAACTGACTCGGGCGCTCGCGGATTTTCAAAAGACGGCAGTGCGGCAAGCCGTGCAGATGATCCGTGACCACGGTGGCGCTTTTGTTGCCGACGTGGTTGGATTGGGTAAAAGTTTTATCGGTGCGGCTGTATTGAAACACTTTGTGCGGACACAGGGTGTCAAACCACTCATCATCTGCCCCAAGCCTCTGGAGGACATGTGGCAAAACTACAATGATGAATATGAACTCAATGCGCGCATCCTGTCGATGAGCATGCTCAAGCTTCCTGATCAGGACGGCGCCAAGACGCTTCTGGAAGGTAATACTTACAAAGACAGGGATTTTGTCCTGATCGACGAAAGTCATAATTTTCGGAATCACGCCTCGCAGCGCTATGATGTTCTGTCCGATTTTCTTTCCAGAGGAGCGAAAAAGGTTTGCCTGGTTACCGCTACGCCAAGAAACCGGAGCGCACTGGATGTTTATAATCAGATCAAGTTGTTTCATCAGGGTGATATTACAGACCTGCCCATCGATCCTCCGGATTTAAAAAAATATTTTAAGCTGGTCGAAAAAAAGGAAAAGCGTTTGCAGGATCTTCTTGTCCATATCCTAATTCGGCGGACTCGCCGCCACATTCTACGCTGGTATGGCTATGCGGAAGATACGTCGCAGCCCCTTCGCGAACTATCCGATGTCAAGGTGCGTCCATATGTCACAGGGGAAAAGAAAGCCTATGTCATGGTGGGCGGAAGACACCAGTTTTTCCCGCAGCGGGAACTGGAGACGCTTCGATACAGCATTGAGCAAACCTACAAAGGACTCTATGAACGGATTCGCGGCTATCTCGGACGTCCTGCCGGAGAAAAAGTAAGCGTCGTACCGGGTGATGAACTTACTTACGCCCGTTATGGTTTGTGGAACTATGTGCTCCAGGAAAAACAGAAAAAAGCCCCATATAACGATTTGCACCGCGCAGGTGTAAATTTGCGCGGCCTGATTCGGGTCATGCTTTTCAAACGCTTTGAATCGAGCGTTTACGCCTTCCGTAAGACGCTGGAGAGGCTGGAGAATATCCATTCCGGTTTTCTTGCAGCCATGGATGAGGGCTTTGTTCCTGCCGGCGAAGACGCTCAAAAATTGCTCTATGAATCCGACTCCTATGATGATGAGGGGCTTATGGATGCCCTGTCTTCTGTATCGGGCCGGTATCAGCTTTCCGACTTTAATGAATCGTTATTGAGAGAACATCTGGAAGCTGACCGCAAATTGATTAAAAAAATGTTGAAACTGGTCGAGCCCATCACACCTGATAAAGATGCAAAACTCCAGGAACTGCTTAATGGCTTAAAGAAAGGGATTCCACAAAAACGCAAAAAAGTGCTGATTTTCAGCCAGTATGCCGATACCGCTCAATATCTTTATGCCAATATCAATCCGGGTGGCAAAAGAAAGGATATTGAGTCGATTTTTGGTACGGATAAAAGCAAAGCACGAATGGCTGAGCGGTTTTCGCCCCTGGCAAACAACTCGGATTTTGCCAGAACGCCCGATGAGGTGAACATTCTAGTGGCGACGGATGTCATGTCGGAAGGCTTGAACCTTCAGGACGGTGACGTTGTCGTGAACTATGATTTGCACTGGAATCCCGTCAGACTGATTCAAAGATTCGGACGCATCGACCGTATTGGTACGGAAAACGAACGAATCTGGGGCTTTAACTTCCTTCCGGAAACGGAGCTGGAAAAGGGGCTTGGGCTGCACGAAATTCTGCGCCGAAGGATCAGTGAAATCCATGAATCAATCGGCGAAGATGCCGCCATCCTGGACAAAGACGAGCAGATTAACGATGAAGCGATGTTTGCCATATATGAAAAGAAGAGCGCTCAGTTAAGCTTGTTTGAGGATGATGATAGCGAGCTTTTGGATATCGGCGAGGCGGAAGAATGGATGAGGTCATTACGTGCCAACGAGCCGCAGGAGTTTCAGCGGATAGCCGAGCTGCGCGATGGTATTCGCTCGGCGCGTGGCGTGTTAAACAAAACCGGCCGCTACATTTTCTGCCAGGCCGGAAAGTATCAGCAGCTTTATCTTACCGATGAGGAAGGGAATATCATTACACGCGACATACCTTCGGTGTTGGGGCAAATCAAATGCTCGAAAAATGAACCGGCGGCGCGTGTTCCGGAAAATCATAATGAATCTGTCATGAAGATGCTGAACGCTTTTACCGCCGAAGTGAAGCATCGAAAATCCTTGCAGCAGCACGGGTTGTCACTATCGGCAAGTCAATCATATGTATTGCGGGAAATGCGCGCTTTATACAGCAGGCTTGAAGATAAAGACAGTGACCTCAAGGCACAAATCACTACACTGGAAGAAGCATTTAAGCAGCCGGTCACCGCGGCAATAAGGCGGCAACTCAACAGCCTTAGACGCAGTGGCGCTGTTGGTGATCCACTGATTAAGTCCTTATCAGACATTTATCGCGACCACGGTCTGCACGAACAGGAATATGCCGACCGCAGGAAGCATGAGCAGGAGAGTGAGGAAGTGCCGCACATTGTATGTAGTGAGGCGCTGGTATAAGTAATATTGGGAAAAGTATTTTTACCCTAACAACAGTTTATTGAAGAGGAGGTTATAATATGTCGCGTACTATTAATGGAAATGAAAGATGCTGTGGGACATGTGAATATTGGAGTGGGCCCAGAAGGTTGAATAGTATTTCAGAAGTTAAAACTGAAAGTTCAGCTGATGCAAAATGCACGCGCGACAACTCGTATCATAGTGATTTCGCCAGTTGTGGTGAATATAAGAAATGGTCACAACTGCGGTAATCAATCAAAAAATCTGCATCCTTGAGTAATAATATTGAATACATAAAATAATTGGATTCAGATAATTTATTACTTTTCTTGTAATTTAATATTTACAACTAAATGTGCGCAGCTGGACAAAGTGAATCATTGCCGTGTTTAACTATTAACACAAGGTTCGATAAAAAGGGATGGAAAAAATTAAATAATGAAAATCTTGTTTGATAAATCTGGCAGACCGTTTTCTCAAAGAGAAATCAAAAGTGAATTAGATAAATTCGGTAAAAGTTACAAAGCGACAATGAATAATATTACTCAAAGAATCCAGCGCGGCCTGACACAGAAAATATTTTCTGAAAACGTTTCTCTGCTTATGGCAAATTTCAAAATGACCCGCAAGGGCCTGTTTCATGGAATTAAATATTTAAATGGAGCCGTTCAAGACCCCCATGGACAGATTTCCGCCTGCTGGTCACTGCCTGCTGGGGTATGCCAATTAAAATCGTCAGGATCGCAGTAAATATATTCCGGATAGGAACAGTAGGCGTCGTGGAGTAATCTGCGCCGGTTCTCATTGATTT
>Ga0208458_1003058_pt1 | contig 11681 bp, 11 predicted proteins | sample AD_UKC085_MetaG_FD_184432 | JGI IMG/M metagenome (GOLD analysis project Ga0208458, IMG submission 184432) | Active sludge microbial communities of municipal wastewater-treating anaerobic digesters from USA - AD_UKC085_MetaG (SPAdes) (version 2) | ecosystem: Engineered > Bioreactor > Anaerobic >... | reverse complement strand
CTAACGTCCTCCCTCGTTTCGGGACGTAACTGCGCCCCCTTAGCTCAGAAGGATAGAGCAACGGATTCCTAATCCGTGTGCCCCGTGTTCGAATCACGGAGGGGGCACCAATGAATAGAGAGGGTTTCGAGCTTTTCAGCCGGAACCCTTTATTTTTGATTTGCTCATTATGTCCCCACTTTGTCCCCACTTTTCATTTCTCCCGGTCCAAAATATAAGCCTTCTCCATTTGAATGATGTTCAGCTATTGTTTCAAGACACCCCGCCCTTGAACCTCGGCCGTGCCTTCTGAAAATTCTGCTCGACCCAGTCTTCCGCCCAACCCAAAGCGAGATCGGGATCCTCGAAAGCGCCCTGCCCATGTTCATTCCCTCCGAGCCTATGCACAACCACCCCCTTCCGCATGATCCGGGCGGTATAACCACCTCCTTGGCGCTCGGGTTGCTTCCAGTTCAAAATTTCGGTAGTTACGTCGGAACATGAAGCTCCTCTGTCACCGGGATTGATCCATTATACCAGTGCTTCCGCTTCCAGGAATCTGCCATGCCCCCCCACGAGTCGAAACATGTCCCCCATGTACGTGGTATGTGCCCCATACATTGATACGCACGCAGACATCGGCCTATTGATAAATTTTACCAGATCTGACTTTCACATGTACATCGCCAAGAGTTTGCTTCCGCCATCAATGGTTGACGGGTTTCAGGAAGCATGCGAGAGTACGACCTGTACTGCTTAATTTGATCAAGGGATACGAAATATGGATCAACTGATTGCCAAGCCGCTGCGTAGATTCCTTCGGCATGTGCATGAGAACCAATGGAGTGGCCGCGAGAATGAAGCGGTCAACCTATTTGCACTTGGCTTCCTACTCAAAGGCACCTTGAACGGACCCAGGCTCGACCCAACGCAAATCGGCATTGAGGTCGCTGTTGCGAATGCTCCCAAGAAAGGAAAGAATGCGCAAGTTCGTAAGGACCTGGTGATTTGGCCAAAAGCAGGTCTGAACCGATGGTACCCTGGGGGATCGCCTCGGGACAAACCACAGGCCATTTTGGAATGGAAAGTCAGAAGACTTGATGCGGCAAAGCCGCGTGGTGCTAAACGCGACCTTGCTTGGTTGAAGTCGTATTCCACAAATATCGCTCGTCCGGACTTCGTGGGCTACTGTGTCTATCTTGATCTTACGAGTCACCCGGCCTGTATAGCTGCGATACGAGTAGCAAAGGGACAAGAGAAGCCATTTTCAACGGAACCGATCTGATGTTGTTATGTCTGAGATAAAATCTGTGAGCTCGGAAAAGTGGATTCGAAAGAACCTCACGCGGATTCGGGGTCAGATAGCTAGCGGCGATGACTCGGAACTGTGGTTCTGGGTTATCCCTGCGGGCCTCGCCTGCTCACAGCGACCCTTGCGAGACACTCCCGGATATGGAGGTCGTTCTCCGTTGACTCCCGGAGCAAAGGCGCTCGTTATCGCGTGGGTAGACCACGTCGTTCAGGCTGGATTTCGGTCAGTTATTTCTCTTATGGAAGAGGCTCAACATGAGCGCTACTACATTAGGGGTGGCCTGAACCTCCATCCAGAGGGTCTATTTGGTTACCTGAAGGAACGTGGACTGTCTGTCGTTTGGATTCCATGTAAGGATTATCAACGTCCAACGTTAGGCCAGATGGAGGAAGCGCTGAAGGAATATCAAAGACTGGGAAAGCCAGTCCTTATGTTTTGCAGTGCGGGAATAGATCGAACTACGCCTGTCGCAGCGTTCATAAACGACCGTTTGGTAGATTAGATGACTCCAATGAACACATGTCGATTGTGCCAAGAACCAAAGCCGCTCAAGAACAGTCACGTATTTCCTGATTTCGTTGGGAGATGGCTCAAGAGGACATCGGCGACAGGAAGGTTGCGTTCTGTCGAGAACCCGAATCTCCGTCGGCAGGACACAATAACTGTCAAGCTTCTATGCCAAGAATGCGAACAACTATTGGGGACATATGAGAGGTACTCTGCCGAGACCATCTTCATCCCGGCACTGGAAGATTTTACCCCAACCGTTAAATATGACGAGAGACTTCTGAAGTTTATCATTTCCCTTTCGTGGCGCATTTTTGTTACAACCCCAGATCACAAATGGCCATCTCCCGCGCTCAAGGAGGAAGCAACTCGTATTGCCAATAACTAGTGGCGCTTCCTACGCGCTGAGGAGACCTTGCACAACGAAGATCATCATTTGTTAATGCACAGGCTCGTTAAGACTGCACCCGTGATTGAAGGAACCACGGTTGACCTCAATTTCTATTTCTTCCGTGCTGTCGATGCTTCGATTATCCAGAACCGGATAGGTGAGGCGGCGGTGTACACAAAGCTTCCCGGATTCGCGGTGCTATCCAGCCTGACGTCCAAGCCGATGAATTTCACAAGCAAAGCGTTAGTGGGGGACAGTGGAACGCTCGACTTCCTCAGCCAAGAGATGAAGCCACGGTTTCTCGAATTTCTACTACCGCGCCACATAGAAACCCTTCGGCCCATCCTGCATCTGTCCCAGAAACAACGAAAGGTTATTGAGGATGCATACCGCAAGAACATAGACAAATGGCGGGAGTCATACTATTTCAAGATTGATGCCGCCAAGAGAATGTAGGAATGCTCTGACAGCCGCATAACCGGCTGACCTGCCCTATTCAATCACCATAGAGTACTCCCCGCTCTTCTTCCTTCGCACCCTCGGCGGCAACACCTTCTCTTGCGCCATAGGGTAGCGCTTCGACCGTTTGCTGGCCCCGCGGCGCCGTTCTGAACCTCCGGTACCAGTCGAGACGAGCGGTGGACTACCCTTGTCTGTCTTGTCCTTCATGTTGTATGAAAGCACGCCTGCTCAACAGAAATACAGATCATCTCGCCGCACCACATTGATCCCCAGCGCCCTGAGATCCTTGCAGATGGCTTCCTCGTACTTCGGTTCGATATGGAAATAGGCACCGTTGCTTGTCATCTCATAAGAGCCATACTTATTAAGTATTTCATCAGGAACAGTACCCGGCATTTCCTCTTGTAACCAGTCGGGATAGATCCCGTCGCAATAGCCAGGCACGTCTGATGAGTCAAACGTGTCCGAGCCCTGAGGCCGCGGCTCCCCATTGTCGTCAAACAGACTGCAGACGATATCATCGTATTCGGCTGATGGCAACCGCTCCTTCAGTTCTCCCCAGGTCTTCGCCCCCAGTGCATTGTATATGCGCGACACGTATTCTGCACGGTACGGCGTGGCGAAGACGAGGCCGCCGTTCACCGGACTGACTGTGTAGTAGAGCGTAGGCGCTGCATTGTCCTTTTGGCGCTTCCCCCTCCAACCTTCCATCATCAGATCATTCTGCAGCCTCTCTTCCAAGGGCCCCGGGAGCTTAACCCTGATTCCCTCGTTTCTGAGCGATTTCACCTTCTCCTGCGGACAATGTGGCTGCTCCTTCACCGGAATATTCGGGAATATTACTGAGACCGGGTTCTCCCTCAGGTACTTGTCCAGCGCCGCCGACCTCTCCGGGCTCATTCTGATCCCCGGAAACTTCGCGAGCAGGCCCTCCCACCACTCTGCGCTCTCCCTGTCCAGTTCGTCCCAATCCGGCTCGATTTCCCTGTTCGATGTATCGGTCGTACCCTTCCCCTTTCGGATTCGCTTCCTAGTCATTGCTGATCACCTCCGGTTCGCGTAAAGTGCGATTCATGCAAGTCATGGGTAAATTTCTATTTGCCCGGCCCATTTAACTCGTCATCTGAAGGCATCAAAGACTGCCCACGCGCAAGCCTGTGTATCAAGAAAAGCCGCATCTTAATCCTCTCCCTCCTGAATACTTCTTCGCCAAGATCCCTCAGCACGCAAATTGTAAAACGCATATAGTCTGAAAGTTGTTCAGGAAATAACTGGTCAGCTTCATCCTTTGTAAGAGGACCTTCAGTCATGATAATGGCAGCCTGAGTCTTTAGTAATTCAATGTCAGATATTTCATTCAGAGGCTGCCCAGCATCAGTTTGCTCCGTCGTCAGATGTAGATACGCGATGGAATACACCGACGTTCCAGTAGTTCAGTTTCCTATAGTCTTCTTCGGTTGCGTAGCGAAGTTTGACACGTTTGACCTTTTTTGCCGTCTCTTTCTTCTCTGGAATTTTCTTTCCTGCCATTTCCAATCACCTCCTCGCCGATACGTTTGTGAATAAAAAAGCCCGCGCCAAGGGCACGAGCTTGTGTTCTTTCGAATGGCCTTTAGCGTAATTTCTTGAGCGGCAGCAAGTAGCCCGTAAATCACCGCTGTTACTTTCTTTATTCATACTCTACATCATGATGTCTTTCAAGAATAAAATAAATTCACGGTCGATCATTTCGGGTTTATCTTTCTCGGCATCTTGAGAGGAATGAGCCACCATCGTTCATTACTACGCACCTTCCTGGTATTAGGGAATGGACCACTGCCCCCGCAAATTGTGTATCCTATATTTACAGCCAACTTCTCAAGATTTGAAGATCGACCTCCCTAATGGTAAGGCCCCATGCGGCCAGATGGTTCTTTATGCGCTTTATTCGTGCAGCGCCTCTTATCGGATTGTGAGAGGTTTTGGAGGCGTAAAATTCTTCTACGGAGATTTTCTTTTGCGGACTAACTTTGGCGGTCATTTTAACCGTTCCCTTTCAATCAGATTCTTTATTATCGAGCCAGCTTTCCATGAATCTTATCACTTATTCGATAAGCTCTGCTTCCTGGAGCGGCTCGATCACGCCGTTCTGAAGCTTCGTCTTATCGAATCCCGCTTCCGACACTGCGCGAAGCGTGACCTGGATTTTGCCAGCCAGGTCCGCGAGGTTCGCCGCAGCGCTCCAGGCCGTGAAAAGTGCGTTCCGATCAGCTGTGAAGGAAAGCTGCACGACCTTCGTCTTCTCCGGGGGCGGTGGAACGGTGCAGACACATGGCCATTGTCCACATTTCGGACACAGCGGAGGTTGCTCGCACACACAAGGAATCTTTCCGCACTTGGGGCAAGGCTCCGGCGGCCGTGCGCACTGGCATGGCGACTTCCCGCACTTCGGACATGTGACGGGCGGGGGAGGTTGCGGCACGACTTGGGGAAGCATAATGAAACCGGTATCCAGGTCGATCTCGTCTTCAGCCATATTTGCGCAGATTCGAACTCGCTCCGGCGCTACCTTGTACTTGCCATCGTCGCCCAATTCCGGTGCAGCGCCCGAGCAATAGCCATAAATTCCTTCTCTAACACCTCGAGCTACAGCCTTGCGGATCACCTCCTGAGAAGAGAGCCGCGGGAAGTCCAGAAATGAATAGAATCCCTCGACAACATCCGAAAGCCTTGTTCCGAGTCGTGGCGGGTCGCCCGTACCCAGCCTGAACAGATCAACGACCTTCGTGGGGACGACGCTGGGGAAAACCCGCTTGTGCACAACTGTAAGCAATTCCGTGATGCGTTCGTGGATCGCCGCTTCCTTTTTGTCATTGAGAGTAGTCTGGAGCGGTCTGCCACCTACAGACGTCTTGTCGATGGCAATACCCCCGACTTCTGCACGAGGCAGCCATACTTCCATGTATAGTTTGAGCAGGGCTGCCTCGATAGCTCCACGCTCGGTGGATTCACGTTCACGCAACTGGCTCTTCTGCTCATCAGTCAAGTTCAGTTGTTTGGCCTTTGCTTTCACCTGCTCGACAGCCAATAGATACCGTACCGACCGGCGTAACACCTCGATCTGGTCATCGGACGGGACTGCCAGTCCCAAACCGTTGCGGAACCTACGCGGCCGATCACCGTATTTCTCGAAGAACTCTCTCGCCTTTTCCTCCTGTAACGATTTCGGCTTGCCCACAAACTCCAGCGGCATGTATGCCACCAGGAACCGAGGTTCGTCGTGTGAAACTTCGGTGGTTTTATCAGGCCAGACGATAGCATCATGATGTCCGGCCAGTCGCGCTTCCAGCATCTCTCTGATCTTTTGCAGTACGCGGCCTTCATCGCGGGCAACAGAGTCTGCTTCTTGCTCCACGAGAAGAGTAATGTTTGGATCCTTCTTGAAGCAATACCGCACCCCATCGAAATGCAGGTACAGACATTGTTCACGGAGTTCCTTGAGGGACGCGAGTGCTGTCGTGCTGTCCAAGTCCGGACCCACGCAGACAGCGAGCAGTTCCTGCTCGCTGATACCCGGGGGCAATACCTCTTTGGACTCCTCTCGACGCAAGCCGCCGAAGGAGTACATCAGAATGGCCGTTGCCAGTCTGGTGGCCGGACGTTTGCCTGTCTCCGCGGGCGTCTCCTTCGCCCGCCTATTATCAATCCTGCGCGCTCGGGCATTCGCCCCGGTGAGGTCATGCTCCAATACCGCCTGATAATCTGCCTGCTGGCCCACTTCTTTGAAGAAAGCCAGCCGCACCTCGGCGTCGTGTATCGATACATCCCCGGGCCCGAGCAGGGTTCGGCTCTTACCCTCACGATGCGCAGCCCTCAGGCATGCTGCCAGGAACCGCAGCGCGCCACGAGTGCGCTGAAAATCGGGTATAGCGGCCCACCGTTCTCGCATCAGATCAATCAGCGCCGGGTGGAATGGATAGGCCGTCCGAACCCGATCACGTAGCGCTAACCCTTCCTCCTCCGCCTGTCGGACCTCTGCCGCACTCTGAGCGTATGCCCGGCGCATCTGCGTGAAAACCTCCTGGTGGGCCATTGCGGCTGGCGAAGATTCTTCGGCCTTGGGCATCTTGCCCAATAGTCTACGCTGGATAACTGAAAGAATCTCGTTTCCTTCGACCGGTTCGCGACGTTGGTCTTTGCGGGCAGCCAAGTGGTCTACGGTCTGGAGCAAATTCACATACTCCAAGCTCTCGCGCTTGCTGGATTGGAGCGAGAATACCAAGGCTGTGTTCTTCGTGTTGCCCACAGCCACAGTCAACCTCTGAAGGAATGTGAGTGTCTCATCGCGAAGAGTTGTCTTCTCGACCTTTACCCCACCCGCGCTGATGAGGTAGTTCAGGACCTCGTCCAGCAGGATGAGGTATGGTCCCTCCTTGAGAAGCCTCAGAATCTCATCACCTCCAGGGGCTACGCGGCTTTGGTCCTGCTCACGCATAAGCTCATAGCCCTCCTTACCTCCCAGCGACCAGGCGATCCATCCCCACAGTGTCCGAGCGTGATCACCCATGTCATTCATCTTTTTGCCAGTTGTTGCGTCGAAAAACTGACCATCGAAGACGGCGATACGGGCTTTCTTCGGCCGTGGCAGCTCTTTGCTTTCTGGCACAGCGTCAAGTGCTTCTCGACTGCGTGCTGCGTGGTAGAGCGCTGCCAGAGTGTGACTTTTGCCGCCGCCAAAGGCTGTGATGAGTTTGAGAACGCGGTTACCCGCACCACCCTCCAGACGAGATAAAACATCCTTCAACAGTGACTTCAGTCCTGCCGTCAAATACGATGCTCTGAAAAAATGCTCCGGGTCTCGGTAGACCGCCGGAACGTTCGGGTTCCCATCGGCCAGAGGCCCAAGGTCTAGTGCAAAAATATCCTCGGAAAACTCCTCCGACAGCACATCCGGATGCAGTGTGACGACTTCCAGCCATGACTTCAAAGAAGCGCTCATTTCTTCTGCTCCTTCTCAAATTCGAGGATCTGTTGACCGACCCTGCGCGCCTCACGCGCGTCATGTGTGAGTGCCGCATCTTCCACCACGATCCGCCAGTTTGCAGTAAGTTTTGAAAGGGCCGCCAGTTCACTCGAAGGCGAAACATCCGCTATTTCCCCACCCTTGAGGGATGGGCCGGCCAGGGCCTGCGCCACAAGGCGCATCTGCTCTCGATTTACGCCGCTTTCTCTTAGGAATGTAGGGAGCAGCCTCGGCCGATTTTCCATGAGCCATAGCGTGCGGTGAAGTGCATCGACGAGTGGCGAAGGCGACCCGTCTTCTTCCGGCAGGCCGAGCTTCTCATCCTTGCCACGGTCCTTGAAATCGTTGAGGCGGTACTTGCCTTTCTTCTTTTCGAGGAGCGCCCGTACTCCGTGGGAGAGAGATCCAGGGCCGTCGAGTTCCACATGTGTCCCATTGGCAAAGACGATGGCTTCGCCCGCATCGAGTTCGGCCGCTCGATAAGTATAACGCCACAGGATGTAGAATCGTGTAGCCGGATCGACGCCTGCAAGGCTGTACCCCCCACCGTCCCCACCCACTTCTTTTGAAAGTCTTGCAAGGATGGTCTCCAAAACAACTGTTTCGACCTCGGCCAGGAATTTCTCGGCGGGGACTTCCTCGCCGTTGGCGTATTCCACCCGGCCGTATCGTGTAAAAGCCCGCAAGCCTGCGCCAACGCAGGCAATCACCAAGTCCGCACCGGTGATGCCCTGGTCCCAGAGGGTGGATACTCGCTCGCTGACGATGTTCTCCAAATCTGAGCGGACGTCGGCTTCGTAACCGCCGGCTTCTGCCTTTTGTCGTTTACGCGCTACCAAGAAGATACTCGATACAAGAGCCGCATCTCCTCGATGCGCGACGCGGGCTGTTGTCTCAGTCTCAATCGGCCATGCCTCTGTAACTTCATATCCAGCGCGCCGAAGCGCATCCACAAGAGTCGCCCATCCGAGAGTGGTCTTATGCGCATACAAGATCACCAATATGCCGTGTGGCTTTGCAACACGATGTGCTTCGCGCAAGGCCTCGAACATACAGTTTTCGTAATAACTCCGAGCCTTTTGTTTCCCTCCTTGACGGTAGGCGGCGGCCACGCACTCCTTTTTCTTTGGCGTTAGTTGGCCTGCGAAATGCTCGGGGTAGAGAAAACCGATCGTAGGCCTCAGCCAGACGTAACAGACGTCGGAAAGCTCCGAGTAGCTCTCGTTATCGTAGTAAGGGGGATCAGTGATGACTGCGTCGAAGATGCTGTCTTCATAAGGCAGTTCGGTAGCGGAAGCTCGAACGACCTCGGCCGGGTTGTGAAATTGCCCTTCTCGTCGTACAGCGGCAGTTATGTATTCGAGACTACCCCATGCATCTCCAGTTGCGCCGCCGAAAAGGTTCACTTCTGGGAAATCCCACATCATGGCGAATCGCTTCATCGAAGTGAGGCTTACGATCGTTTCGCGGGAGTTATCCCATCTGGCCAGCCCATTGCATCTGTCAGTCAAGCGGCTGACCCACAATCCCAAGTATGTCGTAATGGCTTTGGCTCGTTCAGTTTCCATACCTTGTGCAAGCATCTCTTCGTAGGCACGGCGCACTTCCCGAGCCATAATTAAAAGGATATACCTCTGACGAGGAGTAAACGCTTGGCGGAACGTGCGGATGCCGTACAGGTAGCTGTTCCCCGTCGCAAGGCCAGCGTTTCCAGTCGGGGGAATTTCTTCATCAAGGCTGCTTGGTCCGAGCTCACGCTCAATTTGCATCGCCCGTTGCTCGGATATGGTCTGATATTTGAACTCTTTGTCTATAATAGAATCGTCAACGATATACAATTTCCCCGGACGGTCGGGATTCAGTGCAATCACACACATGAGCTGCTGGCCGTAACCTTTCTCGTCGCCATACCTGCGTACATAAGAGCCATCGAGCGCAGTCTGACAGAAAGGGCATGACGTGGATGATCCAGCACTCCCAGTGGCCGGATCAAAGCCAAGCGCCGATGCGGATCGGGCCTCAACTACGTGAAAACGCACGATGCGTCTGCCCATGTCCGGAACTGGCTTCAATGCTACGTACCCGGACGATTTGTTCCTCAACCATGTCTGCCGATAGAGCGGAACACTTCCTTTACACTGCGGATTCGGACAGGGAATGGTCCTTGTCCAGTAGTGAGCCACAATCGAATATCCCTCTTGCAGTTCTTTCACACCCGTAAGTCTTCGTTGGACAGATGGTGATTCTGTCCGAGCAACAGGCATGCGAGGGATCACATCGGACACTGCCTTTTGTGTCCGTTTCAGAATAGTTTTGCCCCAGGTTTCTATACCGTCGGCTAATCCCTGTCCGAATTTCTGGGGGAAAGTAACGGTGCAGAGCCCTATTATATACGCAACCGGGTTGAGCTCGAGCGCGTGTGATGTGCATCCCAGCCTGGCCGCTTCAATTGGAATGGCTCCGCCGCCGGCGAACATATCCAACACCTTCGGGCGCGGTGCTTTTGCCGCTTCGATGTCCGCCTCCGTGACCTTTTGCTTGTCCTTAGGCCAATTGAACTCTTTTACCCAGACAGGCCAGCTGCCGAGCCTGACCGCCTCAGCCAGCTCTGACGTGAGCCGTGAAGCATGCGCCGCGAGGATATGTTTCTGTGCCTTTTTTATGACATTTGGACTGCCAGGGTACCTGCACAATTCGGTGACGAATTTTGCAGCGTTTGCCCGGCCGAGAGACTGCTTCTTGTCCTCCGGCCCGTTTCCCGGCACAAACTGCGAGGCGGGCACGAGTGCCCCATAGACTGCCGCCCGGCAGGCCACAAGAGGACGCCTCGCCCGCCACACATGCATGGTTGATATGTGCCCTTTTGTTCGAGGCTCGCTCGATGCTGCAGCGCTTAACGGTTCTACAGGCAGGTAGTCTTCGATCAAATTGCGGCTGTCACTCATCTGCTATTCTCCAGCGCTCACTGCGTTATCTTACTCTTTTGGGCAGGCATCAATCGCCTCTGCTGGGATGTCGTAATACCGCGCGGCGACAACTTCACGCTTTGCGTGGTCGAGTTTAGCCGCTGGGTTCTGAATCCTTACCATTTCTGGGTTCGGGCCGAGCGGGTCCCAGACGACGTAGAGCCAGTAGGTATCCCCCAGTTGTGTCGCCTTATACCATTCGTTTGTGGTCAGGCGAATTGCCTGGCCTCGTATGCGGCCCTTGACCTCAATGCGACGGATTCCTGTCGTTGGGTCCCGATAGCCTGTCTGCGAGTCTGCAGGGCCAAGACTACGAACGTCAAAGCCTATCTTCAGATGCCCAACGCGCTCACACACCCAGGCGCGCCCTTCCTCAAAGGCAACAACCATGTCTTCAGCCGCCTTTTCAGAGCGAAGACGAACATCGAGGGAAATTTCCTCTTCTATCCAATCGGCGGCTTTTGCCACTCGCGGACAAACGAGGGCTGTCGCAACGTGGCGAACCGGGCCGTGGCGGGCAAGTCTCAGACGCTCGAGACCCTCCATGCGCTCTTTGCGTGTGCGCTGAATATCTGCTAAATCATTCTCCGCTCGCTGGCGAGCCAGAGAAAACTCCGGTGACGTGGCTTCACGTAGCCGAAGACCCATCACACGGTCTTGTGCGGCGCGAATGCGGGCATCAAACGATCGTTCCAGGTAGTCTCGGCAGACCGTCACGAAATGCCCGCGTTCTCTCTGGCAGCTGCTGCGAGCCTCCATCTGGTAGGTACTTCTTAGAAAGTCGCAGGCCGGTGTCGAATCAATCCGCTCGACCTCTTCAGGCGGGGCAGGATGCGCAGGCAGGTCGAGCAGGATGTCAGCAGGAACGACATAGAACCGCTCGTCAGAAGAAGCCCTCGGATCTTCACGCACAGCCACAAGTTCCGCAAAAAGCGTGTCTGCCTCTCCACTGGTCTTCTGGCCGCGAACGGCCATCTCAAAGAAGTGAAGCCGGTATGGGGCTTCTGCCAGAGCATCCACATAGAAGGTCACACCTCCAATAATCTTTGACAATGCTTCGTT
>Ga0208458_1003049_pt1 | contig 11691 bp, 12 predicted proteins | sample AD_UKC085_MetaG_FD_184432 | JGI IMG/M metagenome (GOLD analysis project Ga0208458, IMG submission 184432) | Active sludge microbial communities of municipal wastewater-treating anaerobic digesters from USA - AD_UKC085_MetaG (SPAdes) (version 2) | ecosystem: Engineered > Bioreactor > Anaerobic >... | reverse complement strand
GAGATAATCGCGCACACGCTGACGCGCTACTAACAGAATGTCGAAGTTACCCTCTTCAATCTGCGTGTAATCCAGCGGGACGTAGGCCGTGCTGAGCTGCCATCCGGGTGTTTCAGGGACGTACAGGCGGTAATCGGAGTACACACGCAGTGGTACGCCTATAACCGGAGCAAGGTATTGCGCGGCGGTGTCAGAAAACTGGATGTAGGGGTTGTTCTCCGCGCGGTGCACCCGGGCGGAGAATATTTGCTGGCTCTGCAGCGCGAAGCTCAAAAGCTGCACAATGAATACAAGAGAAAGAGCTATCTGTGCCACTGCCCGCCAATTCTTCACTGTGAATCCTTTTATCTTTTCCGGCAGTACTTGAACCCAACAGGAAAACAAGGGAAGCGCCACCGGCAGCCAGTATTGATATTTAAAGTGGCTGAATGTGGTCACGTAGATAGTCAGAGGAATGAACCAGGTAAGCAGCAGGGTATTTAAGAAACGGAACTTTTTGGAAGCAAGCCCAGATACGCATACTGCAAGGCTGAGGAGCAAAAACACCGCGCTTCCAAAGTACTCCCGCATTTGCGGCCAGGCTGCCAGGAAGCCTTTCGTGTAAATTACGCCATAACCAGCGGAAAGTGAAGCCATCTGAGCGCGCATCATATTCAGGTAGCCAGCTCGACCCCATTCGGAGAGAAGGAAGGGGCTGCTGATAAGGAACGCGGCGCCCATCACGGTGATGAACTTTAGGCCAGATAAAACCGCTTTGCCAGCTGTGATCCGTTTTTCTATCAGCCCCCAGATGAGTACGGCGGCAATCGTGAGAACGAAGAAAACCCCCATCATTTTTGCGGCCGTGAGCACGCCGCAGACCGCGGCAGCCCAGTAGAAGTGCTTCCCGAAGCCGAGCTGGTCTTTGTATAAAAACCAAAGAATTAAAACCGAAAGCAGCAGGGTGAGACCATCCGGGTGCCACCAGAAGCCGTTTTGTATTGTCGCGGGGACGATAAGCAAGAAAAGATAGAGGAGGATGGACCGATAGGTTCGGAGGCGATCCTGCATCCAGACCAATAAAAGTAACCCGCAGAGCATCGGCAGTACGCTGATTGCCTGGCGAAGGACAAGAAAAGTGAAAGGAATGTTATTTTCCTGTCCGATCCAGCGCAGGACGACTAACAGGAGCGCGGAAGGTCCGTAGAACGGAAAACCTTTGTTGTAGCGCTCATAGATGATAAATTGCTTTACGAAAGTGACCAAATCCCCTTTCGGCTTCGCCATATTGGCGATGACCGGAAAAAGGGCGCTCTCATCGGGCTCAAAGACCTGAACCATCGCAAGGTTATCCGAAGCATTCGCGTTTGGGATGGCAAAGAGGGCAAACGCCGCAATTGTCAGGATTATGATGAGAATCCAAACGCTTTGCCGCTTGCTGTCTGCTAGTGTGTAAGGTTGTTGTGCTTGGTACTGACCTTGTGGCGTTTTCCCCATCCAGTGTCCTCCTGGTCAATGGGTTCGCAATATAGATTTTTCCACTCAGCGGATGATTCCCTTGAGCCTCAGGGTCATTATATACTCATTCTATTAATGTGGAAATTATTATCGTAAAGCCCCAAAGGTGTTTGATGCTTGCAGACTAGTTTTATTATTTGTGGGCGCGGATTCGAAGGTGGGAAATCTCACGCAAGACAATCGATTTCTGCGGCGCTGAAGTTGCGTGAGTTCTCTTGATGCGCCGCAGCGTGGAACACAAGTTTCAGATACGCTCAACCTAGAATAGCTTTCGATTGGAAATTTCTCCAGCGCGGTTGATATCAACCGCGCTGGACATTAATGAGGCTTTATTACGGCATTTTTACCTTCGGCAGACGTTCCGCCAATCCTTCCAGCTGGCCTTCCGCGACGCTCCCGCTAATCATCCCGTTGTGCAGGTACTGGTCGTACGCGGAGAGGTCCAAAAAACCGTGACCCGAGAGGTTGAACAAAATCACGCGGCGCTCGTTCTTATCGCGCGCGTCAATCGCTTCGTTGACTGCCGCAAGAATGGCGTGCGAAGACTCCGGAGCGGGCAGGATTCCTTCCGTGCGGGCGAATTGAATTGCCGCCGCGAACACATCCCGCTGACCGACTGCCACCGCTTCCAGCAGGCCGGCGTTGTAGAGCCCGCTGATAATCGGGGACATGCCGTGGTAGCGCAAGCCACCCGCGTGAATGGGGTCCGGGACAAAGTCGCTGCCGAGGGTGTACATCTTGAGGATTGGAACGATGCCGAAGCTGTCGCCGTAATCAAAACCATAGACGCCGCGCGTGAGCGATGGGGTGGATGTCGGTTCCACTGCCAAAAAGCGGGTCTTTTTGCCGTCCCTCAGGTTAGCGCGCAGGAAAGGCAGCGCGATGCCGCCGAAATTCGAGCCGCCGCCCACGCAGCCGATGACCACATCCGGGTATTCGCCGGCCAGGTCCATCTGCTTGAGGGATTCCTCGCCAATAACTGTCTGATGCAAGAGCACGTGGTTCAGCACCGAACCGAGCCCGTATTTCTTTTCCCCGTTGGATTCAGCCGCGACTTCGACCGCTTCGGAGATGGCGATGCCGAGCGAACCGGGGTGATTGGGGTCCTTTTCCAGGTAGCTGCGCCCGATTTTTGTGTGCTCGGACGGGCTTGGGAAAATCTGCGCGCCGTAGGTTTGCATGATGATGCGGCGGTAGGGCTTTGCCAGGTAGGAAGAGTTCACCATGTACACTTCCACGCTGATGCCAAACATCTCGCCGGCCATGGCCAGCGCGGAACCCCACTGCCCTGCGCCTGTTTCGGTAGTCAGGGCTTTGGTGCCGCTGATTTTGTTGAAATACACCTGCGGGATGGCGGAATTGAGCTTGTGGCTGCCGGCTGGTGACGCGCCTTCGTATTTGTAGTAGATGTGCGCGGGCGTCTGCAGGGCTTTCTCCAGGCGGGTGGCGCGGATGAGCGGGGTGGGGCGGTAGAGCTTGTAGGCTTCGCGCACTTCATCGGGGATGGGGATGAAGCGCTCGGTGGCGATTTCCTGTTCAATCAGCGGCATCGGGAAGAGCTTTTGCAGCGTTTCCAGCGCGATGGGCTCCTTGCTGCTGGGGTCAAAAACAGGTGTGGGGGCAACAGGGCTGTCGGCGTAGATGTTGTACCAAAAGCGGGGAATCTCGTTTTCGTCCAGGTCAAAGCGTTTCTTGATGTTTTGGTCAGTCATGGTCATTTCTCCTCTTTTATGGAATAAGGCAAAAATTGCGGGGCGCGCAAGCAGCATAGGCTCGCGTTTTGAACAAAGCTCTGGTTGCGTATTGTGCTTAGCGGTTCAGTTGCAACGGCGCGCTCAGCGGCAGACGTTTCCGCGGCCGCAGTTGATAAGGGTGTTTTCCAATTGCTTTGGTTGAACAGCCAGTCCATTCGCGCTCCTTTTCCGGTTAACAAAAAACACACCCATCCCACTCAGGGACGGATGTGTGAAAAATCCGCGGTGCCACCCAGCTTAGGCTGCTTTTAAGAAAAATTTCCGGTGATGAACACAACGGAAAGCCAGCCTCACTCTATTCGGATACGGCGAAAATCGCGATATCCTTTGCCCAGATAACGGTGGCAGCTCCGGCCTGGGCTATTGGCTTGCGCGTTCGCCCGGCAACTCAAAGGTCCATTCGTCGCGGTCGCGTGGGCAGGTTTTCAGCTGGTCCTGCTCTCTGTGCCACCGGTTCTGCGTCTACTAGTCCTCGTCAAAGTTTTTCAAAGATCGATTAGGCATAATTATAGGCAGAAAAGGGGCGATGTCAAGAAGGAAACTCAAATAAGCACCGCCCCTTGAATATAAAAATTGCCGGGCATCACCTAAAAGAATGGTTATTTATTGTTGTTAAACACTCTTTCTAAAACCGGAAAATCAAGGTAACAACTGTAGGTTAGGTCGAAAACGTAATCAGGTCGACCAAAATCCAGGTCCTCAAATGAGACAAAATACGGATACATATAGCCGCCGCCCTGCAGTTTAAGCAGTCCATCTGAGACGTTGGACCACATCAAGCTGTGTTCTGAAGAGATGTAGTCGGGGTTCAGACTCTTTTTGTTTGCAAGGTACTTGATGAGCTCTTTTCTCATGGAGACTTTGTCAACATACGCAAAGCTTGTGCTAAAAGCGTCTTTGCAGAAAATGTATTCCCCCTCATCATCACCTGTCTCGAAGAGAAAAAGTGACTCCAACGCATCCGCTTTTTTTAGTGCGTTGTTCTTTTCTGTCGTGGCGGTGTTTGCCTTTTTTTCAGCAGAGTCCCTCGCGGTAGTCAGACCATTGACGCTGGCAGTGAGTTTCTCATTTTCGGATTGCAGCGTGCTGATTTGGCTCAGTAATTCCGTTTCTCGGGCTGTGCTTGCGCTTTCCAGAGCTGTCAGGGTTGATTGATAGTCAACTGAAACTGAACTGAGGCCTGCGCAGGCAGAAAGACACAGAATGAGGACAATAAAAATTAGCAAATTCAACTTTTTCATGAGATTAACCACTCCTTTTTTCTCAATTTAGATTGATTTCATTATCGACTTGGCTGGCTATTCCATGCGCCCCGAACTATCAAGTTTGTCTAGCCGCAAAGCAAAAGATGTATGAGTGAATTATCGCAAACAATGCGCTCATGACTTGGAAAAAACCGAGTCAATGAAAACCGTACACCTCATGAATATCCAACGCAATTGCAGCTTTAGCCTTACAAGAATATTGTAAAAAGGCAGCTAAACGGACTAATTATGGTCCTATTTAACCGAAAGGAACTGCTCCTCCAGGTAGGGGAAGTCCACGTAGCAGCCGCCAGTAAGGTCGTAAACAGCGTCCAAATTACCCAAGCCGCCATCGCCAAAGCGCACAAGGAACGGGAACATATAGCCCGCGCCATTCACCCTGACGATGATGTCGTCGGCATTGCTCCAGATGGTCTGGTGCTCTGAAGACATAGCCTCTGGGTTGTAACCCCGTAATTTCGCGAGGTATTTGATGAGCTCCATGCGCATGGAAACTTTATCGGCATACCCGAAGGAAGTCTCAAAAGCCTGCTCGCAAAAAATGAAGTCGCCTTCATCATCGGCGTTCTCCACAACAAACATGGAGTAGTATTTGTCCGCTTTTGCCACGGCCGCATCCCGCTGATCAACCAGGGACCGCTGCTGGTCCAGGATGCCGCTAAGATCAGCTTTTAAACCGGTAATTTCGGTCTGAAGTGCAGCGATCTGGCTTGCCTTTTCACTTTCAAGGGCAGTTATCGTGGATTGATAAGAGGGCACGCCAACGCTAACGCCATTACCACCACAGGCTGCCAGACTCAATAAAATGAAGGCCAAACTGAGGATCATTACTTTTTTCATTTTTTCCTCCTAAAAAATGTATGACTTTGAAGGACTTTAATTCGCTAACCCAAATCCCTTGATGGATTATGAGCCCCAATAAACTTTAAAGAATTATATTATAGATGCCAAGAAAAAGTGAGAAAACCGGAATTATTTCGTCAGCGACATTCCTGCTCTTAAGGTAAAGGACCGATAAAATATTAGGTTGCAGGCAAATCTATTACGGATATAATTCCTTCTATGTCCAAGCTGCTCACCCCAACCCAACGCATTGCCAAAGCCCGCCAGCTCATCCAACAAGCCCGTGAAATCCCTATCCCAGACTCGGCTGGATGGGAATACTTCAGCTACACGGCGCAGGTCAAGGACACGCTCAAAAAAGCATTCGAGCTGGTGAAACTGATCCAGTACTCCCCCAGCACGCCACCTGAAGTGAAAGCGGAAGCCCGCGCGCTGATAGACTCGCTGCCTGTTGTGGAGAAAGAAATCCTTAAAGGCAGCACTGGCGGGCAGGCCTAAGGATGGTCAGCAGCGCCGCCCAAAACCCGGAAGACTACTTGGCTGAACTGCCCGATGACCGCCGCCGGGAAATCTCGATAGTGCGGGAGCTCATCCTTGCGCATTTGCCGCAGGGCTATGTGGAAACGATGCGCTGGGGCATGCTCAGCTACGAAATTCCGCTTGCTGTGTATCCCGATACTTACAATGGGCAGCCATTAAATTACATCGGGCTGGCAGCCCAAAAGCAAAAGAACTCGCTCTATCTCATGGGAGTCTATGCCGACCCCGCCGCGCTGCGGGAACTCATGGCTGCCTACGAGCGCAGCGGCCTCAAGCCAGACATGGGCAAATCTTGTCTGCGTTTTCGCGCGGCGCGGGATTTGCCGCTGGAAAAGATAGGGGAACTGATCGCGTCACTCCCCCCTGATAAATTCATCGCCCTGTTTGAAAGTTCCAGGCAAGCCTCGCGCTAAGGGGCGCAAGGGCGGCGATGCATTGTTCCGCCCGCTGCTGCGTGTTTTTTACTGAGCCAATAAATCCAACACCATCCAGGCTCCGCGTTCATCTGTTTTCAGAACCCTGAAGCCGGCTTCGGCGAACATAGCGCGCGTGCCGTGATACTGCAGATCAGGGCGCTCTTTCCACTCAAACGGCAAGCCTAAAACCTTTTGAAAACCTTCGTGGCGGAATTCTTCCACTGCCGCGCGGATGAGTTGGCGCGCCGCGCCTTTGCCGCGAAAATCCGGATGGATGACAAAACAGATAATTATGCCGGTTTCGGCGCCAAACTCCGCCAAATCCGGGTTCTGCGCCAGCCGGGGCAGCGCTGGCAAGGCGTTGGCATTGCACCACCCTACGCATTTGCCGTCCGCGTAGGCCAAAAAGCCGCGCATTTCACCACGGGCGATCAGGGTTTCCGCGTCCGCGCGGTTTTGCGCTGGGGTGCGCGCCTGCCAACCGGCGTCATCACAGGTGGTGTGATAATACTGACAATAACAGCCCTGCCAGTCTGGCATATAGCTGTAATCCAGATGGTCGAAAAACGCGGCAAATTCCTTTCCTGAATTGGCATCGAGCGCTTTAATTTCAAATTCCACGGAAAACTCCTTTGGATGGAAAGCTGGTTTAGCCCAGGCTCCCCAGATTGAAAACGGTGGTGTTGGGTAAAAGCAGTTTTCCGTCCTGTTCAAATCGGTCAAATACCTGACCCAGCGCGGCCACAAAATCCTCAAAGCGTGGGTTGTCCGGCAGGATAGCATACGAAGCGGACAGACAGCGCCCGATGTAGCCTTCGCGCGTATAAAAGATGGGGTACTGGAACTGCAGCAGCTCGTAACCTTGCGAGAAAAACTTTGCAATCCGTGCGTCTACCAGGCTGATTCCGCCGCTGAAGCCCTTAAAGTCCGGGCAGTACTCCGCGAAGATAGCTTTGCTGGTCTGATTGACCGGATCGGTCCGGTCGCGCTGATTCCAGACCAGCAGCACCTTGCCATGCGGTTTGAGGATGCGCTGGCATTCCTGACGAAAGGCGTCCGGCTCAAACCAATGGAAAGCCTGGGCAGCGCTAACTAAATCCACGCTTTGGTCAGGCAGGGTCGTATCGCTGTCCCGTCCGGCAATGGAGTGAAACACAGGGAAAGCAGCCAGTTGGTGCTCCGCCTCAGCGCGCATGTCGGGGTTGGGTTCCACCGCGAACACTTCCGCGCCAAGCAGGAGCAGCTGACGCGTGAAAATTCCGGTGCCCGAACCAATATCGGCGACCACTGCGCCTGGACCAATCCCCAGATTTTCGTGGAGGTAACGCAGCGCTTCCGGGGCGTAATCAGGGCGGTACTTTTGATAGATCCCACTTTTGCCAGTAAACCTTTCAGCGTTAAGCGACATAAAAGCTTTCCTTTCCAAGTTCATTCAGGCCGGCTTGCAGCCAGCGCGTGTTTTGGTCCCACATGCTGCCTTCCAGCGGGTCCAGGCTGAGGGCGCGCATGAACAACCAGATGTCTTCCAGCTTGCGGCGGATGACAACAAAGCGCAGCGCTTCTGGATTAAGGGCAAAGCCCGGCCGCTCCTGTTGATAGACACGCATGAAATCCGCGGCGTAAGGCAGGGAGAGGATAAACATCAGGTCGCTTTCGGCTGGGGCGCGCTTAACGCCTTCCCAGTCCAGAATGATCAGCCGCCCGGCGCATTCCATCAGGTTCCAATGGTGCAAATCCATATGGCAGAGCACAAGGGGCAAATCGCTTTCGCGTAAGGCTGCTTGCAGCCGGGTGAGTTCAAGGGCGCGCTGCCGGAGCAAACCTTCAAATGGCGCGGCCATTCGCTGAATTTCCATGCTCAATTGGTAATCCCAACTGCCGGCCAGTAAGCCTTCCAGTTCTGGCAGAAAAGCCGCGGCGTAGTCCTCGCTTTCCGTTCGGGGGCAATGTGGGCTGGCTGTGCGCAAATTGTGCAGCGCGGCAGTCACCCGGGCAAGCGTACGCACCTGCGCGGGCTGCAGCGCATTATCAGGGAGAACGCTCCCCGGGATGAAGGCATACAGCAGCAGCACGCGCGCGTCATCCTGGCAGCTGACCTCACCGGATAATGTGCGGATGGGTTCGGGAAGGTGCGCCCGGAGGTGTGGCTGATGCCGCAGCCAACCTAACACGGGGATATATCTGCAAATCTTTTCGGTCCAAAAGGCCGTAGTCGCATATTCCCGCGAAAAAACCTTGAGAAAATAGTTGCCTTGGGGAGAAGTGACTTTAAAACCGAGCGCGGTTGTTCCGCCGCTAACGGGAGTGAGAACCGGAGTTTGAATGCCGTAGTGTTCAGCAAGCAGGGCGATTACAGCGTTTGCGTCCACAAGGTTCTCTTCAGCTTCAGAGCTTCTGCTCCAACCCGCATTTGGCGTATATCTCCTGGATAATATCAGATTTTTCCGCGATATACGCATCGATATCCATTGGATGCCGCGCGGCTGCCGCGAGCTTCACTTGCGCGTAGCGGTCGCGGTCCTGGGGATGCGCGCGCAAGTAATCGCGCAAAGCCAGGTGCCGCTGCAGCTCGGCTGAATTCCGGGCGCACACGTACAAGTGATGCGTCATCAGCTCCGGCTTGTCGTCATACTTGAATGCCTCCCGACCGGGGATGCCCAGGTCGCCTTCGTGGCGGTAACCCAGGCCGGCCAGCGCGTCCCTGACCCGTGGGAACACTGACGCGTCCGGGAGAACGATGTCGAGGTCAATGATCGGTTTGGCGGCCAGCCCGGGCACGGAGGTGCTGCCGACATGTTCAATGCCGCAGATAAGCCCTTCCAGCGCTGGAAGCAGTGCCCCGCGGATTTCCTCAAAGCGCGCCGGCCATTCCGGCTGCCAGGCTACCACTACAACCTGTTTTGTCCGCATCTTTACCGCCAACTTGTGTACTTATCCAAAGCGTAAGTTGAAAACCAAACCTGCTGCCGCTCAGAAGAGGTGTCCAACATCACAATCTTATCACGCGCGCGGATTAGCCCTTGACGAGTAATATACCGAGCGGTATACTCGCTCTTATGAACAACCGCACGACCATCCTGGAAACTGCCCTGGTGTTTTTTGCCGCTTTTGGCTACGAAACTACCGGCACGTTGGAAATCTGCGACGCGGCGGGCGTGAGCAAACCCACAATGTACCATTACTTCAAGAGCAAAAGAGGGTTAATGGAAGCTATCCTTGCGGAAAATTTCCAGCCCTTTTTGGAACGCCTCAAGGAAGCCAGCGCTTACAAGCATGATATCACCTTGAATCTGGAAAAGATTATGCGCGCGTACTTCAGCTTCGCGCAGGAAAACCCGGTTTTCTACCGCTTGCAGTTTTCCATGCAGTACGCGCCGCTGAAGAGCGAGAGCTATGACCTTGTCGCGCCCTGGATAAAGCATCAGCGTGAAATGATACAAACTATGTTCGTGCAGGCGGAAGAGGATCACGGCAACATGCAAGGCAGGTCAGCCGGCTACACGACCACGCTGCTGGGTATGATTAACGCTTACGCGAGCGACGCGCTGACGCGCGCACGCGAACTGGACGACGAACTGATTTATCAAGCCCGCCATCAGTTCATGCATGGGATTTTCTCGTAACAGGATAAATTTTTTTACCAACGTCACTATACCGAACGGTATATCGAGGATTAGAGATGACAAACATTAACAGCGACAGTTTCATGTATCATATTTTCCCACTGGGCGCTTGCGGCGCGCCAAAAAGCAATGATTTTTCCAGCGCGCCAGTGCCGCGCCTGCGTCAAATTCATTCCTGGCTGGATCACATTCAGACATTAGGCGCAGACACGCTCTTCCTTGGGCCCGTGTTCGAATCGGGCAGCCATGGTTATGACACCGCCAACTATTATGAAGTAGATCGCCGGCTTGGAACGCGGACGGACCTGGCAGAACTGGGCAAAGACTTGCGCCAGCGCGGCATGCGCCTGGTGCTGGACGGCGTGTTTAACCATACCGGCCGGGACTTCTGGGCCTTCCGCGATCTGCGCGAATACAAAGAAGCTTCCGCTTACCGCGATTGGTACACGAATGTGCGCTTCGATCAACGCAGCCCTTATGGCGATCCCTTTTCGTATGCCGCCTGGAACGGCCACTTTTCGCTCCCCAAACTGAACCTTGAAAACCCGGCGGTGCGCGAGCACTTGTTTGGAGCGGTGCGCATGTGGGTGGAAGAATTTGGCATTAACGGCATCCGCCTGGACGCTGCCGACGCGCTCAGCTTTGCGTTCATGCGCGCGCTGCGGAGCTTTGTCGAGCAGTTAAAACCGGAGCTCTGGTTGCTAGGGGAAGTGATTCACGGGGATTATCGCCAATGGGCCAACGACCAGACGCTGCATGCCACCACCAATTACGAGCTTTATAAAGGATTGCATTCCGCGCATAACGAGCATAACTACTTTGAATTGGCTTACAGCCTGAACCGTCAATTCGGTCCGCAAGGCATCTATCAGCACCTGGCGTTGAGCAATTTCGTGGATAACCATGATGTCGCGCGCATTGCCAGCCAGCTGCGGGAATCTGCCGCGCTTTACCCCCTTTATGCTGTGCTCTTCACCGCGCCAGGAATTCCCTCCGTTTACTACGGCAGCGAATTTGGGGTGACGGGCGTCAAGACGCATGAAGATTGGAATTTGCGCCCGGCTTTTGATTTGGAAGGACTGAAAAATACCGCGCCCCAGCCTAACCTGCCCGCGTGGATTCGCAGGCTGGTGGATATCCGGAAAAGCAGCCCTGCGCTGCGATGGGGCGGCTATGTTCAAAGGCTGGTCGCCGCGGACCAATTCGCATTTTCGCGCCATTGGGAAAAAGAAACTGTTTTAGTGCTCCTCAATAACGCCAATAACCAGACAGATGTGAACCTGCCAATGCCCGGCATGGAAGGCAAGCTTTTTGTTGACTTATTAACCCAAGGGGACGCGTTCAGCGCGGATGAGCGCGGGAATCTTGCTATCCCATCGCACCCCAAGAGCGCGCGAATTCTGCGCGCGGAGTAGCGCTTCAGGCGGCTTTTTCAATAATCCAGAAGTGAGAGAGCCCCAGGCGTTGCAGCGGCGTTTTTTCCAGCCACTGCAGCAGGGCGCGCAGCGCGCGCCCAAACCTCGGCCGGCGTTCAATGATATTGTCATACGCGCCAAAAACAGTCCGCTTTTCAATAATTTTTACAGGCTGGGCACGGAAGAGCGCCGTAAGGTCCCGGCGGGTATAGATTTCCACATGGGGAGCAAGTTTATCCCGCCAACGGCGCGGCAGGTAATTTACCAAGGGGATATTGCCAAAATGGTAGCGCCCGCGCCAGTAGACCCCATGCGTTTCAAACGGGTAGCCGCGGTTG
>Ga0208458_1003044_pt1 | contig 11726 bp, 13 predicted proteins | sample AD_UKC085_MetaG_FD_184432 | JGI IMG/M metagenome (GOLD analysis project Ga0208458, IMG submission 184432) | Active sludge microbial communities of municipal wastewater-treating anaerobic digesters from USA - AD_UKC085_MetaG (SPAdes) (version 2) | ecosystem: Engineered > Bioreactor > Anaerobic >... | reverse complement strand
AGATAAATAAAGATGCCGCAATCAGGTCTGCTGTAGAGCCCGGATTCATATCCCTGTTGTTCAGCTCGCAATCCATCTCCCGTGCCTTATTCAGGGTGGAATCAAGGAGTGCATCTACAGCCAGACTGGATACCTCCAGCGCTCTTTCCCTTCCGAACTTGGCGGATATAAGGCTGTCCGGCACCTCAGCCAGGGCTTCAAGGAAAGTCCTGACCACGCCATCATTGAGGCCGTATATGGATACCATCTCCTGCAGCCTTCCAGCGAGCTGGAATGATCGCTCAAAGTCCGTGGCCCATTCGCGAGCAACAATATCATGATCCAGGGAAAGTCTCATCAGTTCGAGAAGGGATTGGTTGCACTCAATCAGCTTTCTTTCCCAGTCCGGATCCTTCAGGCTGAAATCATCGACCTGTACTACTCTTGCTCCCGCCAGATCGAAGGCCCGATAGAAGTCTATCGCATCCTGGACGGTGGTGCTCCTCAGAACTCTCACCAGCTCCTCCTCAAGCCCATCATCCACCCCATCATCCGGTCCATTCTCCTGGCTCTCATCCTGTTTCGTTTCTTGACCTTGTTCATGACCTGCCATCCGGCCTGCAGCCAGGGCGAGAGGGATCAGCAGCACCAGCGAGCCGAAGTGGGTGTTGCTCCTCAGGTTCCAGTCCCCCCAGGCAGCCACCCCTTCCAGTATGAGCGACCCGGGGCTTCCTTTGCCACTCGCCGCCTTCCTGAAGACGGGATAAGCAGAGACGGCGCTGGTCAGGAAGTGATGAAACCGGATATCAGAAAAATCGTGGCAGCGGTCGACATTACCTGGCTTGGGACTGGAGGATAGCTCGAAGAGCATGGCGAGCACTGCGCACTGGGCCACTCTATCCGATCTCTCTAATGACCCGTACATATGTGATCAATGGATCTTTTGCAGGATCTTCTCTGCCAGCTTCTTTTTCAGTTCCATGTATTCCTTTTCGGAGAGCTTCGCCCTGGATAGCGCCTCGTCCCGCAGGTAGCAGGGCTTGCTGATCTTGCAGCACCAGACCAGGCTTCCAAAGCATGTACCCTCTCCCTTCTCCAGAGGAGTTCCTCTGGCAAAAGCAAGCTTCCGGTTCACGAACTCCTCCGGCGAGAGGCCCGCTCTCTTAAGGGCGCCGAACACCGCGCAGTTCTTGACTGGAGGACAGCAGAAGGTCAGGCCGCGCAGGTCTCCGCCCGCACAAATATGCTTGGGGGCGTTGCACCAGCCGCTGAGAAGATCATATTCGAGCATGGCCCCGGCGAGCCACTGGACGAACTCGGGATCCGCTCCGCGCAGAGATACCACATCTGCCCCCATCACCAGGAGGGTCCTGGCATCCTCAAAATCTCCCACATCAGCCAGAGCCATTATCGCCGGACCGCGAATATCAGCTGCTTTCTTGACCAGCTTGGGGCTAACTCCATTAAGGCCGCGCAGGTCGAGGTGAATCAGGTCCAGATCGCTCTCGTTGAGCTTTTGCAGCAATGTATTGGAGAGATCCTCTGGCCTGATCCTGAGAGATAGGGTGACTCCAGAGCGCTTCAAAATAGGGATCAGCTCCAGCAACCGGATGGGATCGCGAATGCTGGACATCTTCAGCTCAAGCAGGCAGAGGTTCTGGGCAGCAATTCTCGCCGCATCCAAGAGAGGCCCATCCTCGGAGCATGTTGCACAAAGGCCGAGGGCGGCATCGCGCCTTAGTTCTTTTCCCTCTTTGAGCCTCTGCCTCACGTCGGTCAGACGGGATTGGATCTGAGAAGGGGAGACGATATCAAGGTCGAAACCATCCAGCAAGATCAAACCGACTGCATTGTCAGTCTCCGGACGGTTATTGGAAGAAATAACAGCAATGGGACTATCAATATGCAAATATCCTACTTCAACCATCAGTGGGAAGGTACTGTCGCATAAGATATCAGGCTTTCGCCTCCGTGGCCATTTATTCGGGCCATATTCTGACTATTATCCATGGCTGTTGCCCTGAGCCATCGCCTGGGCCTATACCACCTTTATATCCGAGAAAATCCAATCACTTCCCGTGATATGATGGTGAGCTTCAAAGTAGATGCTGATGCAAGGGCCATTGTTCAGGGATCGGAGGACCAGGAAAAGTATCCCATAGTGGCCAAGGTCAAGGGCTCGGGAAAGGATGGAGCGTTGAGCGTTCAGGTGGCTGGAGATGGCTCTAGCCCCATATCCGCCCGGATATCAGGCGACTCTCAAAACCCCATTGCGGTCGAGCCCATCAAGCTGGCTCCAATCACTGTGGTCCCGGATCTCAAAGAGGTCGCCCAGACGGTGGACTTTGAGTCCATTATCGGCGCCCTCACCCGGCTATCTCAGGGTGTGAAGGTGAATGTCGCCACCTCGGATGCGCCAATTTCCATTGCTCTGGGGAAGATCCCCGTGGACCTGAGCATCTCCGTCTCCTCACCCACCCAGGAGACCGTCTTCAAGGTGGAGATCAAAGGAACTATAGGAGAGTAAGAGGACCATCTGCAGCATGCCGCCTGAGCAGGGAGAAGAGATCGGTGAAGCCGAAGCTATTGCCATTGCCAATCTTTTGAGGAAATACGGATGGTTCTCATAATTCCCTCGTGGCTGGTCACTCTCATGGTGGCCGCTCTTCCAGTATCAGAGGTTCGGGGAGCCATACCTTTAGCCATTGGATATTACGGATACTCATGGTACCAGGCATTTCTCATATCCGTCCTGGGAAACCTCCTTCCCGTGGTTCCTCTGCTTCTATTTCTGGGTCCTGTATCCGATTACCTGCGGCGTTATACCATTGGAGATAGATTCTTCACCTGGCTATTCGCTCGCACCCGCAGCAAGTATATTCAGAAGCATGAGAACTTTGGATTGATCGCCCTGATCATCTTCGTGGCCATACCCCTTCCTATGACTGGGGCCTGGACTGGCTGTGCTATTGCCTTCCTCCTGGGCTTCCGGTTCCTGCCCGCCCTTGCTGCCGTTGCGACAGGAATATTGATCGCAGCCAGTATTGTGACTGCTACGGTTATGGGGATAAAAATACTGATCTTTTGAAGATGAAGGGAGGATGAAGATCCTAAATGAATAAGTTGAAATAGAAACAGACACAATATATTAATTAGGTGAGACTATAGGCGAGGCAACTATCTATGTATGTATCGCTCCTGTAGCCACCCGATACAACCAAGATGATCCGCCAGTTTTCTTTCCGGAAACCTCCTGATTGGTGTCGACCAGATCGGTCAAGAGGCCGAAGTAAAGGTTGAGATCCCTGTTTGCCAGGTATCTGACTTCAAGACCCTCCAGCAGGTCATCGAACTTTTCGGGGCTGGACAGAACTGATGGTACCACCACCGTTGTCCTCATCTCATCGGGAATGGCTGAAGAGAAGTCCATTCTGGGCAGAGCATGGGGACGGACAACCATTGTTGCCAGCCAGTTCACCAGGCCTACTGTTCTATAAATTCGATTTTTGAACCGCGCCATTGAAATATATTTGGATGCTAGCCCGTGATCAAGGTGGTGCAATGAGATCAATGCGAAGGATTTGGCTAATATTTTTGATCATCATGATTACGGGGATCTGTGTTGCTCAAGTTCCTGACCTCGTGGGCAACTGGACGGGATCTGCGCCGGCATATTTTGTTGAGGATGGTGCTCATGATCTGGTGGAAGACGATCGCATTGTTCTTGCTGTCATTGAGCAGACGGACCGCCTCTTCACAGGAAATATAACGTTTATGCGAGATGGAGAAGAGGTTGTCGAGGCCTTTGCGGGAGCAATTGGTTCGGATAACAAAACGTTATACATCGCCGAGAGTAAGGGATATGGCTTTGGAGCGATAATCTCTGAAGATGAGTTTGAGATGGTTTATCTCGAACATGGAAAACCAGCGATATCTGCCATTGATCAATTCCATAGGATAAAAGCATAGTCTGCCCATTAAAAAATTCCTTTTTTCCGCCTCATACGAGTTCAAGAGATGCATGCCTTCGAGTCGCATCCCGAGGGCTCGCGCCCCTATGGGGTGGGATGCGATATGGTTGCATGGATTTATGATGGCAGTCATTAGGGAGCTCTAATTAAGCATGGAATAGGGACTATTGTCTCCTCGGAGCTCGCACCCCTGCTATATCGAGATACTGGGTGGTGGTCTTGCTGAAAACGATGACCTGATTGATCCCCCAATAGCCGCAAGTTATATTTCATTTGTCAGGGATCTATATTAGATATGAGAACTCTCAGCTATCGGATCACTTTGCGCAAGGAACCTGAAGGCGGATATACTGTTTTAGTCCCGGCACTTCCCGGGTGCATCACTTATGGAAAGACAGTGGAAGAGGCGATCGAGATGGCCAGGGATGCAATCAACGGCTATATTGAAAGCCTGATAGAAGACGGCGAGGCAATTCCTGTGGAAGAGGATCTCATCGAGTGCAGGCTGACTGTGGAGGCCCATGCCTAAGCTGCCATCTCTAACTCCTCAGAAAGTCATAGCAATTCTTGAAAAGAAAGGTTTCGTACTGAAGAGAATTACGGGGAGCCATTATATCTTTGCTCATCCGGAAACGAAGAGAAGGGTCACAGTTCCTTACCATAGCAACCAAGATATAGCAAGAGGCACACTCATACAGATTTTGGAAGATGCAGGAATAAAAAGAGAAGAACTGCAAAATCTGCTTTGACAATAAAATTCCTCCTTGATCTCGTTCGTCTATAATGCAGCCTGCTTTATGTATTCGTGATAGGAAGTAATCCGCGATCCCCAGTTCTGGTTTGGGCTAGTATCTTGCTGTTTTCCCGAGGGCTCGCGCCTCCGTGGGGCAGGGATGCGGCATGGTTGCTTGGATCTGGGAAACCGAAATCATAGAACCCTGAAGCCAATATAGCTAAATGCCTACATTTTCAAAGCTCGATGTGCGTCTAGGAAATCTAAAATAAGCAAACGCCCCTGGCGAAAAGGAAGATATATCTCTATCTCAATTAGGCACTTTGTATGCCTGGGGAAAGCGACGGAGAATATGGGCAGGGCTATTTGGATGAAATATTTGATTGGGGAAAATTTGAGCTTTTTGTGAAAGAATTTTATAAGTCAGATGGTGAATTAATTGTTGAGCATAATGTTCGAGAAAGAGGCAAATCCGGAAGATGGCGTCAAACAGATGTGAAAGTTACTCTTAAAACAAAATTACATATATATATAACATTAATTGAATGTAAAAGATGGAAAAATAAAGTGGACGGAGACAGAGTTGATGTATTAGCCGCAAAAATAGAAGATCTTAATGCTTCAAAAGGGGTAATAATTACAACAATTGGATACGAAAAGGGAGCAGAACTCTACGCTAAACATAAAAACATAGACATTTTTGTAGTAAGAGAATTAACAGAAGAAGAATGGGGATCCCCAGGTAGGATAATTGAGATTGTTCTTCAATTCTTTGAGGGAAAAGTGGAAAAAATTTCATTCCCCACAGCAAAATCGGATCCCTTGATTAGTTCGTCAACCGAGATAAAATTAAATGTTGAATATACACGAGAAGGCCCTTTGGACGACCGACTATATTTATGTTCAATAAAGGATGTATCTCAAGGGCCTCACGTTCTGACATTAATATCTGACTATAGCCAAAAGATCATAAAATCCATAAGCAACAAGGTACAGATAATTGAGGGATTTAAAGAAGCCAAATTGCTAATTATAAGCAATGTTGAGTTAGATCTCTCGAATTCCGAGTTTAGGATTATGATATTGCCTGAGGGTACATTAGAAATAAATAAGATCACTTTTGAACTCAAAACGCTCATAGAACAAAAATTAGTCCGCCACGATAGAGCTTTGAAATATGATTTGGCTCTGATAATAGAGAACTATATCACAAAGCAAAGAAATATTATCTCAAAAGAGAAGAAATCACCTCAGATTGAATTATCTGAGGAATTGGAAATATGCCCTCCCTCTGGCAGGCAAAAAGATTATTATACTGCAAAAAAAGGAGATGTTCCTGTCATCAGATGCTTATTCACTTTTCCATGGAATTTTAGGCTTTATGGGGACGAGGGGATCACAAAGACAAATGACATTAAATTGAAACCGTCATGCCTGGACAGGCACCCATAAGGCATGAAAATGGGTCGTGGGTTGAGAGCATGCGTGAAACATTAATCGCATACAGGAACGGTTGCACCGATATGCGTGAGGCCCATTTTCATATCAAACACAAATAAAGGTTAGGTAAGTTGGCAGAGATCCGCGTTCGCCGCTATTTTCGGGCACAAGCGTTCTCATCGACCTTGAGGCATGGTTGCGTGAGATTCGTGTTAGCAGTAATAAGGGAACCTTAGTTCCGGCTTGGAGTAATGTCTGTTGCTTACCGAGGGCTCGCGCCCCTTTGGGCGGAATTCGGCATGGCTGCATGGATTCGTTAAACCAGAATTGCAGGTTCTTGGATCAGCGATAACAGTAATCCGGGAGACCAAGCTCCAGATTATAGCTTTAAGAAAAAGATGTTAGGTGAGCATGGCAGCGATCTACAGTTCCCGAGGGCTCGCGCACCTGAGTACAATGCAGAACGTGGACAGGCTTATCTTCTGAGTTCGGAATGGGTTCAGGAGTTTCCCTGTCGCTCTGGCCGCCATGCTCGATTCCAAGATCCGGAATCGAACCGGTAATTTTTGCCACCCTAGACCTAAGTCCAGGGATCTTGGCTTATAAGCCGTGCAAATCTTGCTTTGCGACACAGATTTCGCCCGAGTTTAGCGGAGCGCTGCAGAGTTATTAGTAGCTGCGAGCTGAACACCTCGTTGCCTTGGTGCGTACACACCAGCTCTATCAAACTCGTCTTTTACGAGTACTCTAAGCGGTCTCTTTTCAGGGGCGGTTTCGGGCTTAGATGCTTTCAGCCCTTATCCGCGAGCACGTAGCTGCTCGGCATGCCTTGCCAGACAACCGATAGACCAGAGGTGCCGTTGGTTTGTTCCTCTCGTACTAAAACCAACCTGCCCTCAGACCGCAATACACCCCTAACAGATAGTAACCGACCTGTCTCACGACGGTCTAAACCCAGCTCACGATCTCCTTTAATAGGCGAACAACCTCACCCTTGGCCGCTGCTGCACGGCCAGGATGGAAAGAACCGACATCGAGGTAGCAAGCCACCGGGTCGATATGTGCTCTTGCCGGTGACGACTCTGTTATCCCCGGGGTAGCTTTTCTGTCATCTAACGCTCTCACCAAGAGAGCTGAGAGGTTCGCTAAGCCCGACTTTCGTCTTATCACCTCTTGCTATGCGAGGTAACATCAGGCTGACTTATGCCTTTACACTCTTTGTTGGGTTTCCGACCCAACTGAGTCAACCTTAGGGCGCCCTTGATATCTTTTCAAGGGCGTGGCGCCCCACCCAAACTGCCCACCTACCGAGGTCCTCTTCTCAGAGTGAGGGCGGCGGCTCCAAAAGGGTAGTATTCCAAGGGCGACTCCACTCGGACTGGCGCCCGAGTTTCGACGTCTCCTACCTATGCTCTACAATCAGAACCACAGCCCAACGGCAGGCTGCAGTAAAGCTCCACGGGGTCTTCACTTCCCATTAGGGGTCTCCAGACTCTGCACTGGAATGTAAGGTTCACCGGGTACCAGCTAGGGACAGTGAGACTCTCATTGTTCCATTCATGCAAGCCGCCAATTAAGCGGCAAGGTACTACGCTACCTTAAGAGGGTCATAGTTACCCCCGCCGTTGACAGGCCCTTCCTCCCGTTGAACCGGGTTTTCAGGTACCTGCACTGGGCAGGATTCAGTGATTGTACTAGTCCTTACGGATTCGCAATCACCTATGTTGTTATTAGACAGTTAGAGTCCCCTCGTCACTGCGACCTGCTTTTTGCAAAGCAGGCACCACTTATCCCGAAGTTACGTGGCTAATTTGCCGAATTCCCTTAGCTAGCATATGCCGAAACGCCTTAGCCTTCTCAGCTTGGGGCACCAGTGTTGGATCTCGGTACGGACTTTCAACTCCCTTTTCACGGACTCCTGGAATTTGCCTACTTACGTCATCACGCTTTCTCCTGGTTCTCGCCATTACGGCTCTCCGCAGGATTATACGATTGAACGCCCAGGCAAGGACGCTTGACATATCCGGAAGCGTCAGTTTTAATGTTGAAAGGTACAGGAATATTAACCTGTTTCCCATTTGGCGTACTCCGATTAAGGTACGTCTTAGGACCGACTGACCCTCGGCTGACGAACATTGCCGAGGAACCCTGGCCCTTACGGCGATCGGGATTCTCACCCGATTTTGCTGCTACTGCTACCAGGATTTTCGTCTCTACGCGGTCCACACCTGCTCACGCAGATGCTTCTGCCCACGCAGAGCGCCTCCCTACTAGATCACCTTGCGGTGCTCCGTGGTATCGGTAATCGGCTTAGCCCCGTCCATTTTCGGGGCCCTGAATCTCGACTGGTGAGCTGTTACGCACTCTTTAAAGGATAGCTGCTTCTAAGCTAACCTCCCAGTTGTTTATGACCCAGGACTCCCTTAAGTGTTGACACTTGGCCGATATTTGGGGACCTTAACCACGGTCAGGGTTGTCTCCCTCACGGACTAGAAGCTTACCCCCCAGCCCGGACTGCTGGTCGTCTACGACGACGGCGGTTTTGGAGTTTGACAAGAGAACAGACTCTTTCGAGTCCGGCTTCCCCAATCAGTGCTCTACTCCGCCGACTATCTCAGACCAGGTCATACTGCGATATGTTTCGGGAGGAACCAGCTATTTCCGACCTCGATTGGACTTTCACCCCTAGACGCGGGTCACGAGAGCGATTTGCATATCAACACCTCAAACGGTCCTCCACGCAGCTTTCGCCACGCTTCGACCTACCTACGCCTAGATCGCCCGGCTTCGGGTCGCATACGGGCGACTGCACGCACTTGTATACGTCGCGCCTCTTCTCATGCGCGCTTGTCGCTTTCGCTACGGCTTCCTCTGTCGAAGAATTAGCCTCGCCGCCAATATGCACTCCCTGGTTCGTTCTTCAAAACGCATGTTAGAACGCTGGCAGTCTCTCTCGTACTGCGGCGTTGCCACCGTTTCCTTCGAAAGAAAGATCCTTTGGCGCCCTAACGCACTATTGCCAGCCAATTTCAGGCTCTTTGCACCTCCCTATTTGGGGTACTTTTCAGCTTTCGTTCACACTACTACTACGCTATCGGTCTCAAGTTGTATTTAGCCTTGGAGGTTGGTGACCCCCAAATTCCCGCGCGATTTCCGACGCACGGTACTCAAGTCATGGTCTCGGTCAGGATCTGTTACGACTACGTGGCTCTCACACTCTATGGCAGGCCATTCCAGGCCACTTCGACTTCCAGATCAAAACGTTTAGACCTGCTTATAACACCACATCTCCCTTGCAGGATTCGGTTTAGGCTGTACCGCGTTCACTCGCCGTTACTGACGGTATCTCGGTTGATTTCTCTTCCTGTCCCTACTAAGATGTTTCAATCCGGGACGTTCCCGATCCTTGAGGATCAAGTCTTAGACTTAGGATTTCCCATTAGGACATCCTCGGTTCAATGGCTCCATGCGCCTCGCCGAGGCTTATCGCAGCTTGGCACGTCCTTCTTCAGCACTTGAGCCGAGCCATCCCCTGGCTGGCATAAGCAGCTTATGCCCCACTAAACTCAGTGAGCGTCTGGTCGCAAAGCTTGTGCACGGCTTCGTCGGACCGTATCTTGCGGAAAACGGACCTCAGCCCTTCCACATCGAGTCTGCCTCAATGTGTGCATATGTTCAAATGGACTTGCTGGGATTCGGACCCAGGGCCTCCGCCTTGCAAAGGCGGCGCTCTACCAGCTGAGCTACAAGCCCTAAATCCTGCCCAGCAGATGACTATCAATTAGCTGGATAGATTCGCTTTTTTGATTCTCGTTCTATGGTCTTGATCGACATTTCAGCTTCCGATTGGCTCGAGAGTGGCATGAGATTTCTCATGCTCGTAACGTTAGGAGGTGATCCAGCCGCAGATTCCCCTACGGCTACCTTGTTACGACTTAACCCCCCTTGCAAAGCCCAAATTCGAACGCCTCCAAAGAAAGCGCTCTCATTCAGACCCTACTCGGGTGGTTTGACGGGCGGTGTGTGCAAGGAGCAGGGACGTATTCACCGCGTTCTGTTGAAACGCGATTACTACGGATTCCAGCTTCATGAGGGCGAGTTGCAGCCCTCAATCCGAACTAAGATTGGTTTTAGGAGATTCCCGTCCCCTTTCGGGGTAGATACCCATTGTACCAACCATTGTAGCTCGCGTGTAGCCCGGGATATTCGGGGCATACTGACCTACCGTTGCCCATTCCTTCCTCCGCTTTAGCAGCGGCGGTCCCCACAGTGTACCCGTCACTCCGGAGAGTACGCTGGCAACTGTGGGCGTGGGTCTCGCTCGTTGCCTGACTTAACAGGATGCTTCACAGTACGAACTGACGACGGCCATGCACCACCTCTCAGCTAATCCGGCAAAGTCTTCAGCCTGGCCTTCATATTGCTGTCGGTCCCGGTAAGATTTCCGGCGTTGAATCCAATTAAACCGCAAGCTCCACCCGTTGTGGTGCTCCCCCGCCAATTCCTTTAAGTTTCAGCCTTGCGGCCGTACTTCCCAGGTGGCTCGCTTCACGGCTTCCCTACGGCACCGACAACGGTCGCACCGTGGCCGACACCTAGCGAGTATCGTTTACGGCTAGGACTACCCGGGTATCTAATCCGGTTCGTGCCCCTAGCTTTCGTCCCTTGCCGTCAGGTCCGTTCTGGTGAGACGCCTTCGCCACTGGTGGTCCTTCAAGGATTACAAGATTTCACCCCTACCCCTGAAGTACCTCTCACCTCTCCCGGCCTCGAGCCAGACAGTATCTCCTGAAAGCCTGACAGTTAAGCTGCCAGATTTCTCAAGAGACTTATCCGGCCGGCTACAGACCCTTTAGACCCAATAATAACGGTTACCACTCGAGCCGCCGGTGTTACCGCGGCGGCTGGCACCGGTCTTGCCCGGCCCTTGCTATGAAATGCTTTTTAGGCATCTCGACAGCCAGATTTGTAACCTGGCACTCGAGGTTCCCTTATCGCTGTTGCCAGCATTGTAAAGTTTTCGCGCCTGCTGCACCCCGTAGGGCCTGGATTCGTGTCTCAGAATCCATCTCCGGGCTCTTGCTCTCACAACCCGTACCCGTCGTAGGCTAGTAGGTACGCTACACCCACTACTACCTGATAGGCCGCAGACCCATCCTTAGGCGCCGGAGCTTTAAATCTCGATGCATTCCAGCAATCGAGACCTATCGGGTATTATACCCAGTTTCCCGGGTTTATCCCCGTCCTAAGGGCAGGTTGTCCACGTGTTACTGAGCAGTTCGCCATGTATTGCTACATTCGACTCGCATGGCTTAGTCGAACCTCGATAGCAGTAACCTCTGGCAGGATCAACCAGAATTCTCTAGGAAGTTTTCGTTATATTCCGAACCAATCGGAATTGGCTGAGTCGCCAAGACCATTGTCAGACACGAAAAAACTCGCGTCTCCACTTGTTCCGTATATCGCAACCTGGAAGTCGGCCCATCATTAAATCAGGGTCGCAGCCTTAGGGATGCGATGCCTAAGCGGCCCATATAGGTAGTCACCTGCAGTATTTAATCTTTTCCCCTGCACCTCAGATTTTGAGGCTGAGAAAATCGCAG
>Ga0208458_1003040_pt1 | contig 11729 bp, 8 predicted proteins | sample AD_UKC085_MetaG_FD_184432 | JGI IMG/M metagenome (GOLD analysis project Ga0208458, IMG submission 184432) | Active sludge microbial communities of municipal wastewater-treating anaerobic digesters from USA - AD_UKC085_MetaG (SPAdes) (version 2) | ecosystem: Engineered > Bioreactor > Anaerobic >... | reverse complement strand
GGGAGTCGTCCCGTCGGCTGATTTCGCCGGTGAAGGAGTGCTCCGGTGGGCTCGTGATCTCAGCTACCACGACTCCTACCACCATCACCCTCACTTGCTTCTCGATCTAAGTCCGACAGGCTGCTAGCCGCCCGTCGGTCCGATCAGTCTCCCCTGACCGAGTGGCCTTATGGCAACACCATCACGCTCGAAGCCGGCAAGCGCTATTACATGATGATGGTCCATCACGATCCGAGTTGGGCTGGTGGCGACTTCTTCGGGACGACCTACAAACTCGAGTCCGAACCCGACCCGGCCAACGGGACGGCGCCGACCCTGACTGGCAACGTTGTCGGCACGTACGTGCAGGCCCCGCTGAAGCTCGAGATCACTCGACAGCCTCAGAGCGTGACGACGCATGGATGGGATCAGGCCGTCTTCACGGTGGACGCCACCACCGATGTTTCCTATCTGCCGACATATCAGTGGCGACGCGATGGCACCCCGATCCCGGGAGCCACGGGCAAGACGTTCTCGCTGGTCACCAGCGTGACCGACAACGGCGCCAAGTTCGATTGCGTTGTCTCTTTGTTGGCGTACCCGAACCCGGTTGCCAGCGCCGCGGCGACGCTCACGGTGCTCGGCGACGCGGTCTTTGTGCCGGGCTCGCTCAAGGAGGAGCGGTTCAACGGCACGACCCGCCAAGCGGTCGAGATCGGCAACGTCGGCGCGCCCGACTTCCTGGGGACGCTGACCTCCTTCTCGGCCGGGGTTGACGTGGCCGACAACTTCACCCGGCGCGTCAGCGGGCTGTTCGTGCCGCAGACCTCAGGCAACTACGTCTTCTTCGTCTGCTCGGACGACGACAGCGACTTGTTCATCAGCACGGACGATCAGCCTGCGAACAAGCGGTTGGTGGCCCAGGAACAAGGCTGGAGCGCCGCGTTGCAGTGGCACACCGCCCAAGGCGGGGAGCCGACCATGAAACGTTCCGATCTTTGGTCGCCTGACGGAGGCGTGACCCTTCCTTGGGCGGCGGGCATCCCCCTCGAAGCGAACAAGCGTTACTACATCGAGGGTGTGCAGCATGAAGGGAGCGGCGGCGACAACTTCGCGGCGACCTTCATCGTCCAGTACGGCGCCGAGCCGGCCAACGGCGACGCAAGCGCCTTTGTGCCCGCGGTCATTGGCCGGATGGACGCGCCGGCCACCGATCAGCCCAAGATCACACGCATCGTCGAGAATGCTGACGGCACGATCACGGTGGAATGGACCGGCGGCGGGACACTCCAGGCCGCGACGAGCATCGTGGGCCCGTGGCAGGATGTGACAGGCGCCAGCAGCCCGTACACGTTCACGCCGGAGGCGCCGATCATGTTCGGTCGGATTCGGCGGTAGATTCCCGAACAAGGACACACAAGAGACCGGGCTCGCGCCCGGTCTCTTTTTTTTACCCTTGCAGGAGGGTGGATTGCCGCCTAATCGCTTTCCGTGACCCTAGGCATGGAAAACAGCGCTGTACCGTCGCGGTTCAAAACGCGCCGCCGCTTCAAGCGTGTTTGGCGAAGTGGCGAAGTTTCTGGAGTGCGGCGGTTTGCCGCCGCTTTGGGTTTCCGCGCTCCACGCGTATTCAGCAGATGAATGTCAACGCTCCCCATGCACTGTGTGCGCAAACCGTTGGTACGTTCAACGTTCAACGTTCACCTGAGCAGTTCGTTGGACGTTGGATTTTGAACGTTGCACTGGGCAGCCCACGATGACCAGACCGCCTTCGATCAACCTGGCAGGGCTTATGGGCGCGCTGCTTTGTGTCGTGTGCCACTCGGTCGAGGTTCCTCCCTTGCCCCCCTGGCAAGACGTGGCCGGCTATCGCGTTCGTCCGGTGGTCCAGCCTCCTGGGAAGCGTCCCGGCTTCACGCTGCTCTCCCCGGCGCAGTCGGGTGTGACCTTCACAAACGTGTTGACGCCCACGCGGGCCGCGGAAAACCAAATCCGGCTCAACGGGTCGGGTGTTGCGTTGGGCGATGCGGATGGCGACGGATGGTGCGACGTCTATTTGTGCGGGCTCGAGAACGAGAACGCCCTCTATCGCAACCTTGGCAACGGTTGTTTCACCAATATCACGGCATTGGCGGGCGTTGCGTGCGGGGGGCAGTATTCGAGCGGGGCAGTGTTTGCCGACGTGGATGGCGACGGCGACCTGGATTTGCTCGTCAACGGTGTCGGCACAGGCACGCGCTTGTTTCTCAACGGGGGCCGGGCGGTCTTCGCCGAACAGCCGGAGGCCGGTTTGGCGCGCACGTATGGCGCCACGACCGCGGCTCTGGCCGATGCGGATGGCGACGGGGGCCTTGACCTGTACGTGGCCAACTACCGGACCACGACCGTGCGGTCGACGGGTTTTGTTGTTCTCAACGTGGGCGGTCGCCGGATGATCCGCCCGCAGGATCGCGATCGGCTCGAACTCACCCCGGAGGGCCGTGTGCTCGAGCATGGGGAGCCCCATTTCTTTTACCGGAACGACGGCGGCGGGCGCTTCAGCATCGCATCGTGGACCGACGGGTCTTTTCTCGACGAAGATGGCCGGCCTCTCGAGAGGGCGCCGCGCGATTGGGGCTTGTCGGCCATGTTCCGGGACCTGAACGGGGACGGCGCGCCCGACTTGTATGTCTGCAACGATTTCCACTCGAACGACAAGATTTGGATCAACGATGGCCGCGGCCGTTTCCGGCTCATCGACCGGCTGGCCATCCGCAACTCCGCCACCTTCTCGATGGCAGCCGACTTCGCCGATGTGAACCGGGACGGTCACGATGACATCCTGGTGTCCGACATGATGAGCCGGCAGCATGGGCGGCGCCTGATGCAGGATGCCGGCATGGATTCCTATTCCGTGCGGGTCGGTGTGTTCGACGACCGGCAGCAATTCGACCGCACCGTGCTGCAGCTCAATCGCGGCGACGGCACCTACGCGGAGATGGCCTACTACGCGGGTGTGCCGGCATCGGAATGGACGTGGTCGGTTGTCTTTCTCGATGTGGATTTGGACGGGTTCGAGGACATCCTTTGCACGACGGGGCACATGTTCGACACACAGGATCTCGATGCCCAGGCGATGATTGCCGCCAGGGGCCCCTGGCCTCGGGAGCGCGTCCCCGAGAAGCTCCTGCTGCTGCCGCCGTTGCATCAGGCCAACCTCATCTTCCGCAACCTCGGATCTCTCCGATTTGCCGAAGCCGGACGGGATTGGGGCTTCGATCAGGTGGGCGTGTCGCAGGGGATTGCGCTGGCGGACCTGGACAACGACGACGATCTCGATGCCGTGGTGAACAACCTCAACGGCGCCGCCGGGCTGTACCGGAACGACACGACCGCGCCGCGTGTCAGTGTGCGCTTGCGCGGCCTGCCGCCCAACACGCGGGGGGTGGGCGCGAAACTGCGGCTTCACGGCGGCGCCGTTCCGCTTCAATCCCAGGAAGTGATTTGCGGCGGACGGTATCTTTCGGGCGACGACGGATCGCGGACATTCGCCGCGGGCCAGCCTACCAATCGGATGCGGCTCGAAGTGATCTGGCGCAGCGGGCGTCGGAGTGTCATCGACGGCGTGCGCGCGGACTCGTGCTACGAGGTGTTCGAGCCGGCGGACGCCCCCGTGGCGGCCCGGCTGGGGGCAAATCCGGAACGGCCTTTATTCGAGGATGTGTCGAGTCGCCTCGGCCATCGGCATGTCGAGACTCCCTTCGACGATTTTGCGCGCCAGAAATTGTTGCCGAATCGGCTCAGTCAGCTCGGGCCTGGCGTGGCCTGGCACGATCTCGATGGAGACGGGTGGGAGGATTTGATCGTGGGCGCAGGCAAGGGCGGCAAGCTGGCGATGTTCCGCAACAACGGACAGGGCGGATTCAGTCGTCAGGAAGTCCCGCCGGGCGACCCAACCGCGTCGAGGGATCAGACGGGCGTGGTCGGTTGGCGCGCGGGCGAGGCCGCGCGTCTGGTTGTGGGCCACGCCCATTACGAGGACGGAGAGAGCGCCGCCGGCGGCAGTGCGGTCACGGTGTTGGACATGGCCGGCCGCGGTCCCGCGGAAGGCCTTCCCGCGGACGAATCGAGTGTCGGTCCCCTTGCCCTCGCCGACTACGATGGCGACGGCGAACTCGATCTTTTCGTGGGTGGCCGCGTGATTCCCGGACGCTATCCTCTCGCGGCGTCGTCCCGTCTTTACCAGGGCAAGGGCGGACGGTTCACGTTGGACGCGGCGCAGACGGCCCTCCTGCATCACGTGGGGTTGGTGAGCGGGGCGGTTTGGAGCGATCTGGATGGGGACGGCTGGCCCGATCTGGCCCTGGCGTGCGAGTGGGGGCCGGTGCGCGTCCTCCTCAACGATCGCGGACGGCTCCGCGTGTGGGATGTGGCGGTGAACGTCCAACGTTCAACGTTCAACGTTCAACATAGAACCGGCAGTGAGGCGTTCCCGAACAACCCGCATCCAACAACGCTCAACGAAATGACAGGCTGGTGGAACGGGATCACTGCCGGCGACCTGGACGGTGACGGGCGTCTGGACCTGATCGTGTCGAACTGGGGTCTGAACACGAAGTACCGGGCGAGTCCTGACAGCCCGCGCCGGCTCTACTACGGCGACTTCACCGGGAGCGGCGGGGTCGATCTCATCGAGGCGTTCTTTGATCCCGGACGGCGGCAGGATGTTCCCGAGCGGGACCGCGATGCTGTCGCTGCCATGATGCCGGCGTTGAATGCTCGGTTGCCGACGCATCTCGACTATGGCCGCGCCACCGTGGCCGAGATTCTCGGCGAGGCCGCCGGACGCGCGGCTCGAGTGGAAGCGACCGAGTTGGCCTCGATGGTATTCTACAATCGAGGCGATCAGTTCGAGGCCAAGGCCCTCCCGTTCGAGGCCCAGTTGGCCCCCGCCTTTGGCGTCGCGGTGGACGACTGCGACGGCGATGGCCTCGATGATGTTTTCCTGGCGCAGAATTTCTTTGCCATGCAGTCCAAGACAAGCCGCGCCGATGCCGGGTGCGGACTTTGGCTTCGGGGCGATGCCCAGGCGGGTCTTGTCGCCGTGCCGGGCCAGGAATCGGGGATCAAGGTCTACGGCGAACAACGCGGCTGCGCTTTGACGGACTGCGACGCGGACGGCCGGGTCGATCTTGTCGTCGCGCAGAATGCAGGCGAAACGAAGCTGTATCGAAACGTCCGCGCCCGCCCCGGCCTGCGCGTCCGCCTCGACGGCCCCTTGGGCAATCCCACCGGGGTCGGGGCGGTCGTCCGACTGGGAACGGGCGGTCGTTGGGGGCCGGCGCGGGAGATGCATGCCGGGTCGGGCTACTGGTCGCAGGACGGTGCGGTGCAGGTGATGGCTTCACCTCGAACGTTCGGGACCATGCCGGCCCAGATCAAGGTGCGGTGGCCGGGCGGGCGCGAGACGGTGTCCACCATTCCCCCCGATGTGCGGCAAATCGAGGTTGGACTGGATGGCCGTCTCCGAGTGCGGGCTGTTGGACGCTGAAGTCCGGCAGAAAGGCGAAGCTGCGGAGATGGCGATCGGCTCGACATCAATATCATGTGTGTGGTGACGTCGAAGCCGGCAATCCGGCAGCCAATCTCCGCGTCCCAAGCGGCATCGGTCTCGGTGCAGCAATCGGGCTCCTCGCTGCTTCGACAGTCCTGCCCAGGGACCACGGAGCCGCCAGAGTTCGTCTCTGCCATTCGTGTGATTCGTGGTTCTCCTTTCCCCCCAGGAACTGGACCACGAATGACACGAATGACACGAATCCAAAGCAACCCGCAAACGGTTTGTGGCCGTCGGCACGGCGGTCTGGTGCGAGGGGATTCTGATCATCGGTCCGTGACCACTTGCCGCCGAACGACCAGGTGAGGCACGGCGACCCCAGACACCACGGACGTCACCGGGTCCAGCCATCAAAGCCAGTGGCTGGGTCGCCGTTGCCTCCACCGTCTGATTCGCCCTTTCCGGCCCAACGTCCCGTCCCCGGCGCCCCGCCCATCCGTGAAATCCGTGTAATCGGTGGCCCAAGAACAAGCCAAGAACAAGCCAAGAATGAGCCACGGATCACACGGATCACACGGATAAGGGGAACACTGCCGACTGCTCGTGGTTGTCCGTCCGGCGGTCTGGTGGCAACTCGTTCTGCTGATCGGCGGTGCCGAGGCTGGCTCGGGCGACAAGTAATGGACATCCGAAGTGACGCAATCTTTTGCATCACGTTGGGAGGCTATGCTTGCCAAGCGGCTTGGCAAGAGCGATTTGCAGCCGCGAGGCACTTCGGCTCGAGCACGACTCATTGCGCACCGGGGAGACGTACGTCGGTCGGGTGGATCAAACGCTTCATCTTCTTTTCTCTTTGAAAGAAGTATCATGCCGCAAAGGCCGCCAGGCATTGCACAGTTTGGTTGCGGCTTTGCCTCGCTGCCAAGTATGCGGGTTAGGCGACGGACCGTTCTGGCCAACCGCGAAGGACTTGGCCAAAGGTCAGATAATCGGGATCGGGGTAGAGTTCTCGCCGTGCGGGCAGGATGATCTGGTCGCGCAGCGTAGTCTTGAACAATTCGATGCCCCCGTCCCAGCCGAGTGACCTGAGTTGTCCGAGGCGTCGCTGGTTCATTGTCACAGAGTAGTCCGGCCGGATGCCCAGAAGTCCCTGGTCAAAAGCCCGGTGGTGGATCGCGCTTAGGCAAATGCCGTTCTTGATCTCGTCGGTGCCGCGCTCGTGCTCGACCGGGATGATGTGCGCAGCTTCGAGTAGGTCCAACTGAATCCCGCTCATCGCGCATCGGTAATCATAGGCGACCAGAATGCTTCTTCGGAACCGCTGATCGCGAACTTTGCGCTGAATCTGCTGGAGAACCGTTCGCCGGGGACTCGGTGGAATGTCGCGAATCGCCTCCGCCGTAGGTTCCTCGGCGAGTTGTCGCAGGACCGCCAAGTCCTCCGGTTGGCCCGCTGTCCGGTGCAGGTTGTGCAGTTCGTGAACGTACGTGCAGAAGAAATCAGGACGAAAGGCGATTGCGATTTCCTCATTGCCTCGCGGTTGCACACTGAATCCACTTGCAGCGGCAGCGGCCAGGGTTTCGCGACGAATCTGCAGAGACGGTGACCGGCCCGACATCGATATCATGTGCTTGGTGACATCGAAGCCGGCGAACAAGCGGTTCTCTTCACTCCATCCGAGCACCAATGTCTTCGCGCCCTCCTCGATCTTAAACCTCTCCACGCCGGTCACTTGGATTCGCAGCTCGTTCGGATCCCTTGGGTAGCCGCCATGAGTCAGATTCCAACTGTAACAGAGCACTCTCTCACGTGTCTCGCCTCGGGAGACAGCCAAGCGGAAGGGGTGGGAGTCGGACAGGATTATGCAGTTCCACCCAGAGGCACGAATGGCTTCAAGAACGCGGGTGAGTATCGCGCGTTTGGGGATACGGCTCGGCATAGTTCTGACGAGTGTCGTTATTCAGCACGCCGCTTGCGGCGCCTCGCTGGCTCCAACAGCGTCATCTGATTCGGACGATTGGCGGGGGCATGGACCAACTCCCGATTAGGGCACGATCTGGGAGCGGGGCGCTTCGCACCGCCGTCTGCCGGCAGAGGCTCGAGGTTCATTTGATTCCTGACAAGATTGGGCTTGAACGCTTTGTAGAAAGAGTCATTGGCATTGGCGGTGTCAGGCGTCAATTCATACCGAACGCGCGGCGGATGCTGGAACCGCCCTAACGCACCTTTGAGGTAGGCTTCGACCATGTCGCAGCAAATCCACTGACGTAGCGTCCGCTCAGCCGCTTCGCCGGTGGCGCAACTGCCTCCAAACGGGTCAACAACAAGATCATCTTCATCCGTCAACATCCTGATAAAAAACTCGGGGATCTCCACTGGGAATCTAGCTGGGTGGGGCTTGAGACTCTGCTCGACGCAATAGCGGATGTAAGTGGAGTTGCTTTCCGTGTGAGCCAGCGCGATCAGGTTGGGAGGAATCGCTGCCCCGTTATTGGTTCCGAATTTGTCTGAAATGTCGTGCCCTGAGGGTCGCAAACGTGGTGTATATCCCTTCTCCAGCAAGACCTTCATGCTGTCGGAATAGGGTTGAAGTACCCGGCGGTTGCTGGCTTTCGGCCACGGTGTGGGGGAAAGCCACCAAATGCAATCGATGGCATCTTTGACCCGGATTCGGCGCACGGTCACCCATTCTGCCGGAGTTGGAAGACGCGCCGGATTCCACCAGAAGAACTCTTGCGCCAAGTGAAAGCCGAACTCCCGGCACAGCATGAGGAGTAGTTCATAATGGTAGAGGCTCCGCGTTGGTTGTCCTGGAATCCAGGAACCGCCAATGTCAATCACCAGCGAGCCTTGCGCTTTGAGGGCGCGGTGGAAGGCGGCGGCGAAAGGTTTGAACCACTCCAGGTATTCGTGGGCATCCGCGTTCCCGTAGTCCTTCTTCCGAACAAGTCCGAAAGGAGGACTGGTCATGATGAGGTCGATTGAGCCGTCTGGGATTTCGTTGCGGAACAGTGTCAGCGAGTCACCGAGGAACATCCGCCCGCACTCGGTCGAGTGGAAGAGCCTCGCCTCCTGGTTCACTTGGTGTGGCTGGTTTCTGAGTGCTGAATTTGCCATCTTCTGGCACTCCATATCGCACGATTACAGTACACACACAAGCCGCGTTTCGGGGGATCCACCTCCTCGGGTGCCTGCGGAATCCAGAGCGCACCCGATGGCGCTCATGCTCAGCGCAAGGGCCTGCTGTGAGTTGCGTGGCGAGAGGGAGGAGAGGGCGGCGGCTGGACAGTGCCGCGGCCGGGCGGTACGGTGCAGGCCCATGGCGACGGCCCTGGCGACTTACACCTGCGAACTGACCGATCCCCAGGCCGCTGCGCTCGAGGCGTGGCTGCGGGAGCAGGATTGGACATGGCGCGATGTGGCGCATGCCCGTTTTGCGGCGGAGAAGGGGCGGGTGAACCTTGTCCAGTACAAGAGCGGAAAGCTGGTGGTGCAGGGGAAGGAGACGCGCGAGTTTGTCGAGTTCGTTCTCGAACCGGTGATATTGAAGGAGGCGCGCCTGGGCTACGAGGCGGTGCTGAACCCCGATCTGCTCCTGCCGCGCGTCGGTGTCGATGAGAGCGGCAAGGGGGACTTTTTCGGTCCGCTGTGCGTCGCGGGGGTGTACGTGAACGAGGCCATCGTCCGGGCGTGGGAGGGGGCTGGAGTCAAGGACTCGAAGTCGATCGGGAGCGCGAAGCGGATCGGCGAGTTGGCTCGGCTCATTCGCGAGACGCCGGGCTGCATCACGTCTGTCGTGCCGATCGGGAATACGGCCTACAACCGCCTTTACGCGAGCATGGGGAACGTGAATCGGATTCTGGCGTGGGGGCACGCGCGCGCCATCGAGAATCTGATGCTGGAGCGCCATCGGATGAATCCGCTGCCCGTGCGGGCCATCAGCGATCAGTTCGCGGCCAACAAGGCGACTGTGGCCAAGGCCTTGATGAGTCTGGGCCGCCAGATCGAACTGGTTCAACGCCACAAAGCCGAATCCGACCTGGCCGTGGCGGCGGCGTCGATTCTCGCCCGCGACGAGTTCATCCGGCGGCTGGCCGGTCTCGAAAAGGACTATGCGATGGAGTTTCCCAAGGGGGCTTCGTCGGCTGTGGACGCCGCAGCTGCGGTGTTCGTGAAGGCGCACGGGGCGAACGCGCTCGCGGCGGTGGCGAAGGTGCATTTCCGCACTGCGTTCCGGGCGCGGGGATTAGCCGAGCCGCCGCGCAGCGAATGGCGGAAGCCGCGGGAGCGCTAGCGAGGCACGCCTGCCCAAATCCAGTCCTCCTTCCCTTGAGGAGTCCCCGTGTCTCCCCGTCCTTCTCTCCCGCGCCTCGCTCAGTAGAATGCTTGACCTGTTTAACAGAGCACGGGGACTTTGACTCGTCTGCAACACCTTTCAGCGGTCAAGGATTCTACCGGGACGGGACAATGTAGCCCACCGGCGTGAGATTGCCGGCCGCCGAGGGATGCCAGAGCGGCAGTCCCGGGGCGGACAATCCCGCGGGGATGACGGGCGTGACGCTGGGGCGCGACGGACGGTCATCCCGGGTCAAGACGGAGGTCACTCGAGGTTCGAAGGCCGAGAAGGGCCGGCGTTGGAAACCGCTGGCGATCTCGATCCGCGCCGGGGCGTCCTGGTGTTGTTGAGCGACGCGTCCCGAGTACCCGAGGCCGGCGAGGTAGAAGGCGCCCAAGGCTAAGCTGAAGAATCCGGCCAGGGCTGGGCGCAGCCGGAATCTCTCGAAGAGGGCTTCAAACCAGTCCTCGGGCTCGACCTCCCGCTCGAGGGGAAGGCGGTCGAGGACCCGTCTGTGGAGGCGATCGAAGTAGCCCGGGGGTGGCTGTTCATGGCGCTTGAGAGCGACCGCCCTGCGCAGGGCCACAAAGGACTCGCGATCGTGATCCGGATGCATGCTGATTCTAGTTCAAATAGTCCGACAAATAGGCCTGCAACTGCTGGCGTGCATAGAACAAACGCGACCTGACCGTGCCGACATTGCAATCCATAATGCGCCCGATTTCCTCGTGGGAGAGGCCTTGGATGTCGTGCAAGGTCACCACCAGTCTATGCACTTCGGACAGCTTCTGCATCGCCTCGTTCAATCTCTCCTGGAGTTCGGCCAGATTGATTTCCCGCCGGGGCGTGCGTTCGGACACCAGCGCGACTAGGTCCGGATCGTGTTCGGCGTTGAAATCCAGATCGTTGAGGCTCATCTGGCTGCCGCGGTGTTTGCGCTGCTTGAGAAAGTTGATCGTCTTGTTGATCGCGATGCGGTAGAGCCAGGTGAAGAAGCTCGAGTCGCCCTTGAAGGATTTCAGGGCGCGATAGGCCTTGATGAAGCTCTCCTGAGTGAGGTCGTCCGCATCTTCATGAGACGACGTCATATGGTAGACGGTGGCGTAAATGCGCTCCTGGTGACGCCGCACCAGTTCGTCGAACGCCTCGATGTTCCCGTGCTGCGCATCGCGCACCAGCACGGCATCCGCCACGGGGAGTCTGGACTTGTCTGACGCGGGCGGACTGGGATGCAAGGCGGCCGGCATCTTAGGAGGGCATCTTCCAGGACGGAACTCCCAGCGAGCCAGTGAGCTGCTCGACGAACTCCGCGGCCTCGGCGAGGGCGGGGCGATCCGGGACCGATACGGACTCGCGGGCGGAGTGGCAGAGGGCGCGGATGGCGGACACCGATTCGGCGAGGGCATCGGTCTGGTCTAACACCGCGCACAAAGGGGCGAGCCGTTCCGGGTGCCAGTCGGCGAGCAGGCGGTCGAGTTGCCTGCGTTGGGCCGGATCGGCCCTTTCGTACGCGACGATGATGGGGAGCGTGACTTTGCCGGCAGCCAGGTCCGTGCCGAGCGACTTACCGGCGTCCCGCTCGAGTCCGTACAAATCGAGGCAATCGTCGTAAATCTGGTAGGCCGTGCCGAGGGCCATACCGTACTCGTGCAGCGCCTGCTCCTCGGCGTCACTCGCCCCGGTCAGCCGTCCGCCCAGCCTGCACGAGAGGGCGAAGAGTTCGCCGGTCTTCATGCGCAGGATGCGGAAGTACTCTTCGCGTCCGAGTATGGCTCTGCGCTGAGAGAGCAAGGTTTGGAGGGTCTCCCCCGTGCAGACCGTCTTGGTGGCCGCGGCGACCGCTCGGCAGATATCGGGCGTGGGAAAGCTGGCAGCCAGTTC
>Ga0208458_1003037_pt1 | contig 11741 bp, 13 predicted proteins | sample AD_UKC085_MetaG_FD_184432 | JGI IMG/M metagenome (GOLD analysis project Ga0208458, IMG submission 184432) | Active sludge microbial communities of municipal wastewater-treating anaerobic digesters from USA - AD_UKC085_MetaG (SPAdes) (version 2) | ecosystem: Engineered > Bioreactor > Anaerobic >... | reverse complement strand
TGGTCGTCAGAGTGGTCGTAGGTATTTAAGTAAGCTTGAAGGAGTTTTTTGGCTTCTTCCACACCGATATTTTCAGGATAAGAATCAACAATCTTGAAATACTCATCAAAGTAATAGCTTATGAAGTCAAAGATTTGTTCACAATACATCAAATCCTTCCGGGGATTATTCCCTTCTCTTCCCACAGACAAGAGCTTTATTACCTGGTCTTTATTTGATGACAAAAGCTCAAAGGCTTCCTTTTTATACTCATTTAACCAGCTGTGAAGAAATTCATAAATTTCTTCTGCAGGGATTTTTAAAAGTACATCCTTGCTGATGTTGTTTAGCTTGTCTAAATCAAACAAGGCTCCTGAATTGCTCATCTTTTCCAATGTGAATTGAAAATCATCAATAGGGCTGTCCGGATTTTCCATCCTCCATTCTTCAAAATTAGAATTTAAAATGGTAATAAGATATTCCCTTACAGCCTTAGGATGATAGCCTAATTCCATGTAATATCCCAATCCTAATTCAGGGTCCTTCCTCTTTGAAAGTTTTCTCTTGGTACCGTCATCAATTTTCATCAAATGTGCTGTATGGCAATAAACAGGTGTTTCCCAGCCAAGTGCTTTAAATAATTCATAATGAATGGGAAGAGTTGAAAGCCATTCTTCTCCCCTTACAACATGAGTTATCCTCATCAGATGGTCATCAACCACATGAGCAAAATGATATGTAGGTATACCATTGGTTTTTAAAAGAACAATATCCTGAAAATTTTCATGGATTGACAAATGACCTCTAATGGCATCGTCTATCTCAAATTTTCCTTCTTCTGTTCCCTCAGAACGGAAACGCACAACAAATTCTTCATTATTATCTAAATGTTCTCGGACTTCCTCAAGACTTAAATTTCTGTCTCTTGCCCACTTGCCGTAATATCCTGTATTTACATTTTCACCTATCTGAGCCTTCCTTAAGTCTTCCAGCTCTTCTTCAGAACAAAAGCATGGATAGGCTCTTCCTGCTTCAATCAGGTGTTTGGCATAGCACTGATAAATTTCTGCCCTGCTGCTTTGAAAGTATGGTCCGTAATCTCCTTTTTCCCATTCAATTCCGGCACCCTCGTCAAATTTTAAGCCGAAATATTCAAGGGATGAAATTATTGTTTCAACTGAGCCTTCAACCTTTCGTTTCTCGTCTGTATCTTCGATTCTAAGTAAAAAAACACCGCCGCTTTGGTGGGCTAACCGTTCATCAACAAATGCTCCGTAAAGATTGCCCAAATGAATAAAACCGGTGGGACTAGGTGCCAATCTTGTTACTTTAGCACCTTCAGGCAGGTCACGCTTTGGATATGCTTCATTTTCATAATACTCAATTGTCTTTGTTATATTTGGATATAATAATTCTGACAGTTTTTTAAAATCCATTTTTCCCTCCATTGTTCAAAGGGACGGGGTTTGTCATATGTGACAACAACCCCGTCCCCTTATATTATTGGGGACATTCCTTCTACCCTCAAAGACTATCCCTTTAGAGAAGGTGTGTCCCCTTTCCTCAATAACCCATAGGGGAGTCGAACCCCTGATTCCACCGTGAGAGGGTGGCGTCTTGACCACTTGACCAATGAGTCTTATTAAGAACATTCTTTACTCTTAAAGACTATCCCTTAAGAGAAGGTGTGTCCCCCTACCTCTAGCATTATATAACAAGACCCTGCCTTTGTCTATATTTTTTTATTTTTCTGAACTGTTGCCGCAGCCGCCGCCCACATCCCCTTCTTTAACCATCAGTGTTATATCCCCGGATACTTTAATAAATCCTATGTTTTCCAATGTTTTTTCCAGGTTTTCATCTGCTTCCATGTATGTTTTTCCGGCACCGATTGTAACTGCCTTTCTTACAAGCAGCCTTACAAGCAAATCCTCATAGTTTAAACCCTTGAATTGCTCTTTAAGACACAGCTTGTCAATAAAGTATTTGCCTTCTTTAAATAGAAGCCTTCCAGTCCCTGCCGGTAAATCATCCTCATACAAAACAGCATTAAAGGCAAATTCATCATAAAAATCAGTAAGCTTATCTGCCTCTAAAAGTACTTCTTTCCTTATATCAAGCACAACACTTAAATTATCTATACCCTGAAACCATCTTGTTGAAATCATTATCCACCTCACCCTTATTGTTGGTGTCAGCACCACAAAGTAAATATATTATACCATACTTTTGCTTTAATAACATAAGCATTATTAGATAACAACGAGATATTTATTTCTTTCCATTACTGTTATTATTTCTTTACCTTTAAGCAGTATGTGATATAATTGTTTTAGCTTTGAATATGGAGGTGTCCTGTGTTAGGTGAAAGATTAAGGCAAATAAGAAAAGAAAACAATTTGACAAAGCAAGAACTTAGCCTTGCATTAAATGTTCCGAAGGAAAGAATAAAGCTTTATGAAACAGGGGATGAAATTCCTTCTGATTTTTATTTGTCAAGTTTTGTACAATATTTCAATATTTCAAAAGAAGAACTGATTGAATTAATTAAATAAATTTAACAATTATAATGGTTGAAATAATGATTGTTATATGTTAAATTAATAACATGTCTAAGCTTAAGGAGCTTCTAAGAGCAAGGAATATAATAATATTAAAAGTATTATTCCTTGTGGTACAAGGAATTTTTTTATTGAGGTGTGTATGGATAAAAGAATTGGAGTTGTAGGAATAGTAATTGAAGATGTATCACAAGCAGCAGAAGCGAACAATATTCTGCATGAGTATTCCCATATAATTATTGGAAGAATGGGCATACCTTACAAAGAGAGAGGTCTTAATGTTATATCTCTCATTGTTGACGGCACTAATGATGATATCGGTGCTCTTAGCGGAAAGTTAGGCAAAATAAAAGGACTAAGCGTAAAAAGCGCTTTGTCCAAAAAACATTAGGAGGCAATATGAAAAAAATCAGTTTTTTATTGGCAGTTGTTTTAGTATTTGGATTGCTGGCAGGCTGCAGCAATGAGCCTGAAGAAAAGACACCTGAGCCTGGTGAACCCATTGAAACACCGGTTGAAGAAAATCCCGGAGTGGAAGCTGTTGACCCTGTAAATGTTACAATTGCAGGACTTAAAGGACCAACATCCATAGGAATGATTAAGATGATTGATGAAAAGGCACTTCAAAGCGATAAATACAATGTTGAATATATTCAGGAAGCAGCACCTGATTCATTGACAGGAAAAATTATAAACGGGGATATACAGATATCGTCTGTTCCTATAAATTTAGCCTCTGTATTATACAATAAAACTCAAGGTAAGGTTCAATTGGCAGCTGTTAACACAATCGGAAACTTATTTATAGTCGGAACTGATAATATAAGCTCAATTTCCCAGCTGGAGGGTAAAATCCTTGGAATGAGTGCAAAGGGTTCAACTCCTGATTTTGCTATGAATTATATATTAAAACAAGCAGGTCTTGAAGGCAAAACCGAACTAAACTATGCTCTTGACCATGCAAGTCTGGCACAGTCTGTAATAGCAGAAGATACGGCAATTGCCCTGTTGCCCCAACCCTTTGTAACTCAAACAACCTTGAAAAATCCCAATGTTAAGATGCTTATCGATTTAAATGAAGCATGGAATGATGCAACGGGCGGAAAAAGCGAATTGTATACCGGATGTATTATCATAAACAAAGAGTTTGCAGAAAACAATCCGGAATTTGTCAGTGAATTTTTAGAGCAATATGAAAACTCAGTTAACTGGGTATTGGAGAATCAAAAGGATGCCTCTGTATTGGTTGCAAAGCATGAAATTATGCCTGATGCTGTCTTGGTTGAAAAAGCTCTGCCTTACTGCGGAATAACTTTTAAAAAAGCAATGGATGCAAAAGAGGGCTTGAATGATTTTTACCAAATATTATTTGATTCAAACCCTGCTTCAGTAGGAGGAAGCATGCCGGATGATGAATTCTATTTTACGGAATAAAAATAAATTATTGATTATACTTTTTTGGATTCTTGTTTGGGAGATACTGTCGCTGATAATCGCTCAGGAGATTTATCTCCCTTCTCCTCATGCTGCATTTTCAGCTCTTTTGAATCTGCTGACTTCAAAGGATACCTATATCACTATTTTTTTCAGCACTTACAGAACATTGGGGGGATTTTTTTTATCCTGTGTCTTTGGTATATTTTTAGGAATTATGAGCGGCATTTACAAGCCCATGTACGATTTGCTTAACCCATTGATAATTATTATGAGAACAATTCCCGTAATGAGTATAATAATTATTGCAATTATGTGGTTCAAGGATACCAATGTACCGATTTTTGTTGCATTTTTAATGTGTTTTCCCATAATCTGGACCAATACGGTTTCAGGAATCCGGTCAACTGATGTTAAGCTTCTTCAAATGTGCGAAGTTTATAAAATAAAAAGGATAAGAGTAATAAAATCTGTATATTTTAATTCCTCTCTTCCATATATACAGGCAGGCATGGTTTCTGCTCTTGGTATAGGGTGGAAGGTTACCTCTGCAGCGGAAGTTCTCAGTCTGCCCAAGTACTCCATCGGAAGATTCTTGTACGATTCAAAGGTATATCTTGAAATTCCCGGCTTGTTTGCATGGACAATCATAATTGTTTCACTGAGCTTTCTGTTTGAAGCTCTGCTTAAAATTTTTTTCAAATTTGGAGATAAGTATGATTAAATTGATTGATGTTTCAAAAAAATTTGATGACCTTACACTATTGAAGGATTTTAACATCAGTTTTGAAAAAAATAAAATTACATGTTTGTTCGGTCCTTCAGGTGCGGGGAAAACGACCATTGCAAATATTGTGGCAGGTATTGTTCCTGTTGACAAGGGCTGTGTGGAGGGTGTGGACTCTTCATTGTTTTCCTATGTTTTTCAGGAGCCCCGCCTTCTTAAATGGTACAGTGCATACGAAAATATTGATTTTGTTCTGAAGGATATTTATAAACCTGATAAAAGGGCAGAAATTATTAACTCTTATCTTAAAATGGTTGAATTAAGCCAGTACAAAAATTATAAAATAGATGCATTAAGCGGGGGTATGGCACAAAGGGTATCCTTGGCAAGGGCTTTCGCCTATCCGTCACATATTCTCATAATGGATGAACCCTTTAAAGGCCTTGATATTAAACTGAAAAGCGATATGATTTCCTTGTTTATAAAAATGTGGACCAAAAGTCAAAGAACAGTACTCTTTATAACCCATGATGTTGAGGAAGCAGTAAATTTGTCTCATGTTATTTATATTCTGAAAAACAGGCCTCTTGATGTTGTAGATAAATTGATTGTGGATAACACTTCAAATAATAAGGAAAAAATAAAAAGTATTCTTCTAAGTGACTAAATCACTGATTATATTTCTTTGTGGTATATAGTTTAATAAAAACGGAGGAATATATATGGTCTTTACATTAAGTGAAAAAGCAAAAACAAAATTAAATGAAATGAAAAATGAAAGTAAACCTATTAAATTAAAGATAACCGGCTATTCCTGATGCGGTGCCAAACTCGGCATTGTTTCGGAGAAACAAAAAGATATTGAAAAAGTATATAATACTGAAGGTATTGATATAATTGTTTCAGAAGATTTGGAAGGTGCCATAATGGGTGCTGAAATTGATTATTTAACTTCATTTTTTATGAAAGGATTTAATGTTACTCCAACTTTTTCAAGAGGATAGGAGAATTCATGAATATTGAAATAACCGCCATGGCAAAAGAAAAGCTGCTTTTGATGAAGGAAAATGATATGCCCATAGCTATAATGCGATATCCGGTAGGTTGAGCAGGCTTTAAATATAAAATTGTTTCGGTGAAACAATCTGAAAATGATAAATTGTATAAGGTTGACGGGTTTGATATAATAGTTACCGGAGACAGCCAGTTTGAACTTAAAGGTGCAAAAATTGATTATGCCGGCCTGTTATTCAAGGACTTTATAGTGTCTCCAAAGTTCTCATGAGCGGAGAGCTGAATGTATAAGCTTTGGGCAAAAAAAATTAAAAACAACAGAATTATTAACTCTGTTACCGTAAGTAACAAGGATAATATTTCGAATGAAGAGAAAAGAAAGAAATGCCTTGATGAAATATGCAAAAGACTTGATGTAAGTATCCCTGTATGGTTGAAAAAACACGACATGGAATTTACTCAATTTAAATATGTCACCTTATATGCTGAAGATTTTATTGATGAAATTGATTTTGACAAACTTGAAATAGAGTTATTAGATAATGAAAAAAATAAAAAATGAAACCTGCTTAAACTATTAAGCAGGTTTTTTTTTATGTTTCAACAATCGGAAAAGTTAAATAATGCCACCAGTAAAAGGAAGAACCACAATAAAGTTTCCAATTCAATGTCACAATCGCTTTGACACACTATAACAACCAATAACAAAAAGAAAAACAACAATGAAGAATCTGCTCCTCCTGTACCTAAAACCCGGTCTCTTCTGACTGAATCCCCTCGTCTTCCCCTGTCACCGCGTACACAGTCACACTGTGCGTTTGCTTCGGCGCTTACTTCGTCTTTTACTTCTTCAATATTTGCAGGTTTATTGCACTCCATATATAACCTCCTAATTACAATATAACGATTTAATTTATTATATTCATTTAAAAAATATTTGTTAATATTTATCGGATTTCTTTCCTTTTTAGAAATTGTGTATAATCTTGAAAAAATTTGAAATAATAACTCTATATTCTATTTAATATGAGGAGGATAGTAAATCATTGGATAAATTTGCATTGATATTAGTAATTATCGGGGCTATAAACTGGGGGCTGATTGCATTATTTCAGTTTGACTTGGTAGCAGCTATTTTTGGCGGGCAGACAGTCTTATTCAGCAGGCTGGTATACGGGCTGGTTGGACTGGCAGGTTTGTACTGCATCACACTATTATTTACTGAACGCGAAAGAGTAGACTAAGATGCCCTAACCCAATTTCTTCGACCAAAGGGAGAAAGAAATTGATTGTAGGTCATTTGCAACGAATTCCCAATTTATGTGAGTGACAGCGAACTGATAAATTGGTGAATGAGACTGCGAGATGAAAAGACAATCCATGGCGGATTGTCTTTTTTATTATCCTTATTCCCCTGCAATTGAAAGTTTCTTGATTCTTAAAGATGGTGAGCCTATATAAGCTTCTCCCGGCATGCCGAATTTTAAATCAGAGCCTGTTTCTTCAATATTTTTAAGCATGTCAAAATAGTTTCCTGCCATTGTAATTTGTTCCACAGGTCTTGAGATTTTCCCGTCTTGGATTAAAAATCCCAAGGCTGCCAATGAAAAATCTCCTGATACTGAATTCAAGCCTGAATGAAGCCCTTGAAGCTCAGTTATGAGTATCCCCTTGTCTATGTCCGCAACCATTTCATCCAATGTTCTCTCTCCTTTTTCCACAAAGAAATTTGAAGGAGATATGCCTATTGATGATTTGTAAGACCCTTTGCTGGCATTTCCGGTAGTATCAACCCCGTCCTTTTTGGCAGTTTTCAAATTATATAAATAGGTTTTCAGAACACCCTTGTCAACAACCTTTTTATATTTGCATGCAACCCCTTCCCCGTCAAAGGATTTGGAAGCAAGACCCCCTTCCATATATGGGTCGTCTATTAATGTGAATTTATCGCTTGCTATTTTTTCATTAAGTTTTCCTTTTAATAATGAAAGATTCTTTTGGACTGCCTCAGCTGAAAAAATTCCTGTAAATGCTTCCATCAAGTCTGCAGCAGCTGAATTTCTGATAATCACATTGTAATCCCCGGATTTTACAGACCTTGCTCCAAGCAGTGCCAATGCTTCATCTACGGCCTCCCTGGCAATATCCTGCGCATTGAATGCATTAAAGTCATTCCCTGTACGGTATGCCATGCCTGTTTTTATATCTTCCCCGTCTTTTGCAACCACAGCTATATAGGTGTATGCAATGTTGCTTTTATCCCGGAGGAAAAGTCCCTTGGTATTGGACATGATTGTTTCCCCGTAACCGTCGCCGTATATGCACACCTCAACAGATGCAATTCTTTTATCCAGCCTGAATGCTTCTTCCTCAAGACTTTTAACAAAATTAATTTTTTGTTCCTCACCTACATTTGACAGGGCCTGATTAAAGGAATCAACCTTTTTATATTCCTTTGAGCCTTCAAATATATACTCCTCATCCTCTGAATCTATTATGAGGGCATTTTCGGCTGCATCTCTTACCAGCTGGTCAATGGATGTTTCATCTACCTTTTCAGTATATGAATATCCCATTTTCCCCTTGTACGTTCCTCTTAATGAAAGTCCTTCACTTTCCGACAAGCTGTAACCGTCCAGGTCTTTTTGAAAAACCTTCAATGAAAGACTGCTGCCTTCAGAATAATATACTTCCATATCGTTAAGACCGGTTTCTCTTCCTTTTTGAAATATCTTATCAATCAAAAATTTTATCTCCACTGTTATTCACCTTCCCTTCCGCCTACAGTAAGTTCTGAAACCCTTATCATAGGCTGGCCTACATTTGCCGGTATGCTTCCGCTTACAGAACCGCACATCCCCTGGCCTTGAAGCAGGTTGTTACCCACCATATCGATTTTATTCAGTACTTCTGTACCTTTTCCTATTAATGTAGCGCCCCTAACAGGCTCTTTTATTTTACCCTTTTCGATTATGTATCCTTCCATTACTGCAAAGTTAAATTCTCCGGTAGCAGGGTTAACCGAGCCTCCTCCCATGTTTTTTGCATAAAGTCCTTTTTCTGTGGATGCAATTATTTCTTCAGGCTTTGAACTTCCATTATCTATAAATGTATTTGACATGCGGGATGTTGGAGAGAACCTGTAAGACTGACGTCTGGATGAACCTGTTATATCCATGTTCATTCTTCTTGCATTCAACATGTCAATCATGTAACCTTTAAGTATTCCATTTTCAATGAGCACATTCCGCTGTGATGGTGTTCCTTCGTCATCTATGCTATATGACCCCCACTCATTTGGAATAGAGCCGTCATCTATGGCTGTAACCAGGGGTGATGCAATTTGCTGACCAACCTTTCCTGCGAATACGGAAAGGCCTTTTGCTACTGCTGTTGCTTCCAATCCGTGACCGCAAGCTTCATGGAAAATAACTCCTCCAAATCCGTTATCAATAATTACGGGCATTCTGCCGCTGGGGCTGTACTTGGCATTAACCATTGTTACTGCAATTCTTGAAGCTTCCCTGGCATAATAGTCTATATCAAGATTTTCAAAAAATTCGTAACCCTTGCTTGCACCAGGTGCGTAAAATCCTGACTGCATTTCTCCATTTTTGCTTGCTACTGATGAGATTCCCAGCCTTGAACGGACTCTTGTATCTTCCTTCCACAAGCCTTGGGAATTTGCCACCATAATATTTTGTATGTAATCTGTATAATTCACAGAAACCTGTGTAATCAGATCGTCATAATTAAATGCCGTATCATAAGCCTTTTTCATTACCTGGACTTTTCTGGTTTTTTCAACCGATGACGGGTCTATTTGTATGGTGTTTATGTTATTAACATCTGTCTTTATGAGATTTATTGTATGATCAATGATGTTTCCTTCTACAGCTTTTGCGGCTTTTTTTGCTGTTTCTATTAAAGTATCCCTGTCTGTTTTGTTGGTATATGCATAAACACTGTTAAATCCTTTGAATATTCTTATACCTGCCCCATAATCCCTGCCGGACATTGTGCTTTCAACCTTGCCGCCTATCATAACAATGCCGTTGTTAGTCCGGTCTTCCACGAAAATTTCAGCAAAGTCGCCTCCGATGGATAGAGCAGCAGTAAGAGCATCTTCAATCAACTTTCTATTTAACACATAATCACTCCTTTATTCTTATATAAAAGTATTTTACCATAATTTCCATAAACTATTAACAATTAATTTTAAATTTATAAAGGGACGGTTCTTTTTATAATCAAATTTTGCACACTGCATATTAAAATTAAAAAAACGGCTCTTCTAGTTACCAAGAACAAAAAGAACCGTCCCCAAAAATCTTTCCTATACTAATTTAATTCTGTGGTATGTTTTCTTGCCTTTTTTAATCATCAGCTTTCCGTCTTCAAAGTCTGCTTCAGTTACTGTCTTGCCTACATCGTCTATTATCACATTATTTACAGCAACTCCTGCCTGCTCAATAAGTCTTCTTCCTTCACTTTTCGATTTTATTAATCCTGCCTTGAAAATTAAATCGATTATAGGCATTTCTTGGCCTAATTCTGATTTTAATAATTCTGTTGTCGGAATATTATCCGAATCAGCCCCGTCTCCGAACAAAGCTCTTGCTGCTTCTTGAGCATTCACTGCGTCTTCTTCCGAGTGAATCAGTTTGGTTACTTCAAATGCAAGAATTTCTTTAGCCTTATTTATCTCAGAGCCTTCTAATTCTCCCAATCTCCTTACTTCATCCATGGGCAGGAATGTCAGTAAGGCCAGGCATTTTTCCACATCCGCATCATCAATATTTCTCCAGTATTGATAGAATTCATAAGGGGTGGTTTTGTTTCTGTCAAGCCACAAGGCACCTTTTTCGGTTTTTCCCATCTTTTTCCCTTCGCTGTTTGTCAAAAGAGAAAACGTCATTCCATAAACCTGTACTCCTGCTTTCTTCCTTGTCAGTTCAACGCCGGCTATTATGTTCGACCACTGGTCGTTTCCTCCTAATTGCATCTTACAGCCGTATTTTTCATTTAATACATAAAAGTCATATGCCTGCATAAGCATATAGCCAAATTCAAAAAATGTAAGACCCTGGTCCATTCTATTTTTATAACAATCTGCAGCAATCATTTTATTTATAGAAAAATGCACTCCTACATCTCTCATGAATTCAAGATAATTCAACGGCAAAAGCCAATCTGAATTTCTAGGCATCAGAGCCCTTCCGTCTGTAAAGTCAAGAAATTTCTCAAATACCTTTTTAAAATTTTCAGCGTTTTTAGTTATTGTTTCAAATGTCATAACCGACCGCATTCCGGTTCTGTCACTGGGGTCCCCTATCATAGTGGTTCCGTCACCAAGCAATGCTATAGGCCTGTGTCCGTATTTTTGCATTATGGACATAACCATTATCTGTATAAAATGACCTATGTGAAGGCTGTCTGCAGTAGGGTCAAATCCTATGTAAAATGTTACGGATTCATTTCCCAATAATTCTCTTATTTCTTCTTCATGAGTGCATTGCTCCAAATATCCTCTTTCTACCAATACATCAAAAACATTTCCTTTTTCCATTTAGATACCTCCATATGTTATAAATTATTATCATTCTTGAGTCATAATCGCAGGGGAATGCATCAAATTTATTTGCTCCTCACGTCGCATAAATTTGGCATTCTGTGCGTTTGACCTGCCATCAATTTCTTTCTCCCTTTGGTCGAAGAAACTGGGTTAGATCATAAATAAGGGTTACCTCATCCGAAAGGACGAGATAACCCGTGGTACCACCTTAATTTGCTTAAGCCTCTTCCTGATTTAACGTTCAGATAAACCGCTGTGCTTTCGCACAGAACTCCGGAGCCGTATTTCACACTTTGTACTGTGAATCTTTCACCTGCCGATTCACTCTCTTAAATTGTAACCAAAGCATTACTTATCTTCCTTCTTAGTTGTGATAAAGTATTAATATTTATTGGTATAATAATATAAAGCGCAAATGTTGTCAAGAATTAAATTTGGCAATTAAATGCAG
>Ga0208458_1003032_pt1 | contig 11758 bp, 10 predicted proteins | sample AD_UKC085_MetaG_FD_184432 | JGI IMG/M metagenome (GOLD analysis project Ga0208458, IMG submission 184432) | Active sludge microbial communities of municipal wastewater-treating anaerobic digesters from USA - AD_UKC085_MetaG (SPAdes) (version 2) | ecosystem: Engineered > Bioreactor > Anaerobic >... | reverse complement strand
CGCATTTTGGATTACTGAGTATTGCTGAGTCCCATCCAGTGCCACATGTCGTGTAATTCCGGTCGCAAGCAGCGGCATCAGTAACAAGGCAAGAGTGATAACTTGTTTCATAGTCTCCTCTGTAAAAATTTGGGGCGGCATGGTTGATACCGCCTAATCTAGTATCTGATGCTATTTGAGCATGAGCATCTTATTGGCCAAGGACTTTCCATTGGACTCAACACCCCTCCCCGCCCTTTCATTGGCAGCGTGGGCTTTCATCTGCATGACCGGAACACATATCATGAACATCATCTGATAAGGGTAACTTTTTTACTCAATTCCCGTATGCCATTGACCTTCAGGTCTAGCAGGTAAACACCGCTGGAACACTGCCTGCCAGCTTCATCCCTGCCATCCCAATAGCTGAACTGCTCACCCGCCTTGCCGGGATCAAGCGGGATGCTCTTTACTCTTTGTCCCTTTATGTTGTAGATGTCGATGCTTGCGTTTGTTGCCCTTGCTTTGTCATTGCCTTGATTGGAGGGCAGGACTACTTTAAGATTGGTAAAAGCAGTGAAGGGATTGGGATAGGCGGAAATCTTCAGGGCAGGAAGCTCCGGAACCACCGGATCGTCAATGGCAACCCAGGGTTCGGAGGCGAATTCATAGCAGCCCATGTCTATCCTGCCATTCCAGATACGCCTGTTTCCTGCCAAGTCATAGGGCAATAAACTCAATCCCGCGGCATCGGGAGTGCCGGCATCTATGCAGGGAGAGCCTGGCGCAAGGCGAAGATAGTTTTCCATGCCGGTATCGGTACCTGCGAATAATGGCCCTGTACATAGATTGTGTTCCCCATAGCTTAAGGTGTTGAACGTTGAAGTATTATTAATGCCTCCCTCCCCACCGCGAATGTAACTGTAGTCCACATCCAGATTACACGCGGATTGAAACTGCGAAGGTGCATACATTACGATTTCGTGCTCTGCGTCGGGATTGCAAAATATATTATTCCGCATGCTTACATCACCTATCAAGCCTACTGCTGCATCAGAGCCATAATTGTTATAGAATGTGCAGTTTGATACTTGAAAGTTACAGTAGTCGTTACTACCAAACAATATCGCACGGTCTTCGTTGGTTTTGATGTTGTCGAACAGGCAATTGCTCACTCTAACATTCACTTCCTCAGTACCCCATGGATTCCACAAAGAGATACAAAAGGTATCTTGGTCGTTTTGCACACTCAAGTTGCTTACTTCATTGTTCTCAAAAGCAAACGAATCTTCAACCCTGAAGCTCATTACGGCAAGACCTGTGAAAATAGGGTCATCGGATACATAAGTGCAATGGATATTCGTGAAGGTAGAATTGCTGACCTTTGAATCATGGATCTCATTAAAATCTACAACTATATATGGGGTTGTGATATTCTTGATGACCAGTTTATTGATTTCAACGTTTCTTGGGATATTTATTCTAAATGCTCCACGCTCACAAGTTTGGATATCTGTTATGACCACATCATTCAAATACAATTGATCTTGGGTTGATGGGTTTGCATATGGGTGTCTGTTACTGGGGACACTTTCTGTCATAGTGAAACCGCTAATCGTGTTGTGCTTGGCTTTTCGGGCATTGATAAATCTTGGATAACCTATTGTGCATGTTACTGATGATGTCAACGTAACCAATTCCGATCCTGCTCCGATGAGATTGGTGTAGGACTTGATCGGGATGGGGTATAGCTGCTCACCTTCACCCTCATCATACACACCCGGCAGTACATGAACAGTCTTTACGTCAAGGCTGTCGGATGCTATCAGATGCATGGCTCTGGTAATGGTGCGCATTGGTTCATCCGGGCTGATACCGCTGTTGTTATCATCCCCATTGGGGCTAACGTAAAAGTCGCGGTTTATCTCATTGCGATGAGCCTGCTGTACAACAGCCGTATCATGATACTGCTGCAGACTGGATAAATTGTTATGCCTGCCGATATAGAAGGTTGAGGGTGGGTTGATGCTTGCTTTACCCAAGTATATTGTTAAATTGGCTGGAATATCAACAATGGACACATCTACCGGGGCAGCTCCATAGTTCTCATAAACGGAGCATCTATTCACTGGATCAAAAACGATATTTGGCACGATAGTACTGGCTCCTACAATATGTATCCCTCCACCTTGTGCAAGGCTGTAATTGTGGTGGATGTTTAAGCCACTCAAGCACAATGACGCATTCATGCTACTAATACCTGCACCGAGTCCGGCGTAATTACCGGTTATCTCACAATTTGTAAGAGATATTGAACTCCCGGTCATATACGTGTTTCTAATCAGCACTCCCCCTCCTCTTGTATGCTCATCGTTTGCAATGTATCCTGTCCCATTGGTTAATGTAAAGCCCCGCAAGGTGGCGTTTTGCTCGGCATTAAGAAAAGCAACACAAGGGCCGTTTCGGTTACCGTCAATTATGGTCCGGCTAATGTAAGTGCTATCACCAGTTGTGGCTTCCAGGCTGCAAAGGATGATTGATTTACCAATGAAATCCACATTCTCAAAGTATCTGCCGGGATGCACCAAAACAGTATCCCCATTGTTGGAAGCCTGTATAGCAGTCTGAATGCTGGTAAAGGCTTGGGTGCCGTCTATGGCTACGCTTAGAATTGCTGCATGATAGATGTAAATAAGTGATAGCATCTGAAAGACTAAAATTAGCTTCTTCATTGTTTCATTTCTCCCATGGTTATCAGAGGGGGAGGGTGTGCCTCCCCCTCATATTGTTTGCATATTTACTTCATCATCAGCATTTTCTTGGTGATACTTTTTCCATTATAAGATACTCTATAAAAGTACATTCCGCTACTGCAAGTAGTTCCTGTGGCGTCTTTGCCATCCCAAATCACGCTGTGGGCACCAATGCTCTGAGGTTTATCTAACAGCTTGCGGACCAATTGTCCCTTGAGGTTATAAATGCTAAGCTGCACCAATCCATCTTCCGGAAGCTCATAGGCTATGGTTGTAGAAGGATTGAAGGGATTGGGGTAGTTGCAGATACTGAAGGCAGGAAGCTCCGGAACCACCGGATCGTCAATGGCAACCCAGGGTTCGGAGGCGAATTCATAGCAGCCCATATCTATCCTGCCATCCCAGATACGCCAGTTTCCAGCCAAGTCATAGGGCAATAAACTCAATCCTGCGACATCGGGAGTGCCGGCATTAATGCAGGGAGAGCCTGGCGCAAGGCGAAGATAGTTTTCCATGCCGGTATCGGTACCTGCGAATAATGGCCCTGTACATAGATTGTGTTCCCCATAGCTTAAGGTGTTGAAGGTTGAAGTATTATTAATGCCTCCCTCCCCACCGCGAATGTAACTGTAGTCCACATCCAGATTACACGCGGATTGAAACTGCGAAGGTGCGTACATTACGATTTCGTGCTCTGCGTCGGGATTGCAAAATATATTATTCCGCATGCTTACATCACCTATCAAGCCTACTGCTGCATCAGAGCCATAATTGTTATATAATGTGCAGTTTGAGATTTCTACGTTGCTGTAGTCGTTACTGGCAAACAATATCGCTCGGTCATTGTTGGTTTTGATGTTGTCGAAAAGGCAATTGTTCACTCTAATATTCACCTCCTCAGTACCCCATGGATTCCACAAAGAGATACAAAAGGTATCTTGGTCGTTTTGCACACTCAAGTTGCTAACTTCATTGTTCTCAAAAGCAAACGAATCTTCAACCATGAAGCTTATTACGGCAAGACCTGTGAAAATAGGGTCATCGGATACATAAGTGGAATGGATATTCGTAAAGGTCGAATTGCTGATCTTTGAATCATGGACCCAGTTAACATCTACAGCTATATGTGGGGTTGTGATATTCTTGATGACCAGCTTATTGATTTCAACGTTTTTTGGTACATCCATAAAAAATGCGCCATACTCACTAGATTGGATATCTGATATCACTATATCATTCAGATGCAAATATTCTACATATGATGGGTTCATGTATGGAATTCTGTTGCTGGGGACACTTTCTGTCATAGTGAATCCGCTAATCGTGTTGTGTCTGGCTTTGAAGGAATGGATAAAGCTCGGTATCCCTAACATGCAAACCGATGATGATGTCAACGTAACCAATTCCGATCCTGCTCCGATGAGATTGGTGTAGGACTTGATCGGGATCGGGTATAACTGACCACCTTCACCCTCATCATACACACCCGGCAGTACATGAACAGTCTTTACATCAAGGCTGTCGGAAGCTATCAGATGCATGGCTCTGGTAATGGTGCGCATTGGTTCATCCGGACTGATACCGCTGTTGTTATCATCCCCATCCGGGCTAACGTAAAAGTCGCGGTTTATTTCAGTGCGATGGGCTTGCTCTGCAATCACGGTATCATGGTATTGCTGCAGGTGGGATAGATTGTTATGCCTGCCGATATAGAACGTTGAGGGCGGGTTGATGCTTGCCATATTCAGGTAGATTGTTATATTGGCGGGGATGTCAAATACGGATATATCTACCGGAGCAGCTCCATAGTTTTCATAAACGGAGCATCTGTTCACAGGATCAAAAACAATGCTGGGCACCACATTGCTGGATCCTACAATAAGAATCCCCCCTCCGGATGCAAGGCCATAATTGTGGTGTACATTTAAGCCGCTCAAATACAATGACGCATTTGTACTACTGACGCCTGCACCCATACCGGCATGATTTCCGTGGATGTTACAGTTAACAAGAGTGATTGTGCTTCCTGTCATATAAGTATTGCTGATTAGCACCCCTCCTCCCATAGTTACTACATCATGAGTAAAATATCCTGTCCCATTGGTTAATGTAAAGCCCCGCAAGGTGGCGTTTTGCTCGGCATTAAGAAAAGCAACACAAGGGCCATTTCGGTTACCGTCTATTATGGTGGTGGCAATATATGAGCTGTCTCCGCTCGTTGCCTCCAGGCTACAAAGGATGATTGATTTACCAATGAAATCCACATTCTCAAAGTATCTGCCGGGATGCACCAAAACAGTATCCCCATTGTTGGAAGCATGTATGGCACTTTGAATGCTGGTAAAAGCCTGCGTCCCATCCAAAGAGACATGCAGAGTAGCAGCTCCAAGGGCAAGCGGCAAAAGAAACAGAAAGGCTATAATAGTTCTCATGTTGTCCTGACTCCATTATTAAACCAGACAATTCTGGGTTCTAATATACAAGTGTCAAAACTGGGAGATTTGAGATGCTGGATTTGAAGATTTATGTGTTTAGGAGTGAGATTATTTGCTCATAAGACCACAATGCCTTGCCCATCTCCTTGGGTATCTGCACATTAGCAGGAATGGGACGCGCTCCGATGATTTCATTTATTTTGCAGTTTTCCACAGAGACATGGTTTCTCTCATTCAGAACGATGAAGAAGGTGGCGATAATCGGTTGTTTCTCCTTGGTTAAGTGAAAAATGTGGAGCCTGAATCTGCGGTTATCCGCCATCGTAATCCCCCAATCATCTATCCTGTCTATGCCGTTCATAACTTGTGCCAGCTTGGGGTGTAACTTGTTATTCTGCTTGATATCCCTGTCGCCGCGGCCCATTTTCAGAAGCTCACGGATGAACTTTTGAATTGCGTTGTACTGGTTGTAGCTAAGTATCTCCCGGCTCGCTTCCCAACCCATTGCGAGCAGCAACTTTGACCTCAGATTACGGATGGCTTTCTCTTTCCGCTTCTGGGCAACTTTCTCACTCACGTTCAGTGAAGACGCATAGTCTTTCAAACTTGCGAACGAAAGCGCCGTTTGATAATCACGGTATTCCTGACTGGAAAGTATCTCCTGTTTTTTACCGGGGCTCAACCCCTCTATATCTATCTTGTTGCCGGATGCCGTAACATTCTGAAGCAGGCCGGCTTCCATACAGAGCAGGTTATAAAGGTCCTTCTCTTTCGCTTTATACTCGTAGTGCTTGCAGAGCAGATTATGCGTCACCTGCCTTAACCACGCATAAACGTCATTGACGGTATGCTTTGAGGATAAAAGCTGCCTTATTGCTTCCTGCGAGGTTTCTTCAGACAGATGATGATCCTGGGTTTTCGTGAGGCAGTATTGGAAGGATACTTTCTGATAGTGGTTAAACACATCCTCAACCGCTTTGGGGAACACGGACTCGATGAAGTCTGCGGAAAGCCCTGTGGGATCGGCAGAACTTGAGCTTTTGATAAGTCTTACCAAAATGGCGTTGGCGATATCGTCAGCAAGATTCAGATAGCAGAATCTCCGCGAGGTCAGTTCGCCAATGTATCTGACTACTTCAGCATATCGCTTTTTGTCCATTGAGATGAAGTCGATTTCACCCATGTTTTCCTTCTTTCGAATCAAGACGTGAGATTACATAATCCCGACATCTGAATTACTGTCAATCCCAAAATCTGTCCCATCCATGCTTATCCTGCTGGCCTCTTTCCAACCGAAAGCTGCGACATCACGGGCAGTCGGCGCCCCTACCAAAGCGCGCAGCGGTTTAGTGGGGTGACTTCACCCGTGATCCAGTCTTTTAAGAACATCCACAACTTACACAAATTATCACGAATTAAAAACAGAATACAAGGACAAGCATCCAATATAAATCGAGTATCCGACCCTGAGACAAACCACACCCAGGCCCAAAGCCGTGTCATCCCGGCCTACCGGGGTCCTCGCCGGATCGGTAACGATCCGGTGTGGTGGTTTGAGCCGGGATCCAGTCCTTTTGAACATCCGCGTGAGATTAAAACAAAGCGGACACCTTTCCACCAAACAAACATTCCACCTTTCCACCAATTCTACAATTCTCCCCCCCATATATATAGGTGCTACGACCCCTTCATGCAAGGCGGGATGAGAGTTCCCAGGGCAAGTATATAAATACTTGCCCGTAATAACGCGGCAATGGGCCGGCCACTTCCCCTTTCTCGCGCGCGGGTAGCTCTCATTTGCATCCGGCGTTCAGACCCTGGTCTTCCTTAGGTCATCCTTATAATTTATAAGGATGACCTAAGGATGATGGCACAGAATCCAGTCGCAGCAAGGGAGGGCGGCATGAAGGATTATGAGGATTGTATTTGTCATTTATCGCGATTGTCAAGTATTTGACACTGGTTTTTTAGGCTGGCACTTGCCCTTATTACGTTCATTTAATTTGTGATAATTTGTGTAGCTTGAGGGCTGCCGAAGTCTGTTCGGCAGAGGCAACGGAGTTGCCTGCTTTGAAGAGACCTCCGGTCTCTGTGGCAAACGGACTTTGCCACCCCAAAGCACTGGATCCCGGGTCACACGTTTCACGCAGATAAGCGCGGATAAAAGGCGCGGACTGCCGCGGATTAGAGTTATGGGATGCAGTTTGTGGACTTGTTTGTTGTTTGTGCTGGCACTTGCCCTTATTACGTTCATTTAATTTGTGTTAATTTGTGTAATTTGTGGATTATTCAAAAGACTGGATCACGGCTCGCAGGCCGTGATGACACGGTTTTGGGTCTGTTGTTATTTGTTTCAAGGCTGGGTGGTTGTTTTTAAAAGATTGGATCACGGGTCAAGCCCGGGATGACACGGTAAATAGCCTGGTGGACTTGTTCCGGGGGCTCCTTTCCACCATTTCACCTTTCCACCTTTCCACCTCAAAACACCTTTTCACCTTTCCACGAACATATAATTCGTGTTAATTAGTGTAAGTTAAGGGCTGCCGAAGTCTGTTCGGCAGAGGCAACGGAGTTGCCTGCTTTGAAGAGACCTCCGGTCTCTGTGGCAAACGGACTTTGCCACCCCAAAGCACTGGATCCCGGGTCACACGTTTCACGCAGATAAGCGCGGATAAAAGGCGCGGACTGCCGCGGATTAGAGTTATGGGATGCAGTTTGTGGACTTGTTTGTTGTTTGTGCTGGCACTTGCCCTTATTACGTTCATTTAATTTGTGTTAATTTGTGTAATTTGTGGATTATTCAAAAGACTGGATCACGGCTCGCAGGCCGTGATGACACGGTTTTGGGTCTGTTGTTATTTGGTTCAAGGCTGGGTGGTTGTTTTTAAAAGATTGGATCCCGGGTCAATCATGCGCTTGCCCGGGATGACACGGTAAATAGCCTGGTGGACTTGTTTCGGGGGGCTCCTTTCCACCATTTCACCTTTCCACCTTTCCACGAACAATAATTCGTGGACATTTTTAACGAACTTCCAATACCTGTATATGGAAAACGGAGCGAGCGCAGAAATCCAGTTGACACCATTGGCCAGACGGATATTCTTGCATTGGGAGAGATATGATGCTCAAGATAGGATTCAGCGACCAGAACATTGTTGCCTTGGTGGATTGCAACAATTTCTACGTATCCTGTGAGCGCGTTTTCGACCCCTCCTTGGAAGGCAAGCCGGTGGCGGTGCTCTCAAACAACGATGGCTGCCTGGTCTCCCGCTCCAACGAGGTCAAAGCCCTCAATATCCCCATGGGCGCGCCGTGCTTCAAACATGAGGCATTGATCCGCAAACATGGCGGAACCCTGCTGTCCTCCAACTACGCCCTCTATGCCGACATGTCATCCCGCGTGATGCGGGTGCTGGAAGACTTTTCTCCGGAACTGGAAATCTACTCCATCGATGAGGCCTTTTTGGGCTTGAACGGTTTCCGCAACCGCGATCTGCAGCAGTATGGAAGCCAGATCAGGCAGACCGTGCGCAAGTGGACCGGAATCCCTGTTTCGGTCGGTATTTCCCGCACCAAGACCCTGGCCAAGATCGCCAACCACTATGCCAAAAGGTATCCCGGCTATCATGGCTGTCTCGTCTTGCTCGATGATGACAGGATCGAAAAGGCTTTGAAGCAGACCCCCGTGGCCAAAATCTGGGGCATTGGTCGCCAGTATGACAAGTTTCTGAGGCAAAACGGCATCGAAAACGCCTGGCAGTTACGCAACGCCCCGGAGAAGTTCATAGATCATTATCTGACCAGCGTTGGACACAAGACTGTGCTGGAATTGCAGGGTTTTTCCTGCATCGGGATGGATGAAGCGCCCGCCGCCAAAAAAAGCGTGATCTGCTCCAAGTCCTTTGGCAAGCAGGTTACAAAGCTGAGCGAACTGGAAGAGGCTGTATCCACCTATGTGACGCGCGCGGCAGAGAAAATACGCGCGCAAAAATGCGTCGCGGGACACATGCTGGTTTTTCTGAACACCAACCGCTTCAAAGAGGGGCCGCAGTACAACAACTCCGCGCAGACCACCCTGACCCCTCCCACCGCCTTCACTCCCGATCTGATCAGAACCGCGCTGGAACTCCTGCGCGACCTGTATCTGCCGGGATTTGAGTATAAAAAGGCTGGCGTGATGTTCTCGGACATCATCCCGGAAGAAGACGTGCCGCTCAGTCTGATCGAGACAAGCTATCTGGATGACAGGCGCAAGGCGCTCACCGAGGCCATCGACAAGCTAAATAAACGCAACGGCAGGGACACCGTCTTCTTTGCCAGTTCCGGCGTGAAAAAGGAGTGGGAAATGAAGCGCGCCAGACTCTCACCCGCCTATACCACCCGTTGGAAAGACCTGCCCAGAGTAAAGTAGATGCCGCTTTTCACAATAAGTTCCCCCTCCCAGTTCAGGCAGAAAATCCAGCGTTCGGAATTCATCTGCTTCCTCTTCCCCATTTCAGACGTGGAACAGGCGCGGGAGATCATCAGCGCGCACAACCGGGAATATGCCAACGCCACCCACAATTGCTATGCCTACATTTGCGGATTCGCCCAGGAAACCCAGTATTATTCAGACGCGGGCGAACCGCACGGAACCGCTGGAAAGCCGATCCTGAACTCCCTCCTGCGGGGTGGGATGACAAATTGCCTGGCCATCGTCACCCGCTATTTTGGGGGAATCAAGTTGGGCGTCAAAGGCCTGATCGATGCCTATGGCGGGACGGTGGAAGAGGCTCTGAGCCTGTCAGTCAGGGTGGAAGCGGTTCCCCAGGTCAGCCTGGAAATCAAGGCCGACTACGCTATCGCGGAGATTGTCGGCGCCCGCGTGAAAGACGCCGGAGGCATTGTTCATAGCTCGGAGTGGGCAGACCGGGTGACCATCAGGTGCAGCCTGCCCCTCAGCGAATGGGAACGGTTCAGGGAGCTTTTGGATGGCTGGAGGCTGCAATCCCGCTTAGATTATCGGATAGAGGAATAAAATATGGGATTAAAGACGCTTTTACTGATATTAATAATTGGGCTAAGCTCCGGTGTAACCCTGAGCGCCCAATACCGCTTTATCGATGCCAGTTCCGGCAAACAGGTCAGCCTGGAAAAGCTGGCGGTTCCCGATCCGCCGGAAAACGAAAACTTTGAATGGGAGGAATGAATGATACGCAAAGCAGTCTATGCCGGCAGTTTCTATTCCCGCCATGCGGGGCAGCTCGCCGCCGACTTTGAGGCCTGGACGCGGGGCAAAGCCCAGGCGGGTGCTTCAGAGCGGGTGCGCGGCCTGATCGTGCCTCACGCGGGTTACATGTATTCCGGCCAGTGCGCCGCTTTGGGCTATCACTATCTGAACGGCCAAAGCATCGACAGGTTGATAGTGCTGCATCCCAGTCATCAGGGCATCAATTTCGACTGGTCGGTTTCGCCTTTTACGGAATACGAAACTCCCCTGGGAACTGTGACGCAGGATTCAGAGTGCGCGGAGTTGCTCGCCCAACACTCATCCCACCAATCTCAAACCAGGCTGCATGAGCAGGAGCACTCTCTGGAGGTTCAGCTTCCCCTCATCAGGCACTTCCTGCCGGAGGCCAAAATCTGCCCCGTGATGATCGCGCGCCCCTATCCCGAAGTGGCTTCCAAACTGGCTGCCAAACTGCGGGAGATCGTGGCAACCCTGCCGGGAAACACCGTTTATGTGGTATCAACCGACCTTTCCCACTATTACAACGCGGACCGCGCGGAGAAAATGGATGCCCTGATCCTGAAATACATTCTGGGCTTCGATCCGGACGCCTTGTGGCAAGGCGTGCTCGGCAAGCGCTGCGAAGCCTGCGGCATTGGCGGCTTGCTCACTTTGTTGCAACTGTGCAAGGACTTGCCCAGCATCAATGCCAAAATCATCGAATACACCCACTCCGGCAAGGTGACCAGAGACAACCAGCAGGTGGTGGGCTACCTGAGCGCCGTACTCTATCAGCAAAAAGGAGAATAAGATGGACACAGTAAGCAAGAAAAAGCTGCTCAAGCTTGCCCGCGAAACCATTGAAGCGCGTTTTGTCAGGCGCCAGGTTCAGATTCCCCAGGACCCGGAATTACAGCAGCGCAGGGGACTCTTTGTCTCCTTGCACACAGATGGCGAACTGCGTGGCTGCATCGGTTATATCCGTGGCTTCAAGAGCCTGGCGGCCAGCGTCGTGGAAATGGCTGAGGCGGCTGCTTTCCACGATGGGCGCTTCCTGCCGCTCAGGGCTGACGAACTGGATGATCTGGAGATAGAAATCTCCGTGCTGAGTGAAATGGAAGCCCTAACCGATCCGGAAGACATCCAGATCGGCCGCGATGGCTTGTTTTTGCAGCATCCTCATGGCTCCGGCCTGCTGCTTCCCCAGGTGCCGGTCGAATGGCATTGGGACAGGCCAACATTCCTCAGGCAAATCTGCCGCAAGGCTGGTTTGCCGGACAAGGCCTGGCAGGACAAGGGGGCGCAGTTGTTCAGATTCAGCGCGGAGGTGTTCAGGGACTCAGACTTTTCTTGACAAATTAGGGCTGAGTGATTTTATGGTT
>Ga0208458_1003012_pt1 | contig 11819 bp, 12 predicted proteins | sample AD_UKC085_MetaG_FD_184432 | JGI IMG/M metagenome (GOLD analysis project Ga0208458, IMG submission 184432) | Active sludge microbial communities of municipal wastewater-treating anaerobic digesters from USA - AD_UKC085_MetaG (SPAdes) (version 2) | ecosystem: Engineered > Bioreactor > Anaerobic >... | reverse complement strand
TTTTATTTTAGCATACATAGTAATTGGCTGCTTTTTTGTTTGCCCGACATGGGCACAATAAAAATCTGATTATTTTTCTGAAAAAGTGCAACACTTTTCCGATTTAGCCGTTTAGGCAGCAGCGAAAGATAAGCTCAAAGGTTGATAAAAAGCTGCGTAATACCATTTTAAAGAAGAAACAAGATTTGGGATAAAAAGGTTATAACTCAAAAATGAAAAAATATCATATGTGACAATAGATGTTTGGCAACAAAAAACGATGTGCATACAATAGAGATAATCAGATAGAAATGTTAGGAATGAGATATTATGGCTACATAGTGAGAGATAATTATTATTTAATATAGTTAAATAATAAAAATATATTCTGAACTTCGAGATAATACATCATAATGTTGTATAATAAGTGGAGAAAGGGTTTAAACTTTATCTTTGTTAAAAGGAGATATAAATGGAAAACGGTGCAAGTAGCTACCTCCGTTTCCTTGATGGTGATAAAAGTGGTTTTGTTGATGTTGTAAAAGAATACAAGGACGGACTGACCTTGTTTATCAATACAATAATAAGAGATATCCATATATCCGAAGAAGCAGCTAATGAAGTTTTTCTGAAGCTTTATGTAAAAAAGCCAAGGTATAAAAGCCAGTATTCTTTTAAGACATGGCTCTATACAATAGCCAAGAACACCGCGATAAACTATATAAAAAAGTACAGAAAGACGTCTTATGCTTCTATTGATGATCTTTGCTATATTTCGGATGAAAGTGATATCGAATCGGATTATATAAAAGGTGAACAAAACCTCCTTATTCATCATACACTCAGAGCTTTAAAGGCAGAGTATTCCCAAGTGCTTTATCTTGTGTACTTTGAGGAATTATCTAATTCAGAAATTGCAAATATTATGGGAAAGACCTCAAAGCAGATATCCGACCTCATATATTGTGCGAAAAAAGCCTTAAGTCAAATAATAAAAACTTCAATGCTGATGCAGTGCAATTAAAGCATTACTATAATCCAAATAGTTTTGGTGTATCCTACTCAGAAAAATCTAATCAGGCAGTAAGAAAAGTAATCGCTAAGAAAAGTATAATGCTATTGGGATAATCAATATCATTAACAACAATTCCTCTTTCTGTAAGAAACTGTTTTACTCTTCCAACACCGCCAACTACAATATCGCTGATTTCTGCACTGGTCAATTCTTGCTTATCATTAAAAAGCACAGTCTCTATTCCCATTTGCTGAAAGCCGAGCATAGCCGAAAAAGCATTCATATTGTAAGGCAATCCATTACTTCCGCATTGAATATATGCCCTCACTTCATCACTTCCTTGCGTTTTATCTGATTATACCACAACAGTGCGGTTTAATCAAAAGCTTTATCTCAGCTTACTATTGATTACAAAAACGGAGTCATATATATTGGCAGACAGAACAAATCATGGTCCTTGCAATAATCCTTTGTATATACAAGATATTTCCATAGTATCCTGTTTGAATATTTCTCTGAAAATTTATCCATTGAAGTATGAGATTTATATCCTGAAGATTTCACCTCTATTGGACATATCTTATTCTTCCGCGCAAGAAGAAAATCTATTTCATAATTATGACGTGACTCTTCGTTCATAAATGTATGGTAAAACAGCTCATTGCCGTTTGCCGTCAGTATCTGTGCAACGATATTTTCATATAAATAGCCGAGATTGGCAGACAGTTTATCACTAAGCAGTTTTTCGTATATATCATTTTCAGTAAAATCTCTGTCTTTAAACATCAATGTCGTAAACAATCCTGTATCACATATAAACATCTTGAATTTGGCCAGATCTTTGTTTGATGACATACCTACATTAGGATCATTCGCATGATATGAAACGAGAACTGTTCGTGAATCCTTCATTTCCGCAATGAGCTGAAGAACGTCTTCTGCACGAGTATTGTCGCTTAACACACTGCTGACCTGATACCGAGATGCATTTTTATTGAGCTGTGCAGGTATGGACTCAAACATCAGCGAAGCCCGTCCTGTTGGATCAATCTTCATAAAATCGTCTTTGTAAAGATTGAGAATATCCCGTTTTACCATATCCACCATTTTAAAATTATTGGTTGTGATATACTCGTTTATTGCCTGCGGCATACCTCCGACAAGCATATACAATCTGAAACTGCGTAAAAGCTGTCGGTTCATTTGCTGCCCAAGAGGCTTTCCTAATTCATAGAATTTTTTTATCAATTGAAAACTTGTATTATCGCCTACAGCCCACAGGAACTCTTCGTAATCCATAGGATACATATTTATTCTGCGTTCTTCACTTGGGATAACTATGTTGCTGACATTCTTTTTTATGGATATAAGAGAGCCTGTTTCAATGTAATCATATCTATGATCTTTAACGAGATGCTTTATCGCCTGACGCGCAAGCGGACAACGCTGTACTTCGTCAAATATTATCAGGGATTTTCTTTCAATCAAGTCGACCTTGTACTGTAACTGCAACTGTAAAAAAAGATAATCAAGGTCTGAAACATCTTCAAACAACTCTATAGTAGCCTTTGAAGCAATAGAAAAATCGATGATGATATAACTTTCGTATTCGTTGCTGCCAAATTCTTCGGCAACCGTAGACTTACCTATTCGCCTTGCACCTTCTATAAGAAGCGCAGTTCGTCCATTTGATTCACGCTTCCATTCCAACAATTTATCATATATTTTACGTTTAAACATTATTGCACCTCGCAATTTGATTGATAGCCTTTTCGCAAATTGTTTCAAGCAGTTTTTCCACGAAATCGCAAATTGTTTTTTGCCATTATACCTCATAATCGCAGAATTGTCAAGTGCCTAAAGGAAATTCCCTATGTTCATATTGACTTTTATACAAAATTAGGATATAATACATTTAACAGAACCCGACACGCCTCTAAGCTATGCGTACCATGTCGGGTCGTTTAATTATTCTAGATTATAGGATATATTATTATACCCTGATCAACTGCTGATACTCCTCAATCTCCAGCTCACCATCAGCAGCCTTCTGCCGCAGCTCGATTGCATAGTCGCCCCACTCTGCGAACTGGGACTTGCTCATTTTCTTTTTCATATAGCGAGCATAGTGCTGCTTGTATGCGCGGTTGTATATTTCCCAAACGGGATCACTCTTTATCTTCTCCTTGAAGTTGTGGCTCATTGCATTGTCACGGCAAGTCTTAGGCGGATTGCTGCTGACCAGTCGCTTGCAGTAGTGTGAGAACGTTGTATGCTTCATGATAAACCACCGACCGCAGTTGCGGCACTTGACAGGCATAAACTTCTCCTCAATGCACTTGAACAATTCAAAATACAGAAAGGCTCCCAGCGATGTGAAACGATAAGTCTCACAGAGTATGGGACCTTTTTTCGTCTCGATAACTGTGTGCCCCATGCACATACTTCCGCTTGAAATAACGCCTCTATATTTTTGAAATGTGTCAATTACTTTCTGAGTTGTCGGATAACTGTTGTGGTCACATAGTTCATCAACGAACGGCATAAAGATTTTCTTGACTCGGATAATGTCCTCGATAAAAGTTGAGAACTCGTTCGTCATCTGCTCGATACAAGTTGTGAAGTCTGCAGCGTCTTTTCTGTTCTCGTAGTTGCTGAAAACTTTCTTGCTGTCAAATTCGTAATCAGATAACGCTCTCAGCTCGTGCAGTTCTTCCGTGATATACATTTCTTCAAAGGACACAGGAGTGCTCTCTGCGTTGACAAAGTGTTCGTTGTAGTCATCGACTTCAAACTCCGAGTCTTCATAGAAAGGCTCGTCAAAGATATCGTTGTAGTAAGCGAACAGATTTCTCAGCAGACCGTGTCTGAAATGCTTTGTGTCGTAGGGCGGAAGCGACTTCGCAATATCCATGATGCTGTCGTATGTGAATTCTATTTCCTGTGCACACTTTCCTATGTCAGCAGGACAGAACAAGGAGCTGATGTTCAGCTCTGACTTTGCACGTTCACATACGTCAAACAGTTCGCCCAAGTCATAAAAATTCATTGAAAAATAGCGCAGAAGTATCTCTCCGAGCGGATAAACTCTGCCATCGGAAAGATATATTTTTCTGTCATGGTAGTGTGCTTCTATCTCAAACATAATAGCTCCTTTCAGAAATAGTGTTCTATTTTGTCAGAGCGCATAACACTGCGGATTGCTTTGAAAATAGCTGAAAACCAAAAGTTTACAACCTGTTCATAAAAATAGATTATAGATTGAACTCGGTAGAGATAGTATACTATATCTATAGACAGCTCATACAGCTCTGAGGGGTACAGAACACAGAATGATGTAGACAGCAATGTAACGAAACAAGAGGACTACAGGAGAGCTCTTGTAACCTCAGACGAATATAACGAGCTTAAAGCCAAATGTGTCTGAGGAGCTTATTGGCAACGGTATAACCGATATTGTTACCGATACGGCTGCTGAAAATGTCATAAAGGTAATCGATGAGCCTATGACAGCGGAAGATGTTCGCGCTATTATTGAGAAACTCAACGCTCCAGAGGAAGAAATACCGCATGAAGAACTTAAACATGATGTTCCTATGCCAGGGCAAGAGTATGAGCCGTTAAAGGTCGATTTTCCGACTGTTACAGCTTCCGACAAATTCGATATTGACAAAATCGTATATGAAGTTTCGGAAATAAAGGAAAGTGATCATCTGACTATTGGAGTCGCTCAGCTGCAACATCATAACGGCTGCACACACACAGCTATGGAGCTTGCAACAATGCTCTCAAAGAATAAAACAGTTGCAGTTATAATGGCTGATCCTGATACATTTGAAGCTCTTGCTGTCTTTCATAAGATAAATCCTATGGCTGCAAAACAGGGACTTGAAGTTCACGGTATTGCGGTATTCCCTTATGATCTGCATAGCCAGATAGAGAATGAATATAGCGTTATTATCTATGATTACTCCTATCTCAGGGAAGAACGTAGGAAGTCTTTTGATGAGTGTGATATAAAAGTAATGCTCAGTTCAGCTGCGGAGTGGGACGTTGCAAAGGTTCTGAACTTCATCAAGTTTAACGATGAAAAGTATATCAGGGAAATCAACTTCTTGTTTCCGAGGGTAACGCAGAGCAAGTATTTGAAGTACAGCAAAGTTTTCCGCAAATCAGGCATTAATACATACAGGCTATTGGACAGCCCTGACTGGACGGCTCCTGTCGAGGGCAATACAGCGGTATATAAGCATATCATAGAGAACTATAATATTGCCAAATCTGGTAAGCAGCCTAAGAGAAAGCTCCTCAAGATAAAATAAAATTGTGCTATAATAGCACAATTTGGGAGTGATAGTTATGAGAGATAAAAAAAGGATAGCCCATAACACGCTTAAATGGACTATCCTTTAATATACATCATGGATAATAATGTACTCTCATATTATAAGGCATAAACAGTAATACGTCAAGTACCCTGAGAAGAAATTGTGCTATAATAGCACAATTTGGGAGGAGGTAGTAATGGTAGTAATATACGCAGAAAAATCAAGTCTTGCAAAAGAGATAGCCCATGCATTAGGCGCAGGACAGCGTATACCGCTGAAATCTGAGCCTACTGTAGGCTATTATGAGTTTACATTCAATGGAGAGCCGGCTGTCCTTTGTCATGGTGTAGGACATCTGGCTCAGCTTGTTCCTGCAAGTTCTTATGATAAGAAATACGAAAAATGGGAATTATCAACATTCCCTTGCATTCCAGATACATTCAGAGCAGCTCCAAAGGCTGCGACTATAAAATGCTTGAAGCTCGTAAAAAGCTTTTTTGATAAAGCCGATTGGCTTATTAATGCAACCGATCCTGACCGTGAGGGAGAGCTTATATTTACATACGTTTGTGACATTTGTAAATGCGATAAGCCCTACAAACGAGTATGGATAGAAGATCTGACGGAAAAGAAAATAAAAGCTGCCTTTGCAAATCTGAAAACACCTACTGAACAGCTTTCACCAACAGTATCAGGCAATGCACATGATCTCAGGCTTGCAGCAAGAGCCAGAGATATAACGGATTGGCTATACGGTATTAATTTTACTGTTGCAAGCACAGTTAAATACGGCAAATCCGATATAAGGAACAAGCTCCTGACGGTGGGCAGAGTTCAGACAGTTGTTGTTAATATGGTAGTACAGCGCGAACTGGAAATTCTTCGTTTCAAAAAAACACCATTCTGGAAGCTAACAGCTATTTTTTCTTCTCCGAAAGGAAAATTTGAAGCTTCATACGAACAGGGAAACTTCACCGATAAAGCAGCTGCACAATCTGCTTTGTCAGAGTGTGACGGTAAGAACGGCGTTGTAACGTCCGTTGAGGTAAAGCATAAGACGGAAGCTGCGCCGCTGCTATATAACACGACACAGACACAGATTGCTTGCAGCAATAAGTTCGGTTGGTCTGCTGATAAAACATCTGAGTTAATGGAGAAGCTCTATTTGGCACATTTAATCTCTTATCCTCGATCAAATTCGGAACATCTGACAGAAGCAATGATACCAGAAGTAAGGCGTACACTTGAAAAGCTGCTTAAAATGCCAGAATACGCACACTACATCATTCCTGAGTGGGCAGAATTCTCCAAAAGGCATTTCGATGATAGCAAGGTAGGCAGTCATACGGCTGTGATACCTACTGAGAGTGTACCTAAAGACCTTAAAGGGCTGTCTGAGGACGAAATAAAGCTCTATGACCTCTTAGCAAGGTCACTTATCAAGATTATCTATCCGAAAGCTGAATATGATGATACTGCTGCAAAAATAGCCGTTGATAAGCATATTTTCAAAGCAACAGGCAAAATCATCACAAAAGAAGGTTGGTACGCTGTTGACGGTGCTGCGGAAACAAAGTCGCTGCCGCCGCTTTCTGAGGGACAGGAGCTGAAAGGCGAATATAAGATTACTGAAGGAACAACAGAGCCGCCAAAGCGGTATACAGAAGCAGGAATGCTATCAGAAATGGAGCTTGCAGGACAGAAGCTTGAGGACGAGGAAGCACGAACGCTTATGAAGTTACAGAAGAAAGGACTTGGAACTGACGCTACAAGAGGTCCGATACTCAAATCTTTATTTGAAAAGGGATACCTTGCCAAAAAAGGAAAGTCCATATATCCAACAGAGCTTGGAATGTATCTTATAAAGTGTCTGCCTGTGAAAGAGCTGAAATCAGCTGCATATACAGGTGAACTTGAAAAGCAGCTGAATAATATCGCTCTCGGCAAAGCAAGCTACGATAAGTACATAGCTTTTATCAAGAAAAAGACAGCAGAGTGGTACAAGCTGATCGCTGAGTCTGAGGACAGCAAGTTTACTTCATCGACAGAGCAGCAGCTTATTTGTCCTTTCTGTGGGAAGCCCCTTATTAAGCTTGATTGGGGCTACAGCTGCACAGGCTATAAGGACGGCTGCAAGTTCCATGTAAACAAGAAGATCGCAGGAAAGTCAATAACCGAAAATCAGGTGATTATGCTTTGTAAGAGTGGCAGAACGGCGATTATAAAGGGTTTCAAAGCCAAATCTGGCAACACATTTGACGCATATCTTGCAGTAGATAAGGAAAAACAGGAAGTAAGCTTCCAGTTTCCAGAACGGCGTAAAAAATAAAAATGTGCTATTATAGCACATTTTTTATAAGTCCCAAGGATTATTAACACGCCGCTCGTCTCTCGGAATATCAGACCACATAGAACTGATATTATGTGATCTGCAATAATCAGCAACAGCTTTGCCAAAGAAGAATTCCGTTTTATCAAAATTACGTGCGTGACGATTATCTCTTGTATGGTCATTCCAACCACAAAAATATATTTTATCTTCTTCGTCCACATGACGATATGGAAGATAATGTCTTAATTCGGCGTAGTCAACACCTTGACAATTTGAGTGCCGAGGTGATCTTTCAGAAAGGAGTTGGAGGAAAGCGATAGAGTTGAAGTGATTTGTGTTCCAATCAAGATGTAATATATCTCTAAGTGAGTAATAAACATCATCAGGCACTTCAACGTAATAGTTATTATTCATACTTAAAACACATCCCCAGTTTTCAGTATGAATAGCAACAAGTATTTCGTAACCGCCTTGAACTATTGATAGAATTACATCAAATCTAAAACCGTTATAGTCAAAATGATAATGTTCTTTATCAATGTTATTGTTCTTCATGTCATTAATAAGCGGTTCAAATTCAGTACATCTCATATTGTAACCTCCAGTATTATATGTTTATAGAAGAAAAAATGAAAATCAGAGCTATCGGTGATGATAATAAAACTTATACAGGTTCTGTATATAGAATTGTTATTCAATCTTGTGAAGATGATAACAACAGACCTCATGCTGTATTGTTTATATCACAGGACAAACAATATATTGAGCAAGAGGGCGAATTTGGCTGTGCTTCTCTGTGGGTAGATAAATTGAAATCTATCGAAGTTCTGTAAAATAATTATACTCCGTAGAATTACGGAAGTCAAGGGAGATGATAAGTATTAACCGAGAAGAAATAATAGCAAACCTGATAAGCAATATAAATGCTGCTTGTAAAGAGAGGAATATGTCTATAAATGAGTTCTGCCGCTGCTGTAATATCCATAAAAGCCTTATGGACAACCTTAAGAGGAATAGTATTCCTGCGGTGGAGATAATCGCAAAAATAGCAATATTCCTCAATATTTCGGTAGATGAGCTTATCGGACTTACAGAACAGGTCAGGAATAGACAATAAAAATTGTGCTATAATAGCACAATTTAGAATGGAGGTATAAAATGCGTATCACAGACGAACAAAAACAGGCGGCTCATGAGGTTGACCTTGTGAGTTACCTTGAAAGCAAAGGATATGAATTCAATCATCGAGGAACAAGCTATAAACTTAGGATTTCAAAACCTTTCCCCGGGGATATGTCAAGCGTAAGCATATTCGATGATCGAAAAGGTTGGAAGCGTTGGAGCAATGGTGAACACGGTGGTGACGCTATTTCTTTTCTCCAGAAGAATATGGGAATGAGCTTCCAAGAAGCCATACTTGAACTTACAGGAAGTGGTGCAGCTTATGTTGCACCACCGCCCAAAACCGACAATCATATACATGAAACGAAAGACCTTGTGCTTCCTAAGAAATGTGAGGGGAAGTATTCAAGGGCTTTTGCATATCTGAACAAAACACGGTTTATTGATCCTCAGATTATATCCAAGATGATAGCCGACAAGAAAATCTTCCAAGATGATCATAACAATGTAGTCTTTGTAGGCTATAATGAGGACAAAAAAGCTGCATTTGCCTGTGTCAGAGGAACAAATACAAAAGTCCAGTATCGAGGAGACTGTGACGGCAGCGACAAACGCTATGCCTTTTCTATGGAAGGCAAAGGCAGCAGCGGTAAGCTGTATGTATTTGAAGCTCCGATAGACCTGTTGAGCCATGCAACTATGGCGAATAAGATAACAGGCAAAGAGGACGCATGGACAGCTCATTCACGAATAAGCCTTGCAGGAACGTCAGATGTAGCTCTGGAGCATTATCTCAGCTCACATCCAGAGGTCAAAGAGATACATTTCGTACTCGATAACGACAAGGCAGGACGAGAAGCGGTTGCAAAGCATAAGCAAAAATATGAGGAAAAGGGCTATAAGGTTGTAGATCATGTCCTTAAAAATAAGGATATGAACGATGAGCTGAAAGCATACATAAACGCTGCAACTGTAAAAAAAACACAGCAATGAAGATATAGGAGATAATCATGGTACATGAATTAAAAATAGCTCCTATATACTTTGAAGCTGTGAGATCAGGCAAGAAGAAATTTGAAGTAAGGAAAGACGATAGAAATTATCAGGAAAATGATGTGTTGTGCCTTAAAGAGTATGATAATAATGCATATACTGGCAATGAATACGCTGTTACAGTAACATATATCCTGCGTGGAGAGTGTTGTAAAGACGGTTACTGCATTATGAGTATTATGCCTGATAATAATATCAACTCTGTCATAAATCAAAAAAATGCCGATGTTAAACCACAGATTATATACGACAAATGCCGAGGATATAAAGTAATCTATCCTCAACATGAAAAATATTCATAAAATATGAATCATATAAGATAAAAGCCAAAGGGCAAGGAAAAACCTTGCCCTTGTCTTTCAATGATTAATGCTTTTTGTACTGCCTATACAAATAATTAATGGCAATTGCATTAATCCCTAATATGATACCTGCTAATATGTCCATATTAGGGGCACCTCCTTTCTGATTATAATCCTATAATTTAATAATCAGAAGTATATGGAGGAAAATAAATATAAAAAAGCTTAATCATTTATATTATTATAGCACTATATTCAAATAAAGTCAATAAGAGGTGTAAAGGTGAGTAATATAAAACTAAGCAATAAAATATTCGATCTCGGGCTTAATGCAAAGGAACTGAGCATATATGCTTACCTTTGCAGCCTACCGTCAGACTATCCGATGTTTGACGGTACAGCAGTTAAGGTAAAACAGGTCACAATCGCTCAGAAATGCGGTTTAAAGGCTGTGCAGACTGTCTCAAAGGTAATTGACGGTCTTGCAGCGAAAGGGCTTGTAGTGCCTGTAAAACGCTCCACAAAAGCCAATGGCTATAAAGGAACATACATATACGAAGTAAAGAAGCTGCCCACAACGGACAGCTTCTTCTTTGTTGACAGGTCTGTGTTTGGGCAGCTCGTTCCGAGACAGATGATGATATATCTGTTTATTTGCAAGAGCTTCTCCATGCAGCTGTGGGATTCATGGAACAGCTACAATGACATAGCAGAGCAGACAGGCATGAAACGTGAAACGATCATCGAGACTATTGCAGAGCTTGAAAAAATGAAGCTGCTGCGTAAGAGCAGACGTAAGTCAAAGGATAATAAGCGAGTGTTTGTAGACAATCATTACTTCCTGATAGTGTATATCACAGGAAAAATCAGAAAACACTGCAAAAAAATAGCCCGAATGTATTCGCAGTACAATCGGACTAATCCAACGCTTTTTAAAAGCATTCATCTTAATTGCAATAGTAACACAAAAAAGTCCATTTGTCAAGTGGGCAGCAATAATTTTTTTGAGACAGGGTAGTCCGCAAAATTAAAGTCATCTTCTTAAACCCAAGAATTATCTCACTTGGAAAAGAAAGAATGATTAGATTACTCTTAGTATTAATATAACTTGAAGTTATATATATTAAGGGCTGATATGCTGTTTTAAGCGAAGTGCGGTCTTTTCTTCTCCAATGCGAAATAAGAAAATTTTGCCGTTTTGAAATTTTAAAAATATCCCTGTAAAACTTGACATCAATACTTTAAAGTGCTACAATATGATTAAGGGAGGACTTAGAATTGCAAACAAAGTACGAAAAATACGAACAGCTTTCGCACGACACGCTTCACAGCATATCTGAAAGCAAGGACAACTGGCTGAAATTCCTCGATACAGCGTCAAGAATGTATAAATACAGCTTTGACGATCAGGTTCTTATTCATGCACAGCGTCCTGACACCAGAGCTTGCGCTGATTTCGCATTCTGGACAGCAGAAAACCGTATGAACCGCCATATAAAGCGGCATAGTGACGGAATTGCTCTCCTTGACCGTGATAACATGAAGCTGCATTACGTCTATGCAGTTGAGGATACAGAAGCAAGAGCAAATGGTAAATCCAGAGATCCAGAAGCATATATATGGCAGCTGTCACAGGAAAACAGAGCCGTTATAAACAATATGCTTTGTGATCAGGGCAATATCAAGAG
>Ga0208458_1002998_pt1 | contig 11858 bp, 7 predicted proteins | sample AD_UKC085_MetaG_FD_184432 | JGI IMG/M metagenome (GOLD analysis project Ga0208458, IMG submission 184432) | Active sludge microbial communities of municipal wastewater-treating anaerobic digesters from USA - AD_UKC085_MetaG (SPAdes) (version 2) | ecosystem: Engineered > Bioreactor > Anaerobic >... | reverse complement strand
GTTTCTCAATGACTACATAACGTAATTTATCGGTGCGCTCGCTATGCTTCGCAAGTTGCGCGGTGTAATCTGTTGAATAATTCATACTTGACGCGCCGAAACATTCCTTTTTAAATACTCATATTAGTTAATCTGATCTTTGATAACATGTTTTAGGAAAAGAGCTGTATGTCGCGCGCGTCTTTCGTAAATTTGAGAACATTTTAGGTTTACCTCAAAGGAACAGGACGCGGAGACTGGGTTGTACTATTATGGTGCGCGGTACTATGACGCGAAGCTCTGTAAGTTTGTCTCACCAGATGATAGAATAGACGGACTGTTCAGTTCCGCCGGACAGAACATGTATATGTACTGCCACGGTAATCCGATTATGTTTAATGACCCTGATGGGCATGGATTTAAGGAAGCATTGTCATGGGCTAAAACGAAAGTGCAAGAAAGAGCACAAAAAGATGCGAAGACTATTAAAGGGTTATTGGATAAATATGTATTTGGAAGGAAAGAAAATAATGGTTCAACTCAAACATCTGCTGGAGGGATATGGCCGTTAGAGACTCCAAAAAGAAATACATATTCGGGTGAATCTAACAATGGAAGGAGGTTCGGTGAAGCGCGTAATGGTGGGAGAATACATGCTGGATGTGATTTATTAGCTCCATATGAAACAGGAGTAAAGTCGATTGAGTCGGGAGAAGTTATATATATTGGAGACTTTTATCTTGGAACAAAGCAATTACAAATCAAGCATGGAAATTATATTGTTCGTTATGGAGAAATTAAAGATGTTGTACCTGGATTAAGAGTAGGTGATCAAGTATCCAAAGGACAAGTTGTTGCAAAGGTTGGACGTTTTCAACCTGATCCAGATCATCAACCTAATTTGTGGTATTCTATGCTCCATATTGAAATGTATGGAAATACTTCATTAAATATTTCACAAAATCCATTAACAGATACAAGTAATTCTTCTAATTATGAAAATGTTACACCAAGGAATTATCAGAGGAGAAGAGATTTGCTGGATCCAACTTCTTTCTTAGATACATTAGAATAATAACACAAGAGGTTAATATGTTTAAAAAAATATTCGTTTTAATTTTATTCTTAAATTGTTTCTCTTCAATTGCTTATAGTATTGAAAAAACATACAGGTATTCCTATGCGCTAACTGGAATTAATCTTCGAGAAAATAAAAATTTGAATTCAAAAATAGTTTCTAATATCGCATATGGAGAAAAATTTGACTTAATTGAAAACACTAAGGATTATATGGTGATTGATAATATAAAGGGGAATTGGATAAAAGTTAATTATAAAAATAAAATAGGATATGTTTTCAGCGGATATACGAGTATTTTCGCACCGCCTAGTAAAAGTAAATTTATTGGTTCAATGAAAAGGTATAGTTTGAAAGAATATAATGAAAAATATCTGTTAAGCAAAGGACGATTGGAATCTCAGAATGAGAATGATTATTTTTTTAAAACAATATTTACTATCCCAAATGCTTCTGTTCTAGATGGGTTTCTTTTATATCGTTTAATAGCAATTTATCCAAAAATAGGTTTGATAAATTTACCTGAAAATAAAATCAACTATAAGCTTGAAAATAAAGCTATTGAAGTTATGATTGAAAACAAAAAAGATAAAGAAGGTTTTTTAGAATATGTGAAGGTTGAGCTTTTGTATTATGAATCTTCAGGTAAAGAAACGTTTATTGTGGAAAGATGTAATAAAAATGATATTAGGCTGATTTATATTAATGAGTTGCCATAGTTTTTAAAACTTAGGGGTGATAAATTAAAATCATGCAGACTCCTTTATAAAATAGAATAAAGGAGCTCTTTATGTTAATAAAAAAAGAAAAGATAGAAGACCTTGAATTTATTGAAGTAGAGCCTGAAGACGAAGAGTTGAGAGCGATAGTGATGGAAGAAGAGGATAAGGCTTTAAGTTGAATGACAGCTTTTCTTTGAACAGAATCAATTCTCAACCGGCTTACGGATAAGCGGCCTTATGTCGTCATTGAAGCAATGAGGCATAAGGATCCGTTTATCGGAAGCCGGGGCAAGGGATGAGTGACTGTCTAAATCTGGGTAAATTGATCAGAACTGAGCATAGTGGCATAGAATAAATTACGCGTATGCTGAGCGCAGCGAATAAACGCGTAATGATATTTTAAGATGATTAATTTCAGAATTCACCAAAGTGCGCTAAGCACTTTGAATTGAGATGAATGAGAGAAAAAGAAGTTAAGGGGACTGGGGATATCCCCAGCGGCTTTTCTTTGCGATACTTTCTTTTTGTCGAAAAAAAGAAAGTATCAATTTTATACTAATAGTTGACAAATCAATGTACATAGTATTTTTACAGTATTTAACAGTTTAGTCTAATTATTTATGGAGTATTGAATGAAAAAGCTATTAATTCTGCCAATACTTGTGATATTATCTTGTGCATCCGGGCAAAATAAATCTCAAGTAAATGACCTAAGTAAAGCGCAAAAAGATTTAATTTACAATTCTTGTTTTGAAGTAGTGGTTGAAAAACCTGTAAATGATTCTCTTACGTACGAAAAAGAACTTCCATGGGATTCAATTCCTTATAACATACGGGTTGATAAATATTATTCAATCGGAACAGCTTTTTCAATATCTGAAACAGAACTAGTTTCTGCATTTCATGTTATTGACCTCAGAAGGGCTTCTATGATGTATCCGAAATTTTTCATCAGAGATGCGAACGGAGATGTTTTTGAGTTAGACACGATAGAATCATTTGATACTCACCGTGATTTTATTAAGTTTAAAGTAAAAAATAAAAAGTTTACCAAATGGTTTAATATAAATACTGATTATGAAATTAATGAAATGGTTTACTCGGTCGGTAATGCTTATGGTGAAGGTGTAGTTATCCGCAAAGGAGATCTGATCGGAACAATAGCAGAGGCTGAATCAAATAAGTTTAAATTGTTAAGAAGTTCTTCAGATGTCAATTCTGGAAACAGCGGCGGACCTCTTCTTGATAAAAATTGTAATGTTATAGGTATAAATTTAGCGCGTAAGGATAATATTACATATTCACTTCCAATCAAAGAAATGTCTAATGTTAAAAGTAAGACGGGGCTATTTCATTTACAGCTTAAGTTCGGGTTTTGTTTAATCCCTGATACCAGCAAAATGACAAATTTTGATTATGAAGTATCACTTCCAAAAAAATACAAAGACATAATTAAAGATTATAAGGCAAAATATAACTCATTTTATGAGAAGAAGATGGATGAATTTTTAAAAAGCAAATCGGATGAGATGTTTCCCGAAGGTGAATCTTCGATACTTCCGCTAAATAGTTTTTCTTCTTCAGTACTTCCTCAAATAATGTTTAAAGATAAAGATGATCTTAAATGGTATATTTCAAATTTGAAATATGAAAGCTCAAAACTTAAAAACAACGGAGCAGTTGAAACTTCAAGAGTTTTTAGCCGTTTATTGTTTGCAGATATCACAAAACCGGATAATATGAAATTAAAAGAATTTGCGAATAATCCGAAAGCTGAGATGAAACTTTTTCTTGAGGGAGTAAATATACCGAGAACTATTGGAAATGAAAAAGTCCGCATAACAGGGATGGGAGATCCGATTAAAGTAGAACAATATATTGATTCCTATAAAAGAAAATGGCGTATGTGTTTATGGCTGCTTGAATATTCTGATGATGTTATTATCAGTTATTCTACATTAACTCCTCAGGGTGTTTCAGTTATTATGCTCGAATGCGGTACTTCGGATTTAGAAGAAAGTAATTATGACATGAGAAAAATACTCGATTTCGTTCATGTTTCCTATTATGGAAAACTTAAAGAGTGGAAAGAATTTATGGAATTGAAAAATCAGTTGCCGCAAATATTTTCTGATGTCAATTTTTCGTTTGTAGAAAATAAAAATTTTAATTTTACAACGAAAAAATATGCGTTCAAAGCGGATTCTGATATTGTTAAAATTGAAGATGATACAAAGTTAGCCGTTAAATTCGGGTTTTACCATGAGGATAAAAAAGTCGTATGGGATATGAGGACACTTGTTCTTGCTGAAGATAATAAGCCGAACGTGATAGGTATTTTTAAAATGCTTAAACCTGATTCAAGACTTCCTGAAAGCTATCAGAAAGACTGGAAAACGGCTTTAGCTTTTGAACATCCATATGATCAGGAACCTTACAAAGAAGATGACACTACTAATATAATCGGAATAAATTCCAAGTATAAAGATATGAAAGATAAATCAAATAAATCTCTTAACTTTATTTATACTATGGTTATATCTAAACAAGGCAATGTCGATAATGCGAAAATGAAGGAACAGCTGGATAAAGTCAATACACAGCTAAACATCAAAGAATAACAATAAAAAGCCGGTTCATTGAACCGGCTTTTTAAATGGATATACGTATAGTGAGAGTGTTCCCTTTGACACATCTCTAACGACCATCTCGCGGAAAGTCGGAACGATCCCGACAAACGAGACGCTTCAATATGCGACTGCTCGACTCATTTTGTGACATCCTGTCACCGAGTCTCGTCATCATCATCGTGATGATAAAAGTCGCAAAAAAAGCGTCTCGTAAGTTTCCGCATCCATGCGAATTTAATTTTGGTATCAATAAATAATTTCTTTATCTCAGCAGGCATCGTGCCTGCTTCGATTGTAACTTTAATTATACTTCACGCTGTAAACTCCAAGGTGAACTTTGCGTTGTCCCGCTGGGAGCTAAAGCTCCTCTCGCGGGCTGTGTTTCCGCCTCCGTGCGGAAACTTAAAAATTATATTTGATTTCTGGGGTTAATCATTATATAATTGTTCGTTAGCTGAGGTTTTATGAGCAAATCCCGCCGTGTTATTTTTACATTATTTATTTCAATCATATCGTTTCTATTTTTTTACAGAAATACGGATTCGTTTTATCTTAATCCGTTTAAGACAGAATTTTCTCAGGTTAATCCGTCCGCTGCTGTTGCGGATTCTTTCAATAATCTATATGTTATTGATAATTCACAGAGGCGTATTTTTAAATGCTCTGCTAGCGGTGTTCTTGATTATGCCGTGCAGGGCGGACTGAAAGAACCGAATCATTTTTTTTATGCTGAAGATATCGCAGCAGACGATGAAGGATTTGTTTATATTATAAACCGTGTTACTGATAACGGCGGTTTTTTTACCGAAAAAGAAGAGGTTCTGTGTTATGATCCTTCGGGTAAATTTCACAGCGTTATTTTTTCAAAAACTCACACCGAAAAGAAGCAGATTTTAGTTCAGAAGGGTCAGCTCTCGCGGCTTGAATTTAACTCAGGTAAACTTTCGTGGTTTGACATTTCTGAAAAAGGGATTGATTATTATGTGTATGAACGGAACGGAAAACCTCATGTAGAAAAATCCTTTGATTATCCTCTGGCCGCAACATTTATTGCCGACATTTCATTGCGCGGTGATAATCTTTATTTTACAAATAAAAATGGGAAACTTTTAAAAGATTTTTCAACAACTTTGTATTCTTCAAAAAACAGCAGAGAGCTTTCAGTTCCCTGGTCAATATCGGCTGATGATGACGGAAATGTTTTCGTTTCTGATCTTGCAAAAGCCCGCGTTATCAAAGTAAACGATAAATCTGTTACCGAACTTATTAATTCATCTGTTTTAAATGATAATAATATTGATCCGGATGGTCTTGTTTTTTATAAAATAAAGAGTTCCGGGGAAAATCTTGTTCTTTCCTCCGGGTCGTCAATCTACGTTTACTCTGCAAATGATAAAAAAATTCACGCATTGGATTCTGTCAGATATTCATTCATATCAATTGCTTTTAAATTTTTAATTTATTCGGCTTTAATCGTATTTCTAATCTCACTATTTATTGTTTTATCATTTTTGTATAAAGAAGTTTTTCATTCAAAGATTCCTTCGATGGTTTCGAGAAGTATTGTTTTAATTTTTGCGATAGGTGTTTCTACTTTTCTCGTTACTATGTTTATTCTTAAAAATTTTTCGGAAAGATATACACGTACAATTACAGAACGCAGTTCACAGATGGTTCAGTTGATTCCGAAGGCGATTGACGGAGATATTATTTCTAAAATCGATACTCAGGAAAAATTCATGAATGAAGATTACCGGAAGATACGTTCTTCACTGGTATCTCTTTTTAATAACAATAAGGACCCGTGGAATGACCGTTATTATTATGCGGTTTACCGCGTGATGAACGATTCTCTTTACGGATTCATGTATCTTAATGACGGCATCAGCACTTTTCATCCGTTTGATTATTTTGCAGATCCCGAGAGTTCATACAGAAAAGCATATTCCGGAGAAATCATTTCTGAGACGGATACCGATTCATGGGGCAGCTGGATATACGCTCTTGGCCCGATAAGGAATTCCAAAGGTGAGGTTGTTGCAGTTCTTGAAGTCGGAACTGATCTTTACAGTTTTGACCGAGAAAACATGAGACTTGTAAAGAAAGTCGTCATCGATGTTATAACTCTGCTTGTTGTTTTTATTCTACTTTTAATTGAATTCACTTACCTCGGACAGCTTTCTGCAAAAAGAAGTCTTTCGAAAAAAACGGATAAGGATTATTCCGATACTTTTTTTTCACGACCGGTTTTCTTTATGTATTCTTTCGGCATCTCCATGTCTGTTGCTTTCATTCCTATTCTGATGAAAAAAATATACGTCCCGGTTTTCGGAATGCCGCAGGATGTTGTTATTGCTCTTGCATTCAGCGTTGAAGCATTATTCTTCGCTGTATTTCTTTTTGCCGGCGGAATTATCGTTGAAAAGTTAAATTGGCGTAATCTGAAATATATCGGCATCGCTCTTTCAATGACAGGGCTTTTCATTTGCGGTTTTACTTCGGATATGTTTATTTTTTTGACTGCCCGCGGCATCGTCGGTGCAGGCAGCGGTCTGATTCTTATAGCATGCAGAAGTTTTATAAATTCCGAACAGAATTCTGAAAAGAGATCAGTTGCGTATTCTCATTTTTATTCAGGCGGTATCGCCGGAGTTAATGCAGGTGCGGTATTCGGTGCATTTTTTGCAGATCAGTTCGGTTTTTCTTTCGCATTTTATCTTGCTGTATCAATTCTGCTTATTGCGCTTCTGATTTCAATAAGCATTTTTAGGAATATGAAAATTAAAGCTTTGCCGCCTTCGGAAGAACATCTTATGCGTTCAGTTCTTAGATTTATCTCAAATAGAAAGGTTATGTTTTATCTTATTCTTGCCGTTCTTCCGACTTATGCGGCGGGAATGTTCCTTTCATACTATGTTCCTTTATTCAGCGAATCTCACGGACTTTCTGTAACGGACACGGGAAGACTGATTATTTTAAACGGTCTTTTTATAATTTATCTCGGACCTCTTCTCACTCGTTTTTTTAAGAGAAGAATGAGTGACAGAAATGCACTGATTCTTGGTTCATTCGGATGGGCAATATCACTCGGAATTTATGCCGCGACAGGAAGTATCGGCGGTGTTGTTGCCGCTCTTGTTCTTATGGGAATTGTTGAAGGTTTCTGTGTTTCCGCGCAGAACGATTATTTTATGAATCTTCCAATTGTAAAAAAAATAGGTTCGGACAGATCTGTTTCTTACATGGAGCTTGCGAGCCGCGGTGCCGAAATGTGTGCTCCCGTTATTTTTGCTTATGTTCTGACGATAGGCGAACGAAGCGGTATCGCGCTTTTTGCCGGAGGCGTAATATTTATGACACTTATTTTTACGATCTCAAGCCGTGAATCAGGAATCAGAAAAAGTAAAGGACGTGCTTAATGTCTAAACTATTTAAAACAACCATTCTTATTTTTGTTATAATTCTTTCTGCATTAAGTGCTGCAGGTATAGCTTTCTTTAGAGGTGATGTTTTCTCAAACTCTTTCAGTGGAGTGCTTCCTTTTGAATATCCCTTATTTTCGGCATCAGACGGAAACGGATCTGTTTATATTATAGACAGTTCACAGCGCAGAATTTTAAAAACGTCATTGGAAGGAAAAGTACTCTTTTTTATTGAAGGTGGTAAAAGAGAAAAGAATTCATTCTATAATGCATCAGAAATATGTCCTCTTTCCGACGGATCATTTTACATTATTAATGTGATTCCGGATTCCGGCGGCTTTTTTACAGAAGCAGAAGAAATACAGAAATATTCTCCGGATGGAAGTTTCTTGCGTACGGTTTTCAGAAGGGAATATTCGTCCGGTGAGAAGAAATCATATCTTGTTCAAAGAGGGTCGCTGCAGAAACTGTCAGGCGAAAGCTCCGGAATACGCTGGTACGAAATTGATGAAGAAGGTGTCATTGAATATTTCTCATCGGGTTCGTCACAGATTTCATCAAATAGAATTGTTTCCATGAAGTCAGCCGCAGCATACATTTCTTTTGTAAGCGGAGATAATTCTTCGTTGTTTTTTTCGACAAAGCGTGGTGAGATTTTTAAAACTAAATCAGGAAAGAAAGAAACTGTTTATTCATATTCCGGTGAAAATGGAAAAACTATTGTTCCATGGGATATTTCCGTATTCAATAAAAAAATCTATTTCACGGATATCGCAAATGCCGGTATATATGCTTATGACGGTGAGAAAACTGAAAATATATTTTCTTCTGAAGATCTAGTTTCTTTTGATAATATATCAACGAGTATTCCATATTACCGTTTATCAATAAACTCAAAAGGAGATTTGTTCACCTGCCGTGATAACAGCGTAATAGGTTTGATTGACGGAAAAGTAGTATACAACAGAGAAACTGGATCGAGAAGCTTTTCTTCAATATTTGTTTTAATATTATTTCAGATTACTTTTGCTATATCCGTTTTGATTTTCTTATCATCAATATTTTACTTTTATATAAACATTATGCAGCGAAAAATATCTCTGATTGTCAAACAGCTAATATTTGTTCCTCTCATTGTGTTTTCAATTGCGGCGGCATCCCTTTACGTTTACCGGAATATGTCTTCGCGTCACGAAGATCTGCTGAAAAGTAAAATTGCATTTATGGTTCAGCAGATGGCGAATTCAATCGATGCCGGTAATATTGAAAAAATAAATTCAGTTTCCGACTATATGAATGATAGCTATAAATCAATCCGGCAGGATCTTCATTCTGCTTTAAATAATAATTCTGATTCATGGAATTACGGGTTTTATTTTGCTCTGCACGGAATTAAAAACGGCAATATTTCTTCCATGATGTTTTTGAATGACGGAATCACTGCCTTTCATCCATTCAGTTATCTGAATGACCCGGAAGGAATTTATAAGCGTGCCGAAAAGGGCAGTGTTGAGATTGAGAAAAGCACGGATGCATGGGGAACATGGTTTTACGGCGTGGGGCCTGTCTATTCAAAAAGCGGAAAGGTAATTGCGCTTCTTGAAGTAGGCAAAGACAATCTTTCATACGAAACTGACAACCGCAATCTGTTTAAAAAAATGGTCTTATACGTCGGGGCAATCAGTGTTTTAATGATTCTTCTTTTCGGATTATTAACATATGTAATTTTATCATCCGTAAGAAATTTGAGCCGCGGAGCAGGCAGAATAAGCGAGGGTCACTGGGATGTCGAAATTCTTCCGAAAAGCAATGATGAAATTGCCGATCTCACGCACGCATTTAACCGAATGGCAAAATATGTCAGAAATTATATTTCCGAAATAACCCAGCTCAACAAGGCTTACCACGGTTTTGTTCCGATGGAATTTCTGAAATTTCTCAAAAAAGAAAGCATCATTGATGTCAGGCGCGGTGATCAGACTCAGCAGGAAATGACGGTTATGTTTACCGATATACGCTCATTTACAGATATTTCGGAATCGATGTCTCCGAAAGAAAATTTTGATTTTTTAAATTCTTATCTCGGACTCGTAGGTCCGCTTGTCAGAAGCAACGGCGGTTTCATCGATAAATATATCGGAGACGCGATTATGGCGCTTTATCCGGTGAGTCCGGATGACGCAGTTAAAGCTGCATTAGATATTCAAAAAACAATTTATGAATACAATCAGAAAAGGTCTGAAAGTAATTTAATGCAGATAGCAATAGGTACGGGAATTCATACGGGTCTTCTTATGCTTGGAATTCTCGGTGAAGACGAGAGAGTTGATTCTACGGTTATTTCCGATAATGTCAATCTTGCAAGCCGCATTGAAGGGCTCACAAAAAAATTCGGTGCGAATATTATTATAAGTGAAACAACATATGAAGGAATGAAAGTGCGCGGTCTCTATACTTTCCGTTATCTCGGAATGATCCGCGTGAAAGGGAAAAAGCAACCGGTCGGAGTTTATGAGGTTCTTGACGGTTGTTTTGCCGAAGAACGTGAAAACAAGATCAAAGCATCCTCTCTTTTGGCAAAAGGAATCGCCGAATTTAAGAAAGGTGATTTCCGCCTTGCAGGGGGTTATTTTAAAAAGGGAATGGAAAAATATCCTTCTGATTCCGCATTTAAAGTTTATCTTGACATTTGCCGTGAATGTATCAGAAATCCGAAACCGGACTTTGACAGTTCTCTTGTGTTTCTCGATAAATAAGGAGCATATATGGATTCTACGCCATTGCTTTTGAAGTTGTTAAAGGATGATAAATTTCTGCCTGAATTAATTGCCGCAGATAGAAAAACAAACCGGAAGAAAAACGGAAAAATTCTATTGTATATCGGTAATTCCCGTCCCCGCGGAAGAATAGATTATGGTCTGCGTCTGATAGATGAACTTGAACACTCTGGAAACAGTGTAACAGGTTTGATAATTGAGCCGGATGATCCGTTAAACATCAATCCTCAGATACAGGCTATGAAAAGATTTTTTCTTCCGTTAGAGCTTTCTGCACGGCAGTCAGTTATAAAAAAAAATTTTACTGATCCTGAAGCTTCAAAAAAAATAAAAATATTTCTTGATGATATTTCTTCAGCCGAATACGACACGGGAGTTGTTTTTTACGGCAACTGGGTTCCCCCTCAGCTTTTTAAAATTCCGCGTAACGGTTTTATCAACTTTCATCCCGGACCTCTTCCGTTTCTAAAAGGTATGGAGCCGGATACATTCGCAGTTCTAGAAGGCTGGAAGAAGATCTGGGGAACAGTTCATAAAGTCGATGAGCATTTTGATACAGGGCTTATTATAGCCATGACGAAAAAAGTTAAAATAAAAAATTATTCTACTCCTGTAAGCATTTTGCATTCTCTAACTCTTGAAGGTATCAAAACAATATCAAAAGCATGTTCAATGATTCACAACCGCAAAAAAAAATGCGTGTTTTTGAAAAATAATCCGGGTTCAAGTGCTACTATAGAAAAAGCTTTCGATGAGTCATTCATAAACTGGAAAACGGACAGCAATGATATGCTTGATAGAAGGCTTCGCGCTTTCTGCGGTCAGGATATAGGCATACGTTTGAAAGCATCGATATTTAACGATACGTATTTCGTTTATAATCTTGAAAGTTTTTATGCCAGGCTTGAAGGAAATCCCGGCGAGGTAATAGGTTTTATCTGAAAAACGGCAAATACTTGTATCAGCCGATTATAAAAACTGTTGAAGGAGCGGCAGTTATTCTGCTTGGGGAAAAAGTAAATATGACCGAGCTGAAACGCCCTGAAAACAAATATTATCCCGAATGGCAGATTCCTCCGCGAAAATCAAGGAGGATAGCTGATATCAAAACGCTGAAATACAGCATAAATATGTATAGAGATATCATCAGAAAAGAGATTTCATTGTAAAAAAAGCTTTTAACTTTTTTATCCCGGTAAAAAAATGACAAAATGAATGTCAGGTTTTGCAAACATATTTTGCAGAACCGG
>Ga0208458_1002987_pt1 | contig 11907 bp, 10 predicted proteins | sample AD_UKC085_MetaG_FD_184432 | JGI IMG/M metagenome (GOLD analysis project Ga0208458, IMG submission 184432) | Active sludge microbial communities of municipal wastewater-treating anaerobic digesters from USA - AD_UKC085_MetaG (SPAdes) (version 2) | ecosystem: Engineered > Bioreactor > Anaerobic >... | reverse complement strand
TCGTGGTCCTTGTCTCACTACTGCGCAGAATCGTGGGACTCGATGAACATCTGACGGCCTTCGATGGACTCGTTAATCGGCGCTTCCAGGATTGGGTGTTTAAGCGGCACCGCGGCGATGCCCCGAAGTTCACTGAAGAGCAGATGAACTGGCTACACATGGTCCGAGACCATATCGCTGTGAGTTTCCACATAGAGCCCGAGGATCTCGATTTGTCGCCTTTCGATAGGCAGGGTGGGTTGGGGAGGTTCTATCAGTTGTTTGGGCATGAGTACACGGAAGTGCTAGACGAGCTTAATGGGGATCTAGTGGCATGACAATGAACTCCAGCGAATTTGGCAACCTCCCGGATGGCTGGGCGGAGACACGGTTGCCTGAGATCGCGTTGATCAATCCGAAACTAACAGCCGTACTAGATGATGAACTGGATGTTTCGTTTCTGCCGATGAAGGCGGTAGAAGCGATATCAGGACGAGCCGATCTGAGCGAGGAGCGCAGAATCCGTGAAGTTCGTAAAGGGTACACGTGCTTCTGCAACGGAGATGTTCTATGGGCGAAGATCACCCCATGCATGGAGAACGGCAAGGCCGCGGTAGTGCGCAATCTTAAGAACGGCGTTGGCTTCGGCTCGACGGAATTCCATGTCCTGCGACCGCTTGCCCGCAGGGTGCTAGCCGAATGGCTGTTCTTCTTTCTGATCCAGCAATCCGTCCGCCGAGATGCACGAAAGAACATGACGGGGTCTGCTGGTCAGCTACGCGTGCCTACTACGTATCTCGCCGATCTCGCCCTTCCGCTGCCTTCTCTAGTTGAACAACGCGCCATCGTCGCCAAGATCGAGGCTCTCTTCAGTGAGCTAGACAAGGGCGTCGAACAGCTCCAGACCATCAAGCAGCAGCTCAAGCAGTATCGTCAGGCAGTCCTCAAGGCTGCTTTCGAGGGCAAACTCACCGCTGCTTGGCGGGCTGAACGGCAGGCGGCAGGTACCTTGTCCAGTGCTGACGAGCTACTAGAGCAGATCAAAAAGGAGCGCGAGGAGAGCTACAGGAGGCGTCTCCTTGAATGGAAGGAGGCAGTTGATGAATGGGAGGCTGGAGGGGGCACAGATGCTGGACGCAAGAGACCGGCCAAACCAGTCAGACCGGAACAACTCCCTCCATTTAGCCACGACGATCTAACCGAGCTACCTTGCCAGGTGCGAGGTTGGGCCTGCGAACGCCTGGGAAACGTACTTCACGAGTTCTTCGACGGCCCATTCGGCACTAACCTGAAAACGAGGGACTATGTCGAATCGGGTGTCCTGGTAGTAAGGCTCGAAAACATAGGCGTGCAGAGCTACCTGGGGAACAAGCAGAGCTTCGTAACTGAAGGCAAATACCAGGAGCTCAAGAAGCATCATGTCTCTGGTGGGGATATCATATTCTCATCATTCGTTGCCGATGAGGTTAGGGCTTGCGTATTGCCTGATCAAGTTCATCGAGCCATCAACAAGGCAGATTGCTTCTGCCTGCGTCCAGTCCCCTCCATCCTGAACGTGTTCCTATGTCGCAACTTCTCACAGCGATACTTCTACCTGTGGCTGGTCAAGCATGTACACGGTGCGACGCGCCCACGGGTGAACACAACACAGCTGCGCGAGGCTCCTGTTCCGATCTGCAGCACCGAAGAGCAATGGCAGATCATGCGTGAGATCGATTCTCGATTCTCGGTTCTGGATGAACTAGAAAGGGCCGCTGACTACGCGTTGAACCAAACCGACGAGTTGCGCCAGAGCATCCTCAAGAAGGCCTTCGAGGGTCGCCTCTTAAGCGAGGCTGAGTTGGCCGCCGTCCGCAGCGATCCAGGGTATGAGCCAGCCGACGAGCTACTCGAACGCATCGCGATCAAGAGGGAATTCGGCGGGCAGGCCTCCGGATCTGAGTATTCGGGCAGAAGGGCTCAACCCAAGAGGCAGAGCCACCGACGTGGCAATACTGCTGACGCCAGGAGTGAAGCAAGATGACACCCACAAGCGCACTTGTCAATAAGGTCTGGAGCTTCTGTCACGTCCTTCGGGATGCGGGCTTGAGCTATGGAGACTACCTGGAGCAGCTCACTTATCTCATCTTTCTGAAGATGGCCCATGAGTATCGCCAGCCGCCCTACAACCGCGACCTGGGAATCCCTAAAGGCTACGACTGGCCAAGCCTGACTAGCAAGACTGGTGCGGAGCTTGAGAGCCACTACGTTCACCTTCTGCGCACCCTGGGCCAGGAGAAGGGGTTGCTAGGGCAGATCTTCATGAAGGCGCAGAATCACATTCAGGAGCCCGCGCTCTTGGCCAGCCTGATCTACATGATCGATCAGGAGCAGTGGCTTGTCATGGAGGCGGATGTCAAGGGCGACATCTATGAGGGGTTGCTGGAACGGAACGCTCAGGACACCAAGAGTGGTGCAGGCCAGTACTTCACTCCACGCCCACTCATTAAGGCTATGGTCGAGTGTGTTCGCCCCGAGCCGGACAAGACTATCTGCGACCCGGCCTGTGGAACTGGCGGCTTCTTCTTGGCGGCGTACGACTTCATCACCAACCCTGACAACCACCAGCTCAACCGAACCCAGAAGCAGGCGCTCAAGACCAGTACCTTCTATGGCACTGAGATCGTGGCTGCCACGCGTCGACTGTGCCTAATGAACATGTATCTGCACAACATCGGCGAGATCGGTGGAGAGGTTACAGTAACCCTTGGCGATTCCCTGGCGGCTGATCCAGGCATTCGCTACGACTACGTCCTCACCAATCCTCCCTTCGGGAAGAAGAGTTCCATAACGGTTACGACGGACGAAGGTGAGCAGGACAGACAGACGTTCACCTACAACCGACAGGACTTCTGGGCGACCACCAGTAACAAGCAGCTCAACTTCGTTCAGCACATACACACCATTCTGAAGACTAATGGCCAGGCGGCTGTGGTCGTGCCTGATAATGTTCTGTTCGAGGGTGGAGCTGGCGAGACGGTGCGCAAGAAGCTGCTTGAGACCACCGACCTGCATACCATCCTTCGGTTGCCCACTGGGGTGTTCTATGCCCAGGGAGTAAAGGCGAACGTCATCTTCTTCGATAACAAGCCAGCGGCCAAAGAACCATGGACCAAAGAAGTCTGGTATTACGATCTCCGCACGAACTCTCACTTCACCTTAAAGACGAACCCGCTGACCTACGAGGATCTGGCCGACTTCGTGGAGTGCTACATGCCCGGCAGGAGGCACAGGAGGCAACCGACATGGAGTGAGGACCACCCTGAGGGCCGCTGGAGGAAGTACACCTGCGGTGAGATCATGTCCCGTGACAAGACGAGCCTGGACATCTTTTGGCTTAAGGATAAGTCCCTGAGCGACCTTGACAACCTGCGGGAGCCGGAGGAACTCGCCCGGGACATCATAGTGAACCTTCAGGCGGCACTGGCGAGTTTCGAAGAGATCGCCAATGGCCTGGAGGATTGAGCCAACTGCAGGGATGTGCCCCTGGTTCATCAGGGATGCGCCCATGTTCCTTGCAGGGATGAGCTGCTAGATGGTACTTTGTTTGTGCGGCAGAGAACGGACATCACCGAAGACCTCTGATGCCGAAGGGAAAGCGAACAGGGCGCCCGCCCGCGTAGCTCAGTAGGTAGCAGCGCATCCATGGTAAGGATGAGGTCATCGGTTCGATTCCGATCGCGGGCTCCAGAATTCGAGAAGCTCTCTGCACGTCGCGGTGCGGAGGGCTTCTTGCGTTCGGGCCTCGTGCCAGCGGATTGGCTGCTCGTGCGACCCACAGGTTGCCCTAGTCCGCGTCTTTGTTCTCCCATCTGCCCGCATCATCCTGTCGTATTAGTGCTTTCATCTGCGTGCGTCTCTGCCCACTTCGTATTCCGCACCCTCTCTATCTGCGCCGAGTCGCGGAGCCTTACGCATGCCAAAGGCCGTTGCCAAAGGCCGTCGCCAAAGAGGGTAGACCAGGCGAGGTGCTGAGCGGTGGCCCAGGGTGCCGACGGAAAGGAAGAAACGCCGGGCCCTGAGAGCCACAACCGCTACACGCACCCAACCTTGCGATAGCGTAATCTTAGTGTAGGCTGCTGGGTAGGGAAAAGCGGAGTACAGCAAGAAGAGAGACCACGTAGTCCTGGAAGACGTTCCTGAGTGGGACGTTACGGTGGTGCAGTTCCACCATCCAGCACTCAGAAAGGTGGTCTCTCTATGGGCAACTTCGTTCGTCGTTTGTGTGGCGTATTCCTGCAGGGTATTGAGGGTATCTTGGAGGCCTTGTGCGAGGGTATGACGTGTCCGGATGCAGAAGTGATGATCAAGGCCTGTTGTGACGAGCTCGCGACGTCTGTGTATTCGGCGTACATTGAGGAAGTCGACAGGCAACTTCACGAGAACCCGAAGGCTCGTGAAGGTTGGAACGTGGTTCGGACGGACAAGCGTTCGATCTCGAGCCTGATGGGGGAGGTCAAGTTCAGCAGGACGTACTATTGGAACAAGGAGACGGGCAAGCATCGGTACCTGTCGGACGATGTGTGTGGGATAACGCCTCATTCAAGGCTTACGCCGGCTTTTAGGGCGAAGCTGGCGGAGAATGCCTCTGAGATGGCTTATCGGGAAGCGGGCGAACGGACTGGGAGATGTGAGGTAAGCGATCAGACGGTCATGAACTCGCTCAGGAAGCTCGAATTCGACCCAGCCAGGGCAAAAGGTGTTGTATCGGCGGCCGAGAAACGGCGTGTGCCAGTGTTGTACGTGGAGGCCGACGAGGACCACCTCAGCGGCAACAGGAACAAGAGAAAGCGACTGGAACCCAAGCTTGTATACGTGCATGAAGGCCGGAAGAAGGTCGGAGCCAAGCGCTACGCCTTGACCAATCCGAAGTACTTCGGAGGGGTGTACAACGATTCTGATCAGCTCTGGTGGGCAGTGCATCGCTACATAGAGCAGACTTACGACGTAAGCGCCCTTCGGGTGGTTTTCGTTACCGGGGACGGAGCCAGCTGGATAACACTTGGGACCGAGTTCGTGGAGAACGGCGTTCGATTGCCCGACCTATTCCACCTGCGGAAGTACGTTGTAGCTGCCAGTCATGGCGACAAAGCCTTGGCGGGCAAGCTATGGAGGGCTGTAGACGCGGCAGACAGAACCCAAACCGTCGAATTGCTTGATGAGGCAGAGTCGACAGTGGTAACAAAGGGTCAGGCCAAGTCAGTTGCAACGTGTCGTACCTACCTGGACAACATGTGGGGAGCTATTCAGAACAGGCGAAGGTATCTGCGCGAAGCAGTCGGCTGCAGCGCGGAAGGCCACGTAAGCCACGTGTACGCAGCACGTATGTCCAGTCGCCCAACATCATGGTCTGAGACCGGGGCCGACACCATGGCGAGGCTTCGGGTCATGACGGCAAACGGCGAGTCGATCAGTGACCATGCGCTTAGGCAGGCGACTCGTTCCTTGGAAGACATCCAGATCGGTCGTGAGCGGGTCCAGGAGATCCGTAGGGGCGTTAGGACAAAGGTTAAGGCAGCTGAGGGATATCTTCGCGCACATCTTGGTAGCATGCCGGTACTGCGAGGCAAGACCAGCTTCACAGCCATGGCGGTTAGGGGCCTTCGCGATTACATGGCCATATGATTGAGCATCAATGGCATTGCGGGCGATCCTGTGCGCTCTGCGGGCAATCACAGGCGATGCTAGTCACATGCCTCGGGGGGTATGCCCTGAGGCATTAGGAGGATGCGCTTACTGCATCCAAACGGCTAGCGCGATACAAGGTAGCTGGACGGAGCTGGCATACTTCAGGCATCTCATACAGGATAGATGTTCCAGCACTACGGAATAGCTTCTTAGCTCTTCTTTCCTACTGTAGATTGACGCGGTCCAACCTTGCGGTGACAATTGACAGGCATCATGAGGTGTGATAACTTACAGTAGTGACTATGCCTGCGCCCCCATGATGTGGGGCGCGTTTCGCGCCCTTGCTGCAAAAGACGCCGAGCAGGTGGGCAGATGGTTGATGTGCGCGGGCGGAACCTGCAGGCGGCCAATTGGGGTTTGGGACGCGGAATGCGGAACACGGAATTCGGAACACGCAACGCGGGGCACAGGCGGCAGTCGATATGAGGGAGGTCCAGTCAAATGCGGGAAGGAATCACCCTCCAGTGCGGTGAGTGCAAGAACCGCAACTACCAAACTACGAAGAACAAGAAGAACGATCCCGATCGAATCGAGCGGAAGAAGTACTGCAAGTTCTGCAGGGCCCACACTTTACACAAGGAAACCCGCTAGATATAATCTAGGCGTGTTTCACAGGGGAGGGATCCATATTATGGCTTCTGAGGCCAAGCCGACTCTCCTCACGCGCACCCGTGGGTTCTTCAGTGGAATCGGGAAGTTCCTGCGGGAAGTGCGGGCGGAATTCAGGCGCGTCCAGTGGCATGACCGAAAAGAGCTCACATCCTTCACTATTGCTGTCGTCGTGTACGTGGCGATCGTGGCGGTGTTCCTCGGCCTTATCGATGTGGGCCTGTCGTTTGTGATCGACAAGATCATCAAGGCAGCCGCGTAAGGGGAATGAGCGCTGACATGAGCCAGAATGGCGCAGAGTGGTACGTGATACACACGTACTCCGGGTATGAGAACAAGGTCAAGGCCAACCTCGAACGTCGCGTGAAGACGATGGAGAAGGAAGACAAGATCTTCCGCGTTTTTGTCCCCACCGACGAGGAGACGGAACTGAAGGACGGCAAGAAGAAGGTAGTCAAACGGAAGCGATTTCCCGGCTACGTCCTGGTGGAGATGTCGATGAGCGATGACTCCTGGTACGTTGTCAGGAACACTCCGGGCGTGACAGGGTTCGTTGGTTCTGGGAACAAGCCCATTCCCCTCACTGAGGATGAAGCCCGCGCGGTTCTCAGGCAGATGGGAGTGGAGGAGGAGCCCAAGATCCGTGTGGATTTCGAACCGGGTGAGCAGGTCAGGGTGATTGCCGGACCGTTCCAGAACTTCGACGGCCACATCCAGGAGGTCAACGCGGAAAAGGGCAAGCTCCGCGTGCTGCTTTCGGTGTTCGGACGCGAAACCCCGGTGGAACTCGATTTCTCGGGAGTCCAGAAGCTATAGCGCCACTCGGGGAGGAGGTGTCAGTCTATGGCAAAGAAAGTCACAGCTGTGGTCAAGCTTCAGCTGAATGCGGGCAAGGCCACTCCAGCGCCGCCCGTGGGACCCGTGCTGGCCCCCACCGGGATCAACATCGTTGAGTTCTGCAAGAACTTCAACTCCCGTACTGCTGATCAGGTGGGCACGATCATACCTGTAGAGGTCACTGTGTATGACGATAGGTCCTACACGCTCGTGCTCAAGACGCCGCCGGTTTCCTTCCTAATAAAGAAGGCAGCCGGGTTGGACCATGGTTCAGCTGAGCCCAATCGAACTAAGGTAGCCAAACTCACGATGGACAAGGTGAGAGAGATCGCAAAGACCAAGATGCCGGACCTGAATGCCAACGACATAGAGGCTGCTATGAAATTGGTGGCCGGAAGCGCCCGCAGCATGGGCGTGGAGGTCGTTGAGGAGTAGTGCCCGGCTCGTGGGAGGATTAAGTCCGTCGGCACCACGAAGGAGGTAAACCCAAGATGCCAAACAGAGGCAAGAAGTATCAGGGTTCCGCTAAGCTGATCGACAGGAGCAAGCTCTATGAGCCCACCGAGGCCGTCAAGCTTATCGGAGAGATCGCCCAGGCCAAGTTCGATGAAACAGTGGAAGCCCACATCCGTTTGGGTGTGGATCCTCGCCGATCTGACCAGCAGGTACGCGGCGCAGTGGTCCTTCCATACGGAACAGGTAAGACCAAGCGAGTTCTGGTCTTTGCCAAGGGCGAGAAAGCGCATGAAGCCGAAGAGGCAGGCGCTGACTACGTAGGGGCAGACGATTTGGCTGAGAAAATCAGAGGCGGATGGATGGACTTCGACATCACCGTCGCAACTCCCGACATGATGGCCACCGTGGGCAAGCTCGGCAAGATACTGGGCCCCAGGGGTCTCATGCCTAACCCCAAGACCGGCACCGTGACCTTTGACGTCGCGAAGGCGATCGCTGAGATCAAGGCCGGCAAGGTGGAGTACAGGGTCGACAAGACGGGCATTGTTCACGTGCCCATAGGGAAGGCATCGTTTGGCGAAGAGAAGCTCATGGCGAACCTGGCAGTACTGATGGACGCAGTCGTGAAGGCGCGTCCGGCCGCTGCGAAGGGTGCGTATCTGAAGAGCATCTCCATCGCCGCAACGATGAGCCCGGGCGTCTTCATAAGCCCGCAGTCCGCTGCGACAATGAGTGTCGAGAGGTAGCGTCCGTTTACCTTGACAATAGAAAGAAGCGCCAGGCCAAAGACAGCAGGCGCCCGAACGACGCAAGTCGCAGGGCTTAATGGGCACGCATGACGCAACCGCGCCACACACAGTGTCCGCCAGCCGAGGTCGGAGGAAAGCTTGATTCCCGACATTTATGGGACCTCCGGCCGCTCACGCGCCGAGGTCCCTTTCTGTTGTCATCGGGATGCTCCAGGCAATGTAGATTGACGCGAACGGAGGTGTAAGAATGCCTACACCCGAGAAGACCCAGGCCATAGAGGAAATCGAAGCCAGATTCAGATCATCGACTGCAGCAGTGCTAGCCGATTTCCGCGGGCTCAACGTCGGCCAGGTCATGAAGTTGCGCCGCAGTTTGCGCGAGGCCGGCATTGAGTACAGGGTCTACAAGAACACGCTTATCAAGATCGCAGCTGATAGGGCGGGAGTAAGCGGGCTCGACCCGTATCTGGAGGGCCCCACCGCAATCGCGTTTTCCGGTCAGGACCCGGTTGCGCCGGCGAAGATACTAGCCGGTTTTGCCAAGGAAAGCAAGATCCTTAAGGTCAAATGCGGTGTGCTCAAGGGCGAGACTATCGACAGTGATCAGGTCGCGCGCCTTGCCGCCTTGCCGTCTAGGGAAGTCCTGTTGGCTCAGGTTGTTGGTTCGATGAAGTCGCCCATTACAGGGCTTGTCAATGTGCTGGCAGGTCCAGCGCGCAAGCTTGTGTGGGCTCTCGATGCGGTCAGAGCGCAGAAAGAGGAAGCCGCGGGCGGCGCCATAGCCGTCGAGGCTGAGTAAGAGGGAGGAAATTACGCCATGACTAAGGAAGAGATCCTTTCAGCTATTGAAACGATGACAGTCCTCGACCTGGCCGAGCTGGTCAAGGCTCTAGAGGAGAAGTTCGGAGTCAGCGCTGCGATGCCCATGGCCGCCATGCCGGTGGCGGGCAGCGGCGCCGCCGCTCCTGCGGCTGAAGTCGAGGAGAAGACTGAGTTCGACGTGATACTAGTGAGCGCCGGCGACAAGAAGATCCCCGTTCTCAAGGTCGTGCGCGAGCTGACCGGGCTGGGCCTGAAGGAAGCCAAGGACCTCGTCGACAACCCGCCCAAGCCTGTGAAGGAAGGCGTCAAGAAGGAAGAGGCGGAGGCCATCAAGGCCAAGCTGGTAGAGGCTGGAGCGCAGATCGAGATCAAGTAGGTTGCCGCGTTCCGCATCGATGTATTCGGAAACGCGCCCGGCCCGCCGCCACACATCTGTGAGGTGTCTTGCGGGCCGGGCAGCGTCGCGCCGCGCTGGGCCCGACCGTGCCGCCTTTCAGACCTCCCGCAGGCAGGGGGTCGCGACGTCCCCGGCAACAACGCCACAGGGCCGAGCAAATTGTCTTGACTCAGTGGCGGTCTTGTGATAACATGACTTATTGTCACAATGGGGTATAAGGGGACAGATGAACAAGCATGATATTGACAAGTTTGGTGTATTAGTTTGAGCGCGGATTTGACTGGAGGAGGGGCGCCAAAAGTCATTGAGGTCCGCGCTATTCGTTATGCCCGGGAATCATACAAGGAAGCAGGGTGGATTGCATGGGCATTGCCGAGAGACCGATGGTGCGCAAGAGGATATCTTTCTCCAGGATAAAGGATGTTCTTGAAGTTCCCAACCTCATCGAGATCCAGCAGAAATCGTATCAGTGGTTTCTCGATGAGGGCCTGCTCGAGACGTTCCGCGACATCTCTCCGGTGCAGGACTTCACGGGAAACCTTGCCCTCGAGTTCACCGGATACTCGCTCGGGTCGCCCAAGTACACAGAGGACCAATGCAAACAGCGTGATGTGACATATGCGGCTCCGCTCAAGGTGAAGGTACGGCTGATTAACAACGATACTCGTGAGGTCAAAGAGCAGGAAGTATTCATGGGGGATTTCCCTCTTATGACCGAAACCGGGACTTTCATCATTAACGGGGCCGAGCGAGTCATCGTCAGTCAGCTCGTACGGTCGCCGGGAGCCTATTTCGATACCACAAAAGACACTTCCGGCAAGACGCTGTACAGCGCGTCCATAATCCCCAACCGCGGCGCCTGGCTGGAGTTCGAGACCGACGCGGCTGATGTGGTGTACGTGCACGTTGACCGGACGAGAAAGATACCTGCAACGGTTCTTTTGAGGGCGCTTGGATTCGGTTCGACTCAGCGCATAATGGAGCTGTTTGGCGAGAACGAGTTCATCCGGAACACGCTTGAGCGCGACAACACCAACAACGAGGAAGAGGCTCTGGTCGAGATCTACAAGAGGCTTCGCCCTGGCGAACCGCCTGCTGTGGAGAGTGCCAGGTCTCTGTTTGAGTCGCTTTTCTATGACCCCAAGCGGTATGATCTCGGGGGGGTCGGGCGCTACAAGCTCAACAAGAAGCTCGAGCTTGCCGACAGGCTTATCGGCAAGTCTCTGTCGAGAGCTCTGATGAGCGACGACGGCGGGCCTGGCCAGGCCGGCGCCGGTCGTGTCGTGGACCCTGACACCGGCGAAGTGCTGGGCGATGTTGCCTACTTTGAGGCAGAGATGCCGCGCGCAGGCGAGAAGATCACTGCCCGCAAAGCCGAGATCGTGCGGATGGCGGAGCACGCTCTGCACCTCACAGAAGCTTACGTGCTTGGCCCCGATGGTAAAGAAGCGAAGATCCTGGGTAATGGCTATCTGGCGTCCGACGTCAAGGTGATTACGCCTGCCGACATCGTAGCTGCAGTCAACTACTTGGTCAATCTGCAGCACAGTATCGGCGTCACGGACGACATTGACCACCTGGGCAACCGCAGGCTCAAGTCTGTGGGCGAGTTGCTGCAAAACCAGTTTCGGATAGGGCTGTCGCGCATGGAGCGTGTCATACGCGAGCGCATGACGATTCAGGATGTGGAGGCCGTTACCCCGCAGGCCCTCATCAACACAAGGCCTGTTGTGGCGGCGGTCAAGGAGTTTTTCGGGTCCAGCCAGCTATCGCAGTTCATGGACCAGACCAACCCGCTGGCAGAGCTGACGCACAAGAGGCGTCTGTCGGCGCTTGGCCCTGGAGGGCTTTCCAGGGAGAGGGCCGGTTTCGACGTCCGCGACGTGCACCACTCTCACTACGGTAGGATGTGTCCGATCGAGACACCTGAAGGCCCCAACATCGGGCTGATCGGATCGCTCTGCACTTACGCTCGGATCAACGAGTACGGTTTCATCGAAACACCTTACCGGAAGGTTGAGGACGGCAAGGCCACCGGCGAGATTCGGTACCTCACTGCCGACGTGGAAGACAGATACACGATCGCTCAGGCGAACGAGCTGCTGAACGATGATGGAAGCTTCGTTAACCCCAGAGTCACGTGCCGGTTGAAGGAAGACATCGTCATTGTGTCGCCCTCGCAGGTCGACTTCATGGACGTGTCGCCCAAACAGCTAGTGTCGATCGCCACCGCGCTCATCCCGTTCCTGGAGAACGATGACGCCGGGCGTGCGCTCATGGGTTCCAACATGCAGCGCCAGGCCGTGCCGCTTGTACGGACGGAGGCGCCGT
>Ga0208458_1002982_pt1 | contig 11916 bp, 12 predicted proteins | sample AD_UKC085_MetaG_FD_184432 | JGI IMG/M metagenome (GOLD analysis project Ga0208458, IMG submission 184432) | Active sludge microbial communities of municipal wastewater-treating anaerobic digesters from USA - AD_UKC085_MetaG (SPAdes) (version 2) | ecosystem: Engineered > Bioreactor > Anaerobic >... | reverse complement strand
AGGAGGAAAAAGGAACCATTCGTCCAACGTTGTTGCGTACATGGAGCCTCTCCAAGTCGGTTGGCAACATGCGGTAAGGCGCGTCTGCCTGAACATAGACCCGCTTGACACGACCTGCTTGGATAAAGTCGTTGATGTAGGCGCTGCCGAAGGCGGCTGAGATCGTATTGTGGATTGAGCTGATGGGCACTCCAAGAGCGCCCGCCTTCTCCCAATCCACGTCGATCCGGTATTCGGGGACGTCTTCAAACCCATTGGGACGGACCTTTGTTAAGGTTGGCTCCGTAACCGCCTTGCCGAGAAGTCGGTTTCGGGCCGTCATCAGTTCCTCGTGGCCCAGCCCCCCCCTGTCCAACAATTGAAAATCGAATCCCTTCGCCGTGCCCAGCTCAACCACCGCCGGCGGGGGGAAGGCAAACACCATCGCGTTTCGAATCGTGGAGAATTTCTCCATGGCCCTCGCGGCGACCGCAGTGACCCTTAGTTCGGGCCGGTCGCGCAGTTCCCAATCCTTCATTCTGACGAAGGCGATTCCCGCAAGCTGTCCTCTGCCGGAAAAATTAACTCCAGATACTGTCATAACCGATTCAACTGCATCCCGCTCGTTCTCCGAGAAGTGGTTGCGCACTTTCTCCATGACCTTTCTGGTCTGCTCCAATGTCGCATTAGGCGGGAGCAGGGCCTGTACCAACAGGACCCCCTGGTCTTCGTCGGGGAGGTAGGCTGTGGGCATTCGGAGGAAGAGGATGCCCATGGCGATTACAATTGCGACAAAAACCGCCAAATATTTCATTTTATTGGATATGGAATTTCGAACTACTCGCATATAAAATTCCCTGGTTCGCAAGAACTGGTGATCGAACCATCGGAAAAACGGGCGCAGGAACCAGATGGCGTTCTCCGCCGGCTCGTGCGCAGCCGCTACCGGCTTGAGAAGCGAAGCACATAGAACAGGCGTCAGGATTAAGGCTACAAGCACCGACAAGAGCATTGAAGAGATAATGGTTATCGAGAACTGGCGATAAATGACACCCGTGGAACCACCAAAGAACGCCATGGGCCCGAAAACCGCTGACAGAACCAGTCCGATGCCGATCAGCGCGCTCGTGATCTGGTCCATCGACTTAGCCGTGGCCTCCCGCGGGGAGAGGCCCTCTTCGCTCATGATCCGCTCCACGTTCTCAACGACGACGATAGCATCGTCAACGAGCAGACCGATAGCTAGTACCATGGCGAACATGGTCAGCATGTTGATGGAGAAGCCGAAAAGCCCCAGTATCCCGAAAGTTCCCAGGATGACGACGGGAACGGCAATGGTTGGGATCAGGGTGGCCCGCATGCTGCCCATAAACAGGTACATGACGAGGAACACCAGCGCGATAGCCTCAAAGAGTGTCTTGACTACTTCGTCGATGGCCACGCGAACGAAGGGGGTGGTGTCGTACGGATAGATGACCTTCATCCCTGGTGGAAAAAACTGACTCATCTCGTCGAGCTTAGTCTTGATATTGTCGGCCGTCTGCAGTGCGTTGGCACCGGCAGCCTGACGGATGGCCAGTGCAGCAGAGGGCTTTCCATTATAGAACGCTTCGACATCGTAGGATTCGGTCCCCAGTTCTGTCCGTCCCACATCCTTGATACGCACGATGGACCCATCTAGGTTGGTGCGGAGAGGAATTGCAGCAAACTCCTCAGGCGTTTTCAGAAGATTCTGGACAACAATGCTGGCATTCAGACTTTGACCTTCAACCGCCGGCGTCCCGCCGAATTGGCCGGCCGAAACCTCCACATTGTAGGCTTTAAGGGCAGTAGCAACATCCTGAACGGTCATCTGGTAATTTGTCAGCTTATCGGGATTGAGCCAAATCCGCATGGAATACTGAGTACCGAAGATCTCCACTTCGCCGACGCCCGGCACTCGCGAGAGCACTTTTTCCAGAGTGGATTGTGCATAATCCCTCAGATCGTTGCCATCCATGCTTCCATCTTCAGAGATCAAGCCAGCAAGCAGAAGGTAATTTCGAGTGGATTTGCTGACTTTAACCCCTTGCCTCTGCACTACCTCGGGCAGGCTTGCCATGGCCAGTTGCAGCTTGTTCTGCACCTGGGACCAAGCGAGATCAGGGTCGGTTCCCGGGGCAAAGGTCAGCTCGATGCGAGCATTGCCCGAGGAGTCACTATTGGCCGACATATACAGCATCTTGTCGAAACCGGTCATCTTCTGTTCGATGATCTGCGTTACGCTGTTCTCGACAGTCTCCGCAGAGGCGCCTGGATAGAAGGCGGTAATAGCGATCGATGGCGGGGCGATGGGGGGATACTGCGAAATAGGCATGTTGTAGATCGCAAGCCCTCCCGCAGACATGATAATGATGGCGATGACCCACGCAAATACAGGACGGTCCAGAAAGAATCTTGAAAGCATCGCGCGCCTCCGTTAGTTTGACTTTTCGGCCGGAGGAGCGGTCGTCTTGCTCTGTCCACTCTTGGCCGCATCGAAGGGCACCACCTTCACGGAAGCACCGGGTCTGACCTTTTGAATGCCTTCCACGACCACCCTGTCGCCAGGGGCCAGACCGTCCGAGACGAGCCACTTGTCGCCGATCGTGCGATCTAGCGCGAGCATCCGCTGCTGTACCTTGTTTTCGGAATCGACAACTAGGGCGAGAGGATTTCCTTTCGGGTCGCGGCTGACGCCCAACTGCGGGACGAGGAGTGCCTTCTCGTTGACCCCCTCCTCTAATATGGCGCGCACAAACATGCCGGGCAGTAGGGTCCGTTTCGGGTTGGGAAATACGATCCGCAGGATATAGGAACCGGTTGTCTGGTCTACTGTCACGTCCTGAAACTGGAGTGTCCCTTCTTGTGCGTATGGAGTACCGTCTTCCAGGATGAGCTTGACTTTTGCACGACTTGCGCTGTCACGCTTGAGCGCTCCGCTAGCCATGCTTTGCTGCAACCGCAGCAGGCTCGCACTCGACTGAGTAACATCAACATAGACGGGATCAATCTGCTGAATGGTAGCCAGCGGCATCCCTTGGCCTGCGGTGACAAGCGCCCCTACGGTAACAGACGATTTGCCGATGCGCCCGGCAATCGGGGCGGTCACGCGGGTGTATCCCAGGTTGATTCGAGCGGTCTCAACGGCCGCCTTGCTGGCTGCAATCTCCGCCTCTGCCTGTTTGAGGGCCGCCGTCGCATCGTCATATTCCTGGCGGCTCACCGCCTTGATCTCCACCAGTTCCTTGTAGCGCTCCGCCCGGAAACGGATGGAGGTGATGTTGCCCTCGGCGCGGGCTAGAGCCGCATTGGCGCTGTCATAGGCTGCCTGGTATGTCGCCGGGTCGATCTGGTAGAGGACATCGCCCGCCTTGACGTCGGAGCCTTCCGTGAAGAAGCGATTCTGGATGATCCCCCCCACCTGTGGACGTACCTCAGCGATCAAGAAGGCCGACGTCCTACCCGGCAAATCCGTGTTGATCGCTATGCGCTGGGGCTTTACCTCCACCACGGTAACCTCTTGTGAAGCATCGCGAGACGGCGCCTTGGCTGTGGAATTCCCGCACCCGGCCAGCGTCCATACCCCAATAAAGACTAACAATAGCGTGATCAACCCGGACATCCTCGAATTTACCTTCGTTGCTTTTGTCATCCTCACGTGCACACACACCTCGTTATTAACGAAAATTTACTCTGTAATTTTTTCTTTATCGTGTCCGCAGTAATTCCTTGTCACCATCGAATCACCAATTCAATTCGCGGATTGACGTGGTCCTTAATCAATTTCGTACCTCCCCAAGATGCGATCTGCTTCAGGTCAGACCAAAGTATCCCTTGAAGGCAGTCGCCTATTGATTCGATGCATTCTGAAAAAGTGGGTCTCTTGCCGCTATAATAGATGCGAGCCTCGACTTCACAGGAGCTATTAAGAGGATACTGTCTCAATTCAATCGAGTAATAAGCCCATATTCGGGCGGCCGTTTTCCATTTCTGGTAAGACTTGTCATTCCCCTTCAAAGTTCCTCCCGGCGCCTCATTTTCGGGACTGTTTTTGAACTGAATTGCGCCTGGGACAGTGAATTCGAGACTTCTTTTACACAATCGATTAGCCATTGTTGTCCCTTCTGCTGCTGTAACAATGTATGAGCAAAAGAATGACGTAGACGACCGCAAACAACAGCATGATGATTGAAAATCCCATACTCTCAACCTGAGAATGAACATTCATTCCGAATAAATATTAAAAAATTGGTCATATAACAGCCTATTACTTTTTGTCCGTTTGATACCTTATAGATCATCGCAAATAACAGCATCACGCTGTATGGCCTATAATAAAGCGAATGAACATTCATTCTCAGCGAGCGTTTAAAAAAAGTTGTGAAAACTAACATTTCAGTGAATGAATCATTACGCGAAATTACTTGAAAATCCGTAATCTCTTCCATAAACAAGACAATTAATCGTCATCATTCAATATTATCAATACGCCCATTGTTGGTTGCCTCTTGTTCTTGTGGTATTATTATGTCAACTAGGACACGTAGACCTGCTTGGGTAGTGTATGTTTTTCTGATCGTCACAGAACCCTTGTTTTCAACTAAGCGTTGATAATCGACCAACTCCAACTCCATACCATCACCGACTACGATGACAGATTTCCTCATGCTGCTTCACCAATCCTCGCCTGGCACATTCGATGGGGAGGAAAATTCATTCATTTTCGCTATCAGCTCTGATCATTGCGGTCTTCATACCCTGGACATAGTCTCATGCTAGCGAAGTCAACGGGCCAGAAGCCAAGGGAATATGCATGGATATGGGAAAGACTTTGATAAACTGCAGGGTAGTCCCCAAATTGCAGAACTTGTCCATAGCATCTCTTTAATCCGATGCACCCAAGAACCTCACCCGGGTGCATCAGTCTTTCCCTGATTGATTTGTCGGCAGAACACCCTTCCAACATCACGCCCACGAGCGCCGCTCTTAACTCAAGGAACAACTCCTGGATGAGCTCGTCTTTGCTCATGGATTAGCAGTAAATCGAGCCAGTCCCAACCCCCGCACTATCGACGATCATCGCCATCGGCGCATCGTGATAGCCATGCTCCGCGCTAAGTTCGACAGATGCTTGTACAATCGCTTTTCGCTTATCCAATGGCTTGACTTCTTTCCCGGCCGTATTGTCATGAACTCTCATTTTTAGAAGTGATAATTGACCCCAAGCAGAAACATATGGTTTTGGGAGATGCTGTCGTCACCGCCCGAATTAAACTCATATTCAGCCCGCATGTAGCGATACGATAGATCAGCCGACCAGTTCGGTGTGATTTCGAAGTTCACACCGGCCATCAACTGCCATGCGAGAGCATTGTCAGATTCATCGACTGAGATTGCAGGTCCCGTCGCTTGGAGCTCGCCCCACGACCAGCCGATGCCGCCACCTACGTAAGGGTGGATCCTCCCTTCAGGATATCGGAGAATCAGGTTGAGCATCACATTCATCGCCTTGAAATCTCCATTGGCCCCGGGCTCGTCCAGATCCTGCTCTGCCAGGTAGGCATATTCCAGCTCAATGGCCAACCACTTGAAGGTGGGGACGATATAGCCAGCCTTGACCCCAAGCGCCCAACTGTCATCGAGACTGATATCACGACCGTTCTCCAGGTCATCCGGCATGACATAGCCTCCGAATACGCCTACGTAGAATGGTCCCGCTTCCCCAGCTTTAGCAGCAGGGGTAACCAACAGGACGAGTGCGAACACGAGTATGGAAACAAAGATGGAATTGTATATCCTTTTCATCGCATCCTCTCCTTTCAGCCAGACTTATGCTGGACTATCGATGAATGAATTGTATGATTCTAGGGCACCTGTGTCTTCGTCTGAAAGAACATCCCAATCTTCCTGTAGTGATTATCCATGAACTTCTGGAAGTCCTCGAAGCCTTTTTTGTACATTGAAGCCCACTCCCTGGCCGCTTTTTTTGTTTCTTCAGGCATGCCGACCGCCTGGTCGATGTAAAGATTCATCATCTTCTCCATCTGCTCCTGGTAAGCATTCATGTTACCGAGGAAAGTCATGTAGACGTTCTTGTTGCAATCGAACATTTGCTTGAAAATCTCATTGGGACTGCATCATCATTCTCTTACCTCCTTTATTTTATCTCCATGCGCAAGCGGCCGTCTTCCATCTCAGGTAAGCCTCGTCATTCCCTTCGAGGGAGTCTCCCAGCGCCTCATTTTCGGGACCGAACCTAAACTGAATTTCGCCTGGGATTTTAGATTTGAGGCTTCTTTTGGATAATCGTTCAATCATTTTTTGTCCCTTTTGCTGTGAGGAAAAGCATGATGATCGAAGAGTTTCACTTGATTGACTCTCGAATGAACATTCATTCCATGTGAATATCAAAAAAAATCGGTCATCTGGCACCATGCGCTATCTTATTCCATTTTCCTCTTTTGCATACCACTGCAAGAATCAAAATTATGTTGTAAAATTTCATAATATATCTGAATGAATATTCATTCCATAAATATTAAAAAAATAAGCCCCGTTAAGTTAATCTTTATCTGAGGCTTTAATACCTTCCCAACAAGCTTCAACGAAATCATCAATCATTTTATCATCCAGTGTTATGAACCCAAGGACATGGTCTCGCGTAATTGTGATCAGAGGTCCGAATGAAAGTGCGAAATAAACTGGTAAAGGGAAATCTTTTAGCATCTTTTGCGCAACACCCTGTTCAAAGAGTATTTGGAAGATATCTGATTCGTCAATATATTCTCCAAATAACTTCTCCCTTCGCACGTTCACCCCAAATGGAGAATTCATAAACTGTTCAATAAATCGAAAATGTACAGGATTCTCAATACAATACTTCATGAGTTTTGAATTGAGATGAATATATCTTTCATGTAGGGATTTCTCTGCACAATATCCTTCTTGGAGACGTGCCAGGATTTTTTCGCTTAGCTCAGAAAATATATCCTGAATGAGCCCATCCTTGTTTTCGAAATACGAGTAAATAGTGCCCGCCCCCACACCAGCCTTACTGGCGATCATGGACATCGGTGCTTCGTGAAAGCCGTGTTCTGCTATGAGTTCCAAGGCCGCTTGCACAATAGCGTCGCGCTTTTCGACATTTTTCAAGAACATTTCCTCCTGAATGAATATTCATTCAATTAATTTATAACAAAAATGGTTCTTCCTGTCAATATCATTTTGACTTTGAAATTTCATTATGGGTCTTTCTGTCATCTACAGATTTGATTTCATACCATAATTATTTTACGCGGTAATCTGACTCAAACTATAAATTATATTAACAAATGGGCAGATTGTATAATATTATTGTTTTTTCGAAGCATTAATCATTCTGCAAATTTTCAACAAAATAATAATCATTTTGATCTAACCATGATTCCCCATTTCATATGTACTTTTTCAGGATCCTTCGGTTCAGATATCTTAATTTTAATAGCCGTGATGACTTCGCCGATGGTCCTTAATTGGTCAATTTCGTCATCGGCAAACAGAATGCCGTATTTATCCTCGCATTCGAGGAATACATCCACGAGTCTAATTGATTTCACCTTTACATCATTGACTATATGCGATTCCATGGTGCTATTAATAAGGATTTCGGGATGTTTTGTATGGTGCTTGAGGATTTCAACGAGCTCCTCATAGATTTTGCTATCTTCCATCTTTCCTACCATGACATGTTCGAACCGGTCGCTTTTGTATGAAATTTCGCACATTGTTCCGCTACTATAATAATTCCTTTTCTCACTGAAGATAGGATGATAGCTTTTTCTCTAAAAGCCCGGCCTCTATCACCATTTAGTAGAATAGAGACTATTTGCATTTTTAGGAAAAATAATTTATGAATTTAAGCATTATTGAGGCCATATGCGATGTATTTCTCTATTTCAGCAGGGGTTGACGGCAGGACGAAGCTCTTCATCGGTATACAGAGGAGACAAACCGAATGGAGGGGGTATATCGAACTGCCGCCAACCCCGATTTTCATTCATCAATCTATACTTCTTAATAATCGCTTATTATTTCCCCTTCGGTAATGAGTTCTCTACTGCAATACCGACAAATATTACATTCAAAATACGACGTAATTTTTCTCGATCAATCCGAGCCTTTCCAGCCGATAACTGTTCCTCGACTGCAACCTGACCGGCACCCAGAAATGCCCAGGCCATGTCGTCAGCGTTTCCATTCCGGAATTCACCGTTCAGCATGCCACATCGGATGATTCTACGTATATGCCGAAGGATATTGATGTGATAGGACTTGAAATCGAAAAAAGGAGCTCCCTGGGGCGGACCGTAATAGATAGCATGGATCAATCGAGCAAGATCTTTATTTTCCGCAAATAACAATAATACTCGGTCACACAGATCGAACAGCTGATCCTTTATAGAAGGCTGTGTTTTTGCGACATCGACAAAAAGGGATTCTATCTTTGCGAAGAATCTCCCTATCAAGTTGAGATATATCTCCTCTTTGTTCTTGAAATGATAGTAGAGTGCAGGTTTAGTAACCCCTGCTAAAGAGACTATTTCTCGCACTGAAGTGGCTGTATAGCCCTTCCTTGTAAAGAGTTCCAATGCACTGCAAAGGAGTTGCTCTTTCACATCTATGGTTTTTTTCTTCTGTTGTTTCATCATATAGTATACTTACCGTTCAGTATATTATTTCGCATGTTTTTGTCAAGTTCTTTTATATCGCATACTATAGGGCTCTTCCCCTGCATGACGATATGACCCATACGTTTTGCGCATTTCGGAATTAATTAATGTCCTTATGAAAGGATGCCATTCTATGCAATTAACCCATAGGTGGGATGCCGTATCCATGTTGCATAAGCTGCTCCACCTTGGTAATCATAAATCCATGTATCTCTGGTATAGCCATTTACACTGATCATCTTTCCATACTTTCCTCTTGAACCCATATTTTCCCAAAGCCGCTTGGACAGTATCAATATATAAGTTGATTTTAAATGATCTAGAACTTCGAAGAAGGGTTCTTCGGCACGCTTCCACATTTCTTCTGACGGTGCAACGCCTAGACTGTCCGATACTATTTCCTGAATATAATTATCGAACGCGACTCTAGACCAGAAGGCTATTCGGACTATTTCTGAATGACCCTTTCCTTCGACCACCTACATGACATTTGTCCAATAGCGGCTAGTCCCACAAATCAGATGAAATATTACAAGTTCATGCACCGTCGAGAAATAATGGAAAGAATATTTACACTTGACGTGAACAAGAAAGCAATGCCAGAAATGATGTTAACGAGGAATCTCCTTCATCGTCTGAAGATAAAGACGGGTGAGCTCTTTGTACTGCTCGACGCCGTGCGTTGCCCAGGCTTTCAGATCTGCCGAAACGTCTTTTATGACCTTTGCTGGATTCCCGATCACCAATTTTCCGGCGGGGATGTTCATTCCTTGAGGCACAATAGATCCGGCTGCTATGGCAGACCCCTTTTCACAGATTACGTGGGGCAAGAGCACTGCTCCCATCCCGATCACACATTCATCGTAAATTATGACATCATGGAGAACTGCATTATGCCCTACTATAACATTTCTGCCGATCACAACCTTGAAGTCCGGAGTAACGTGAACAGATGCGTTATCCTGAATACTTGACCCGTCCCCAATTGTTATCGGGCCAAAGTCCGCCCGGATAACAGCGCCAGGTGAGATATGGCATTCGCGTCCTATGGTCGCGTCGCCGATTATGACAGCAGTCGGATGGACGAAGGTCTCTGGCGCAATAGACGGCCTCTTTCCTGCGAATTCATAGATAGGCATGGAAGTACCTCTATATTTATTAATGCAAAGTTGCTATGGCCTGTCCAGTTTGAGGATATGTGTCATTAAAGGTCAGTCAGTCGATGACGTGCTTTTACAAATCGCTTGACCAGGAATTGGATCAGGATTATCACGTAGTCTCTATAGGAAATGAAAAACTGTAGGCCTGCAGTCCTTCGTCCATCATCAATGAATGAGGAGGGGCAACTTTTTCCATCACCCTGATCATGGCTTTATTGGTAGTCAATATGGTTGCATTGAAACCCTGGATACCAGTCTTCCTTGCAATATTCATTAGCATGCGAAGCATAAAGGACGCGATTCCCACTCCTTGATAGTTCTCGTCGACTATAAACGACACATCTGCGAAGGGGCTGCGGGCGAATCGCACATAGCGCCCCTCAGCAATGATCTTTTCGATCCCCCCCTCCGCAATAATCCCCACAATGGACATGGTTTGACGGTAATCGACGCTGGTGTATTCTTGCATTCTCACATGCGGCATGGCCTGCACATGACTAAAGTATCTGTAAAACACCCCCTGATCCGAGAACCGGTAAAAAAGACGTCTCATCCCGTCCTCATCTGAGGGTTTGATCGGGCGGAAATGGACAGTAACGTTGTTCTTGAACATGTGAGAGCGAGAAAGATGGTCTGGATACGCTCGTCCGGTGTCTGAACGATAGGTTTGAGTGGAGTAAAGGAGTTTCAGGTTTTTGGCCACTCCGATCAGGTGATCCCGATCATTGGGATGCGCAATGTCGATAAGTGCAAGAGTCCGTTCACGGAGCGATCGCCCGCCAAGACGGGCAATGCCGTATTCAGTGGCAATGATGTTGATGAGTTCTGTCGAGAACTGATTCGGGAATTTATCAACAGAAGACAGGATGTTTGATTCACCCTTGCGACTACGGCTGGGAAGCGCGAAAATATTACATCCCCCGCTCGAAAGGGCCGCCCCGTCTAGAAATTCATAGTAGTCGCTCGGGCCGGCGCTGAGATTTTTCCGGCTTGCGTGGAGAGCTATCGCTCCCGTAAGGTCCGCTTTATATGCCGGTATGATAACGACAGTTTGGTCATTCTGTGAGATGGTCTTGGGGTTGACAACGATATCAATTCGCTGGAATTCAACCAGTTGATTACCATCCAGCCATTGCATCAACTCTGGTGTTCCTTGAGCATAAGCGACAAGGCTCTTGCCGTTAAATATCTTCTTGTTTTTATTGGAGACGGCACCGCTGTTCATCAGATCCATTGCTGGATCGGTAAAGACGAGCGAGTGTATACCCAAGTCCCGCTTAGTGGATAGATACTTCACCAGCGCTTCATAAACGGGGCCTAGAAAGAATGCGAGACAACTCCCGTCGTCGATGACAGAGGCCACATTTTCGGCCACCCTGTCAAATGTTTCATCCACTGGCCACCGCTTCATATAGAGAAGTGGTTCCGTCGATTTTACCAGGTAATGAAAGTCATTCACATGTATAAAGGTATCCCCAAAGGTGTAGGGGGTCTGGTCATTGATTTCTCCGACGACGAGCGTCGCCCGTTCGATGGCATACTTTGCGACATCGGTTGACACCCCGAGACTGCACAGGCCCCTCTTGTCGGGTGGAGTGATCTGGACAAAGGCTGCATCGATCTTTACGGCATCCGTTTGAAACAGGTGGGGAACTTGAGACAACTTGCACGGGATCCAGTCAATACGTCCGGACGTAACGGCACTATATCCCTTCTTCACGGAGAAGAAGGTCTTCAGACGGTATTTATCAGCGTAACGCTCGTCGGGAGGAATCGCATCACCTAGGCTTAGGAGTTGAATAATATCGAGATCCGTCAGATTTTTCTGATCGGATTCCATTAGGTGCTTTATCAGTGTGCGCGGCTCGGCTATGCCTGTGCCTACAAAAATACTCATCCCCGGTTTGATCTTTGAGAGCACCATCTCGGGAGATACAATCTGTTTAGTCCATTCCTCCGTCGTCATGATAGCAGGCTCAAGTATAATTCTGACGCACAAGACTCTTTAATCACTTCAGGTAAATTCCCCCGAAGCTTGCTTAGATATG
>Ga0208458_1002979_pt1 | contig 11919 bp, 9 predicted proteins | sample AD_UKC085_MetaG_FD_184432 | JGI IMG/M metagenome (GOLD analysis project Ga0208458, IMG submission 184432) | Active sludge microbial communities of municipal wastewater-treating anaerobic digesters from USA - AD_UKC085_MetaG (SPAdes) (version 2) | ecosystem: Engineered > Bioreactor > Anaerobic >... | reverse complement strand
GGTACAGAAAGACCATAGATGGCACTTTTTATGACTTTTTTGCCATTGCCAGGTATAATAAGGCAAAAACTAAGCATGTAATTCCTGACAGACTTGCAAGCTATTGTCTGGTAAAAAAATACTTAAGCAAGATACAGGAAATAGAGATAAACAATGTCTTTCTGCAAAGACAGGAGATGCTTCTGGCAGTTGGCAACAGATTTGAGAATATCTGTTTTTGTTTCGCCGGACTGGAAAATCCACTTTCGATATCCAAATACAGGTATGCTCATTTTTTTTCCACACAGTTTGAAAGGATTTTTTTTAAACAAATAAAAAAGATTGATACAATCTTAGCTTCGGGTGACAGTAATGCAATCAGGGAAATGATTGTGAGAAGCAAGGGTGTGTTGCATGCAGATCAGATAACAATGTTCCCAAGCCGGATTAATACGGATATTTTTAAGTTGCTTGACAGAAATGAGATCAGACAGAAGCTGGGTTTTTCACCAGGTACGACTATCATTGTTACAACAGGCAGATTGGCTCCTTTAAAAGGATGGAAATTCATGATAGATAGTTTCAAACTGTTCAGGAGTAAAATATCATCAGACACACTCTTGTTTTTTATTGGAGAAGGGGAGGATTATGATTCAATTTTGGAGTATATTTCAGATAATAATTTGGCAGAACACGTTATCCTGGCCGGGAAAAAAAGCCAGGTTGATGTAGCTTTGTTTTTGAATGCAGCAGATCTCTTTATAATGGGATCTTATAAAGAGGGTTGGTCGACATCTCTGATGGAAGCAATAGCATGTGGGGTTCCCGCGTGTGTGACAGATTTCAGTTCGGCTTCAGAGATTATTATAGAAGGAGAAAATGGATTTGTCGTAAAAGAACGTAGAGAGGATCTCTTTGTTGAAGCCATGGTGAAATCTGTGAAACTTCCAAGACCTGTGAGAAATGACATTGTTTTAAGATTTGCCGCGGACAAACTAAAGGAAGATTTATTAAAACATTGGCCATTATTATGAAGAAGATTCTACGAAAGATACTGCAAATATACCAGGTCTATTTCAAATGGAGGAAGTATTCATTTGGCAAGAATCTTCATGTTGGAAGGGGTGTGATTATGTGGGCCAGAAATGGAATATCAATCGGAGACAATTTTTATATGGGAAAGTATTCGCAAATAGAATGTGATGCTATAATAGGTAACGATGTAATGTTTGCAAATTTTGTCTCACTTGTTGGCAAATATGATCATAATTATACTCAGGTTGGTGTGGCCATGCGGCATGCGAGCAGAATAAGAGATGATAATTACAACTGGAAAGGGATTAACCAGAAAGTAGTAATTGAAGATGATGTTTGGGTAGGTCATGGAGCTATTATTCTAACGGGAGTTACAATTGGCAAGGGAAGCATTATTGCTGCAGGTTCAGTGGTAACATGTAATGTTGAACCTTATTCGATTTACGGTGGCAATCCGGCCAGAAAAATCAAGGACAGGTTTTTAACACAAGAGGATAAGGCTGAGCACATAAGACTATGTTCTCTGAAGGAAGTACATGTTGAGGAGAAGAATAATGATAACAGAAACTAATATTTCTTATAATGTCATCATATGTTAAAGAAATCGATTCCCGGGAAGATATTGAAGAGGTAAACATCTTTAATATCAGGATTAATCCGCTGAGAAGATCTGAATTTCTTGCAATTATTGAAAGTGCTATCAGGAACAGGCGGCAGCTTGCTCAATTTGGGGTCAATTCCGCAACAATAAATGACATTGTCCGGAATGATGAATTCAGGAATACTATCAATAGTGCTGATCTCGTGCATATTGACGGCATGTCTGTGGTCTGGGCCTTGCGGTCATTTGGATATGCTGTACCTGAAAGGGTAGCAACTCCCGATCTTGCAGATGATATACTTGCTATGGCAAATCGCGAACGGATGAGTATTTTCCTGTTTGGTGCGCAGGAGAATATCCTTTCGGAATGCAGGAATAATATTGAAAAGAAATTTCCAAAAATCGTAATCGCCGGAAGTCGTAATGGTTATTACAGGCCTGAAGAGGAGAAAGACATATTTGACCTTATAAACAAGACTAACCCTGACATTCTGTTTCTCGGGATGTCCTCACCAAAAAAGGAGCTCTTTTTCGAAAGCTACAGGCATAAACTGAATGCAAGGTATATACTTGGTGTAGGGGGTTATTTCGATATCATATCAGGTCATATCAGGCGAGCCCCGCAATGGATGCAGGATACCGGCCTTGAATGGTTGTTCAGACTCATCCAGGAACCAAGGAGGCTTTGGAAAAGATACCTGATCGGAATATTCCAGTTCTTCTGCCTGGTAACAAAGGAAAAATTCAGGAGAGCTTTTAAACGTAAAGGAAAATAGATGGTTATTGATCACATTTCATTCGCTGTAAAGAATCTGGAAGAGGGCATCAGCTACTGGAACCGTGTTTTCGGGTACAGACAGTTGACCAACATAGTGGTCAATTCTCTTCAAAAGGTAAAAGTTGTATTTCTTGATAAAGAAGATAGTATCCCTGTGAAATTGATTGAACCGGTAGAGGGGAATCTGTCGTTGCAAAACTTTGTGAACAGGGGCGGAGGATTTCATCACATATGTTTCAAATGTTCGGATATAAATGAAAAACTTAACGAGTTATCTGACAAAGGTCTATTGGTGTTAGTCTCACCCCAGCCCGGGGAAGCATTTAATAACCATGAAATAGCATTTTTACTTGCACGGTACGGACTTAATATTGAATTAATTGACACAGAAGAAAGACATGGATTATTATAGATCCGAAAAAAATACTACAACAAGGTTAAACCAGTATATCAAACGATTATAAATATTTCATAAAACAAGGTGAGTAATAACAGTGACTGCTGCCAGGTGATTGTTGACCCACGGGCAAGAATAGTCTATGCTTCATATTACATTCAGGGGATTGTTGATTTGTTTGGAGCGCAGAAGGTTTGTTTCCGGATCTCCCCTTTTAAACTGTTGGTGAAGAAATATGACAATCTTGCCTTTGATGAATTCTTTGCATTTATTATTATCAGAAATGGACAAAGAATTAAGATTGTTATTGACTATAAGGATAACTATACTATAAACTATGAAATTTACGACTGGTGTGATGTATATGGGAAGGTCAATCTGAACCCCAAATATACTGACTTACTCGATTATAAAAAGATAATAAATATTGGACCGGGATTTGGTATCAGGATCATGGGAAATTTTGCGACAATCCTTAATGCCATGTCTAATTTTATCAAATCATACAGGTATTCAGATATAGAATATTATCCTTTTTTCTATGGTTATTATTGGCAGACAAAAAGACTTCCAATATCAGACTTTACTCATAGTCCGACTGATGGCAAATATGTTTTTTTTGTATCAACACTCTGGAATCATGATAATTGCATTAGGAGCACCAATATCCTTCGAGCTGCTTTTATAGAAGAATGTAAAAATGCGGGATTAAACTTTGAAGGAGGTTTATATGCCAGGCCATCAAATAGGGAATATAATAAATATAAACATCTGGTATATTCAAAGTTTATTTCTTTCCCATCGTACATCAGTATGACTAAAAAGTCTTCAGTTGTTTTCAATACTCCTACAGTATTCAATTGTCATGGATGGAAACTGGGTGAATATTTTGCATTGGGTAAAGCCATAATTTCGACACCCCTGATAAACAAAATGCCGGTTGATCTGGAACACGGAAAGAATATACACTTCATTGAGGATGCATCAGAAATGAAAGATGCGATTGATAAGATTCTAAGCGATCACAAGTATCGGGCAACTCTTGAAGAAGGAGCCCTTGAATACTACAATAAATATCTGAGTCCTGAAATTGTAATAAAAAGAATACTACAACATCCAGCCTGCAATCCCTGGTAGTGTTGAAATCAGTCCGTCCGAGGTATAAGGTCAAAATGACTTTTTATAATTCTTTTCTTTTCTTTAAATCCAAGATTCTTAATGGTAAATAGATTAGGATTCTGCATGTAAAACAGCTTTTGCATACTTACCGGCATTACTGTTTTCGCGGGATTGCCAACAATAACCGAGTTTTCCGGGAAATGCCCGCGTACTATACTTCCCGCGCCTACAATGCAATTATCACCAATCACAGTATTAGGTAGAATTGTACAATTATTGCCGATAAAAACGTTATTGCCGATTTGTATTTTGCCGAAAATATCGGCATTTTTTATTTCATCTCTGAAGCACCAGATAGCGCCATCATGGGTTATGAAGTCAGTCCCGGCTGCAATGGCAACATGATTTCCGATCTCAATAAGATATGGTTCTGTTGAAAAATTCACATTATTGATAAAACAATTATCACCAATCTTCATCCCCTGTCTGCGCCAGTATCTGATTCTTGTATTACTGCTGGCTTTGGCAATGAAGGCTAATGTGAGCCGATCGATTATATACCTTAGAGTCATCGTTTTGAGGTAGTATTGGAAAAAAACGGGTTAATCAACTCTTGATTCAAATACATCAATAATAAATTGTCCGAAAAGAGGAGCTACACGTTTTGCAAATCCGGCATTCGGATGCGAATTATCAGGTGAGACAGCATTCTTTTCTGCCAGGTAAAGTCCTCCCTCTGTTTCATATGAATAGAAATCCCATACAAATATATTATCTCCTTTTATGTCCCAATCATTTATTACCCAGTCACGAAACTCACGTGTCCGGATGGCTTCATCTTCGGTCATGAGCTTTTGGGTATTGACAGCAGGCGTCCAGACAATAAACTTGTTGTCAGGAAACTGATGCATTTTTTCTTTAAGTGCATCATATTGCAGCTTATAATTCTCAAGGCTTTTAATCTCCGAATCAATATCTGGTGTACCTGAATCTGGTTGAATTCTACTGACAGGGAAGCAATGCTTGAATATTATCAGGTCATATTCCCCGGTCAGAGTTTCCAGTGTGGCTTCTTCCATGTAAGGTTCTTTTCCTGCATTTTTTACCCAGATATTGTAATAATCAAAGGGGTAGTTTTTCCAGCCATATGGTTCCCCCTTTGGATAAAACTTCTCCTTTATTTGATAGGTTGTTTTATTCTCATTGTTATATCTCTCAAAAAACTTTTGAACGTCACCTTTGTTTGTGATCTTGTAAATGTAATTGTTTGTTTTGCCTAACCAGATTGAGTAGCCTGTACTGTGATGAAGAAATATTGCATTTTTCATAGGTGTTTCATTTTTTTCGCATCCCGTAAAAAGAATAACTGTTAATATCAATAATACTTTTTTCATGACCTTTTTTCAAAGATATACAATTAACCTTCATCCATTGTTTTCATAAGCTTGTGGTGGCAGCTCTTCCCTATTATAATATAACAATGAGGCTATCCTTTTGAGATAGCCTCATTTATATTATCACATGTTATGCCATTATTGGTTCTTTATACACCGCACAGATTTTCCCGCTTCTTTATGTGTTCCATCCCGGGAAACTTCAGTTTCTTCTGCATCAAGCCTTCTGAAGGTGGCCAGGAGGTCATCTATAGCATCAGATGTCCAGAAGTAGGTAATCAGGCCTAATCCTTTGGTTGTTCCATCTCCATAGTATCTGTAACCTGCCGGCAGCGCATTAAACCCACTGGAATTTGAACCGTTTCCATCAAGCGACCAGCCATTGTTACTTTTTAATTTACTGCCTTCGTCAGTTCCTCTCAAACCTGTTCCATTAGCCTGATCCTGAGACATTCCCAGACTCATTTCCAATGTTTTATAGTCATTATCTGACGGTACATGCCAGCCAGTGGGGCATAGTTTGCCTGTTTCCACCGCATACCAGTTATAAAGAGCACCGTACAATGGTTTATAGGTTGTCTCATCATTATTCGCCCAACAATACGCGCCGGTTTTTAGTGCAGACCATTCCGTGTTATCAATAACATTCGGAATAGCCGAGTCATCATTGTATTTTGTTGTGAGCAGGTTCTTAGCCATCCAGACCTGGTTGCCAATCTTGACAGTTTGGTACACGTTCCCTTCAATATCGTTTACCGGTGTTATAAAACTATATTCCAGACCATAGGAGGTGCCTGAACTGTTGGTTGCATAAGCACGGTAATAGTAAACAGTTCCGTCTGCCAGTCCGGTTATATTACTGGTGAATGTTCCCTTGCCTGTACCGTCAGTGGTTTTATTGACTGTGGGATTTGGAGAGGTGCCCCAGCAGACTCCTCTGGCAGTTATATTGCCCCCGCCATCATCGGTAATGTTTCCACCCGCGACAGCCGATGTTGATGTCACATTTGATACTTCGGTGGTTGTCAGCACAGCACTTGTTACCGCATTCGTGGTAAAGGAAAGTTCATTACCATAAGCTGTTCCCACTTCGTTAGTGGCGTATGCACGTACATAGTAGGTTGTCCCTTCTGATAGTCCAACAATATTGCTGGTAAAATTGGCTGAACCTTTACCATCACTTGTCTTAGAATCAGCAATAGTTGGATTGGTTGAGGTACTCCAGCACACACCTTTTGCTGTGATCTCTTCGCCTCCGTCAGTGATAATGGTTCCACCGGAAACGGCTGATGTGAGGCCAACATCACTTATTTCTACAGTGGTCAATTCCGGGATTGTTGATTTTTTACATCCCTGGAACAACCCCATTGTCGCAATAAAGCATACTATTACAAAAAAACTTAAACTCTTTTTCATGTTTTTGTATTTACAGTTTAACTTATTTCTTATGATTTATACTGGTAATTTGCAAATATGTTGCCCCCAATGATAAAAAACAGGCCATATCAGTCTTTAATACACCTTATATATTTACCACCTCTTTTTGATGTAACTGACCTGTGGACTCTACTATTATCAAAATCAAGCCTTCGGTAAACAGCCTGCGCATTATCATTTTTATCTGGATCTGAACTCCACCAATAAGTCAGAATTCCCAGCGCGTAGAATGCACCAGTTTGCCCGAAACGATATCCTCCGCATAGCCCGTTAAACCCACTTGAATTACTGCCATTACCATTATTATTCCAGGTTGTTGTGCTCTTCATCTTATAACCTTCGTCAGTTCCCCTCCATTCCCACAACTCTGCCTGTTCAACGGACATTCCCAACGAAATTTCCATTGTTTTATATTCATTGTCATCAGGTACATGCCATCCGGCAGGACACAGCTTTCCGGTTTCAACAGTGTACCAGTTGTAAAGAGCACCATAGATATTCTTGTATTGTATCTCATGATTTAACCAGCAGTAAGCTGGTGTTTCGAGGTGTACCCATGTTGAATCGTCTTCAATAAGGGGAAGTGCCGAATTGTCATTAAACTTTGTTGTTTTCAGGTTTTCTTTCATCCATACCTGATTTCCAATGCAAACAGTACCATAAATATTGCCTTCAATATCTAAAACCTTTGTGCTGAAGACAACCTGCTCACCGTAAGCTGTTCCTCCTTCGTTTTTCGCATAAGCCCTTGCATAATACCTGCTCCCTGATGAAAGGCCGGTTAGTGTGCAGGTATAAGTGTCCGTTCCGGCGCTGACAGAAGCATGAGAATCATCCAGGTCAGGATCAGGTGCCTGACTCCAGCATATACCCTTTTCTATGACAGGGGCACCTCCGCTATTAATTACTGTACCGGCACATACGGCACTGTTGAGTGTTATGTCCGTCACCTGCCCTGTAGTTACTGATGGCGTTGCAATTCCTGTTTTGAATGTCACCTCGTTGCCATAAGCTATACCAACTCTGTTTTCAGCAAAAGCCCTGACATAATACTCAGTATTCGGTTCCAGTTCGCTTATGACACAGGAAAATTTTCCGGGACCCGTGCCTGATGGTTTAAAATTATCAGAAAGTGTGGGCATGGTAACGGTTCCCCAGCAAATACCACGTGCAGTTATTTCTGCTCCTCCGTCTTCTGTTACATTGCCGCTTATAGTGGCAGAATTGGTGGTGATCTCAATCGCTTCATCCGTGGTTAACACCGGAAGTGTAGGGTCTTTTTTACAACTGCTCATAAGCAGTGTACCCGTAAGAATATATGCTATAAGAAATAATTCCTGTAGTCTCTGGTTGGCTGACATAATAATTAAATGATTAAAACTACTTACCAAACGCATTATTCATTAAATAAGTATTTTGAAAAGAGGAGTTGATTAAAAAGCACTGCAAATTAAGGGCCAATGATGCTTTCTGGAAGAAAATTTTCCCGGGTTGAAATTGATGTAGTCATATAATAGCCTACAGATCAGATTAAAAAAAAGGGAATATATTACAAACTGCAAATCGTCAGAACCTAATAAATAACGAACCTTTTGGCCGTAAGTATCCTGTCCCCTTCTGTAATATGCATAATGTAAATGCCGGGAACTACACCTGAAATGTCAACCTGCCTGGATGTCTCCTCATCTGAAATCGCGATTGAAAATACTGTTCTGCCACTAAGGCTGAGAATAGTAAGCCGTTTTTCGATCAGGGAGTCGGTAAAGGGATTAAACCCAACTGTAAAAACACCATTATTAGGAGATGGGTAAAGATTTGCAAGGTCCGGCAATTCACGTTTCAGACTGAATGATATTGTCACAGGGGCTGATGTGGTGGTGGCATTCAGGTTGTCCCAGGCTACAGCTGTTATCTCGTATACTCCGGCCGTATCACATTGAAAGGTAAAGGAAAAAGGGTACACAGAGCTCTCCCCGATCTTTACTCCCCCCGCCATGAACTCAACTTTGGTAATTGAACCGTCGGGGTCTGAAGCATCGACAGTGAGTGTAACCTTTGTAGGAGCTTCCAGGGATACATTATTAATTGGTGATACGATTGCAATTGATGGTGCCAGGTTGACTGCACTGACAGCTTTCTCAACAACTATCCTGACAGCTGAAGAGACTGTCCTGGCTCCCAAATTATCAGTAGCTGCAGCAGTGATTGAATATGAACCTTCATTAACCTCTTTCCATGTAAAAGACCATGGTTCCGAAGTGCGCTCACCAAGCCTGGTTGTACCATTATAAAACTCCACTCTGACAACTTTCCCGTCACGATCAGAGGCAGATGCATCAATGGTAACAGTGGCAGGTGCGATGAACGTGGTGCTTTTCGTAGGAGAAGAGATGTCTATAAGTGGTGGCGAATTGACCGGGGCAGCTATATTGTTGGTCACTGTCTTTGCCGGAAATGATTCTGCCTGCCCTCCCGCGGCTGTCTGTAAAGGGTTTGTTGATGGTTTGGTGTAGGCTATGGTAACAGCATCGCCATATACCACCGGGCTTGCCAGTGTCAGAGTCACCTTAGTACCGGAGACTGCAACCGAGCTGACTGTTCTGGCAGTAGAATTAACTTTTACAGCAAAAGCCGAGGCAGCCGGTACAATACTGGCCAGTGACATGTTATATGTCAATACCATGGCAGAGGGCGATGCATTTTCAACAACCACACTGACAAGCACCGGCAGGGGAGGAGCGACATTATTGGTTATATTCCGTGCGCTGAATGATTCTGCCTGCCCTCCCGCGGCTGTCTGTAAAGGGTTTGTTGATGGTTTGGTGTAGGCTATGGTAACAGCATCGCCATATACCACCGGGCTTGCCAGTGTCAGAGTCACCTTAGTACCGGAGACTGCAACCGAGCTGACTGTTCTGGCAGTAGAATTAACTTTTACAGCAAAAGCCGAGGCAGCCGGTACAATACTGGCCAGTGACATGTTATATGTCAATACCATGGCAGAGGGCGATGCATTTTCAACAACCACACTGACAAGCACCGGCAGGGGAGGAGCAACATTATTGGTTATATTCCGTGCGCTGAATGATTCTGCCTGCCCTCCTGCAGCTGTCTGTAAAGGGTTTGTTGATGGTTTGGTGTAGGCTATGGTAACAGCATCGCCATATACCACCGGGCTTGCCAGTGTCAGAGTCACCTTAGTGCCGGAGACTGCAACAGAGCCGACTGTTCTGGCAGTAGAATTAACTTTTACAGCAAAAGCCGATGCAGCCGGTACAATGCTGGCCAGTGACATGTTATATGTCAATACCATGGCTGAGGGTGATGCATTTTCAACAGCCACGCTGACAAGCACCGGCAGGGGAGGAACAACATTATTGGTTACATTCCGCGCACTGAATGATTCCGCCTGCCCTCCTGCAGCTGTCTGTAAAGGGTTTGTTGATGGTTTGGTGTAGGCTATGGTAACAGCATCGCCATATACCACCGGGCCTGCCAGTGTCAGAGTCACCTTAGTGCCGGAGACTGCAACAGAGCTGACTGTTCTGGCAGTAGAATTAACTTTTACAGCAAAAGCCGAGGCAGCCGGTACAATACTGGCCAGTGACATGTTATATGTCAATACCATGGCAGAGGGCGATGCATTTTCAACAACCACGCTGGCAAGCACCGGCAGGGGAGGAGCAACATTATTGGTTATATTCCGTGCACTGAATGATTCTGCCTGCCCTCCTGCAGCTGTCTGTAAAGGATTTGTTGATGGTTTGGTGTAGGCTATGGTAACAGCGTCGCCATGTACCACCTGGCTTGCCAGTGTCAGAGTCACCTTAGTGCCGGAGACTGAAACAGCACTGACACTTCTGGATATGCCGTTCACTGTCACACTGAAGGAAGATGTTGGGGGCAGTATGTTTGCTAGAGCCAGGCTGAATGTCATTTCAAGCCTGGCCGGAGTGGCATTGTCAATTAATGAACCCAGGTATTCAGGAACAGGTGCAGGTTCTTCCACTTCCTTGTAAATAACAGCCCCCACCTGCCACCTGCCGTTCTGGGTTGCTGTGGCAGGGCTCGTGGTTCCCCATTTTGCATCAACAGACAGCCCTGTGGCAAATGCCTGACCCAGATCAGTACCATAATCAAGCCGTGCCGCAGGAACAAAGCTTACCAGGTCTTTAAAATCTGGATTTATAACTCTTGAATGAGTGTCATATCCCATTGCCTGCCATTCAGAAAAGGTCTTCAATGAGCCGTCAACCATGAAAACGGGAGTGCCTGATTCACAGTAATAAATATTGTAATCGCATTCAAAACCGGAAAGACAGGATGATGTTATACTTATATTTTTGAGCCTGTTCTTCGTATAAAATACATTGTTGTATATTTTGGTGCCTTTTGCACACCCTGCCGGTGTAACATCAGGGTTTTCATATATATCAATAAAAGACCTGTTGGTTTGGGCAGTTGTCAGTGAGCTGTAGAAGGTATTGTTAAAAATCCTGACACCGTTCATGCCCTTTATTACAACTCCGACTCCTGGATTCTTTACAATATTATATGATACAACTCCTGAAACATCTGTCATCCCATTTGACTTGCGGATGATAGCCATGGGCACCTTGTTCAGATAGTTGTATTTTACCTGTACATTGATATTGTATCCGGTAAAGATCCCGTGAGGGATGATTCCGATTTCCGGTGTTCCGTTCCAGGTGAGCATGTTCCCTGTAATAACAGCACCGTCAAGATTATTGTTATAAGCTCCGGGGACCTCATCACCGGCCGAAAGGAGGTAGCCATAACGGTTTACGGAGGTTATGGCATTGTTCCTGAAAGTAAGGGTTGTAGGTTTCGTTCGGGCAATATTCACCCCGTACCATGTATCGTCCTGGTTCGTGTATGTCTTCCCCTCAATGGTCAGGATAGTCTGACCGGAAAGCACAGCAGTGGCAAGCAGGAGAAAGGCAGTAAAGGTGTACTTCATATTTTGACGAAAGTTGACAAATATACTATTTCTTTTGACCAATACTTAATTTTTAACGACGAATGGACGGTTTTGTTACACTCCTGACATGTCGTGAAAAGTTCACGGCGGAATTATGACATTGATTTTAAGTGTTTTATAATAAGTCAAGGTTTTGATTACGTTCGTCAAAATCCTCTGTAATTTGACCAACTGACC
>Ga0208458_1002965_pt1 | contig 11953 bp, 10 predicted proteins | sample AD_UKC085_MetaG_FD_184432 | JGI IMG/M metagenome (GOLD analysis project Ga0208458, IMG submission 184432) | Active sludge microbial communities of municipal wastewater-treating anaerobic digesters from USA - AD_UKC085_MetaG (SPAdes) (version 2) | ecosystem: Engineered > Bioreactor > Anaerobic >... | reverse complement strand
TGCGGTTTTCCTGGCGCTGGATCACCACCGTGTTGCCACGATAGTCAGCCTTGTTGTAACGCCAGTGGATGGGGCGAATCTTGTCGAATATGGGAACGATGATATGAATGCCGGAATCCAGGGTCTTATAATACTTACCCAGACGTTCCACGATAACGACTTCAGCCTGGCGCACCACGATAATGCCTCTGGAAATCACTGTGATGGCAAAGATCGCAATGGCGAGTCCGACGATAACTCCTATCGAGACCATAAGTTACTCCTTTTGCGCAAGTTTATTTCAAAAAAACCAGAGCCCGTAGTTCTGACAAGCAAAAAAACAGTTCCCTTGCAAACTGGCTGGATGAACTAACTCCACAACAAGTATGTAAAGAGTTTATCGTTTACCAGACTGCGCCTAAGCATCTGCCTATCTAAAAGATAGATATGCCGGCCGGATAAACTGGCATCTGGGAGGACAGGCTCCTCAGCGGGCACATTTTCTGTGTCGCCCTCGCGCGCGCGAGGGAGCTAAGTCTTTGTCTTCCTGGGGTCATCCTTAACCCGGTGAGGGATGACCTAAGGATGATGGCACCAAACGCTGTAGCAGCAAGGGACGGAGCTATGAAGGAATATCGGGTATTTTGGCATATTTTGTTCTGGGAGACAAGTATTGAAAGCTGTCTAAACTCCCTCCTGATCTCATGTCCCATTGATCGCCCTTTGACCGCTGATTGATTTCCAGCGCGGCGATTGCCCGGCGGTCAATCAGCGGTCAATCAGCGATCAAGGTATGAGGGCGGAAGCAAGCTGGAAATTTTTAGTCCGCATCCAACTGTATTTGAATGCCGTTCTGAAAAAGCGTTGTTGAAAATGAACCTATTTTCTGCTTCCAACCGCCATCAATCCAAACTGTTTGCAAGCGAGCCAGAAACTAATACCAGCAAAGGAAAGGACAGATTGGACTTGACAAATATCAAAACCCCTTGAGAAATACATCATTTAGGCAAACTGTGCAACATTTTAAGCTGGTTTCCCTTTGCACCTGCTGATGCAACAAGTCCGTACTTTGGAGATGAACAATGAGAAAAGCGTTGCTTATCCTGGCCATAATAGCCGGCTTGGCAGGTTGCGCGCGCACCCGTCTGAGCCAATGGGAGGCGCAGGACACGCGATGGGCGGCACAGACCGCGGTTTCCAGACTTGCGGAAGGAGACTGGCTGGCAGAGTATCACTCTGGAAAGACCCGCCCTCCGCTGCTCTTGATCGGCAGCCTGGAAGACCAGTGCTCGCCGGGCGGCGGGATGGCTGGCCTGCGGGAGGAACTGGAGCGCGAACTTCTGTTCACAGCAGGGTTCAGGCTGGCTCGTTTGCGCGACGCCGCGGGTGTCGATACCGCCCAAGCGGACAGCAGCTTTTTCAGTGAATTGGCTGGGGAAAGCGGAGCCAAATACATCCTGCAAGGCAGTCTTAATTGCCGGCGGGAGAAACGGACGCGCTGCTTTGCGCTGTCTCTGGAACTGGTAAAGTTTCCGTCAGGCGGGATTTGCTGGCAGGACAGCCTGACGCTGAGCAAAGCTCTCAAGGTGAAGCTGCCCGGGCAGTCCAGGCCAGATGACGATGAATAAAAGTAAAAAAACAATATAGATGGAGTAAAGATGCAGATTAGCAAGCTTGATGAAATGTTCGAAATCTTAAAGCCGCGGCCGAACAAGCGTTTGGTGGCGGCCTGGGCGGTGGACGCCCACACCATTTGCGCCGTGCATCAGGCGGTGGAGATGGATCTTATCGAGGGAATACTGGTGGGCGATGAAGCCCTGATCAAGAAGGTGTGCGCCGAGGAGGGGATCGATCCCTCCTGTTTCCGCATAGTTCAGGTGGACAACGATTTGAGGGCGGCAGCCAAGGCGGTCGATATGATCAACGCCGGGGAAGGCGACTTCCTGATGAAGGGGCTGCTGAGCACCGACCGCTACATGAAGGCCATCCTGAACAAGGAAAAAGGCCTGATGGATAAAGGCGCCATCCTCTCCCACGTGACGGTGGCGGAAGTGCCCACCTATCACAAACTTCTCATCTTTGGCGATGTGGCCATCATCCCGCTGCCGGATTTGGCACAGAAGGTGGCGATCACCAACTATCTGATCAGGGTAGCCCATTTTCTGGGCATAAAAAATCCCAAGGTGGGAATTCAGGCAGCTTCCGAACAGACCCTGCCCAAGATACCCTCCTGCGCGGAAGGCGCCCTGATCGCCAAAATGGCGCAACGCGGACAGATCAAAGGAGCGGTCGTGGAAGGGCCGCTGGGCTTTGACCTGATCGTGGATTCGGAAAGCGCGCGCATCAAAGGCATCAAGAGCGAGGTCTGCGGAGACGCCGACTGCATCCTCTTCCCCAATATCGAAGCTGGAAACACTTTCTACAAATCGATCGTCAAACTGATGAAAGGCGAGCTCTGCGCCATCGTGATGGGCGCCCGTGTGCCTTGCGTGCTCACCTCCCGGGGCGACAGCGAGCAGTCGAAACTCTATTCCATCGCCCTGGCGGCGCTGCTGGCCTGAACCAGAGGGTAACACAATGACCGAAATCAAGACTCTGCAACAGATGGCTGACCACGTGCGCGGCGTGGGACGTAAAACGCGCATCGCCGTGGCCGCCGCCGAGGACTCCAACACCCTTGCATCCCTATCAAGGGCGGTGGAGGAGGGCTTTGTCCACGCCATCCTGCTGGGTTCCGGCGCAAAGATCAAAGAGGTCTGCGCGGAACTGGAACTGGACAGCGCCAGGTTTGAAATCCTGGATGTGCCGGAGGAAACCGAAGCAGCCAGGCAGGCGGTGGCGATGGTCAAATCCGGACAGGCGGATGCCCTGATGAAAGGGCTGATCGGCACCGACAAGTTCCTGAAAGCCGTATTGAACAAGGAACATGGCCTGCTGCCCCCCAAGGCGGTGATGAGCTATGTCTGCGCCCTGGAGCTGCCCCGCTATCCCAAGCTGCTTTTTATAAGCGACACTGCGGTGCTTCCGCAACCCGATCTGGCGCAGAAGCTTGCCATGATCAACTACAGCGTGCGCATGGCGCGGCGCTTTGGCATCGCCAAACCAAAGGTGGCGCTGATCGCGGCTTCGGAAAAGGTTTCCGCCAATCTGCCGGATACCGAGGACTGCGCTATGCTTGCCAAAATGGCGGAACGGGGACAGATCAGGAACTGCGTGGTTGACGGCCCGCTGGATGTCTTTCTGGCATGCGATCCCTCCGCCGGAGAGGTGAAGGGGGTGCACAGCCCCATCGCGGGAGAGGCGGATGTGCTGATCTTTCCCGATCTGGCCAGCGCCAACAGCTTCTACAAAGGCTTGATGCTCTTCGCCCAGGGCGAACTGGGCGGCCTGATCCAGGGCACGGAAAAGCCCGTGATCGTGATGAGCCGCAGTGAGAGCGCGGCATCAAAATATTACTGCATCGCCCTGGCATGCCTGATGGCAGGTGAACAATGATACTGGCAATAGCCTCCGACCACGCTGGCTTTGAGCTCAAGGAAGCCATCAAAGCGGCATTCCCCCAACATGAGTTTTTAGATTTTGGTGCGCCATCGACCGCTTCCGTCGATTATCCCGACACGGGAAGCGCCGCCGCCAAAGCGGTAGCCGCGGGCAAGGCGGAACTGGGTATCCTGGTCTGCGGCAGTGGCATCGGGATGAGCATCGTGGCCAACAAGATACCCGGCATCAGGGCTGCCCTTTGCTGCAGTACAGATGTGGCGCGGCTGTCCAGGCTGCACAACGATGCCAACGTCCTTTGCCTGGCGGGCAGATTCACCGCCGTCCCCTATGCCCTGGAGATAGTCCAGGCCTGGCTGGAAACCAGCTTTGAAGGAGGCCGGCATCAAAAGAGAATTCAAAAAATCAAGAACATAGAAGGAGAATCCTTGTGAAACACATCCAAATGCAAGATCCTGAACTCTACGCGGCAATGGCTACGGAACTAAAGCGGCAACGCGAAAACCTCGAACTCATCGCCTCGGAAAACTTTACCTCCCTGGCTGTGATGGAAGCCCAGGGCAGCGTGCTAACCAACAAGTATGCCGAAGGCTACCCCTATCGCTGGAGCAAAAAGACCGGCCAGATCAACTATAAGCTGTATGGCCGCTACTATGGCGGTTGCGAGTATATTGACGATGTGGAACGCCTGGCCATTGAACGCGCCAAGCAACTCTTCGGCGCGGAACATGCCAACGTCCAGCCCCACAGCGGCTCCCAGGCTAATATGGCCGCCTATTTTACCCTGGTCAAACCGGGAGATACGATACTGTCTTTGGAACTGGCGCATGGCGGACACCTCACCCACGGCCATCCCCTCTCATTCAGCGGCCAGTTCTACAATATCATCCACTATCAAGTGGATAAAAACACTGAGCAGTTCGACTATGACGAACTGGAAAAGATGGCGCTGGAACACAAGCCCCAGATGATCCTGGCGGGCGCTTCCGCCTATCCCCGCAAGATGGACTTCGCCCGCTTCCGCGAGATCGCCGACAAGGTGGGCGCCAAGCTCATGGTGGATATGGCTCACATCGCCGGACTGGTCGCCGCCGGACTGCACATGAACCCCGTTCCCTACGCGGATGTGGTGACCTCCACCACCCACAAGACCCTGCGCGGCCCCCGGGCTGGCATCGTCCTCTGCAAGGAACAGTATGCCAAAGAGATCGACGGCAAGGTGTTTCCCGGCATCCAGGGCGGCCCCCTGATGCACGCCATCGCCGGCAAGGCAGCAGCCTTCCATGAAGCTCTGCAACCCTCTTTCAAGGCCTATCAGCAGAAGGTGATCGATAACGCCCAGGCCCTGGCAAAAGCCTTGGTGGAAGGCGGGTTCAAGCTCGTCTCCGGCGGCACGGACACCCATCTGATGCTACTGAATATGGGCACCGAAGAAGAAGGCGGCCCCAGCGGCAAGAAGATGGAGGAAGCCCTCGACATGGCAGGCATTACCGCCAACAAGAACACCGTCCCCTTCGACACCCGCAGCCCCTTTGTGGCCAGCGGCGTGCGCCTGGGCACCCCCTCCGTGACCACCCGCGGCATGGGCGAAGCCGAGATGAAGTTGATAGCCGATTTCATCAAGAGAGTGCGCGATAATTATAAAGACGAAGAATACCTGGCTGCCATGAAAGCCGAGGTGAGGAATCTTACCGATAAATTCCCGCTTTATCCCGAGTTATAAGCAACGATGACGCCGGCGGCAACCGGCGTCCTTTTCCCTCTTCATTTGGCAGGCTGGCAGCGGTCAGGGCGCCTTTTGGCTGAGGGAGCTTACAGCAAACAATCTTCTTGCTGCAGTTATTGCACTGTAAATATTTGTTGCCATCTGTATCTAAACAAGTTATAATGAGTTATATGTCAAACGTGAATCATGGCATATCTATATGCCGGATCATTGACGAAACAAACAGGCCACTGGCCTTAAAAATGGAGTAAACTATGCCTATTCTATTGCAAGCTGATACCGTAATTGCCAATACCGCCGCCAAAGCGGAGGAATTGGCCAGGCCCGAGTTCTGGGACAAGGTACTCAAGTTCGTCCAGGTTTATGGAATAAAGCTCATCATCGCTTTACTGATCTTCTTCATCGGCAAATGGATCGCCGGCCTCATCGCCGGAGGCATCCGCAAGATGATGGTGCGCCGCAAGTCTGATGTGACTATCGCCGGCTTTGTTAGCAACATCCTTTACGCCGTCATGCTGCTGATCGTGGTGCTGACCGCGCTTAGCGTCCTGGGGGTCAAAACCTCCTCCTTCATGGTGATCGTCAGCGCCGCCGTTTTGGCCATCGGTATGTCCATGCAGGGCACGCTGTCCCAATTTGCCTCCGGAGTGATGCTGATCGGGCTGCGTCCCTTCAAGATCGGGGACTCCGTGATCGCCGGCGGCCAAGCCGGAACCGTGCATGACATCGGGATCATCAGCACCACCATCCTTACCAGCGACAACAAAAAGATCATCGTGCCAAACAGCGCCATCGTAGGCGGAGCCATCACCAACTTCTCCGCCATGCCAACCCGCAAGGTGGAACTGAGCGTGGCGGTGCCTGGCAACACAGACATGAACAAGGCCCGCGATCTGATCAAGGGTATCATCAACGCCGAAACCCGCATCCTCAAAGACCCCGCCCCTGAAGTCGCCATCGCCGACGCCAGCGCAGCGGAGGTCAAATACAGCATCGCCGCCCATGTCAACAACGCCGATTTGGGAGCCGTGCAATCCGCTCTGCTGGAAAAGATAAAGCTCGCCTTCACAGAAGCCGGCATCTGGGCCTAAGCTGATAATAAGATAAGGAGATAAAGAAAGATGAAACTCGCAAAACTCACCCTGCTTTTCCTCGTGGCATTCAGCCTGTCCCTGCTTTCCGCAAAAGGCTGGGAAGTGGATTCGGACATCCTGGTCAACCTCACCCAGGGCATCTATTCCGACAACTGGAGCGGCTCCGAGAAGAGCACCGTCACCTGGGTGGCTCAATCCAACACCACCGCCCAGAAGCAGATGAAAGAATGGTTGAACTATAAAAACACCCTCAAGCTCGCCTTTGGCCAGACCCATCAGGAAAAGGGCGACATCGATGGCGACGGCGAAGTGGAATGGGGCAGCGGCCAAAAATCCACCGACAAGATCGACTTCGAATCCCTGTTCAGATTCACCCTCAAATCCTTCGTGGATCCCTACATGGCGCTGAGGCTGGAATCACAATTTGTGGACGAAAGCGGCGCAAAGAAATACTATGTGAACCCCATGCTGTTCACCGAATCCGCCGGTATCATGAAATCCATCATCAACGGGGACAAGACCAAGCTTTCGCTGCGCCTGGGCGCGGCTATCCGCGAGAATGTGGACCGCAAGCTGGATGTGACCCCTGTGGATGGTGGCGCGGAAGCAGTTGCCGAATTCAAAAAGATATTTGGCGACGCGGCAGCCAGTTACAATTCCAGGCTGTCTGTGTATCAAGCCATCTTCAACAGCGAAAAAGACCCCAACGGCTACTGGAAAGAAACCGACTACCGCTGGGAAAACATGCTCTCCACCAAGCTTTTTGGCCTCTTGAGCGCCAACCTTTCCTTTGACATCGTATATGACAGGGACAAGCAGGTCAACAACAAGGTGCAATGGAAGGAAATCCTCGGCCTGGGCTTCAGCTACTCACTGTTCTAAACCTGATATCCGATACAAGCGACAAGGGGAGGAAGTGTTCCTCCCCTTTTTTACAGATCGCTAAAAAGTGTGGCTCAGCGCAGCTTGCGGCGCAACAGGTTGGCGTTGGTGACCACGGTCACCGAGCTGCTCGCCATGGCGATCTCTGCCAGGACAGGATGCAGCGCGCCGAAAACGGCCAGGGGTATGGCTATGAGGTTGTAGAAGAAAGCCCAGAACAGATTCTGGCGGATTTTGCGGAAGGTTTCCAAAGACAGCCTGACCGCCAGGGGAATGAGTTCCAGATTATCGCGCAGGATCGTGATATCCGCCGCTTCGATGGCGATGTCCGTTCCCTGTCCCATGGCGATACCGATATCCGCCTGCTTGAGCGCGGGGGCGTCGTTGATGCCATCCCCCACCATGGCCACGGTGCCATATTCATCCTGTAATTCCTGAACGATGCGGGCTTTATCGACCGGCATGGCCTGATGGCGGACCTTGCTGATCCCGCATTGCGCCGCGATCGCGTTTGCTATTTGTTTGTTATCGCCGCTCAAGAGGACTGCCGTTATCCCCATCTCCGCCAGTTGTTTCACCACCCGCTCCGCCTCGGGCCTAATGGTGTCCGCCAACCAGAATACTCCCAAAACTCCCCGCGAATCTGCCAGCCAGACCTGAGTGGCATGCAGCAGGCCCGGATCGGTCTGATCTGATACCGGAACCGGGATATCCTGTTCCTCCAGCAAGGCTCTGTTTCCCAGCCAGAGCTTTCTTCCCTCCAGCAAGGCGGAAACGCCCCTGCCGTGGAGGCTGGCAAATTCCTCTATCGGCCTGGGCTGCAGGCCTCTGGCTTGTGCCGCCGCCACGATAGCCCGGGAAAGCGGATGCCCGCTGGCAGCCTCCAGGCTGTAAGCCAGGGCCAGGGCTTCCTCATCCGCAATGCCAATCCCTTTCGCCTTCAGCAGCTTGGGCTTGCCGTGGGTTAGGGTGCCGGTCTTGTCAAACACGACCGCCCGCACATCCTTCATCCTCTGCAAGGCTTCCCCGCTACGGATCAGAATGCCCCGTTCCGCGCCCATCCCGCTACCAACCATCAAGGCTGTGGGCGTTGCCAATCCAAGCGCGCAGGGACAGGCGATCACCAGGGTCGCCACTGTCGCCATCAGCGCCGCCGCCAAGCCACTGGTGGCTGAACTCAAGGGAATGATGCTCTGGAAAAAGCCACGAATCCCTGCCATTTGCGAGGGAAACAGCAGCCAGGCCAGAAAAGTTGCCCCTGCCAGGATCAGCACGATGGGCACGAACACCGAGGTCACCCGGTCTGCCAAAAGCTGGATTGGCACCTTGGAATGCTGCGCTTCCTGCACCATTTTGACCACCTGGGCCAGAAAGCTCTCCTGCCCCACTTTCTCCGCCCGAGCCTGAAAATAGCCGTCCATATTCACGGTCGCGCCGATCACCCTGTCTCCCTCTCCGCGAAATACCGGCATCGACTCTCCGGTGGCCATGGATTCATCCAGGCTGGCTTCGCCCTGTATTATCACCCCGTCCGCTGGTACTTTGGCGCCGGGTTTAACGATGCAGACATCGCCCACCTTGATCTTGTTAATGGGAATCTCGGTCTCCACCCCATCCCGCAGGATCAGCGCCGTTTTGGCGCCCAGGTTCAGCAGCTTGCGGATGGCCTCAGATGCCTTGCCACGCGCCCTGCTTTCCAGATAGCGCCCGGTGAGATGAAAGGCCAGGATCATAGAAGCTATCCCGCTGAAATCGTGGGGATTGATGCCTTTTACCACCAGCGAAAGCGGAGTCACCAATAAGGACGCGAGGGTGCCCAGGGCAATAAGCACATCCATGTTCGCGCTGCCGCCGCGGAGGCTCTTGAAGGCTGAAACATACACAGACCGCGCCGGGAACAGCATACCCAGCAAAGTGAGGCCAAAAATCGCCCATATCCCCAGGTGATGCCAGGCAGGCGCCGGACGCAGCAACATCAAAAGCAACATCAAAGCCATTACGGCGAGCGCAAGCGCCCACATGATCCACATCCTGCGTTCGGCGTCTTTCATCCTGGCAACCTGCTCGTCCTCGCCGATGCCGATCTCCTGCCGCACGCTAAACCCAAGCGACTGGATCACCCGCTCGAAATCAGCCGGGCCGGTCTGTTTGTCATCATACTCGACAGAAGCATCTTCCAGAGCCAGATTCACATGAACCGCGCTCACTCCCTTCAGTTCCGCCAGCGCCTTCTGGGTGCGCGCGCTGCAGGCGGCGCAGTGCATCCCGTCGATGCCGATGTTTATCTGTTTTTTCATTTTATCCTTGCCTTTATGTCATATCTAAATGATATGATATTGGAAAAACCCCGCCTGACAAGCGGCAATAGCCGGATTTGCGTGCCGCTATCCCCACCTGGAAGACCGGGGCGCCCCCAATCTCTTCCCCATATCCCTGCCATTTGAGGCTAAAGAAATTCAGGCCATCATCCTTAGGTCATCCTTATAAATTATAAGGTTGACCCAAGGTTAACCCACGCCTGAGGTCGCGTTGCAAATGAGGGCGCGTTGAAGTTTGTCCGCCAACAACATATCGCTTGCGTTATCACACATGGATGTCTATTACTCTCCATAAAAAAGTGTCCCCCCACTAATAATTGGTGCTATGCCAGCCGAAAAAGGACGGTCCTTCGCCGCTCCCGGAAAAGCGGGTCAGGCAAACCGTCCCAAACCTGTTTGAACTGCCGGGTTATTTGTAGTAATAAAGCTCCGCGGGTGTGCTGCCCACCCTTTCGCTGAGGGTGAAGTAGCCTTTGCCCTTGTGGTCCCAGGCCACGGCCTCGCCCTGCTGTTCGAGCTTGTAGGGCATGGTTTTGGGCTTTTTCGCGAAAGCCTGGGCCAGCGTTTTTGAACCTGATCTTTTGTAGCGGTAGATGTTTGTATAAGTCTTTACCAGAATATACTTTCCATTGGGGGAGATGTCCGCCGCGGTCACCCAGCTATAAGGAAGGGTGGCTATCTTTTTGGCCTGGTTCACCTTGTCGGTGGATTGGGGATAGGGAACCAGATAGACTCCCACCTGCTCTTCGCGTTTGCTGATGATGCAGATGTCGCCGCTGCGGGGATCCACCAGCAGGGCTTCGGCATCCCGGGGGCCATCCTCATAGACGATCTCATATTTATCAATCCTGGACACGCTCATCAGCGTATCTTCCAGGGGTATTTCCTCAAAACGATAGACGAAAACAGAGTTGTAGCGCGCGTTGTTGTCGCCGATATCGCCCACATACACACAGGGCTTTTGGGTGCGGGGATCGCGGGCCACGGCAATGTCTTCCCAGTCGCGGTTGGTGACGCCTTTCAGTTTGATCCTGGCAGGCACCAGGCCGCGGCGGTTGAGGGTATAGACGGTGGGAGCGCCGCCGGAATCGTTGTGGGTGTAAAGGATACCGGGGGTGAGCAGGCTGGAAGCCAGTCCCGAGGCCTCGGCCAGTTCAGGGTCATCAACTGTGTCGTGAACGACGGAACCCGCGGACACAAGCGCCACGCCGGCAATAATCAGTAACAGCACAATCAAAAAAGCGTTGCTTCTCAAATAACCTCCCTGTTCATATATCAGTGCTTTCCTCATCAAAATCAGCCAGCGCCTCCAAAACCACCTGGCGCTCCGGCTTGGTTCTCACGTCCGCTTCCAGCAGATTGGGGATAATGGGACTCCCGGCATCCAAAGCCTGCCCGGGCTTGAGGTCCAGTTCCAGGCTGCCGGGCAGGGTGATGGTGCAGTTTCCCGCCCCCACGGCCATTCCGATGATGTTGCCCGTGCTGAAGTCGGGATTGTCGAACCAGATGACCCTGGAGATATTGAAGCGGAAACTGATCTTTCCCGCCGCCAAGGCCAGATGCAGCACTCCATCCTCCAGGGTGCAATCCTGATGGGGGCTGCGAATCTCGACGCTGTCCAACACCATCTTGCGGATGTTTACCAGGGTGATGTCGTCGTTGCCTTGCACGGAGCGAATATTACCTTGCACCGGCGAGACCAGCGAACCCTCGGGCGGGAGGGGAATGCGTTGTCTGTAACGATAGCAAAACCCGATGTAGAGGAACCAGGCGACAGCCACGATGGCCAGCAGCAGCGCCAGTTTGTAGAGATTGGCGGAGGGAAAGATGTAGTTGAGCGCCAGAGCCAGCAGCAAAAGTAGCAGGGCAGGCACCTGGCTGCGAAACTGGAGCAGCTTGATCCGTCTCAGGCTGGCTGGATCGGAAAGCAGATACTGGCTGGTTTTAGCGGGCATACTATCCTCCCTGCGCTGTTTCGGAGCTTGCTGGCTCCGGGCAAACGGCGGCAGTCGATGTCCTTACTTGGTGGCTCTGGTCCAGACCGTTGATCTACCCAAGGTCGGCAAACCGATATAGCCGCGCAGCTTGAGCACGTTCTCGCTGGTCAGCTCGCCTCTGCAGGAATAGGTTTTGCCGGATTCGGGGTCGTAGATGGTGCCGTTGGTGTATTTGTTGCCGCCCTTGTCAACCAGTCCGCTCAGAATCACGAGATCGATCAGGGGACGGTTGCGCAGCTTGGGATCGGGATTCTCTTTGTCGGTGAGGGGCTTGCCTTTGGCGTCGTTAGGCGCTTTGAGCCAGTTGATCTTGCCGTAGTATTTGCCAGCAGTGCTTTGGTAGATTTCGATCTTGCTGGTTTTATTTTCATCGAACCACAATCCTTTGATGGAGTGTGTTTCCGCGATCAATGCCGCCGGCAGCAGAATGGCCAGCAGGATCAGGACTTTGAGTATGGT
>Ga0208458_1002963_pt1 | contig 11957 bp, 5 predicted proteins | sample AD_UKC085_MetaG_FD_184432 | JGI IMG/M metagenome (GOLD analysis project Ga0208458, IMG submission 184432) | Active sludge microbial communities of municipal wastewater-treating anaerobic digesters from USA - AD_UKC085_MetaG (SPAdes) (version 2) | ecosystem: Engineered > Bioreactor > Anaerobic >... | reverse complement strand
CAGTTGTCATTGTCGGGCCAGGGAACCGCTTCGTGCCAGACAAAGAGCGGCCAGCCAGTCTCTGCGTCCACCTTCACGGATCCGAAGCCCTGCCGCTGGGCTTGCAGATGCCAGTAATCCATGTTCATTTCCAGCGCTCCGCTGGTGTCCACCCTGGCCAGATGTATCTTTCTCTGGCTGGCGTAGCTTCCCGTGATGGCTTGGTAGAGCATATAGATGTCCTGACCATGGCTGGCATCCTGCACCGCCACAGGGGTATCCATGTAGCAGCCGATCATATAATCATACCAGGACTGGGTGATGACGGTGGGTGCAACCGATATTTCATACGCGGGCGCCTCGGCTGCAAGCACCTGGCCGAAAAGAATGAATAGAACCAACAAAGTAATTAGCTTTCTCATAATTCTGCCTCTGAACAAAGTTTATAGGTAGAGGAGTGGATGTCAAGCTCTTTCTTGCCGGGGGAAGAAAGAATTATCATCCATGAATTTCACGATGTTACACGAATTAAAAGAGCAGGATAAGGGCAAGTGTCCAATATGAAACGAACACCCGACCCAGAAAGAATCACTCCCAAGCTATATTACCGTGTCATCACGGGCTGTCGGGGTCCTCGCCAAAGCGCGTAGCGGTTTGGTGGGGTGACTTGACCCGTGATCCAGTCTTTTAATCCTCAAACAAACACCAGACCCAGAAACAAACCACAACAAGCTACACACCGTGTCATCCCGGCCTGCGAGCCGGGATCCAGTCTTTTTAGAAACATACGCGTAAGGTTATTAAAAAGCAGGACATCTTTCCGCCAAACAAACATTCCATCTTTCCACCAATTATCCCCCCATATATATAGGTGCTACGACCCCTTCATGCCAGGCGGGAAGCGGATCCCAGGGCAAGTATATAAATATACTTGCCTTTGATGGCATGGCCATGTGTCGGCCACTTTTCTTTCCCCTCGCGCGCGGGTGGCTCTCATTTGCATCTGGCATTTTGGCGTGAATCTTCCTTAGGTCAACCTTATAATTTATAAGGATGACCTAAGGATGATGGCATCAAATCCAGTAGCAGCAAAGGAGGGCGGTATGAAGGATTATGGAGAAAGTTGCGGTATTTTTGTGGAAAGGTGTTTTTGAGGTGGAAAGGTGGAAAGGTTCCCCCGAAACAAGCTCTACCAGGCTATATACTGTGTCATCACGAGTGGGGTGGCAAAGTCCGTTTGCCACAGAGACCGGAGGTCTCTCCCAAAAAGGCAACTCCGTTGCCTCTGCCGAACAGACTTCGGCAGCCCTCAAATTATCTGCGTGAACCGCTTGACCCGGAAGCCAGTCTTTTTGAAACAACCAGTCAGCCCCGAAACAAACACCCCCCAGACTAAAACCCGTGTCATCCCGGGCAGACGGGGTCCTCGCCAAAGCGCGTAGCGGTTTGGCGGGGTGATTTGACCCGGGATCCAGTCACCCCAGAGGAGCCACCCCCGTTTCCCGCCTGTTCAGCATGCAGACGGCAGTCGTGTCAGGAAAGCTTGTCCAGTTCCTCGCGGACGTTTTTGCAGCGGGGATAGTCTTTGCCGAAGGTGTTTTCCCAGATGCTCAGCACCCTGGTCAGCAGTTCCCGGGCGGTGTTCGTGTCGCCCTGTCTGGCGCGCAGCCTGGCCAGTGAGAAGAGGTAATGGGCTGTCTGGGAATGGTTTTCGCCATAGTGGAGGGTATGGCCGTCTATCGCCTGTTTGAGCAGGGGTTCCGCTTCTTCCAGGCGTCCCTGGCGCAGCAGCACACTGCCCAGATTTCCGGCGCAGACTGCCGTAAACCAGTGTCCATCAGGGAAAAGGCTTTCCATCATTTCCAGCGCGGCGCGGAGCATCTCCTCCGCTTTGTCCGGCCTGTCCATCAGACTGTAGAGCGAGGCGAGGTTGTTCATGCGGTCTGCCACGTTGGAACTGGGCCCGGGGCGTTTTTCGATATTCAGCGAGCGGCGCAGCAGTTTTTCAGCCTGCTCGTAGCGGCCGGTATCTTTGTAAAAGCGTCCCAGGTTGTTCAGATAGGGGGAGAGGCGGGGGCTGCGTGGCCCGAGCTGGCGGGTTCTGGCCTCCACCACCTTCAGATAGAGCGGCTCGGCATCGTCCATGCGGTGCATATAGTGATAGAGCAGGGCCAGATGGAAGAGCCGTTCGATGTGTTCCGGGCTGTCCCCGCCCCAGGCCTGGCAGGACAACTCCGCTGCCAGCAGCATACATTCCTCAATCTTGGCCAGCAGCATGCGGTCCCAGAAGTAATCGGCCGCCATCTCATAGTAATGGGCGGCTTTTTTGAGTTCCCCGGCAGCTTTGAAGTGGCGGGCGATCTCCGCGGAATGCTCCTTGAGCGCCTGTTCAAAGACTGTTTCCATTGCTTCGGCGGCCGCCAGGTGCAGTTTTTTAAGCTCCTTTTCGCGGATGCTGGCATAGACCGCCTTCTGTAACAGGCTGTGGGAAAAGATGTAAAAGAGTTCGTCGGCATCCTGCCAGATTTTCCGTCCCCCCGCTTTGCCCAGTTGCTGGATGGGGTTGCCTTCGAGCATGTGGGAGAGCAGGACAACATTGAAGCGGAAGCCCAGCACACTGGCGCCGCGGACGCTTTCCTGAACCTTTTTGGAGAGCCGGGCAATACGCCGGGAAATCACCTCGTCGATGCCTCCCGCCGCAGCTTCCAAGCCCTCTTGCGCTATTTCGCCGTGGGGACTGAGTAGCTTGTTTTCCAGCAGATAGGCGGCAAGCTGTTCGGCATTGAAAGGATTGCCGCCCGCGCAGGCGTGGAAAGCGGAAAAGGCCTCGCGGGGCAGGCGGGGCAGGCCCAGCAGATTGAGGTAGAGCTTGCGGCTGGCGCTGGAGTTGAGGGAACCCAGGGCGAGGCTCTCCAAGCCCTCTTTCCCGTGGGCAAGCTCCGCGGGCAGCCTGCCCTTTTCCGTCCGGGCGGTAGCCAGCAGAAAGAGCGGGCGCACGCCGTGTTGCCAAAGCAGTTCCAGGAATTGGCGGCTCAGCGGATCGAGCCATTGGACATCGTCGATAAAGATAAGCACCGGGGATTTGGCGCACAGCCAGCGCAGGTAATCCAGCCAGGCCTGCTGCTGACGGGGCAGCCTGGCTTCAGGGGCGATCCCGCGCCAGGGCGAGCCATCCCAGGAAAGATTCAGCAGCGAGGCGAGGGCGGCCTCGCAATCCTGCCCCAGCGAGGAACCGCGGGTGCGCTTTTGCCACGCTTCGCGGAAACGCTGCACCGCCTGAGCGGGAGCCTCGTCCTCCAAAAGCCCCAAACTGGCACGCAACAACTGGGTTACGATGTCCAGAGGGACGGGGGAATCCGGCCTGCAAGCCAGCAGATACACCTGCCGCCGCGGAGTCTCGAAGGCGCGCAAAGCTTCGCGTGCCAACCTGCTTTTGCCCACTCCCGCCGTTCCATGCACCACCATCGCCTGGGGCGAGGAGGCCGCCAAACCCTCACGTATCTTCCTGTGCAGCAGAGCGGTCTCCTTCTCCCTGCCGATCATGCAAAGCGGTTGTCCTGTGAGCAGTTGCCCCGGCAGCATGCCCAGGCGGTAGGCGCGGGGCGCGGCTCCTGAGGCGGCTTTTTCCCTTTTTTTGGGGGTGAAGATGAAGGAGTTGTGCTGCTGGTTGCGCAGCTTGTGGTCGGTGAGGGCTTCGCCGGGACGGGCAAGTTCCAGGAGCTTCTGGGCGCGGGTGATGGCTTCGCCCGGGAAGAAGGTTGCCTTCCACAGGTCTTTGCCGGCAGCCATGGAAAAGATGTAGCCGGTGCAGCAGGCGGCGCGGGCTTTGTGGCGCGTGACGGCTTCCAAAGCAAGGCGGCAGGCGCGTTGCATTTTGTTGACCTTGTTGTGGGGGAAATCGAAGAGCAGGATGGCATGCAGCCGCTTGTGCCGCACATAGATGGCTGCCAAAAAGGCGTCGTAGATCACCGCCAACAGTTCCAGTGCCTGGATGGTTGGCTCCAGGGGGCCGTCCGGAGGCTCGTCCAGGCTGAGGCAGCAGCAAACGCTGTGCCGGACGTCAGCCGCGGGATTGAGCCTGTGAAAGCGGGAATGAATGAAGTGGTGGCCGTGTTGCTTGCCCAGGCGCTTCCTTTCCGGAGTATCAGGCAACTGGGGAAAGGGCGGAAGCTCGGCAAGTTTGCCAGGCCTGGCATCCAACTCCCAGCCCAGTCTGTTCAATGCCTGGGGAGAGTAATAAGGTTGGTTGGGCTGGCCGGGGTTTTCGCGCAGGACATCCAGTTGGGGAGACCAGAACACATATTCAAACTGGAGGGGGTTCTCAAAGATGCGCCAGGACAGGGTGCCAAAACCCACGGCCAGGCGGATTACATTCGGCATTCCATGATGGGGGCTGGCGTAGCTGTTGATCGCGCCGATAGTGTGATTGATGCGTGCCAGCAGTGCCGCGATCAGCACCGGAGTGCTTTCCGGCAACAGGGCGTGGATGCAGTTTCCCTCATACTGGAAGAGCAGTCCGCCTGCGTTCCTGATCAGGCTCAGCAGCCTTTCATAGGCTTCGGTGAAAGTTGCTTCCATCCTGTCAATCACCTGCCGCCGCTGCTTGAGCCTTACTCCTTTGATATTGTAAGTGGCAACGGTGCAAAAGCGCAGGATATAGCCGGTGATCTGCCCCTGCAGGATGTTTTGCTCATACTGCTGCAGGATGTAGCTGGGCACCACGCGGTTCATATCTGGCTACCTGCCTTGCCTGGCTTAACTAAGCTCCTTTCTGCCTACTTATCCCCCAGGCTCAGATTGGCGAAGGCGGTGAGGGTTATCTCCGCGTCCGCGCTTTCCAGATAGCTGACGCGCGCCTGGTCGCCCGCGCGGGTGATGGGCAGACGGCTGCTCAGGTTGCTGGAGGCGATAAAGATTTTGTCCGGCGCTTCCGCCAGGGTGAGGTAGTAGTAGGTGCGTCCGTCCGTGGTGTCCGAGCCAAAGCGGGCGATGGAGCCTGTGAGGGTGGCCTGCTTGTCCGCTGCCTCCGGCGATATCCCCGTCCGGCTGCCAGCCAACGCCATCTGATAGTTGTCGCGCGCGCTGCGCACGCTTTCACCCACTCCCACCAGGGAGAAGTCGCGCACTGAAACGAAGCTGAACATCTTGATCAGCCCGGCGCTGTCCTTGAGGGTCATAAAATAGGTCGGCTTGCCGTTCATGTTCACCAGGATGGGGAAGGTGGCATTGTATTTGAAGTTTTGCACCTTGCCTTCGGCGGAGCGCATGGCGGCAGTCTCGGTGGCGCCGGAGACCAGGTAGAGGTGGCTGCTTTTGGTGCGGGTGTCCGTGAGCGCAAAGCCCACCGTCCCCTCATCCGAACCCACACTGGTGAGGCCGGAGTAGAAATAGCTGCGCTGATCGCGGCCATAGATCACGTTGTAGCCGGGCGTCACCCGCAGCAGGTCGCGCTTGCCGAACACGCTGTTCCAGAAGCCGTGCACATATTTGCCCCACCAGGAAAGCTGGGGAAGCACAAAGTAGGAAGGCTGGATGCGGTCAACCCAGGCGGGAATCTTGCTGTCGTCATAGATGCCGCCGCTTTTTTTGAGGGGAAAGTATTTGATCTCACCCGTGCCGGCATGCACGATGGCGAGTCCGGTGGCTTCCGGAGCGCTCACTCCGATCTTGTGGGTGTAGGTGGTTATCGTCCAGTAGGGTTCGCCATTGTCGTCCAGTTCAAAGGTATCGCCTGCCAGGCCGATGCCCGCGAAGCCGTTCCACCAGAGATGGCGGTAGAGGTCTTGCCCAAAGTAGGCGTTGCGCTGATAGCGGATTTGGATGGGTTTGCCTTTCAGCTCGCGCACAAAGGTGATATCCTGCGGATTGGTGGCCGAGACCTTGATATAGCCCGGGGTGCCTTTGCTTGTGTTGGTGATCCATTTCCAGAAGCCGCTGTGCAGCAGGGGGCAGACCCAGAAGAGCTTGCCATCCACCATCTGGATGGTGGGGTTGCCGAGCACCACCCGGCTGCCGAGGGCAAAGTCCTCACCCAGCTTCTTGGCTGCCAAATCCTTGGCGAAAGCTGAATCCAGGATCGGCACCTGATCCAGATTGACCGGCGCCACCAGGTCGGAAAACTCAGTCTTTTCCACCTCGCCGATCATGCGTCGGTAGCTGCCGGAATTGAAGATGCCGGAAGAGAAGAAGGGCGCCAGAATCAGCCACAGCGCCAGAAGGGGATAGACCACATAGAGGATCTTGCGCAGGCGCCGGATTGCCAGCAGCGGAGCCAGGCAGATCATCAGGGGGACGATCCAGTCCAAAAAGCGGATATGCAGCACCGGAAGCACAAAGTAAAGCATAAAACCCAGCAGCAGGACGGACAGCACTACGGCCGGCAGGGCTTTGATCCTGAACTTGGGAAACTTGATCACGACAGGTTTTGGCGTTTGTTGTTGCATCATTTGAACCTCCCTGAACTAAGCTTTGTTTTTATACTCTACCAGATGGCGGCGGATTTGTCAAGCCGGAATCGCGGCCCGCCTCCAATACAGAATGGAAAAAAGTGGACTCGGCTCGAAGACCGCTCCTATCCTTGCGGATACAGAGGCGCGACCGCCCGCTCAAACACTCCCTGAACCTTGGAAATGGCCAGCCCGTAATTGGTGATCGGCACTCCGCGCCGCTGGGCTTCCACGATGCGGCGGCTCATCTCCATCTGGTTGAGCATGCAGGCTCCGCAGTGGATCACCAGCGCGAAGTCCTCCAGATTGGGCGGAAAGTCGTGTCCCGCGTACACTTCATATACCAGTTCCTTGCCCGTGAACTGGCTCAGCCAGCGCGGAATCTTCACCCGTCCGATGTCATCCGCCTGCACGTGGTGGGAACAGGCTTCGGCGATCAGGATCTTGTCGCCGTCGCGCAGCTTGTCGATCTGCCTCACCCCTTCCGCCAGGACGTCCAGATCGCCTTTGTAGCGGGCAAAGAGGATGGAAAAGGTGGTCATCTTCACCTCTGGGGGCAGGTCATTCACCACCTTCAGCACCACCTGCGAATCCGTGATCACCAGATCAGGCGGTTCCTTCAGGGTTTGCAGGGCATAGGCCAGTTCCCGCTCTTTCACCACCGTCACCACCGCGTCGTGATCCAGCAGTTCGCGAATCACCTGCACCTGCGGCAGGATCAGGCGTCCCTTGGGCGCGGCGAGGTCGATGGGAGTCACCAGCAGCACCCTGTCCCCGGTTTTCACCAGGTCACCCGCCAGGGGGCGTTCTTCCAGCAGATGGGCGGGCGCCAGCTTGATCAGCAGTTCCTTGGCGGCGTCGATGTTTTCCCCCTTGAGGGCGGAGACGGAGACCCAGGGCAGTTCCCGTTCCTCGCACCAGGCGATATTGGCGGGGGCAGGCTCGCGCAAGTCCCTGTGGTTAAAGACCATTAAAAGCGGTATCTTCATCTCGCGGATGCGTTTCAGGGAGGACAGCTCACTCTCCGCGAAGGGGCGGCCGTCGTTCACAAACACGGCTATATCCGTGCGGTAAAGTATCTTATAGGTGGCGAGCACCCGTTTTTCGCCCAGTTCGCCGCTGTCGTCCAGTCCGGCGGTGTCAAAGAAGGTCACCGGGCCCAGGGGCAACAGTTCATAGCGTTTGTCCACCGGGTCTGTGGTGGTGCCCGGGGTGCTGGAAACGATGGCGATCTCCTGTCCTGCCAGGGCGTTGATCAAGGACGATTTTCCGGCGTTGCGGTTGCCCAGCAGGGTGATGTTGACGCGTTCTCCGCGGGGTGTGCTCATCTATCTTCTCCCAAAAAGTCTTGTGGCTCGAGGCCGCAAATAGCTTTTATTATCAGTTCTTTCATGTTTCTTTCCTTGTCGGACTGGATACCAGCCCATGTAAAAATAATATATGTGAAAAGCGCGAATCTGTCAAGCAAAGAGAATTCGGCAGACAGGGGCCTGTGTTTTTGATATATCCACAAATTACACAAATTAACACGAATTATTAGAAGTGGAAAGGTGGAATGGTGAAAAGGAGCCCGAAACAAACCCTACCAGACCATATACCGTGTCATCACGGGCTTGACCCGTGATCCAGTCTTTTAAAAATATCCACAAATTACACAAATTACACGGATTAAAAGAACAGAATAAGGACAAACGCCAACCAAAAAACAAGCACCAGACCTGAAACAGACCAGACCAATCAACGTGTCATCACGGGCTGTCGGGGTCCCCGCCAAAGCGCGAAGCGATTTGGTAGGGTGGACGAGCCGTGATCCAGTCTTTTTGAAACAACAACCCAGCCCAGAAACAAAGCACAACAGACTAAAAGCCGTGTCATCACGGCCTGCGAGCCGTGATCCAGTCTTTTAGAAACATACGCGTAAGGTTATAAAAAGCAGGCACCTTTCCACCATTTCACCTTTCCACCTCAAAAACACCTTTCCACAAATTCTCCCCCCATATATATAGGTGCTACGACCCCTTCATGCCAGGCGGGAAGCGGATCCCAGGGCAAGTATATAAATATACTTGCCCGTAATTGCGCGGCCATAGACCGGCTGCCTTCCCTTTCCCCTCGCGCGCGGGTGGCTCTCTGGACGAGTTATGCTGGACGTTGAGACAGGTGCCCTTTTCCCTCGCGCGCGTGTGGCTCTCGGCGGCCGAGATCAGGGCGGAAATGGCCTTCCGCCTTTTCCCTCGCGCGCGTGTGGCTCTCATTTGCATCCGGCGTTTTGACGTGAGTCTTCCTTAGGTCAACCTTATAATTTATAAGGTTGACCTAAGGATGATGGCACCAAATCCAGTAGCAGCAAAGGAGGGCGGTATGAAGGATTACGCGGAAGGTTGTGGTATTTTTGTGGAAAGGTGTTTTTGAGGTGGAAAGGTGGAAAGGTTCCCCCGAAAAACAAGTCCACCAAGCTATATACTGTGTCATCCCGGGCAAGCGCACGCTTGACCCGTGATCCAGTCTTTTAGAAACACCCGTGGAAAGGTGGAAATGGCGGTTCAGCGACCGCCAGTACAAAGTAGCGGCGCTTGCCATAGCGCCGTTTGGGATTGCCGTCCATGGGGGGGGATGGCAAAGTCCGTTTGCCACAGAGACCGGAGGTCTCTTCCAAACAGGCAACTCCGTTGCCTCTGCTGAACAGACTTCGGCAACCCTTATATTACACCAATCCGCGACAATCTGCGCCTTTTATCCGCGTATATCTGCGTGAACCGTGGAACCCGGGATCCAGTCTTTTACAGGAATGTTTGAAGTCCGGGCCGGCTTCAGAACTGGCATAAGCATGAAACTCATATTGCCGGCTCGAACTCCAAACTAAGCCAGCATGGAGTTCAAGAGCCTTAAAGAAGCTGTTTACGACCCGACAGGGAACAATTTCGAGATCCGCGACATCTTTCCCCAAAAAAATTGTGACGACCATTTCAATGCCTGTTTCACCCCCTGGGACATGCTGCCGCCCTACGGCGAGGTTGACGAATGGATCTACGATGAGGAATATGGTTATTATCCATACACGTTCACTGACTGGCCCTTCCCCCACTGGGACCAGGCAGCACACGAAAACACCATGATGTTCCACTATAACAACGTCAAGATCACCCGCGCCAACGACTATGGCCAGATGGCTGTGGTCTGGCAGGATTCCAAACGCGCCTTTGACTGGTGCGTGTATCATTATCCTGGCTATGAGGCCTGGGAACACGGCACGGACGTCTATATTGCCTATACGGACTATTGCGGCTCGGAGTGGCAGGACCCGATCGTGCTCAATAATGTCGATACTCCCGAACTGGCGGGCATCAAGCCGATGTGGGTGTATCCGGCAGACCGGATGATATTCACTGGCTTCAACCAGTATGGAATTAAAGAGGGAAAACTGGGCCTGATGTTTTACGATGACTTCACCTGGGGCTCGAATTCTCTCCCGCCACCCTACCACCCCGATCCTGACGGCGGCAGGGTGATGTTCATGGAACTGCATATCGGATACCTGGACGCCAATGATCCCAACCAGGCGCCAGCTCCGGCCATCCTGGCACAGAATTGGCCCAACCCCTTCAATCCCAACACCAACATCAGTTTTGAACTGCCTCAGCCCGGCCCTGCCCTGCTGGAAATCTTCGACCTCCGCGGAAGGCTGGTAAGCACCCTACTGGACAAAGAGATAGGAGCCGGAAAACACAGCCTGAACTGGGATGGCACCGACTCCAACTGCGCCCAACTGGCAAGCGGAGTCTATATCTACCGCCTCAGCACGGGTAGGACGAGCGCCAGCCGCAAAATGATATTGCTGAAGTGACGGGCAGCCGCCCTTCCAAGTCCGATCTTTATACCGAGCCGCCGCGTGTATTGCGCGGCGGTTTGCTTTCCGCAGACCAAGTATCAGCAGCGGGAAAACTGCGCTGAAAAAGCCGCTGGCAGAGCTCCGGCAGATTTGTGTTGACACCAAAGCTTTATAGAGTGATATCACGACGTCACGGATGGCACCGAGGAGATCGGTTTCAGCTTGACACCAAAGCTTTATAGAGTGATATGGCGGTGAACGTCATGGATGCCATCGAGAAGTTTCAGCTTGACACCAAAGCTTTATAGAGTGATATATAACGACCGCTGGCTACCCAAGACCCGTAGTTTCAGCTTGACACCAAAGCTTTATAGAGTGATATGGCACCGCTCGGAGCAGGTGAAACGTGAGAGTTTCAGCTTGACACCAAAGCTTTATAGAGTGATATCGCGATCCGCGACATCGTGGACGAGACCTTGTTTCAGCTTGACACCAAAGCTTTATAGAGTGATATCGGGGTAGCGGGTGGCCATGTCCAGGGACTGTTTCAGCTTGACACCAAAGCTTTATAGAGTGATATACACCGTTCCGAATCCCTATAACGCGGCTTGTTTCAGCTTGACACCAAAGCTTTATAGAGTGATATAGAGCGACGAGCACCACGGGGACAAGTTCTGTTTCAGCTTGACACCAAAGCTTTATAGAGTGATATCCCGGAGCCGGAAGCCCCATACAGCGGCATGTTTCAGCTTGACACCAAAGCTTTATAGAGTGATATTTCACCTGTCCGCGCGCGCGGCCGGCGCCAGTTTCAGCTTGACACCAAAGCTTTATAGAGTGATATTCTCCCTGAAGGATCATGTCCGCCTCCGCTGTTTCAGCTTGACACCAAAGCTTTATAGAGTGATATAGTGGGAGGGGCGGAGGTAGATGCTCATCAGTTTCAGCTTGACACCAAAGCTTTATAGAGTGATATAAGGTTGAAGTTGTTAAGCATATCCTTTCTGTTTCAGCTTGACACCAAAGCTTTATAGAGTGATATCCAGATCGCCGAGTTTCTCGATGGCATCGCGTTTCAGCTTGACACCAAAGCTTTATAGAGTGATATCGCGCGAAAAGGCGGGCTAAAGCGTCGCCCCGTTTCAGCTTGACACCAAAGCTTTATAGAGTGATATTAATTTTCAAATATGGCATCGGTGCGATGAGTTTCAGCTTGACACCAAAGCTTTATAGAGTGATATAGGGCGATTCCTACACCGCCGTGGAGATTCGTTTCAGCTTGACACCAAAGCTTTATAGAGTGATATGCACCCTGCGGCGCTGGATGGACGACTGGATGTTTCAGCTTGACACCAAAGCTTTATAGAGTGATATTTCTGAACATCGCCATATATACGAAGCCTTGTTTCAGCTTGACACCAAAGCTTTATAGAGTGATATAGGCGCTTGCCGATCCGGCGGGAGGAGAGGGTTTCAGCTTGACACCAAAGCTTTATAGAGTGATATGTGCTTGAGAGGTTGTGCCAATTCGGGTTTGTTTCAGCTTGACACCAAAGCTTTATAGAGTGATATAAAAGGCTCATGTTCAATTAGAGTGGGTAAGTCCATCCATGAGGTATCCGCATCGTTGCAGAACCTTGAGTCTGAAGTAGTCAAAGTCCTTGTATCCGTATGCTCTTTTCAGCAGTGTTTTGATGACGTTG
>Ga0208458_1002957_pt1 | contig 11977 bp, 5 predicted proteins | sample AD_UKC085_MetaG_FD_184432 | JGI IMG/M metagenome (GOLD analysis project Ga0208458, IMG submission 184432) | Active sludge microbial communities of municipal wastewater-treating anaerobic digesters from USA - AD_UKC085_MetaG (SPAdes) (version 2) | ecosystem: Engineered > Bioreactor > Anaerobic >... | reverse complement strand
GACATACAGAACCAAGAGCGCCAGAGATCTGAGCATTACCTATCTCATGACCTTGATGGCGGGGATAATCCTGCTGACAATTTACTCCGTTTATATCCGTGACCTGGTGTTCATCTTTGGAAATACCCTGTCCATGCTGTCCGTAGGCATCCTGATGCTTCTATGGAGGCGCTATTGTGGGCTGAGGTGAATTAACACCCTTATGAAGAAAGGAGAAACAACCTTATGAGCAACATGACCACACTGGGGAATGTCTTTGACAGGGTCCATGAGATGTCCCGGAATTATCACGATAAATTCATTGAAGTGAAGGAGATAAGCTTTGAGAGCTTGGAAACAATCTCCATCAGCGATGAATTGCACAGATTGAAACCCATAGCACAGATGTCCATCTCCAACAGGCTGGGAATCCCATTTCATTATCTGAGGAAGTGTCCATCGGATATACAGAGATTGAATCTCAACCATTGGCTCCAATATGAAAGAAACGAAGAACTGTTCTTCCGGTTCAATGGGGATGATGTCAGAGCGATATTTACTCCGAGATACATTCCCACGGATAATATTGAAGTGCTGGACAAGCTGAAATCTCTGAATTACCCCCTTGATACCAGGGTTCAGAGTTCCATTGATGATGAGTTTATGATGATCAATATACCGGATGGAAGACAGAGTTTTACAATCAATGGGGAAAGGATGACACCAGGTATATCCGTCTCTAATTCTGAAGTGGGACTGGCTTCATTGTCCATAGCGGCGTTTGTTTTACGGCTGGTCTGCACAAACGGGATGATTTCCAAAACGGAAGTGAGTGCTTCCTACCGGCACATATCGGGTAAGATCCTGAGTGAACTCCCAAAGGTCTTGAATGACGTATCCAGCGAACTGGGCAAAAAGAAAGATCAGTTCAGATTATCCATTGAGAGCAAAGTCGAGCATCCGGAAATGACCATCAGCAGTTTCAATAACCAGTTTCAGTTGAACAAGGAGGAAAAAGAAGCTGTGAAATGGGCGATGCCACTTGAATTTGGGCAGACCATGTTTCATGTCATCAATGTTTATACTAAAGCGGCACAGTATCCGGAATTGCCGGCGGACAGTGGTTATAAGCTGCAAAAGGTGGGCGGGATGATATTGGAGATGGTAAAGTAATTAACTGACATTAACTAAGGTAATAAGCAGTGAAATATTCTTATTTTGCTGCTTATTGCTTGTTTTCAAAAGATAAATTGAGATTTGACAATTTCTTTTATATTCTATATTTTACCATTGCTTTCATTGTCGTATCTTACAAACAATGTCATATTGGCATGTCAAAAATTTCAAGGAAAGAGAAAGTGCAGTCAATAATTTGTCTGCACGGACTGACCGATGATAACCAACTATCATGCAAAATATTTTGCCCATGCGCTTTTACGAAAATCCACAGCAGATGGCATTGAAAAAATATCCCGGTCGCTTTTTGACGCAGCGGTGGATCTGAATCCACATCAAATTGATGCAGCCCTGTTTGCGCTGAAATCCCCTCTGTCCAAGGGCGTTGTTCTAGCCGATGAAGTCGGTCTTGGTAAAACCATTGAAGCATCCATCATTCTTTGTCAATACTGGGCAGAGCGGAAACGCCGCCTGCTCATTGTCTGTCCTGCGTCATTGCGCAAGCAGTGGAACCTTGAGTTACTGGATAAATTCAACATTCCTTCTGTAATTGTTGACCAGCGTTATTTTAAAGAGCAGCTTGCCAACGGTCGTACCAATCCATTTGAGCAGGATAACGTCATTATCTGTTCCTATCAGTTCTTGCATAATCAGAAAGACCTGGCCAAGCTTATCAAATGGGATTTGGCTATCATTGACGAGGCCCATAAGCTGCGCAATGCGTATCGGCCATCCAATGTTCTCGGCCAATCCATCAAATGGGCGCTGGAAGACACAAGAAAACTGCTCTTAACGGCAACCCCCTTGCAAAATTCGCTCATGGAATTATTCGGTCTTTGTTCAATTATTGATGATTACATATTTGGTGACAGCCGCAGTTATCGACAAAACTATGTGAATGATGAAGACATAGAGGGGCTGAAAACCAGATTACGGGGATTTTGTAAAAGAACGCTGCGCAGGCAGGTTCTGGCCTATATACCATTCACCAATCGTAAGGCCATAACGATAAGATTTGCCCAGGCGGATAAAGAATATGTGTTGTACCGCGACGTGACTGATTTTCTCCAGGAACCTGAGAGCTACGCTATACCGATAAGCCAGCGATCATTAATAACGCTCGTTATACGGAAAATTCTGTCGTCTTCCTCTTATGCTTTGATTACCACACTGGAAACAATTAAAAAACGGTTGGAACAGTTACGGGATAAACAACCGGTGCAGGAGAACATCATTGATGCATTGTTTGATGATGAAGCGCTTGATGATGAGGAACTGGAAGAAATAGAAACGGAGAAACAAACAGACGATTTGCAGGATGAAGATCAGAAAATCGATCTGGAAAAATTGAAAAAAGAAATATCGCAGATTGATAATTTCATTGAACAGGCCAAGGCCATTAAAGTTGATTCCAAAACGAGCCGCCTGAAAGAAGCCATTGAGCGAGGATTCTCCGAGGCAGCAAAAATGAATGCCAGGCGCAAGGTAATTGTCTTTACCGAATCACGGCGGACGCAAAGCTATTTAAAGGATTATCTTGACGCCAATGGTTATGCCGGGCGGACAGTCATCTTTAACGGCACGAATACCGATCCGGAATCAAGGAAGATCTATGATCAATGGCTTGCCGCCAATCAAAAGACGGGGCGCATCAGCGGCGTCCAGTCAGCGGACCGCAGAAACGCGATCCTCGAACATTTCCGGGATCATGCTGAAATATTGATTGCCACAGAATCGGCGGCGGAAGGCATCAACTTGCAATTTTGTTCACTGGTCATTAATTATGACCTTCCCTGGAACCCTCAACGTATTGAACAGCGCATTGGTCGCTGCCATCGTTACGGCCAGGAGCATGATGTTGTTGTTATTAATTTTTTGAATGAACGGAATGATGTTGACCGCCGTGTCTATGAGTTGTTGGAATACAAATTCAAACTGTTTGACGGTGTTTTTGGTGCATCTGATGAAGTTTTAGGAAGCCTGGAGTCCGGCGTTGATTTTGAAAAGGAAGTATTGAAGATTTATCAGGAATGTCGAAAACCGGCGGAAATCAAGGCCGCCTTTGCCGCCTTGCAGAAAAAAATGGATGAGGAAATCCAAAACCGCCTGAAAGAAACGCGCGAAATTCTGATTGAACATTTTGACCGTGACGTGCATGAACGTCTGAAAGTCAATTTGGATATGACGAGAGACCATCTTAATAATATGGAAAAGCGCTTCTGGTCAGTAACGCGCCATATATTAAATGGCCGAGCGGACTTCAATGATCCTTTACTGCAATTCAACCTGAAAAAAGAAACCGCGTCGTGTCCCAAAGGGTGTTATCAGCTTATCTCCAAGCAGAAAGACAAGAAAAACATTGAAGGTTATTACCTTTATCGCATGTCTCATCCGTTGGGCGAGCATGTTTTAGATACCGCACGGGAATTAAAAACACCGGTGACTGAATTAATATTTGATATTTCAGCAAACCCCTTGCGTATATCCGTGATTGAACAACTCAAGGGGAAAAGCGGTTGGCTGATACTGACTAAATTCACCATTAAAAGTTTTGAAAATGATGAATATCTGCTTTTCAATGCATTTGATGATGAGGGCATGGTCATCCATCCCGAAATATGCGAAAAGTTATTTGATTGTGCTGCGAGAGTAAACGAGATAACCTTGCCGGAAACAAACAAAGAAAAATTAATGACTGATGCCCGCATCCATTCAGAGGCCACGTTAAACGATGTTATGGAACGAAATAATAGCTTTTATAAAGAAGAATGCGAAAGGCTTTTCCGCTGGGCGGATGACCTGATGTTATCAGCGGAAAAAGAACTCAAAGACACCAAGAACCAGCTCCGGGAGCTCAACCGCCAGCTTCGTCTGGCTATAAGCCAGCAGGAGCGCCTGGATGTGGAATTGAAGGTTAGAAGCTTAGGCAAGAAACAGCGCGAACAGCGCCAGAAAATATTTGATGTGGAAGACGAAATTGCATCAAAGCGGGACGTTCTGATTGACCTGCTCAAGGAGCGTCTCCAACAGAAGACACAGACGGAACATTTATTTACGATACGCTGGAACGTCGTTTAGCGTAAAAAAGGAGTTAATGAACCATGCTGACACAATACGAAAAGTTGAAAGATATCCTGCGGGAGATGTTTCAGATGGACCAGGCCGATCTGGATTTCGGAATCTACCGCATTATGAACGCCAAGCGCGACGAGATTGAAAAATTTCTGGATGAAGAGCTTCTTCCCCAGGTGAAATCAGAATTTGCCAAGTATCGTGGAACGGAAATCGAGGAAAAGAAAAAGGAGCTTTCTCAGTTAGAAGCAACGCTGCGGGACAGTGGCATGAATCCCGACGATTCGCCCAAAGTAAAGGGCATCCGTGAAGAACTGGCCAAATATGGCGACGATGAGGCGCTGACCAATGAAGTCTTTTCGCACCTGACATCTTTTTTCCGGCGTTATTATGACGGAGGCGATTTTCTTTCGCTGCGCCGGTATAAAAAAGACACCTACGCCATTCCCTATGAAGGCGAGGAAGTCAAGCTCCATTGGGCAAATGCTGACCAATATTACATTAAAACAAGCGAATACCTGAAGGATTATGCCTTCAAGCTTCCCGGCGGAAAGAAGGCGCATTTCAAACTGGTGGAAGCCACGCAGGAAAAAGACAATATTAAAGCTGCAGCCGGCAAGGAACGTAAATTCAAACTTCATGAAGACGAGCCGATTCATATTGAAGGAAAAGAAGTCTTTATCCGGTTTGTCTATTTGCCGGAAAAAGAAAAACAGGACGCGCTCAACAAAAAAACCGTTGAATTCATCAACGGCGAAGCTACAAAGAGACTAAAAGATTTTCCGGAACTCTTTGCCGCCGCGCCGACTGCCAAAAATGCCAATCGCACGCTCTGGGAAAAACACCTGACATCCTATACCGCCAGGTTCAATTTCGATTTTTTTATTCATAAGGATTTGGGCGGATTTTTACGCCGCGAGCTAGATTTTTACATAAAGAACGAAGTACTTTTTGTGGATGATCTGGATGCGCAGGACGAAAGACAGCTCAAAAGCGCCGTGGCCAAGATCAAGGTTATCAAATACATTGCCCTGAAGATTATCGCCTTTCTGGCGCAACTGGAAGATTTTCAAAAGAAGCTCTGGCTGAAAAAGAAATTTGTGGTGAACTGCGGCTACTGCGTAACACTCGACCGCTTGCCGGAAGAACTTTACCCGGTGATTGCCCAGAACGAAAGCCAGCGCGAGGAATGGGTAAAGCTTTTTGCCATTGATGAGATTGAAGGCGATTTATCCAAGCCCGGATACTCGAAACCGCTGACGGTAGAATTTCTCAAAGCCAATCCCTATTTGGTTTTGGACACGAAACACTTTGACGCGAAATTTAAAGAAAAACTGCTGGCCAGCTTTGACAACCTGGATGAGGCCACCGATGGTATCATTATCAATTCCGAAAATTTTCAGGCACTGAATTTATTATTAGAAAAGTATCAAAAAAAGGTAAATTGCGTCTACATAGATCCACCTTACAATACAGGAGATTCGAAGATATTGTATAAAAATGAATTTGATTCCTCTGCTTGGCTATCTCTGATGCAAAATCGTCTCGATATAAGTGAATATATCATTGCAGAAGATTTTGTATATTTTATTGCTATTGATGATTATGAAATGGTGCCTTTATGTGAACTGGTTGATACACACTTTGATTTCAGAAGAGAAATGATAATTATAAACCACCATCCTCAAGGTGGCAAAGCTGTAACTATTGCTAATACACATGAATATATGCTTGCTTTGGTAGATTCAGGATCAGACAGGAAATTAGTTGGAAGAACAATTTCAGAGGATACTGAAGAGCGACCATTTAAACGAAGTGGTTCGGCAATTAGTAATTTTAGAAAAGGTCGCCCAAATAGTTTTTATGCAATACTTGTTGATCCAAATACTAAAAATATTGTCGGGATTGAGAATCCACCAGATAAAGATGCTGTGTACTCAACAGAAGATACACATGAAGGATATAGAAGAATTTATCCAATAGGCAATAATGGTGTGGAACGTGTGTGGCGAAATGCCTATGAAACCGGCAAAAAGTTGTTTGAAACAGGAAAATTAAAAAGCAGTGAACATTATACTATTTACCAACTAATAGAACACGGTGAAAAGAAAACAGCATTGTTTAGTAATTGGACTGATCCAAGATATAACGCTGGTACAAATGGTGCAAATTTATTAAATGATATTATTGGTATTCAAAATAGCTTTCCGTATCCAAAATCAATTTATACGGTTGAAGATGCATTATTTACATATCAAGACTCGGAAAATAGTCTAATTCTTGATTATTTTGGTGGTTCTGGAACAACCGGGCACGCAACAATTAATCTAAATCGTGAAGATGATGGCAATCGGAAATATATCCTTGTCGAAATGGGCGTTCATTTTGACTCTGTTCTTAAACCCCGCATTCAGAAGGTAATTTATTCCAAGGATTGGAAAGACGGCAAGCCGGTGTCGCGCGATGGTATCAGCCACATGTTTAAATACATGTATCTGGAATCTTATGATGACACCCTGGATAATTTAAAAGCCGTCCGGACAAAAGACCAGGAAACGCTTCTGGAAAAAATGAGCGCCGGCGCCCGCGAAGATTACATGCTTTCGTATATGCTGAATGTCGAAACGAAGGCCAGCGACTCGCTCTTAAACATTGACCGCTTTAGCGATCCATTTAACTACACCTTGAAAATCCGCCGGGACAACGAACTCAAAGACGAAAAAATTGATCTGGTGGAGACGTTCAATTATCTAATCGGCCTTTATGTAGAACAGACGGAAACCATCCGCGGTTTCAAGGTTGTGCGCGGGAAGCTGCGCACGGGCGAAAAGACGCTGGTAATCTGGCGTAATACTCAGGAAAAATCCAATGAAGCTCTGGATGAATTCTTCCAGAAACAGAAATACAACACGCTGGATTTTGAATTCGATTTGATTTTTGTCAACGGCGACAACAATCTGGAAAATCTCAAAGTCGGCGATGAAAAATGGAAGGTGCGCCTCATCGAAGAAGAGTTCAAAAAACGCATGTTTGCAGAGGATGTATGACAAATTCCACTGTCAGATATTACTACGTTGATGAGGCGGGCGACGGAACTATATTCGATGCCAGGGGCCGTGTGATTATCGGACACGAGGGATGCTCACGTTTCTTTATGCTGGGATTGCTTGATGTAGTCAATCCGGTGGCGCTGAATGAGGATCTCAACACCTTGCGCATGAATCTTTTGCAAGATCCTTATTTTAAAGAAGTGCCATCCATGCAGATAAAATCGAAGAAAACGGCTGTTTTCTTTCATGCAAAAGATGATCTCCCGGAAGTGCGCCGTGAGGTTTTCCGTGTGCTGATGAATCATGAAGTCAGATTTTATGCTATTGTCCGCGATAAGACGAAGGTGCTTGAATATATACGTCAAAGAAATGAAATTGATAGCTCTTACAGATATAAAATAAATGAACTTTATGATTTCCTGATTCGCCAGTTATTTCAGGGACGACTTCATCAGGTTGATGCATACGAAATCCATTTTGCCAAACGCGGCAATGCCGATCGCACAGCGGCATTGCGTGTTGCGTTGGAAACTGCGCGTCAGCGTTTTGCCGAAAAATGGGGTAAAAATAATAAGGTATTAATCAATGTTCTGGCCAGCAAACCGGAAAATATTGCCGGGCTACAGGCAACGGATTATTTTTTATGGGCTTTGCAACGGTTTTATGAACGCGGTGAAAGTAGATATCTGGATTATCTGTGGCCTGCGTTTCGCCTGGTGCGTGATATAGATGATACTAGGGAAAATAAGTATGGCGTGTATTATACACAAAAAAAGCCGCTCACTAAAGCGGCTAAAAATGACTGTTCAGGGATATAGGAGTTTCGGAACTTTGCCCAAAACTCACACGGCGTGAAGCCGAATTTTGTCCCTGACGGCTATTATTATACAGGCGCAGATAATAATGTCAATAGTAAATTTTAAACTGGCAAATTAGTAAGGAGAATAATGTCCAGAGGCTATAAGAAAGCAAAAACCGCCGGTGCCGCCCGAACGACGAGACAGTTTCGTTTTGATGAGTCGCTGGCGCTTTTTCAATATATGCTTTCCCTATTCGGTTGCACGTCGCTCGATAGCTTGTGCGAAGGCATGAAAGATGAAACATGGGAAGGATGGGATGAACAAAACATTTCCCGCTATTATTACTTCCTGACAACTCGCCTATTTGAATACCCCGGCATCACCAAAGAACAGCTTTTACACTACGACCAGAACATTACCAGCCAGACAATGGCCATTTCCGGACGCCGCGGCGCTTTCCGCTGGAAGTATTTCCAGTACATGGCGCTATTATTCTCAGAAATTTATCTGGATAAATTTTTTAATGATCCACAGGGGCTACTGGATGGTTTGAATGAACAGGTTACTATGCTGAACAGTGAACGCGAAGCCGCCGACAAGTTACCGCCTTATGTTTTGGATGATCTCAATAAAGTTGCTTTTTGGCAGGCCACTGGGTCAGGGAAAACCCTGATCATGCATGTCAATATTCTTCAATACCGGCATTATCTGGAAAAGGCGGGGAAACATGCTACGTTAAACAGGGTGATTCTGTTGACGCCCAATGAAGGTCTTTCCGAGCAGCATAATGGAGAATTTAAGCTTTCTTCTCTGCCTGCTGATATTTTCAACAAAGAATCCGGCAGTCTATATGCAGGCCAGGAAATCAGTATCATTGACATTCATAAGTTAAAGGAAGAAGGCAAGGAAAAAACCGTCAGCGTGGATGCCTTTGAAAGTAATAATCTTGTTCTGGTGGACGAAGGGCATCGCGGCGCGGGCGGTGAAGAATGGATGGATAAACGCAACCGATTATGCTCGGAAGGTTTTTCATTTGAATATTCGGCAACCTTCGGCCAGGCCATGAAGGCGTCGGGCAAAAAAGAGATGCTCCATCTTTATGCCAAATGCATTTTGTTTGACTACTCTTATAAATATTTTTACGGCGACGGCTACGGCAAGGAATATTCAATATTGAATCTGGCCGAGGAGCAGCATGAAGAACAGCGCCAGCTATATCTGACTGCCTGTCTTTTGGCTTTCTACCAGCAGTTGAAAGTTTATGACGGCAAGAAACGTGAGCTTGTCCCGTTTAATGTGGAAGAACCGCTTTGGGTATTTGTCGGCAGCAAGGTCAATGCAGTGCGCACCGAACGCGGTGCAAAGGTCTCCGACGTTATTGATATACTGCTTTTTCTGAAAAGATTTCTTAACGACCGACCGGAAACGAAGGAATTTATTCATCGCCTGCTCAACGGCGCCAGCCAGCTCAACGATACACGCGGCAATGATCTTTTTGCCGGTCGTTTTGATTATCTGATAGCTTCACACATGGATGCCTCTGACATTTATGATGATGTCGTTACAAGATTATTCAACGGCGCTGTGGTCGGCGCCCAAATGCATATTGATAATCTCAAAGGCGTTCAGGGTGAAATCGGCCTGCGCTTGGGCGATGGGGAATATTTTGGTGTTATCAACGTCGGCGATGATCGCGAGTTAATCAAACTTTGTGCGGATAACGGTTTCATCGTTGCCGAAAGAGATTTTTCGGAATCGCTGTTTAAGGCGCTGGCCAAGGATGATTCGTCTGTCAAGATCCTGATCGGCTCCAAGAAATTTACCGAAGGCTGGAATAGTTGGCGTGTTTCCACGATGGGTCTGATGAATGTCGGCCGTTCGGAAGGTTCAGAGATCATCCAGCTCTTTGGCCGTGGTGTACGGTTGAAAGGATATAATGAATGTTTGAAGCGGAGCCGGTTCGCGCATGCGCCACATACTCCGAAATCCATTGAAATTGTCGAAACGCTGAATGTCTTCGGTGTGCGCGCCGATTATATGCGGCAGTTCAGAGAGTATCTGGAGGAAGAAGGCGTTAAAGGCATCGACGACTATGAGGAAATTAAGCTGCCCTGTCTGCGCAATTTCGGTTCCATGAAGCTGAAGTATCCCCGATTAAAAGAAGGTGTTAATTTCAAGAAGCAGGGTCCTAGGCCGGTCATTGCGGTGCCTGATGACTATCTAAAACAACATAAGGTGGTGGTCAACTGGTACCCCAAAATTGAAGCCATGCGCAGCAGGGGAGCAGGGGCGCAGGTAACAGCCACCTTGCAGACTGCGACGCTGGGACAGGCTCAATGCGCTTTTCTGGATTATGACGAGTTGTATTTTGAGATCCAGAAACACAAGAATGAAAGAAATTATTACAACCTGAATATTGAAAAAGATGTTCTGACTGTTTTGATGAGCCGGTCGGATTGGTATCAGCTCTATATTCCGCAGGAGGAACTTGAATTCACATCATTTGCCAAGACAAGACTCTGGCAGGAGATTGCCTCGACGCTTTTAAAGAAATATTGCGATAATTTCTATAATGCAAAACGCCTGGATTACGAAAAAGACAAGCTGGAATATCGCTACCTGGATGAAGTCGAAGCTGAATTGGCAGCCAATGGTAAAGCCGGAAATCTGTTTGATGAATATACGTTCCTGGTGGAGAAGTCCCGTTGGGATATTATTGAAAAGCTGAAGGAACTAGTAGAGCAAATAGACAGTGGAAATTTTGCGAATTGGGCGTTCCGTTCCATGTTCTCGTTCAATTTCGACAGACATTTATACAAACCATTAATTCATATCAAAGACAGCGAGCTGAAGGTGATTCCGGTTGCCTTGAATGAAGGAGAAAAGAAATTTGTCCTGGATCTGAAAGACTATTATGGAGCTAACCAGGGCAGTTTTAATGATCGTGAGTTGTATTTGCTGCGCAATCTTGGTCGCGGACACGGTGTCGGCTTTTTCCAGGCGCATAATTTTTATCCAGATTTTATTTTGTGGCTGGTCGAAGGCAAAAAACAGCGGATCACTTTCATCGATCCTCATGGCATGCGCATGGCGCAGGGCGGATTCAATGATCCGAAGGTCCAATTTTTTCAGGAAATCAAAACCCTCGAAAAACAGATTGGCGATACTGACGTAAAGCTGGCATCCTTCATTATTTCTGTTACGCCATTCGAACAAATCGGCCTGTGGGATAAAAAGCTTACTCAGAAGGATTTTGAAGACCACCATATCGTTTTTCAAAATGATAAGAGCCTATATGTCTCTAAGATAATAAAGAACGCCTTAAAAGAATGAAGCTGTAATATCAACTGTAAGTCGCGTAATAGTTGCTAAACCACAGCTGTGATGACCCGGATAATTATCGGGTCAACTGCTACGGCTGCTACAGATGCTCATGTTAGCTGCTACAGTTACTTGGTACTGCTAATGTGCGTCACATACAGTTGCTAAAGAGGTTAGCAGTTGTTATTAGTGCTGCTGTTGTTGCTGCTACATTAACGGTATGGTGGAAGCTCTATCAGCAGCCTTTGGTATTGGTGTTTTGTTGAGTGAATTGATTTTTGGTAGCAGTATCTGGCGATCACGGATGGACTCCGGACTAAAAGTCCGATATACACCTGTGATAAAATCGTGATAGAAACAAGGGAAAACAGCAGGAACAGATAGAATAGAAGGGAAAAGACGGAACCGTATATTATGTGTATTTCTGATAAGTTACGGGAAATCAGACGTTAGATCAAGGGGTTAAATTTTTTGGTTTTTTTGGACTCTGACTCCGTTAATCAAGGTTCGAATCCTTGTTCCCCAGCCATAAAACATTAATAATATCAATGATAATTGTTTTTAAAAACGATCCGATAG
>Ga0208458_1002944_pt1 | contig 12012 bp, 5 predicted proteins | sample AD_UKC085_MetaG_FD_184432 | JGI IMG/M metagenome (GOLD analysis project Ga0208458, IMG submission 184432) | Active sludge microbial communities of municipal wastewater-treating anaerobic digesters from USA - AD_UKC085_MetaG (SPAdes) (version 2) | ecosystem: Engineered > Bioreactor > Anaerobic >... | reverse complement strand
AACGGCGACATGGGCGCGTCGGCGCCCTGACGCAGGTAGATGGGCACCGTGCTCAGGGCGTCGGCGGTCACCGCGATGGCCAGGCCGCGCGTCTTGCCGTCGTAGACCCACTGGCAGGGTACGGGCTGCCCTTCGGCATCGACAACCACGAGGCCCTTGTCGCACTTGATGAAAATGAGGCCTTCGCGCGCCCAGGACAAGGCGTTCGAAACGAGATAGGGCGTGCCTGTGCCCGTGGTGTCGATATGATCGGCCAGGGTCTTGAGGGCCTTGCGCTTGAGCTGGCCCAGGTCTTTTTCCATGGTTGCGTAGGCCGCTTCCGCGTCTTCGTAGACCCGCCGGATCGAGGAGCCGGGAAGAATGTCGTGGAACTGGTGCGTGAGCAGGGTGCGCCAGAGACGTTCGAGTTTCCTGGCCGGGTACTTCAGTCCGAATGGCATCGCCTGAACCGAGAGAAGTTCGACCTCGCGCAGCAGGAGTTCGAGCCGGCGGTTGTACTGTTTGGTGCGGGCCTGGGTCGTATACGTTCCGCGGTGCATTTCGAGGTAGAGCTCGCCGACCCAGCGCGGCCGCTTGATCTTCTGTTCGCGCAGCCGCGCGAGGAATTCCGACACGTTCACGAACGCGGTCTTGATGCAGCCTTCGAGGTCGCCCATGCGCCGGGCACGCTCGCACATCTCCCGGGTGACGCCGCCCCCGCCGTCGCCGTAACCAATCGACACCAGCGTAGCGTCCTGCAACTCTTTCTGCTGCACGTTGTCCCAGCAGTCTTTGGAGATTTCCGGGCCGACCTCGGCGTTGTACCCGCCGTTCCGGCACGTGATGTAATGCGTGAAGATCTCGCTGCCGTCAATGCCCCGCCACCAGAAGGTGTCGTAGGGGAACCGCGTGGTGTCGTTCCAGTTGATCTTGCTCGTGACGAAGTTGAGGATCCCGCATTTTTTGAGGATCTGGGGCAGAGCCGCCGAATAGCCGAACACGTCGGGCAGCCACAAGGTGTCGCTGGTGTAATTAAACAGTTCGCGCGTCTTTTTGCGGCCCTCGAGGAACTGACGCACGAGCGATTCGCCGCCCGTGAGGTTGCAGTCGGCTTCGACCCACATGCCGCCGTTGGGTTCCCAGCGGCCCGTCTTCACTTCCGCCTGAATGCGTTTCACAAGGTCGGGGTATTCGTCTTGAATCAGGTCGAGCAGCGCCGGCTGCGACTGCAAAAACCGCATCTCCGGGTACTGTTCCATGAGGTGCAGCATGCTCGAAAAGGTCTTGGCCGTTTTGCGGACGGACTCGGCGATGGGCCACAGCCAGCCGACGTCGATGTGGGTATGTCCCGCAAGCCCCACCATGGGCGTGGTGGGTCCATTCGGCGTCGCCAGCAGGGGCGCGAGCAGGCGCCCCGCCGCTTTCGCGGCGTCTTCCAGCTCCGTTTCGGATTCCCAATGGAACGGGATCAGGTCGAGCGCGCGGTTCAACTCGTCGAGTATGCGCGCCCGGCGCAATGAGTTCTCGTCGAGCGTGAGCGCCGTGCGAAGCAGCACGTCCGCCCCGTAATACAGCGACGCGACGGCCTCGCGTTCGACGACGAGTTCGCTGGCCTTGAGCTCGAGCGGCGGCGGCTGGCCGGGATCGGCGCCCGTGAACTGGTGGAAATACACGAAGGGCTTCAAGGGTTGCAGGTTGGGCATGCGGTGGCCCGAGTACTGGTCGAGGTGCAGCGTGAACCGTTCCCGGCCGGTGGCCGGGGCCGCCAGCAGTACCTCGCGATGCCAGAGATTCATGCCCGCGAACGGTTTGCCGTTCACGAACAGCAGCTTTTCCGCGAAGGAATCCATGCGATAGTAGACGCGGCGGCCCGCGCATTCCGCCGGGATGCGCGCCTCGCCGCGAAACCACACCGTGCCCCATTCCTGCCCCCAGCGGCTGCCCACCGGGGCCGGTTTGTACCGGAGCGCCGCGTCGCTCTTCAATCCCGGCGGCACGCGCAGGTGGTCCATCGTCTCCAGACCTTCGAGCGGGACCTCCGCGACCGCCGCATACCGCCACTCGCCGAGCCGGGCAATCCGCTGATTCAGTTTGTCTATCGCTTTCGGCGGGATCATGGACTCTCCTCTACGGCAGTGGGGATATGGCGCACGCGCACACCCTATTTCGTGATTTCGATTGGAATGCGCACTCGCAGCGGTTCCCCGTCTTCCCCGGCGACCGGGTCGCCGTAATCGTCGTAGGCCACCAGCTCGATGTGGTGCGCGCCCGCGAGAACCGTGGGCGGCAGAACGAGGGTGCCGGTCCAAGCCGCGTCGTTCGCGGCGGCGTCGCCGTGGGTGCCGTCATTGTACAGGTCGGCCAGCGCCCCTTCGGCGCCCACGATCCGGGCACTCATCGTATCCACGAGACGCTCCGGGTCCGCGAGCATGACCGACACCGTCATGCTGTCGCCGGGCTTCGCCGATGCCGGGTCCACGGCGGGGTTGTAGAGCCCCAGCTTGTCCGGCACGGGCGCGGCGTCCTGCGCGGCGCGTTCGTCCACGCCGGGGATATCGCCGGCCACGGCATCCTTGATCAGGTCGCCGTCGCTCACCACGCTGTGCACTTCCAGGCGCAGCGGCTGCCCGGCGTCGTCCGGAGACTCGAACCCGAATCCCATGTTGCGAAGCAACTGCAAAACGGGAAGCATGTCATTTAACGAGCCGCTGATCGATACCGTAACTTCCGGGCCCGAGCCCGCCGCCCAGGCGCCGCCGCTGCACCACACCGCCGCCAACGCCAGGATCAGCATGCTGCCAACGTTTCTGCTCTTCATTGTCGTTCCCCTTTCGCAATCCCACTCGACCCCTTCGTGAGTTTCTCCGTGGAGACGGCGCCAGACGGGCGATATCTCGTCGATCATTTTCCCCGGCGCGTCCGCGCCTTCTCTTCCAGCATGCTATTCCACTTGCGCGCGGACATCAAGCGGCGGCCCGGGCGCTGCTCGCAGCGCGCCAGCGCAATACGGCCGTTGCACATCAGTTTGGCCACCGCCCAATACGAATGCAACCGCGCGCTCCCACCCAGCGCCGAGCCGGTCACCTTGAACCGCACCGCCGCCGTGGATTGCGCGGCGACGGTCACGCCCTGGTTGCGCGGCGTGATCGACACCAGGGAATACTCGCCCGCGGCCCGGGCGGGCCAGGCTTCCAGAGGCGCCACCAGGGCCACCTCCGCATCGATGTTTTCGCACGACGGATTCGTCAGGCGCACGACAATCTCGCCCTCCTCGTGCGCCGCCTCCATCTCGAGATCGAACGCCTCGCCGATTTCGAGCACGTCCTGGAAGGTCTGTCCGTCAAACTCATACCGGAGTTTCACCTGTCCCGGCGCGTCCGGTGCCGGACGCGTGATTCGCAGCTCTTTCGTGTCGTGTCCCAGCGCCGCCAGCTCGAACGCCACCGCGCCCGGCGACACCTGCCAGCCTTGCGGCGCGGAAACGCTTGCCGTCACGGCGATGCCCGCGTCCGTGTAGTCGTTGACCGCGTTGACCTTGACCCGCAGCGTGCGGCCGTCCTCCTCTTCGCGGACATCCCGCCCCAGCGTGCAGGTGACCGCGCCGTATCCCATCGGCAGGGATTCCGCGTCGTGTTCCCAGGACCGCACCCAGACCGGCTGCACGGTCTCGGCCTCGGGTCCGAGGACGCGCCGGCCCGTTTTGGGCCCGGGCGCGTTGGGCACAAACCCGACCGTCTCGATCGAGAACGGCGGCACGGGCACGTCCAGCCCGTTCTCGCGAATGGGCAGGACGCGCGACTCTTCTTCCAGCAGGTTCGACAGCCAGGCCCGGCTCATCCCGCCCGCGAACGTGATCCGGGCATTGGTGTCACGGCCTTCCGTATCGTACAGGCGCAGCGTAATACCCTCCGCCGCGTTCGAGGCCTGCGTGCGCTGGAATGCCGCCAATGGATTGCCGAACGGTTTCATGGCCTCGAGGATGACGTTCGCGGGTGACACCGTGAGGAAGGCCTGTTCGGGCGGAAGGGGCGCTTTTCCCCCCGGTTTGACCTCGCGGGCCAGCAACGGGAAATTGAACTCGTGCGCGGCACGCTGGGTATTGGCCTTGCGCCAGTCGCCGCTGTGAGGATACAGCGCATAGCGAAACACGTGATTCTTGTTTTCCGGCACAAGATACCCTTCGGGGAAGTTGTTGACGGCCCCGTACCACCGGCACGTGTGACACAGCATCATGCACAGGGCGCCGTCCTTCTCCAGGCTGTTGGCGTACGTGCCCTCGTTCAGCATGGCCACGCCGTAGTCGTCGACCGCGCCCTTCCATCCCGTGGCGTCGCACTTTCCCGGAATCCGCAGCACGGCCGCGTCGCGCAGATCGCTCAGAAGCCGGTCGCACGCGAGGGCGAGGTCTTTCGAGGTTTTCCCCTCGACCACCAGCACGGGCATGGGCCCCCACGAGAGATCCTCGAGCTCGGCATCGCTCGTGAACAGGCAGGCAAATCCCTCTTCATTGAGCTGTTTCTGGAATTCCGCGACGGTTTTGGCTTCCTGCCGGTTGAGAATGCGGTTGGAATACGCGTTGTTGCGGTGCGCGCCCAGCGAAATGCGGAACCGCGTGTACAGCAGGTCGTCGTCCATGTGGTCCTGGTACGAGCCCCAGTGCGGGCCGCCCTTGTCGTGCCACGGCGTGCAGGTCACGCCTCTCTGGATCAGGGCGCGCTGGAGTTCCTCCGCGGCGCGGGTGATGTCGCGGGTTTTCGGCGTGATCAAACCCACCATGCTTACCGGATAGGCGTTGCGCCCGGCTTTGAGCTGCACCGAAGGACCGTATTCCATCCACTTGTTGGCGGCGTATACCGCACAGCCGCTGAACATCGCCATCTGATGCGTGCGGAAATCGAGATACCCCCGGCTTCCGCCCCGGCTGACCACGCCGAACCGCTCATCGAACACCGGCGTGCCGCCCGGGATGTTCACGGGGAATGTCACACAAAAGAGGTGATCCTCGCCCTGGTAATCTTCCAGAATGGTCTTGAAATCGACCCGGGCGACGCCCTTGGTCAGCGTGATCTCCTGGGTCACTCCGCACAGTTCGCCCAGGCGGTAGCTGACGCGCAGCGTCTCGCTGACGGGTCCCCGCAGGGCCGTTACCGCCGCCGCAATCTCACCGGAAAACAGCTTCAGCCCCGTCGTGTAGAATTCGTGCTGCGTTTCCTCGCGATCCGCGACCTCCTGCAGAGCCACCAGTTCATTGCCCACACGGGCGCCCTCCTGCAGCACCTCGCGTTTCGCCTTCTTGTCGTAGAGGCTGACCAGACCGCCTCCGCGCGCGGGATCGACCGTGATCCGGTAATACTTGTTCTCGATGGACGTGCGGCCCGGCGCGGTCTTACGTTCCTTGACCGCTTTTTCCCCGGGGGCCACCTGATACCGCCGGTATCCGAGCGAGGGCATGTCTTTGGCCACGAACGCGATCTGCGCCTCCGTGATGTCGCCGCTCCGGTTGCGCGCGGCGTCAAGCACCTCGAACGGCACCGCCTGGCCGCGGTGATCGAGAATCGCAAACCGTTTCAGGCCGGCCACGCTGATGCGCGCGCGCACCATGTCCGTCCGTTCCCAGGCGACCGGATTGAACACCACCAGGGGCCGGTCAATCCCCTCCGATGCCACGGCTTTGCCAAGATACTCGAGGCTGCGGTCCAGCACGTCCGTGCCGAGTTCCAGCGTTTCCCGGTACGAATTCATCAAGTCGAGGTAGGAGATTTCGTTGTGCGTGCCGGTAATCGAGTCGTGGTGATGGCCGCACAGGAGCTGCCGCCAGGCCTTGTCGAGCGCCTTGTCGGGATAGACGGCGCCCAGCAGGTTCGCGATGGTCGCGAACCGTTCCGCCACCAGCAGCACGTTCTCGCCCAGGCGGTTCGCGATCTTCAGGTTGATGCGCGACATGGCCGTCGCCGCGTGGTACAGCGACATGTCGCGCGACGTTACCGGCAGCCGGGCGCCGCTCTCTTCGCATTGCCGGGTGACGATGTCGAACAGGTCGCGGTACGTCGCCTGCTGCACCTTGGGCAGAAGCGTCTCGTGCCACTCCGTGGGCGGAGTCTGATCGATGTCGCCCACGATGACCGACAGCCCCATGTCCGCCGCCTCGCTCCATCCCCAGTTCCCGCGCTTGTGGGGCAGCGACGAGCCGTCGAGCGACAGATGCAGGAACAGCGGCGGGAAATTGTAGATGTATTTGTCCCAGCTCACGCCCAGGCATCCGGCCTTCCGCGCGATCTGCGACAACTGGTTCGGGTGGCCGAATACGTCGCCCGGGGCGTAGACATGGCAGATGCGGCCCATCACCCGCCCGTGGAAGAGCTGGCCGTACAGGAAATTGCGCACCAGCGCCTCGCCGCCGCAATTCATCTCGTTGGGCTGGTTGTACATGGCGTCGGAATTCGACCGGTTTTCGCGGAACACGCGCATCAGGGTCTCGCGGTCTTCCGGAAACACGTCGAAATAGGGTTTGAGGTAGTCCACTTCCGATAACGTCGACCGGAACTGGGGATCTTCGCGGTGCAACCGGCAATACTGGCGGACGATGTCGAACGCGCCCATCGCGTACACGCGCTGTTCCTCGTGGTAGGTCGTGTCAAAATGGAACGAGGTCAACACCATCTCGACGCCGGCGCCCTTGGGAGGCGCTGCCGCTTCGTACTGAAAGGGCGCCGTCAACTCCCGTCCGTAGAGCCGCGCGGTAAGCGGCGCGTCGACGACCGTTCCCGCTGCCGCGGCCGGCAGCGACAGCCGCAACGGCGTGATGCGGTTCGGCGGGAGCACGACGTCCGCCTTGTCCTCGGCGCCCAGGGCGCTGGACGCGCAGGCGACGGCCACCCGCACGTCCACGCTGGACGTGTTAACCGCGGCCACCTCGATGATCTGCCGCGGCCGCTCGGGCGCGCCCGTGAACCGGGGCAGGGCGCGGACCCGGCCCAATGCGATGGGAAGGCCCCGCGCGCTCACCAGCGGCGACAGGCGAACATCGCGCACGCGGAAATCGATCCCGTCGGCGATGTACCCCGGCCGGAATTTGATCAGCAGAAGGTTGCGGCCCGCCTGGAGCGACACGACCTTGCTGGGCATGGTCAGCCGCACGCCTTTGGGGATGCCGTAGGGCTCGTTGCACACCTGTTGGCCGTTGAGCCAGACCTTCATCCCCGAGTGGTACGCGTCGAGCAGGGCCGCCGTGCCGGTTTCGGCCTCGATAAACGCCGCGGCATAGAGCACGCAGTTGCGCTGCACGGTCTCGTAGATCACGTCCCCCGCAATGCGTTCCCCGTCCAGTTCCGCGCCGGTACATGCGGTCCACCGCAGCTGGGACGCGCCCAGGCCCGGATTGCTGTGAAGTCGCCCCGGCTCCGGCGTCACCGCCGTTTCGCCGCCGTCCGCCGCCAGATAATCCAGGTCGAGGATGCGGTCGCGTTCGTACAGATACTCCCGTTCGAACTGCGGACTGGTTTTGACCACGAACGGTCCCAGCACCAGCCAGTGGGTGATGGGATGGCCCGCCGCCAGCTCCGCGAGGGAATGCACGTCCATATCGCGCTCCTTTTGTCTGACGCCTGCTGTCCCGCGGGGCCGTACTTTGCACCTCAGGCTCAGCGGGAAACGCGCCGAAAACGTGCCGCTGCCGCGGCGCCGCCAGGCCGAGGGCCCTGCGCCGGCGCGCCGCATATCCGGCGTTCTCCCCAGGGCATCAGCTTAGCGTTTTCGCTGAAGGCCGCTCAAGCCGGTCCCGCCGATGCGGCACACGACCACGGGGTCATCCGGTTCCTTGTTGTGCCGCGCCGCCTTTGATGGCGTCCTTGATAATCACCTCGATGGACCGGGCCCCGAGTCCGGGCAGGCGGCGTTTGTTGATGAAGATGGCGGGGGTTTCCTCGAGCCGCAGCCGCGTCCCCAGTTCGGTATCCTGACGCACGGCCGCGCGCACCTCCTCCGACGCCCGCTCCGCGTTAAACCGGTCGATATCCAGTCCGATTTCGCGGGCGATGGCCTGCAGCGCCTCTGGACCGGGGGGGAAATGCGCCTTGAACAGCGCGTCGTGAAACTCCCAGAACTTGCCTTGCCGCTGCGCCGCGACCGCCGCGTACGCCGTTTCGCACGCGCCGCCCTCGTCCAGCCCGCGGCGCGCGATGGGATTGCACGCCCCGTCGAGCGGGAAATGCCTGAAGACCAGCGAAACCGCGCCCGGGTACTGGTCCATCAGTACCTTCATTTCGCGGCTGAACTGGCGGCAGGCCGGACAATGGAAGCTGCTGAACACAACGATCTCCACCGGGGCATGCGCTGGTCCGCGCCGCGCGTCATCCGGGCCGGCGGGCAGATCGGTTTCCGGAGCGTCGGCATACGCCGCCAACAGCTTGTGCGGGCTGAACACGCCCCGCGACTCGCAGAGCCAGCGTTCGGACAGGATGAACACACCCTCATACACCGCCAGCGCGGTCAGGGCCGCGGTCGCCAACGCGGTCGCCCGCCACCGCCACAGGGGCGGGCGGTCCGCCTGCTTCTTGAACAGCGAGCCGGCCGCCGATGCCAGAGTCCCGGCCTCCTCGCGCCAGGTGCGGGCGAGCCGCACCTTCAGGGCCACCGCCAGAAGCACGTTGATGCCGTGCACGACCATGCACAACGGACAGAACGGCGCCCAGCCCGCCACCAGGAGTGCCGCGAGCACGATGCTGCCCGCCACTCCCGCCACCGACACCAGCAGGGCGGCCGTCAGGGCCTGCGGCGCGAATTCGTCGCCCAGCGCGGCGGCCAGGAAGAACAGCGCGAGGAGCGCGCCGTAATACACGACGCCCCACCCCGCCAGCGGAATGCCCAGCACCCACGAGGTCGCGCTGAGCAGCGTCTTGTCGCAGCCGGTCCCGAACACCGCCGAACACACGTCGAACGCGTCGGGGTCCTGGCTCATCAGCAGCATCAGCGTGCGTCCCAGGAGATAGCCCGACACCAGCAGGCCCAGAAGCGTCAGGGCAAGCGGCATGACCCGTGCCGGTGCGCGCCTCCTGCCGCCTGTCATCCTGTGCGCCTCCTCATCCGCGGCGCCATGCCGGGAACCGGCCGCCATCCGTTACAGCGCCACGGCGCTGCCGGTTTTCGCGGATTCATAGCATGCCGCGAGCACGTACTGGCTCCAGAGTCCGTCCTCGGCGGATACCGGAGGTTCCGTGCCGTCGAGCACCGCCCGCGAAAAGGCCTCCACTTCCGCGCGGTACATGTTGAGCGGATCGGGCGTGATCGCAATGCCGCCGCTGGCGGTGCGCGTCTGTTTCGCCTCGTATCCGGTGTCGCCGGAGTCGAGATACGCGATCATCTCGCCGAGTTCGCCCTGGCCTATGGTGCCGTCGGCCAGGATGCTGCCCTTCGGCCCATACAGCTCGAGGCGGTTTTTCGAGCTGGCGTCGGGCACGTTGAACAGATTGTCGACCACGCCCTTCGCGCCGTTTTGAAACTCGAGCAGCACCACGGCGGTGTCCTCGCTGGGATACCCATGGACCAGGTTGCCGGTCATGCACTGCACCCGGCAGGCGCGGCCAAAAAACATCTCGAGCAGGTCAATGCAGTGGCCGCCCATATCCATGAGGCTGCCGCCGCCGCTCTGGTCCGGGTATTGGCGCCAGGCCCCGGGGATGGGCGGGTACCAGCACGACAATTGCGCCCGGCCCAGCACCGGCGTGCCGAGTTTGCCGTCGTGCACCAGCCGGAGCGCCTCCTGGTGCTGTGCCTGAAACCGCATCATGAAGGCCGTGCCCAGCTTCACCCCGCTGTTGCGGCACGCGGTGATCATGCGTTCGGCCTCTTCGACGACCATGCCCAGGGGTTTCTCGCACAGCACATGCTTTCCGGCCTCAGCCGCGCGGAGAACCTGCTCGCAGTGCGTGTTGGCCGGCGTTGCCACATAAATGATGTCGCAGTCGGACGCCAGGAACGCCTCTTCGGTCTCGCACGCTTCCGCGTTGAACTCGGCAGCCACCTCTTTGTTGGCTTCCGGGTTCACGTCGTACACGGCGATCAGCTCCGCATTGTCCGCCGCCGCGATCCCCTCCGGAATGGTGCGGCGCCGCGCGATGCCTCCGGAACCCCAGACTCCCCATCTCGTTTTCATGATTCACACTCCTGCATGCGTTGCGCTTCGTTGTTCCTGACTGTGGGGTGAGCATAAAGGAACCCATTCCCTCCCGCAACTCCCTGCGCCGCGCGGGACGTCCTCCTCCGCATCTCGCGGACCCCATCGGGGCGGCGGTGGCAATCTCCCCGCGAAGGATTTACACTGTGGTTTTCAGGTTTCGGGAACGCAACGGGACGCACCGGATGCAGCAGGGAGTGCCGGGATCATGAAGACACACACAGGGTTCGTGGGGGCGGTGGCGGTCACGGCGATGCTGGCCGCGATGACGGTGCAGGCGCAGGACGCGTTCGAGCAGGCGTCCAACTCGGCCACGCTCGCGGGGCACGCCTTGAGCAAGGTGCACCGGTGGCTCCACGAAGTGGCGTTGCCGCAGATCGATCCCGGCACCGGACTCTACAAGGCCGACGGCAAATGGAATTACCGCGATACGGCCGCCGACTGTTATCCGTTCCTGTTGTGGGCGGCGTTTGTCGTGGACCAGGAGGCGATGAACGGCCCGGTGCGCAACGTGCTTGACCGGGAACAGGCCTTGTGCAACACCTACGGCCGCATTCCGGTGCCGTGGGATTTCGATACAGCCGCCCCCGCAAAAGACACCGCGTGGGACGAGGTGGTGTTTCAGGCGTCGGAGTACGTGAAAGACGGGCTGATCGCCATGGTGGAGGTGACGGGCCCCGACGAGTGGTTCGATCGCATGCGCGGCATCGAAGACGACCTCTGGGCTGCGGCAAAGATCGAGACGCCGTTCGGAAACATCCCTTCCGAGAACGTGGAAGTCAACGGGGAGCAGCTGCAGGCGCTCGCGCGCCTCTACACCATGACGGGCGAGGAGAAATACCTCGACTGGGGCGACCGGCTGGCCGATTATTACTTTGCGCAGGACGATTTCGTACCCGCGCGCCTGCGCGACCACGGTTGCGAGGTCATCGGCGGGCTGGGCCTGCTGCACGCGGTCGAGGTCACGCACCGGCCCGCCAAAGCCGCGGAACACGCCCCGCGCCTGAAACAGATCTACGACCAGATCCTCGCCCGCGGCTGCACCGAAGACGGCATGATGTACAATGGGCTCGACCAGGGCGAGGGCCAGCTCAGCGACGGCTGGGGCTACAACTACGTCGGTTACCTGTGCTATGACCTGGCCACCGGCACGAATACCTACCGCCCGCAGGTCGAACATACCCTCCGCAACACCATGAAGCCGCTGTACGAGAATTACGCGTGGGAAGGCGAATCCATCGACGGGTACGCGGATTCGATCGAGGGCGCCCTGTACCTCCTCAACCGCGTGCCCGTGGCCGAGGGTTTCGCGTGGGTGGACCGCGAAACAAAGAACAATCTCGTCGACCACCCGTCCCGTCTTGAAAACGGCGAACTCTGGGGCACCATGAAACTGCAATCCAACGGGGTGCGCACGGTGCTGATTCACTCGCTTATGCACACCCGGGGCGTGATTGCCCGGCCCTGGCAGCAGGGACTCGAGCTCGGCGCCGCGCCCCACGGCGGCGGCATTGCGATTGTCGTGCGCGCGCAGGAGACCTACCGCGGCGTGCTCGAGTTCGATCTGCCCCGCCACCGCGTCTACCTGGGCTTCCAGAACGACTGGCCCCGCATGAACACCATCCCCGAATGGTTCACCGTCGAGCCGGAACGCCGTTACGTCGTCAACCGGGTGGACACGGGCGCGCAATCCGTCTACACGGGCCGCCAGCTGCATTGCGGCCTGGCAATCGCCGTCGAACCCGGCGAAACCGTGCGCCTTACGGTCGCCCCGGCCCCCTGACGCGCCCGGCGCGCAAGGTCGGCATTGTTGTTCCGGGTAGCGCAGGCGTCCCGCCTGCATTCGTGTCTCTTGGTGGACA
>Ga0208458_1002942_pt1 | contig 12025 bp, 9 predicted proteins | sample AD_UKC085_MetaG_FD_184432 | JGI IMG/M metagenome (GOLD analysis project Ga0208458, IMG submission 184432) | Active sludge microbial communities of municipal wastewater-treating anaerobic digesters from USA - AD_UKC085_MetaG (SPAdes) (version 2) | ecosystem: Engineered > Bioreactor > Anaerobic >... | reverse complement strand
AATACTCATTATTCAATCCCTAATCCGTGTCGGGCACAAGTGTTACTTTACTATTCGACTTTTCGGGATACGCCTTAGTAATTTTTACTTTACACCATTCCATTGTTTCCATTTACGTAGAGCATCTTGTTCTGTTTCTCTGTTGGTGTACCAACTAACAGTTGTTTTTCCACAAACTTTACACCGCTCACCTTCTGAGGAGCGCTGTTGACGACGGCAGTTGCCGCAATAATATACTTCGTTCATATCTGATTTATTTTTGCAAAGTTAATTATTTGTATTCGTTATTTTACTAAAAATATTTTTTTAATTTTCGAATTCTATATTGATTACAACAGTTACAATTTTTTTGTATTAACCTCAAAATTTGGAATAGGTTGCATCTTAAACAAATTGTTACGATGCTTTTTATCAATAATCTCTTTAGTCTTGAGGTCATCGCACTGTCCGGTACGAATGTAGCGGTCTAGTACTGCATAATAAAGCCGAAATTGTCTTCGTCAGTCTTACCGCAGAGACCGTCAGCAGGAACTTTTTCCACTAAATCGATGGGGAGTTCCAATTCTTTACCTACGGCGATTACCTCGTGCATTGTAAGACCTCCTAAGGGTGCGAAATCGCCAGCGCCGTCACCGTAGCGGGTCGAGTAGCCCACCCAATCTTCGGAAAGGTTGCTGGTGTTTGCCGCGCGACCATTCATGGATTGCGAGATGGCATATAATGTTGTCATGCGAACACGTGCCGGTAGATTGATAAGCGTCTGTTCACTAACTTCTTTACCTAAAGTGCCGAGTTGCTCTTTTACTGCAGATATTAGTGCGTTGCAGGCACCAGCAATATTAATAATAAAGTAGCTTATTCCAAGATGATTAATAAGTCTCATGCTATCGGAGATGTCTTTCTGTTCGCCATTGGGCATGGTTACACCGATAACACGTTCTTTGCCTAATGTTTCTACACAGAGTGCAGCCACAATATTGCTATCCTTACCTCCTGATATGCCGATTACTGCTTTACAACCCTTTCCATTTTCTTCAAACCAATTCCTAATCCATTGAACGGCTTGCTCTTTTACTTGTTTTGCATTGAATGGTTTCATAAGAGTTTATTATTTTTCCTACTCTATATTTCTTATTTGGCTTTTTTGGGTTATCGCAGTTGTTTGTTGACATGGAAAATTATGATGAGGCGTGTGGGTGGATTAGGCTTACTGAAGATAGGAGGGTAGGGAAGAGAAAACTTAAAACCGGTAAAATGCAATTGTAAAAAGCAACAAGGTAGAGATCGTAATTAATGAATACCTCGATTAGTTAGCGGAGAGTGAGGGATTCGAACCCCCGGACCCTTTCAGGTCAACGGTTTTCAAGACCGCCGCGATCGACCGCTCTGCCAACTCTCCGGCGCAAAAGTACACTTTTTTGAAAATTTCAAAACTTTTTGTTTCAATTTAGCTAAATAGATTGAGATTATGTGGAAAAGATGATCTGTTAATCTGGTTATTAACGAATATAGTGGGTCAGAATAATAATGATAATTTTGCTCAACCGATATTTACAATCTGATTGATTTATGGTTCAAGGTTTTTTTTCTGTCTCAGTAATGTGCTTACTTTTTCTTTTTGCTGCAATCTCTGATTTGCAGGCTTCTCCTTTCCTAAAAGGTAATCACAACTTACCGGATTCTGCTACCGCAATTCATCTTGATAAAAAAACTGATATTTCCGAAGGTTTTGGAAGTCGAATTATAGATTCAGGCGCTCCGGTAAATAAATCAGATTCGGAAGAGATGCGATGCTTGCCGGTAAATGACCTTTCCAACACATTGGTTTATTTACCTGGAATTTCTACCTCTGCCACCGACGGTACTGGTTTGCAATCTCAACTTAGCATTAGAGGATTTCGGAATTTGCTTGGATCGGAGTCAGTAATATTAATGGTTGATGGTATCCCGATCAATGATCAGGAGATTGGGTTTGTAAGCTGGAATTTTCTTCCTTTATCAATCATCAGCTCAATAGAAGTTTTAAGAGGTGGCTCATCGGCGCTTTATGGCGACCCTGCCGTTGGAGGCGCTATAAATCTACGTACTGAGATTAACAAAAAGAGAGTGATTGCTGTTAAGACAGGAATTGGCTCATTTAAAAATCAGACTAAAAGCGTAGTTTATGGTGCAAACTCTGAAAAGGTAAACTACAGCCTTTATATAAATGACAGAATGGGTGATGGTTATAGAGAAAATAGCAATTGGAGATCAACGACTTTTGGAGGAAGAGTAAATATTAACCTCAGAAACAATTCATCGCTTGGTCTTAGCATTTACAATCAGTTACTCAATTTTGGAATTGCAGGTCCGGCCAGCGAAAGAATGATAAAAGAAGACCCTAAAGCCTCAGCACCTTGTTATCATCATGATGAAATAGAAAACAACCGGCATCTTTTTAAACTTGACTTTAAACAAAAAGTAGATAAAAAAACCAATTTAGAAGCTGTATTAGCATATAGTTTAAAAAAATTGAAAGAGACAAAAAGCTTTGCAGAACCACCATTAGCGCTCGACCCATTTAATTTAAAACCTATTGACGTATATGACACCACCCTCTATGCCAATACATTAAAAAGAAGCGTTTCTGACGATCATGGCGGGATTTCTATAAGGATTTTTCATAATAACCCACAAGTTGGTTTTAAGCTGATAGGAGGAGTTGAAGCTGATCTTAACATTTTTGACAATTCTGTAAATAAGCTTTTTAAAGGTTTTGAATACGATTATCAAAAAGGATATCAGGAGATATACGAACCGGAGTTTGCAGGTAACGGATTCCGATTTCGATCGGCAGCTTTTATAAGTAGTCAAATAAGGATTTTTGATAATCTGAACTTTTTTGCCGGTTTGAGGTATGATAATATTTCGGAAGATTTCAGCAGCGACATTCCGGTTGCAGATACTTCGATGACAAGAACTTACAATGCTTTAAGTCCAAGGTTGTCATTAAATTTGAGTTCCGGAGAGACGTTTAACTACAAAGGGAATATTATCATTAGCTATAGTAACGCTTTTAAGTTGCCTACTATATATCAACGAACAGATCTGACAAGGTTGAGCCATGCCGTTTTTTATCCCGCCGGGTCAGGTACTTATCAAATGGAGGTTATACAAGGCGCTCCTTTTTCGAATGGAGAGCTAAAACAACAATATAACAAGAATTATGAGTTGGGAATAAATCAGTTTTACAGATTTTCAGAGAAATTTGCCGGTGAGATCAGCCTAACAGGATTTGTTATTGATGTGAAGAATGAAATTGATTTCGATTATAAAAATCTCAAATACGTCAATCACCAAGAAACACGTCATGCAGGGCTTGAGGTTATGATAAGTTTGCTATATAAAAATAGTTGGAAAGGATTTATTAATATAAATTCCGTAAAGGCGACAGTGGGCACAGGGATGTTTAAAGGGAAATACTTACCAAATGCGCCGGGATTATCCCAGTCAATAGGGGTTGTCTATTCTCCCGATCACGGGGTTGGCGGCTCTTTAGTACATCATGGGGCATCGGGAATTTATATTGATATCGAAAACAGTTCGAAGTTGGATGCCTATGGGGTTTTAAGCACACGAATCAATTATCGGTACAAATGGCTGACCCTGAATTTTGATGTTAATAATATTCTAAATAATTCGTATAGCACAAATGGGTACTTGCTTAATGAAACCCGATTCAGTATATTGTTGATAAACAGGACTTAAACATGTTTTTAAGGATCAACTATCTAATCAAAAATAGCTTTCATCCAAAGAAGGCCTAAATCTTTATCAAGGGTTATTATTTTCAAAGTATCAATTATCTGTAAAGGGTTGCCTCATAAACAGCTTCATTTCCTCGTGTGTCAACCACTGAAAGCCGGAAGGTGTTTTTACCTTTTTTGGTATGTTCATCAATTTTATATTCTAACAGATTCCTTTTAGGATCCCAGTCCATCAAAATCCATTTGCCGTTCATAGTTGCCCTAAAGGTTTCAATCCCAGCCAGATCGTCTGTTACAGTGATTCTTATTGAACCTTGCCCCGAGATATTTTTCCCGTTTTGGATATTTGCAGGCTTTATAGTAGGAGGTTTAGTGTCGGCTAACACTGTGTAACTACCAAATTCTCTAACGTTTGTTGTCAAAAATTTGCCATCCCATTTACCGCCTGCAGGAATCGGTTTCTCATTTTTAGTATCTAACTTTACAATCAGCAGCTTATTTCTTAATGCTGGATCAAAGCCAGTCGGTTTGATAGCAAGCTTATAACTCTTTAAGAGCGGAGTATAAGGATCATGGATATGATAAACCGGAGAAAAACCACCGTTTTGAGGTTTATCAATTGAAAACTTAAAGTGAAGCGTATCGAATAATGCTTTTTTAGGTATTTCGATAAGTATGCCTTCTCTCTTAAAAACATTATGAGAGTCCCAACGCATTATGGTCTCATTTTTAGTAATAAAAGGTATTTTTGGTATAAAACTTACTCCATCGTTATTTCCTTTGATATGAAAAGTCAATACGGATTCATTACCTTCAATGTCGCCAACTACATATTTTACCTGATAAATTTTAGACTTATCAAACCTGTAGATGCCTCTATGTTTTACATTTTTATATATGGGAAGCTCATTATTCGGCAATATTATGGATCGTTGTATTCTTTTTTTATTTTTAATCAGATAAGGATAGTCAACTAATGCGAGCATCTGACGTGATTCCTCAAAATCAAACTTCTCCATTTTGTGGCTGTACATCAATACAGAATCTATCATTAATTTTATGGAAAATACTCCATTGTCCATCTGTGAATCGTTATGGCGATCAAACGCCTCTATGCCGAAATATACCTTGCCGCAAACGTTTATAGTATCTTGCCCGGGTTTAGGATGAAGATTAAGCCCCCAGCCGGCTAAAGCCACTTCATGAAATATGTTTTTTCCATTTACGCTACTGTTAGGCCCATAGGGGTATATTAACAATCTCTTGATTTGGGGTCGTGTATAATCTTTTATTTTGTAACCAAAAAATAGAGGATTGATAGTTGTTTTTTCTTTAGTATCTCTGATCTCAAAATGGATATGCGGCCCGCCTGAAGAGCCTGAATTTCCGGATTTTGCAATAAGCTGACCTTTTTTAACCGGGAATTCATTCTTAGTGAATTTTAAATCTACCGCAAAAGATTCATTACGGTATTGTTCGGTGTTAACATACTTTTCGATAGCCTGATAAAAACTTTGGCAATGACCATACAGAGAGGTGTAGCCGTTCGGATGATCTATGTAAATCGCTTTACCGTATCCTGTAGGCGACACAACAACGCGAGATACCCAACCATCGGCAATAGCCTTTATTGGTTTACCTTCAACGCCTTGTGTGCGGATATCAATACCTGAGTGCAGATGTCCGTTACGTAGCTCGCCAAAAGTGCCTGACAGAGAAATAGGAAAATCTATCGGTGATCCAAAATAATCGGTAGGATATTTATTTTGGCTCGCCAGTAACATGGGTTGAACAATAAGAACAAGAGAAAGTATTTTTTTTATAAAGCTCATAAGTTCAAAAAGTAACAATATGACTTAAAAGCCATTGAATGCAGGCTTTTTATTGAAAAGAGATCAAAGGTTTTTAGCTTAAAATGAGTGGATGATCTTGAGAAATTCGTCAGCTTTTAACGATGCGCCGCCAATAAGTCCGCCATCAACATCCGGTTGCGAGAAGAGTTCGCCGGCATTACCGGCATTCACTGAGCCTCCATATAAAATGGTGGTGCTGTTTGAAATACTGTTGCCGTATCTTTTGTTTATAAAGTTCCGGATAACATTATGCATCTCTTGTGCTTGTTGGGGAGTAGCTGTAACTCCTGTTCCGATTGCCCAAACCGGCTCATAAGCGATAACCACATGTGCAAATAAATCGGGATTAAGATGAAATAGGGACTCTTCAATTTGTTTTTTTACCAAATCGAAATGATCGTTTTTATGACGTATTTCTAATTTTTCGCCGCAGCAAAAAATCGGGATAAGATTGTTTTTAAGCGCTACATCCACCTTTTTTGCGAGCATTGCATGGCTTTCGTTAAAATATTCCCTTCGTTCGGAATGACCTATGATTACGCACTGGGCGCCGGTTGATCTGATCATTGCTGCACTCACTTCGCCGGTGAAAGCTCCCTTTTCTTCGCTACAACAATTTTGTGCTGCTATTTTGATCTGTTTCTGCTCTTTGGTCATATCAACGGCGCTTTCGAGTGTGATAAACGGAACTCCAAACACCACCTGTAACTCGTTAGGTGAAAGAGGGGAGGGGTTATTCAGCAAACCTTCGGTAATGGCGTTGATAAGCCTTCTACCTTCCTCTAAGGTGGTATTCATCTTCCAGTTGCCCGCTGCAATTTTTATTCGCATAATACTATTGTGTTATAAATTTTCAGCAAAGATAGGAAAAGCGGTTAATTACGGGTGTAGAATGTGATAAGATGGATTATCGGCAATTGACAAGGGTTTGAGTTATTGGAGGTAGCGGTTTTTTCTTTTAAATTTCTTTTAAAATACCCATTTAAAAAATTATTTTTTTCTTTATCCCTATGTTTGTATTCTCAATTTGAGTTTGATAATTATGGTAAGATTAAAACGGCAGCCCAGTTTGATTGAGGCGCTCTTTCCAGTGTTTTTTCTTACGATTTTTATTTCCATAAATGTTTTCATTTTTGGTGAAGATTCGCTTTCCGGCTCTAACCAGATAGTATTGCTACTATCGGCAGCTGTAGCTGCTTTGATTGCATTTAGAACCGGCGTTAGCTGGGAAGCGCTTAATGATGGCATTGTAAAAAGCGTGGGATCGGCCATGTCGGCAATACTGATTCTGCTATTGATAGGGTCATTGGCCGGTACGTGGCTTTTGAGTGGAATAGTTCCTTCGATGGTTTATTACGGATTAAAGATTTTGAATCCTAAGATTTTTCTTTTTGCCTCTTGCATAGTTTGTTCAATTATTTCGTTGGCTACTGGCAGCAGTTGGTCAACAGTAGCCACCCTTGGCGTAGCTTTGCTTGGTATTGGCAGGGCGTTAGGGCTGCCGGATGGCTTGATTGCCGGTGCAATTATCTCCGGCGCTTATTTCGGTGATAAAATGTCGCCTCTATCCGATACTACAAACCTTGCATCGGCTATGGCTGAAGTTGATCTGTTCAAACATATCCGTTATATGACCCTTACCACCACGCCATCGCTGATCATCACTTTAATTCTGCTTCTGGTTATTGGCATTACACGTGGCGAAGCAACCGAACTAACCGATATTCAACCGATACTTACAGCTTTAGATAGTACTTTTAACATAAATCTATTACTCTTCCTCGTCCCTGCTCTCGTTATTTTTATGATCATAAAAAAAGTTCCCGCCATCCCTGCACTTCTTACCGGTACGCTTGCAGGCGGCCTCTTTGCGGTGATTTTTCAGCCTCAAATTATTGAGCAGGTCAGTGGTGTTGAGGGTAAATTTCATCTTGCCTCCTATGTGGCGATAATGAAATCAATGTACACCAATATCAGCATTAAGACTGATCATGAGATGGTGAATAATTTGTTGCAAACTGGTGGAATGCGCGGTATGCTTAACACTGTATGGCTTATTATGTGCGCTATGGTGTTTGGTGGAGTAATGGAATCGGCAGGATTACTTAAACGGATCACACAGGGTGTTATAACACTTGTTAGAAGCCAAGGTTCACTGATTGCTTCAACAGCAGGAACTTGCGTGTTTTTCAATATAACGGCCAGCGATCAATATCTCAGTATTGTAGTACCCGGACGTATGTTTGCCGACACTTTTAAAGAGTACAATTTAGCTCCGCAAAACTTATCCAGAACATTAGAAGATAGTGGAACGGTAACATCTGTCTTAGTGCCATGGAATACATGCGGCGCCACACAATCAACCGTATTAGGTGTTTCCACATTAATATATTTTCCCTATTGCTTTTTTAATCTGATAAGTCCGCTGATGACAATTTTATACGGCTATCTGAATATCAGGATTGAGAAACTCAAAAGCCAGAAAAGCTGATATCAAGGTAGTGAATGAATAGAGACAAATAGCTTGGTACAACTACATTAATAAACACTTGTATTCGAGGCTAAATAATTCGAAAGTGGGATTTTTGCTACAACTTGTTTGTTTATTGCTTCGTTCTATGCCGTATTGCTTCGTAAATTATTATTGCTGCGGCTACCGAGGCGTTTAGAGAAGCTGTGCGGCCTATGATTGGAATTTTTACCTCGTGATCAGCTTTTTTTAGTAGCGCAGGAGCTATTCCATCTTCTTCTGATCCTATAATTATAGCGGTAGGGATGGTTAAGTCAATGTTGGTATATGTTTCTGACGCCTTTTCATAGGTCGCAACAATCTGTAACCCACTTTTTTTCAGGTTATCAATGGTTTTGCTAAGATCGCCAACTTTGGAGATGGAAATAAAATTCAAAGCTCCGGCTGAGGTTTTCATGGCATCGGCATTTATCTGTGCGGAGTTTTGAGCCGGTACGATTATCCCGTGTACGCCTGCACACTCGGCAGTGCGTGCTATCGCTCCGAAGTTCCTGACGTCGGTAACTCTGTCGAGGATAATGAGCAGGGGCGCTTCACCACGTTCAAAAGCCATTTGTACTACCTCATCAATGGGCTGGTACGAAACCAATGAAGTAAAAGCGACAACTCCTTGGTGATTTTTGCGTGTGATACGATTTAGTTTTTCGAGAGGTACATATTGAAAATGTATCTGATTATCCTTTAAAAGAGTAAATAGCTCAGAGGCCTGATCGCTTTTCAATCCATTCTGTATAAACACTTTATCGAACTCTTTTCCAGCTCTGATAGATTCTATCACCGGTCGGATACCAAAAATAAAGTTGTCGTTTTTTCTCATATTGAAATTGTCATTAGGTGGGAGCGGGGAAGTTTTGTAAATAGCGTCTTATCCTGTCTGAATTATCTTTTAATCTAATTTCAATACAGCCAGGAAGGCTGACTGTGGCACTTCAACGTTCCCTACTTGACGCATTCGTTTTTTTCCTTTTTTCTGCTTTTCAAGCAATTTACGCTTTCTGGTTATGTCGCCTCCATAACATTTGGCTGTAACATCTTTACGCAATGCTTTTACTGTTTCTCGAGCTATGATCTTTGAACCTATGGCAGCTTGTATTGCTACATCAAATTGTTGGCGAGGTATCAGTTCTCTAAGTTTTTCGCACATTTTACGGCCAAAGGTATAGGCATTATCCTGATGGATAAGCGTTGATAATGCATCAACCCGCTCTCCATTAAGCAATATATCGAGCCTTACAAGCTTTGCTATTTTGTATTCCGAAATATGATAGTCGAAAGAGGCATAACCGCGTGATATACTTTTTAGTTTATCATAAAAATCAAAAACGATCTCTGCAAGTGGCAATTCAAAAGTGATTTCAACCCGTTCGCTGGTAAGGTATATTTGATTTTTTAATACTCCTCTTTTATCAATACAAAGCTTCATCACTGCTCCAACGAATTCAGTCTTAGAGATAATTTGCGCTATTATGTATGGTTCTTCGATATAATCGAGGTAATTGGGATCGGGAAGCCCTGATGGGTTATGTACTTCGAGCATTTCTCCTTTTTTTGTGTAGGCTTTATAAGAGACGTTTGGCACTGTGGTTATCACATCCATATCGAACTCTCTGTCGAGGCGCTCCTGTACTATCTCCATGTGCAGCAGTCCAAGAAATCCGCATCGAAAACCAAAGCCTAAGGCTGCCGATGATTCAGGTTCGAAAGTAAGCGAGGCATCATTAAGTTGCAGCTTCTCTATGGAGGCGCGTAACTCTTCGTAATCATCGGCATCTACAGGATATATTCCGGCAAAAACCATAGGTTTCACATGTTCGAAACCTGCAATGGCAGTATGGCTTGGGTTTTCTACATGGGTTATTGTGTCGCCAACTTTTACTTCAGCTAAAACTTTAATTCCCGAAATAATATATCCAACATCTCCCGCTTTTAGCTCTTCTCTTGGCGAGTAGCCTAACTTCAGCACTCCAACTTCATCGGCATCATATTCTTTACCGGTAGCCATAAACTTCACAAAATCGTTTTGGCGTATTGTGCCATTAAATATTCTGAAATAGGCAATGATCCCTCTGTATGAGTTAAAAACCGAATCGAAAATCAGCGCCTGCAATGGAGCTTCGGGGTCGCCTTGTGGCTCGGGAATACGATCTACTATTGCTTCAAGAATCTCTTCTACGCCATAGCCTGTTTTGCCGCTTGCCTCGATTATTTCATCCCGATTGCAGCCTAACAGGTCCACAATCTGATCCTTTACTTCTTCAATCATTGCTTGTTCAAGGTCAACTTTGTTGAGAACCGGAATTATTGTAAGATCATGGTCGAGAGCCAGATAGAGATTAGATATTGTTTGTGCCTGTATTCCTTGGGTGGCATCTACAATTAGTAATGCGCCTTCGCAGGCTGCTATTGAACGCGAAACTTCATAGGAAAAATCCACATGGCCGGGAGTGTCAATCAGGTTTAGTATGTAGTTTTTATTATTAAAATGATAAACCATCTGGATAGCGTGGCTTTTAATGGTTATGCCGCGCTCGCGCTCCAAATCCATATTATCAAGTATCTGATCCTTTTTAGTACGCTCGGTGAGTGTCTCGGTCATATCAAGCAAACGATCGGCAAGCGTACTTTTACCGTGATCTATATGGGCGATAATACAAAAGTTTCGTATATTATTCATAGTCGGCAAAATTAGAAAAAATGAAATAACATCTTAGTTTTTTCTTTATGCCAAAGCAATCAAAGCAGAGTTTTTTTGAAATAGTTTATTGATGTTATGATGAAAATCCAGATTTAGTGTTTGTTCAGTAGAGATTGCCGCGGTGCAGATTACCTACACTTGAATACCTTTTCCAACAGGTCTTGCAATCCTTGTTTCGAACGATGCCAATGGATTATTGCGTAAAACAATATTTGAAACATGAATGAACTCTTTTAATGAATGAAGCCTTGATAGAGTATCAAAAACTTGTTGCTCGCCGGTAAACCATCTTGCGAAATATGACCAATAATCTTTCAGTTTATTTAAAACAGTATGTTCATTTCGGAGTTTATCTTTCAGCCCGCAGTAAAGCTCTTCTGCGAAGTAGTATTGCTTGTGGCGTATTGTAGCTTCGTCTAAATGCTGGGATCCTTCTAATATTATTTCAGGCAAAAATGGATTAACTAAAACCCCCCGACCTAACATCCAGTGTTCAATCGTTGGATATCTTTTTCGCAAAGCTTCAAAACTTCTGATGTTGGAAATGTCGCCGCTAAAAACTATGGTGTGTTTAACCAGGTTTATGGTTTGATCTAAAACCTCTAAAAAGAGATTACCTTCGTACATCTGACTCCCGATTCTCGGATGGATAATCAGGCTTTGTAAAGGATAATCGTTGTAAACGTGCAAAAGTTCGTAAAATTCATCCGGCGAGTGAAAGCCTAATCGTGTTTTTATAGAGAGTTGTACAGGAATGTTGGGTATAACCTGATCGAGTATTGATCTGATCTTGTTGGGGAAAGGTAACAGTCCTGAACCACGTTGTTTCTTGGCTACCGAAATTTTAGGACAGCCTAAATTCCAGTTTATAGTTTCGTAGCCTAAATCAGCAATCCGGCGAGCAAGCCTAATGATTTGTTCTGAATTATTTCCTAAAACCTGTGGTACGACCGCTAATTTTTGGTTTCTACCGGGCATGATATCGTTCAGGAGTTTAGCCCGAAAAACAATGCCTTCGGATAAAGGGATAAAGGGACTTACTGCAACATCTATCCCGGAGAAAAACATCGCCCAGGCCAACCTGAACTCTGCTTCGGTATATCCTTGCATCGGAGCAAGATATATCATAATTTGCAAATGATTGAGAATTCGATTTTCTTTTGGAGATCAAAAGTAAATAGAAAATAGATACTGCCACTAT
>Ga0208458_1002929_pt1 | contig 12083 bp, 9 predicted proteins | sample AD_UKC085_MetaG_FD_184432 | JGI IMG/M metagenome (GOLD analysis project Ga0208458, IMG submission 184432) | Active sludge microbial communities of municipal wastewater-treating anaerobic digesters from USA - AD_UKC085_MetaG (SPAdes) (version 2) | ecosystem: Engineered > Bioreactor > Anaerobic >... | reverse complement strand
AATTAACGGTATGTCTGTACTGTTGCCTGATATTGCAGGTAATACGGAATTATTGAAAGAATATATAGGGTACTAAAACGGTGACAGACACCCCGTAGTACACGGCGGTGTTGTACCCATAAAGCAAATTTATTCCCATGCAGTGATTGCAATGGCTGCTGTTCTCATGCCCGTTCGTTCTAGTTAAGAAACAACAAAAGTAATCTTATTTCACCTCCCCATTATCTCCACAAAAAACCTGATCATATTCTTCAAATTCTCTACAGTTATCTTTTCATTAACCGAATGTACTGATTCATTATCCTCCTTTGACATCATTACAGCAGCGAACCTGTAAATATTATTACATACATTATAATATTTTCTTGAATCGGTTCCCCCTGACATTAGATAGGGCACCGGGATTGCTTCCGGATAAATATCCTTGATAATACTCTCTATCGCCCTGTATAATTTTGATATTTCACCACAAATTATTCTCAGCATTTACCAATTAATATTTAAATTATATCATCACTCTTTTCTTGTTGCAAATTTAGTAAAAAACTTTTATACTATCCATTAGAGTTTATTGGACAAGAAGGAGATTATCATGCAGTCACATATTGGTGAAATAGCAGCACTGATTACTGCTATATGCTGGGCATTAAACGGAATAGCTTTTGAATCTGCCGGCAAAAAAATAGGTTCCTTATCACTAAGTTATATCCGGTTATACATCGCTTTTGTATTACTCTGCATAACTGCATACTTCATGAGAGGAATTGCACTTCCATTAGATGCTGATTTAAACAACTGGATTTGGCTGTCCTTATCAGGAGTAATAGGCTTCGTACTTGGCGATATTTTTTTGTTTCAGGCATATATAGAAATAGGCTCAAGAATATCTTTATTAATAATGTCTGCTGCACCTCCTCTTACAGCCCTCATAAGCTTTTTTATTTTAGGTGAAAGAATATCAGCTTTAGGACTACTTGGCATATTTATCACTATGATCGGCATAGGCCTTGTTATCCTTAGTAAAAATCAAGTCGGAAACAAGGTGGAATTTAACAGACCCGTAAAGGGCCTCATTTATGCAAGCATAGGTGCATTAGGTCAGGCACTGGGTCTTATATTCAGCAAAAAAGGAATGGGCACCTATGACCCCCTGGCAGCAACACAAATAAGAATCATAGCTGCGGCTCTTGTATTGACTTTATTAATAACCAAAAATAAAAAGTGGCCTGAAATATTGGAATCAATGAAAAACAAAAGCGCCATGCCCGCATTGGTTGCCGGCTCTATTTTCGGACCTTTTGTCGGTGTGGCATTTTCCCTTTTAGCTGTTAAGTATACTGCAACAGGAATTGTTTCATCTATTTCATCAATATCTCCCATATTAGTCATCCCTGCTTCCATATATATATTTAAAGAAAAAGTAACCCCCAAGGAAATCCTCGGGGCAGTTGTATCAATAGCAGGGGTTATATTATTGTTTTTGTAAAAGACGGGAATAACATTACATGAAATCATAAATTTGATTATAATAAAAATAATTTTAACAGATTAATTCTTAGAGGTATCTTTATGTACACAATGGAGGAGTTAAAAGCACACTGCCTAAAATGTAATAAGTGCCGCCTTGCTTCAACAAGGACTAATGTAGTATTTGGTGAAGGTAATGTGCATGCTGATATTATGTTTGTGGGAGAAGGTCCGGGCTACTTTGAGGATATTCAAGGCAGGCCCTTTGTGGGGAAGGCAGGTCAGCTTCTTGACAAGATGATTGAGGCAATTAAGATGAAACGAAGCGATGTATATATAGCAAATGTTGTAAAATGCAGGCCTCCTGACAACAGGAACCCCTTGGACGACGAATGTGACGCCTGCCTGGAATATTTGAGGTGGCAGGTTAAACTGATCAATCCAAAAATAATAGTCTGCCTTGGGGCGGTTTCTGCAAAAAAACTTATAGACTCGGAGTTTAAAATAAGCAGGCAGAGGGGGCAGTTTGTTAAAAAGGGAAACTTTTATTTTATGCCCACCTATCATCCCTCTTATTTATTGCGAAATGAACCCTCCAAGAAGGATGCCTGGGAGGATTTTAAAAATATTGCAGCAAAGATTAAAGAGCTTCAATAATGGTTCAGTGCCTGGCAGCTTAATAGGCATCGCTTACTAGGTGGTGCCTGGCAACACCTGCTTCCTAATACAATGCTTCCATCGATTTAATTATGCAGTAGAGCACATGGTTGACAGGGGTTGGAATATTAAGCTTTTTACCCAGCTCAACAACTGTTCCGCCAAAATAATCAACTTCGGTCTTTCTTTTAGCTTCAACGTCCTGCAGCATTGATGTTTTGCTATCGGGTGCAAAATGGCTCATCAAAGCAACAAATTCATCAATATCCTCTTCTCTCAAATCAATGTTTAATGCTTTTGCTATTGCTAGAACTTCACCCATTGCTTCTCTGAATAAAATTAAACTTGTTTCGATGTTTGTTACCTTGCCGTAATTAGCCCTTGTTGCTGCTGTAACCTGGTTAATTCCTACATTGAGCATGAATTTTTTCCAATACATCCTTATCATATCAGGAAACACAATGTTTTCTATTCCCGCATCATCAAAACAGTCTTTGACAGCCTGCACCTCTTCAGAAATTACCCGGTTGTCCGCTTCCCCGAAATGAATTGTTCCGTCTGCTGTATTAACTACTCCCGTTTCATTTCTCACAGCATCTATTTTCATTGACAGTCCGTAAAGAACCTTATTATCCGGATAAGCTTCCTGAATTATATCCCTTGCTATTACTCCGTTTAAGAATGTTATTAAAATCGTGTTTTTACCCACGAAACTTCTCACATCTTCAATTGCACCGGCAAGCTGATAATTTTTTACTGCAAAGATTATTAAATCATATTCAATGTTATTATCGCTGTTTGAGGATATATTTGGATTAAATGTCTTTCCATTTATTGTAAACCCGTTTTTCTCCAATTTGCTTTTTCTTGATTCATCAGATATAACCGTAAAATCCGAACCATATTTGTTGTACAGCAAATTTCCGTATACAGTGCCAACCGCACCCATTCCAATTAATGCAACTTTCTTTATTTTCATGTCCACCGCCTGTGATATATAATATATTTTTTCATTGTTATTGATTATAATAGAATTATCCATTGAATGCAATTAATAAATAAAATGTTTGACACAGACTCTATGGTGCCTGGCACACTACGGCTCACTGCCTAACACCTCTTCAGCAATCCGCATCACATTGGCTTTTACCGCTTCCATATCTGTAGTCTTGTACTCACCATTCTCATACAGGATATTTCCGTCCACAATAACCGTATGCACATCAGAGCCCTTTCCGCAATATACTATGGCTGATACCGGATCATTAAGCGGATAGTAATGGGGCTGATCCAGGTCAATCAATGTAATGTCTGCTTTCATGCCTTGCTTAAGCTTTCCCACATCGTCAAGTCCCAGTGCTTTAGCTCCGTTTACAGTTGCCATTTTCAATGCCTCATAAGCTTTGATTCCTACACTGTCTTCAAAAACACCCTTGGATAAAACTGCCGCCAGATAGATTTCCCTCATCATATCAAGCGCATTATTGCTGGACGGACCGTCGGTTCCAATTCCTACGTTAATGCCTTTTTCTACAGCCTTAGCTACTCTCATAACACCGCTTCCCAGCTTAAGATTGCTTGCAGGATTGTGAATGATAGAAACCTTATGCTGCTTCAATATTGACATATCTTCATCCGACAAATGGACCCCGTGAGCTGCTATGGTTGGCAAATTAAAGACTCCCAAATCAGCTAAATGGCGTGCCGGTGATTTACCGTAGGCACTGATGCAATTCTTGTTTTCATTTGCCGTCTCGGACAGATGGATGTGAATTCCTATACCCATCTCCCCTGCAAGCTCTGCAGTATCCGCAAGATACCTGGGCGTACAGGTATAAACGGCATGAGGACCGAAACGTACCTTGATACGTCCGTTGGCAGCATTATGGTATCGGTTGAACAAGTCCACGGCTTCCAAAACTCTCCTGTCTGTTTTAATATCGAAGTCGTCGTCAAAGCATTGAAGCCCCCTGGCTAAGTCTGCCCGTATTCCTGTGGATACTGCCACTTGGGCTAAAGTATCCTCAAACATATACATATCAGCAAAGCAGGTGGTGCCTGTGCGAACCATCTCGGCAATCCCCATTTGTGATGCCCAGAAAATATCATCAGCCGTCAGCTTATCCTCCATTGGGAAGAGTTTTTCAAAAAGCCACTTATCCAATGGCAGGTCATTTGCGTAATTCCTGAAGGGCACCATACCAACATGGGTATGGGCATTGATAAAACCCGGAAGGGCAAGCTTGTTGTTTCCATCAATAATCCTGTCAAATAGTCCGCAGGACTGATCAAATTGTCCATCAGACTGCCTAAACTTTACATCAGACTGCTTCTCTGAATTATTGCTGGTGTGGACTGCTTCAGTAACTTCTGTAATTCTGTCATTCTCTATTACAATATTTCCACAGTCAATAAATGGTCTTTCATCATCCATGGTGATGATCTTGATATTTTTAATAAGTATTTTCAAAATTTACCTCCTACTTTTACAATCCATGCCACTGCCTTCACTACACCAACCATACCTTCATACACATTTGACAAATTTAACCCGCCATCTGCATTTTTACCAACTTATCCCCCCTATATGCGTTTCCCTATTGTAGCAAGGTAATTTTGAGTTGATAAATTCATTACATTTCTAGTTAAAATCCGGTTATGTAGTCTTCTTGCTCAGTTGAAAGCCTATCTATTTTAAGACCCATGGAAGCCAATTTTACTCTTGCTACCGATTCATCTATAGCCTTTGGCACATTATAAACACCAGGCGTTAACCCCTTGCCGTGTTTTGCAAGATATTCAAGGCAAAGAGCCTGAATGGCAAAGCTCATATCCATTATTTCTGTTGGGTGGCCATTTCCTGCTGCCAGGTTTACCAATCTGCCCTCACCCAATAAATTCAGAATCCTGCCATCCTCCATTCTGTATCCTGTAATATTGTTCTTGCGTTGGAAGACTTCCGATGCCAGGCTCTTCAGGTCATTTTTATCCACCTCAACATCAAAGTGTCCGGCATTTGCCAAAAGCACTCCGTCCTTCATAACTTCAAAATGTCGTCTGGTTAAAATCTTATTGCAGCCGGTTGTTGAGATAAAAATATCTCCCAATGGTGCTGCTTCATCCATTGTCTTAACATCGTAGCCTTCCATTGCTGCCTCAAGTGCTCTGATTGGATTGACTTCCGTAACAGTTACCCGTGCACCCATTCCCTTTGCTCTTTGTGCCACGCCTCTACCGCACCATCCAAATCCGGCAATCACCACATTCTTTGAAGCTACAATATTGTTTGTTGTATTCATAATGGCATCCCAAACCGACTGGCCTGTGCCGTAACGATTATCAAATAAATATTTACACTCAGCGTCATTGACGGATATCATAGGATACTTGAGCTTCCCTGCTGCAGACCGCGCTTTCAAACGGTGAATACCTGTTGTAGTCTCCTCGCATCCCCCAATCAACGAATTTCCAAGCTCTGTACATTCACCGTGCAAGAGTTCAATAAGGTCTCCTCCGTCATCAATGATAAGGTGGGGCTTAATGGCAAGAGCAGACTTAAGGTGGTTAACATATTCCTCAGGTGTAGCATCATACCGGGCATGCACCTCAAAACCCAGAGCTCGTAAAGAGTCCGCAACATCATCCTGAGTTGATAATGGATTGCACCCTGTAACGCTGACATCTGCACCTCCGCTTCTTAGTACGGTTGCTAAATTTGCAGTCTTTGCCTCTAAGTGTATTGACATTGTTATCCTAATTCCGTCAAATGGTTTTTCCTTGATAAATCTGTCCCGCACCGATGTTAGCGCAGGCATGTATGAACGCACCCATTCAAGTTTTTTATCACCGGTTTGTGATGAGCCGTATATTTTGTTATTTGTCATAATATTTTCTCCTATTAAATTCCAACTTTATTTTTAAGCTTTCCCTTTTCTTCAATTCTATCACAACTTTAAATTCTTTGTATACAAAAATTGCAAATCTTCATAAAATCTAAAAAACCCTCCTATGAGGGTTTCTGAAACTTTTAATAACAAGGTTTTATATCTTTATCAAGTTAATAAAGCGAAAGATTTTGTCTAATAAGGTAAAAGGTTTTGTCAGAATTTCCTTGTTATAAAATCTTCCATCTCAAAATCAGGTGCCCTTTGATTTACTGCAATCTTTCCCATACCATTCCTTCTTTCCTAAAACAATTCTTACCTATGTTCTAATTAGTTATACTATGTGTCTTTTAGGAATACATTTTTTACATTAATAGTATACACTGACAATAATAATTCTAAACAAATAATTCTTTTATATCTAATTTTCTCAATACTAATAATTATCTCTTCAAATTTCTGAATATTCTGTTACTGAGTTTCCAGGTATAGCGGGTTGTACATTCTTGTAGAAGTTTGTCTATAAAAACAAAAGATAAGGTATTACTAATCGACATATTTTTACTTATATATATGTTATATATAACATATATATGTTTTGGAAATGAACATCTTATAGATATATAAAGGTTCCAAATCTATATATCTTTTTTTAGATATACAGCATGGAATTTGTTTGTAAAAATTTCACAGGGGGGGGGAGATTCCATTGAAATTGCCTGATATTAACTAGTATTAAAAATTAGATTGAGATTGAAATTGCCAGATGTTAACTAAGTATAAAAATAAAGATCAAGGAGGAAGGATAAAATGTATAATTTTAAAAAGAAAACCATTCTTATATTTATAATGGTTTTTATTATGGTTATTAGTCTTTGTACACCCGCTTACGCAAAATCAGCGAATCAGATGAAAGACTATATTTACGATTGGCTCGATGAGGAAGAAACAGCAAAATATTTCGGAGAAATCAGTGATGCCATATGGTCTTATGCTGAATTGGGGTTAGAAGAATACAATACTGCGGATTTAATAAAGTATGTCATGGAAGAGGAAGGTTTTAAGATAGACAGGGGTGTAGCTGATATGCCGACCGCATTATTAGCAACATTCACATACGGCTCGGGTGGACCTGTTATTGCCATATTGGGCGAGTTTGATGCATTACCTTTAATCTCCCAGAAATCAGGGGTTTCAGAACATGACCCTGTGGTTGAGGGTGGACCTGGCCATGGCTGTACACACAATACAATGGCAACAGCTGGTGCAGCGGCAACAATTGCAGTAAAAAAGGCTATGGAGGAGTTCGGTATTAATGGAACGGTCAGGTATTACGGAAGTCCAGCGGAGGAAACGCTAATATCAAGACCTTATTTCATTGATGCGGGATTATTTGATGATGTGGATATAGTTATTGATAACCATGGAGGTAGCGGTTTTGGTACAAGCTGGAGTGGCAAGGTTGGCACCGGAACAGCCATGTACTCTTTTGCAGTTACATTCCACGGGAAGACCGGTCATGCAGCATCACCTTGGAATGGTATCAGTGCCTTAAAGCCGATTGAACTTATGATGCATGCTACAAACCTGTTGCGTGAACACTTGATGTATACTCATAGAATGCATTATGCCGTAATTGATGGCGGAGAAGCCCCTAATGTAATGCCGGACAAGGCAACAATATGGTATTTTGTAAGGGAACATGATGACAGAATTGACGATATGCTGGAAAGGGTTCTAAAATGTGCGGAAGGATCAGCTATTGCAACGGGAACTACATATGAAGTAGAAATCTTTGCAGGTATACACCAAAAGTATTCAAATAAGGTTATAGCTGAAACCATGTACGAAAATATCGAAGAAGTAGGTATGCCAAACTGGACTCAAGAAGAACAAGACTTTGCAAAATCTGTACAAGCAGCCCTTGGCAAAGCCCAAACGGGATTACGTACAGAAATAAGTCCGTTATCAGGACCTCCTGCTACATTTGTGGGTGGTGGATCAACAGATGTTGGAAGCTTATCACTTTATAGACCAACTGCAAGCTTAAGTTTCCCATCTAGCGGTCCTGGTGGTGAAAGTCACCATTGGACTACCGTAGCACATACATCCACTAGTATAGCACATAAAGGTTTACTCGCAGGTGCAAAGGTAATGGCTGCCACAGCCATTGATTTTATGAAAGATAAAAAACTGGTAGATGCAGCATGGACAGAATTTAACGAGTTAGCAGCAGAAAGGCCGTTCAAATCACGTGTTGAAGGGTTAAAACCGCCTGTAGGATTCTACAGAGAAATAATGGATAAGTTCAGACCTTTAATGGAGCCGTTCTACTATGAACCGGAATGGTATCCTGGACCTTGGTCGTTGGAAGCCGAGTTGTAATTTAGAGTAATATTAACAATACCCTTATTTCATAATTATATGACATAAGGGTATTGTTGTTCCAGGAGTGTACCATATTCCGTGTATATGAATTTTTTGTTTAAAATAAGCTAACGGCATGGTGCCTGCGCACCATGCCTGGCACTATACCAGTAACTTAAAACCATTTCTTTCTCTTGAAATATATAATCATAAGAACTGCAATTACAATCATTACACTCCAAGTAATCCAATACCCCCACTTGTAGCTAAGTTCCGGCATATATTTAAAATTCATGCCGTATACCCCTGCTATAAATGTAAGAGGAATAAAAATAGTTGAAATTATTGTAAGCACTTTCATTACTTCATTGAGCCGATAACTTATATTTGAAATATATAAATCAGCAAGACCTGCCAATAATTCCCTATATGACTCTGTTGCATCTATTACCTGCATTATATGATCACGCAAATCTCTGATATATAAGTCTGTATTAGGATGAATCAATTCTGTTGACTCATTTGATAACCAAGATGCAACTTCTCTAAGCGGCCATACATATTTATGAATTCGCAAAAGACTTTTTTTAATAGACCTGATTTCATGCATATCTTCCGGATTGGAAATTTTCATAACATTTTCTTCAACGTCATCTATTTTTTCTCCTAAAGCTTCCAATACATCAAAATATCCGTCGATTATCGCGTCAAATATTGAATACATCAAATAATCTGCCTTTAATTTTCTTATGTTGGTACCTTCACTTCTTATTCTATTTCGAATATCGTCAAATACGTCTCCTTTTGTTTCTCCAAAAGAAATAATAAAGTTCTTCCCTAAAATAAAACATATATGTTCAAATATCAGCTCTCCATCCAAATAAAAAATCATCTTGGACACAATATACAAGTAATCCCCGTAATCTTCAACTTTTGCACGTTGATTATTATTTAAAATATTATCATAAATTAGAGGGTGTATACTGCATATACTGCAAATTCTTTTCAAAGTTTCCTCAGTATATTCTCCATCAATATTTATCCATCTGGTGCTGCCTTCCGGAATATCATTCATCAATTGATAATCATGCAATAAATTTCCTACTATATTATATTCATTGTAATTATCCGGATTGTATTCTATTATCTCAATTGTATAGTTATCAACTTTAACATTTTGCGGACTTTCAATTTCTTTTGTCCCTTCAGACTTATTTTCTAATTCATTCATTACATCACCTCACTAAAATACAACTTTCCTGTTCAAAAACAAAAAAATTCCTATTACAATTATAATGGAATTCTTTACTTAATACAACAAAAAAGAAGAAACTCTTAATGGACGATATTGGGATCGAACCAACGACCTCCACGATGTCAACGTGGCGCTCTAACCAGCTGAGCTAACCGTCCGATAAGTATATGATAGCATAATAGTTTTAAATCTGCAATGAAAAAATGTTCAGCTAATACTCTATTTAGTTTTACATCTATTAGGTCAGATATGGCTAATAAATCCTCTTTCGTTAAGCTAATAGGCCTACCTCGTTTCTGTTATTTTTTAATAAATGTATCAATATATTTTAGCTATATCAAGTCAATAAAAATATTCTTAAATTTTTGATTTAAATCAATTCATATTCTTTATTTTCCTGGTACAATGCAATTATAAGATAAGCAAACTTATTGGAGTCTGGTGTTGCCTGGCAGCATGAGCAGGTGCTGAAAGCAGGTAACGGGAACAGGCACTGAGAGCAGGTGCTTAGAGCAGGAACAGAGAGCTGCACCGAGTAAACTTATAATATTATAGTTGAAAACAGGAGAATATAAATAAGTCAGGAGGAGAAATATGCAGAGAGCTATATTAAGTAAGAAAAATCAAATAACGGCGGTAAGCGGAATTTTATTAATAATAGCATTATTCAGTCATTTTGTCTTAAAAAGTGAAGAAATAGTAGTGACGTCCTTGGTTATAGCTTCAATTATGGGTGCTGCACCAATTGCAATTCAGGCCTACCAGGCATTGAGGGTGAAGGTTGTAAGCATCGATGTGCTGGTTACCATCGCAGTTATGGGTGCATTTTTCATAAGGAACTTTGAAGAGTCGGCTGTTGTTACATTCTTGTTCTTGTTTGGAGCATATTTGGAGCAGAGAACGATTATTCAAACACGTTCTGCCATTAAAGAATTAACGGAGATGGCACCGGAAAGTGCTTTGAAGCAGATGGAAGACGGTGAATTTGAAGAAGTTGAAGTTGATGAAGTTGATGTGGGAGATGTTTTGCTGGTTAAGACCGGCGCAAAGGTTCCTGTTGACGGTAGAGTTTTATCAGGAGAAGGCCACATTAATGAAGCAAGCATTACAGGTGAATCTGTTCCAGTAAGCAAGCGGAAGGATACTCAAGTGTATGCGGGAACCATATTGGAAAATGGAACACTTCAAATTGTTGCTGACCGTGTAGGCGAAGATACTACCTTCGGGAAAATTATTGAGCTGGTTGAAGAAGCACAGGATTCGAAATCAGAAGCTGAGCGTTTCATTGACAGATTCTCAAAATACTATACACCGGCTGTATTGGTTCTGTCATTTATCGTATGGCTGTTTTCAAAGGATGTTGAACTTGCAATTACAATATTGGTATTAGGATGTCCGGGAGCACTGGTTATAGGCGTACCTGTATCAAATGTTGCAGGCATAGGCAATGGAGCGAAGCACGGCGTTTTATTGAAGGGCAGCGAAGTTTTCCAGGATTTCAGCAGGGTTGATACCATAGTATTTGATAAAACCGGTACATTGACGATAGGAAATCCTAAGGTTGCCGACAAGGAAATTTATGCAGATGAAACTGATGAAGTATTGTCTTACCTATCGAGTGTGGAGAGTGAATCAGATCATCCTTTGGCTAAGTCAGTTGTTGAATATATCGGAGATACTAAAGTTTATGAAGTTGAAAAAACAGACGTTGTAAAGGGCGGGGGAATTGTTGCCGAAGTTGGCGGTCACAGAGTGGCTGTGGGTAATGTTGCCCTGATGGAGCAAGAAAATGTTCATTTAAACGAAAAGGTGCTTCTAGATATTGCAAGGTTTGAAAAGAGTGGGAACTCGCTTGTTCTTACATCGGTTGACGGTGAATTAAAGGTACTTATGGGCATTCGTGACCAGATACGCCCCGGTGTGAAAGAAGACCTGCAGAAGCTTAAGAAATTAGGTGTTAAAAACCTGGTGGTTCTTTCGGGAGACAACCAGGGAACAGTTGATTTGGTATCAAGGGAATTAGGGCTTACAGAAGCTCACGGACACATGCTGCCTGAAGATAAGTCTGTATATATCAAAGAGCTCATAGATAAAGGCCGCATTGTAGCATTTGTGGGAGACGGAGTAAACGACAGTCCTTCACTGGCCTTGGCACATATTGGAATTGCCATGGGAAGCGGGACGGACGTAGCAATCGAAACATCGGATGTCGTGCTTATGAATTCTGATTTCAGCCGTCTGCCTCATGCATTGGGTTTGACAAAAGCAACCTCAAGAAACATGCTCCAAAACATATTTATAGCGGTAGGTGTAGTTCTGATTCTGCTTGCCAGCGTATTCTTCAGCGACTGGATGAACATGTCCATAGGAATGCTGGTGCACGAAGGCTCAATATTGGTGGTAATAATAAACGGCATGAGGCTGCTCAGGTATAAATTGTGATGGCTATCGAG
>Ga0208458_1002922_pt1 | contig 12099 bp, 4 predicted proteins | sample AD_UKC085_MetaG_FD_184432 | JGI IMG/M metagenome (GOLD analysis project Ga0208458, IMG submission 184432) | Active sludge microbial communities of municipal wastewater-treating anaerobic digesters from USA - AD_UKC085_MetaG (SPAdes) (version 2) | ecosystem: Engineered > Bioreactor > Anaerobic >... | reverse complement strand
CCCCCCATGGTCAGGCTGCCTATCTGTATAATATCTGATTTATAAGGGGTAAGGCTCATGCCGTTATCTCCCAGTCGTACCCGTCCTTGCGGTCCTTGACCGTGATCCCCAGCTCGTTCAGCCTGTCGCGGATGCGGTCAGAAACAGCCCAGTCCTTCTTTGCTTTTGCATCCTGCCTGATGTCGAGGAGCAGTTTCAGCACACCCTCCAGCCTGTCATTGCCGGCCGACTCCTCCATGCGGAGGCCGAAAAGGTCATGGATGAAGATCCGGAAGAGCTTCTGCAGTGACCTGATATCTTCTGCCGACAGCTTCTCCTTCCCGTCGTTGACAAGGTTGATGATCCTGACTGCGTCGAAGAGGTGTGCTATTGCCACCGGTGTGTTGAGGTCATCGCTCATGGCCTCATAACACTTCGCGGCGATGCCGCTTATATCAACAGAAGACTCCCCGCCAGGCACGAGCCCGGACAACGTTTTCTCCGCATTCATCAGTTTCTGCAGCCCCAGCGAGGCAGCCAGCAGCGCCTCATTGCTGAAGTCGAGCGTGCTGCGGTATTGAGCCTGAAGCATGAAGAAGCGGATGGTCATGGGCGAGTATGCCCTTGTCAGCAGCTTGTGCGAACCGGAGAACATCTCCTCGAGGGTGATGAAGTTGCCGAGTGAGCGTGCCATCTTCTGACCGTTGATTGTCACCATGTTGTTATGCACCCAGTATCGCACCGGCTGTTTTCCACAGGCAGCGGTGCTCTGGGCAATCTCGCACTCATGGTGCGGGAAGATGAGGTCCATCCCACCACCGTGGATATCGAAGGTTTCTCCTAAATATTTCGTACTCATCACCGAGCACTCGAGGTGCCAGCCCGGGAAACCGTCGCTCCATTTTGAGGGCCACTTCATTATATGCCCCGGTGAAGCCTTCTTCCACAGGGCGAAATCAAACTGGCCCCGCTTTTCATCCTGCCCCTCCAGTGCCCTGCTGCCGGCACGCATCTCATCAAGAAGACGTCCGGAAAGGATACCGTACCTGTGCCTGCTGTTATACTTCTCCACGTCAAAATAGACCGAACCGTTCACCTCATAGGCGTAACCACTCTTAATAAGCTTTTCTGTCAGCTGTTGCTGCTCTATGATGTGGCCGGTGGCGCGCGGCTCTATTGAGGGAGCCAGTGTATTCAGCTTCTCCATTGCCTTGTGGAAGCTGTTCATGTACTTCTGAACCACCTCCATCGGCTCGAGGCGCTCCTGTCGGGCACGACGGCTGATCTTGTCCTCTCCCGTGTCATCAGCTTCATTTTCAAGATGCCCCACATCGGTTATGTTACGCACATACCTCACATTATAGCCCAGGTGCATCAGGTACCTGTAGAGCACGTCAAAGGTCACCGCCGGACGGGCATGGCCGAGATGAGCCTCGCTATAGACGGTGGGGCCGCAGACATACATGCCGACAAACGGTGGAGCAATAGGCTCAAACAGTTCCTTCCTGCGTGTAAGGGTGTTGTATAGATAGAGTGCACTTTTCATCTCATCAACTGTTTATGCAAAAGTAATGCTTTTTGCCGCATTATGCCGTCACAAAACCACCTGCCCGAAGTTCATCAAGCATTGCATTGATATGACCATGATGCAGTGTCAGGGTGCCCGAAATGCACTGAGAATTGCATTGACACTGCCAGGAAACAGTGTCAGGATGCCGGAAATATCAACAGGCTTCACACTGTCAGGGTGCGTTCGGGACTTCCACCCTATAGTTATCGTCCACGACGGGCACACAAAAAAACTGCCGTGGGGGTGCTGACAATATCAAAAGGCTTACAAAAAACTGCCCCGGGCCAGTGGAACCCGGGGCAGAGCTGACATACACATGACGGCAGCATTAGCAAAGCACGGTTCATGCAGCGAGACTGCGCAGATGAAGCGCCTTGCCCATTAATACCTATAAAAACGAAATTGCAGACACATATCTCCCGTCTTTTATGTTCAATAACCCATTATCTGAATAAGCCCAGACATGACATTGACTAAAAGAAAAGTTGACTGAGATAAATTTAATAATTAATCCGGTTCGCTCCAACAAAAACTGAAATAATTTAGCAGTTTTTTATACTTTTTATTAAGTGTCGTATTTTTCTGTCCGCAGAAGACCTAAAATCCACAGAATTTTACCCAACCTGTGTGGGTAAAAAAGAAAAGCTGCCATTTTGGACCGGCAATTATACCTTCTTTTCATGAATCCGATGGAGGGAATAATATCGCCAAGAATGAAGATAAACTTTTTTAGCGGACTCTTCAGCGCCCTCAGGTTTTTCATGAACATCTCGCGCTGAGTGATCGATCCGACTGATTCCGGATGAGCCAGTCTGTTCATGAACAGGGCCACGACTGCATTTTCGGCATCAGAGCTGACGGCCATGCCTTCAGGCAATACCACTCCCCATACCTGCTTCATTACCGTGAGTACCGCAACGGTCTCCTTCCTGATGCCCGCCTCTTCCGCCGCATCAGCCAGCCCGGAGGTCAGAATCTGTTTGCCGTACCGCACCAGCAACAGGTATATGTCCGTCCAGAGTCTCAACTGAAACTCCCCCTTTATCTCATGCTTGTATATGTGGTTTACCAGGGCGAGGAATGCCGTCATCGGGGGGAGGATACGGAATGTTCCGGCGCCGGGGGTGCCCGCTCCGCTGTTGACTGCCGCATCAGTTCCACTACTGACTCCAACGCCATCCTCTGAATCACGGGTCACAGCAGCATTGCGGTCAGGTTCCCGGTCAACCCCGGTAATAATTACCGAGTCCCTTATCGCCCTCTCAACCATCTCTTCGCCCTCCGGGCCGAAAAGCCTGTAATGCAGATCAACGGAGATGCCCCCGCGATGCAATTCAGGCAGGTGATTGCCAAGGTCAAGGATAATATGCCGGTATAGCGGCGATTTCAGGGACATCGACCTGAATCCGTCCCTGATGAGTATATCCCTGGCTCTCAGGGCATCAGCAGGTGCAACAAGCAGATCGGCATCGCTCATCTGACGCAATCCTTTCGAACCGTAAACGGTATGTTCAAGAGCAAGGCCCTTAAGCAGTACCACCTTTATGCCCTCGCGTTCCAGGAGAGCAGTCACCCGGGCAGCAGCCTCAGTAATCCATGATACGCGGGCTATCGATTTAAACCTCAACCCCTCCAGAATATTCCTCTCCGCCTTCGGCACCTCACCGGCATGCCCCAGATCAGACAAATTCTGCCAGATCAGCGCTGCCACGCCATGTCTGACAGCCAATCCGGCAAATTGTTTCCACTCATCAAACAACCTGATCTCCTCTGCAATAAGCCTCTTTTGCTCAGCAGAGAAATCCATCCTGCTCAGCAGCAGCAGCAGGTTTACTGCCCTCCGAAGCCCGTCGCTGCCTTCTACCGGTATCTCATTCTCTCTCCCGGTCATCTGTACATTGATTTCTGCCTGGTGAACATGGTAAAATACCTGCCTTCCGCAGCCATGAGCTCTTCATGCGTTCCTGTCTCCACTATTCTCCCGCCATCAAGCACGATGATCCTGTCGGCATCACGTACATTAGAGAGCCTGTGGCTGATGAAGATGCATGTCCTGCCTCCTGTTATCCGTGAGAGGTCAGAGAATATCTCGTATTCAGCATCGGCATCCAGTGACGAGGAAGGCTCATCAAGTATCAGAACGGGCGATTTGCGGTAGAGAGCCCTGGCAATAGCTATCTTTTGCCACTCGCCCCAGCTGAGTTCCCGTCCTCCTTCGGTATGATGCCCGAGCATGGTGTCATAGCCTTCCGGGAGCGCTTCCAGTAGCCTGTCTATTCCTGCCGCGGCAGCAGCTCTCTGCACATCAGCCATGCTTCCCCGTTCCTCGGTTTCCTTTCCCGCCTTACTGGCGGTTGGCATTACCGCACTCCCGGCTTCATCACTACAGTTGTTCATGCCGGACCCCTCTTTCACCCGTGATCTAAACTGCTGACTTTCAACTGCTGACTGCCGGCTCTCTCCAAGCCTTATGTTATCACCTGCGCTCAGGTAATAGAGCATGAAATTCTGAAACACCACCGAGAAAAGCTTCCGGTATGACCGGGGTTCAATAGCCGAAGCATCGGCGCCATTAATCATAATCTGTCCCTTGTCAGGCTCATACAGCCTGCATAGCAGCTTAACCAGCGTGCTCTTCCCCGATCCGTTTGGTCCCACTATCGCCACCTTCTCTCCACGGCCAATCCTGACAGTCACATCCTGAATCGCAGGCCGCGCAGCCCCCGGGTAAGTAAAAGTCACCTTCTCTGCGGCAATCTCCCTGAATGATTCGTGATCCGGCGCCTCGCCGTCACCCTCCGTCTCTGGCCTGAGATCAAGGAAGCTGAACAGATCAGTCAGGAAAAGCCTGTTCTCGTTAATTCCGGAATAACCGGTGACAGTATCACGGAGGTAAACCAGTGCCTGCCGGAATGCCACGAGATACATCGCCAGCTCGCCTGCAGTGATGGAAGAGTTGAGGTACCGCGACGTTGCATAGATCAATACACCGGCAAAAGCCAGCACCTTGAGCAGCGAGGCGAGGCTTTCGGGAAGGATGTTTTTCCTTACCGTCTCTAGCTCCGGCTCCTTTGATGCCCTGAAGTGCTTCCGGAAGAGCCTGTCAAAGTATCCTCCGATGTCAAAGAGCTTTACCTCCCTGGCCGGTTTCTCGCCTGTGAGCAGCCAGCTGAAGTATGACGCCTGCCGCGAATCTGCCGTTGCCCTCTTGCGCGCCTCCCAGAGCCTCGAGGAGTTTCGGGCCCTGACCAGCAGGAAGGGGATGAATATAACCACCATGATCAGCAGCGGGATCAGCCCGAAATTCCTCAGAACATAAATCATTGCGATGAAAGAGATCACCCCGCGCATCAACAGGATGAAGTCTGACACCAGTGCTGCCGGCCTCCATGAAATGTCCCTTGCAGCCCGCTCCAGCCTGTCATGAAACAGCGGGTCCTCAAAATACTTCAGTCCAAGCCTGCCGGCATGATTATGTATCAGTGATGAGATATGTCCCTCAACCAGACAGGAGTGCCGCCTGGTAATATAGTTTCCGGCATAGGAGAGCAGATCGTCAGCCAGGAGGGCGATGGCCACGGCAGCTATTAGCCATATAAGTGATACCGGCACACTGCCGCTCCAGGGGAGGTTCCCGGTATCGGCGGCAGCCTCGGCAGCGGTTTCCGCTAATGTCCCCAAACCGTCAGAATCTGAGACTGCTTCCACTCCCGGCGCCTCACTGAAAGTCTCCGAGACTGTCTCCATTCCCGGTGTCAAACCGGTAGCATCTATCACCTGGTCAACAAAGTAACGCAGCAGGAACAGAGCCACCAGTGGCAATAATGCTCTGATGATAAGAATAATAACGCTTATTACCGTCTCCTTCGCAGAGCTCTCTGCCAGAAGGCCAAGAGCACGCCTAATTGTGTTCTTTTCCGGTTGCATCCGATAGTGATATACACAAATATAGCAAGAAGAGTCATTCCAATCAGGCAGGACCGAAACTTATAAATATAAACATGACATCACCAATAGAATGAGTTTTCTTACTTTTGCAACAATTCAGCCTTTTGAGAGTTTAATAATAGATAGGGTAAAGCTGATTTTTTGGAGAGACAATGTATCATAAGACTAGGGGTTTAACATGAAAAAAATAGTGCTACTTTCTGTCCTGGCTGTCATTCAGTTCTTGCCGGTAACTGCACAATTACAGGGTGATGGAAGTATGGGCAATCCTTACAAAGGGACCCTGCAGGGCGCATTCACCATCTCTGGCACCAAATATTTCAGCGGGATAATTATTGTTAATAACGAACAGCTTACCATCGCCCCGGGAACGACACTCATTGCTGCCACCAGTACCTCCGGGATACTTGTCACTAATACCGGCCAGCTCAACGCTCAGGGAAACGCGACAAACAGGATACTGATTACTTCCGACAGTGACCTTGACGGCATTATCGGCGAGCCAACGGACACATGGGGCAATATCACCATTATATCCTCAGGGGTAAGCAACATCAGCTACTGTACCATTGAGAACGGCAGGCGGTTATCGGCCAGGATCGGTTACTACGGGGGCGGACTCTATCTGGGAACATCCTCTGTCACCGTCACCAACACCACCATCCGGAACTGCATTGCCGGTTACGGTGGAGGAATAATAGTTGCAGGAACCACCTCGCCCGTGATATCGGGTTGTATCATAACCGGAAACACCGCTGTTGAACAGGGAGGCGCCATCTACGTTGCCGGAGGCTCTTCACCGGTAATCACAAACACCATTATTTACAACAACAGCTCCCACTCAACCTCACGAGGCGGAGGATCAGTAGCCTCGATATTCAGTTCACCAATAATTATAAACTCCACCATAGTCTATAGTTCTTCTCCTGCAGCTGACGGCAAATCAATTTACCTCGAGAACTCACCCGATGCGAAAATACTAAATACCATCATCTGGGGAAGCTCAGACAATATCAGCCTTTCCGGCACTCCGTCATCGGTCATTGAGTACTGTGCCATCGAAGGAACTTCTCTGGAAGGGTGCCTGACCCTGAACAGTTCCAACACTGACCCGCAGGGTCCAAACTTCACAGACCCGGAAAGCGGCGATTTTACAATTGCTTTTATCTCTCCCTGCCGCGACAGCGGAACCGACAGCTACCCCGGAGTTACCATACCTCTGACTGACTATGCCGGCAGCCGGCGGATCGGACAAACCGATATAGGAGCCTATGAGATCAGGTACAGCAGGTGGATGGGAAGGAATACCGACTGGTACCGGGGACTGAACTGGGACTGGGGAGTGCTCCCGGGAACCACCAACGTAATCATCCCGGCAGGAGCGGCAAATTATCCAACTATTGCACCCGGCCCCTCCTTTACCCTGAACGCAGGACTGATAATGATTATAGAACCTGGTGCAAGGGCAACCCTCTCCTCGCTGACCAACAACGGCACCCTTGTTCTGCAGGCTGATGCCAATGGCTACGCGACACTTATAACCGGAAGCTATTCAGGTGCCGGCGGCAATGCAAACGTTGAACACTACCTGACGTCAGGTCCTGACGGCGACTGGTGGCACTATATTGCCTCACCCGCAACAGTATCAAAAACAGTCTTTACCGATATTGAGCCCGAGATGCTGGTGCGATATGACGAAACCAAAGTGGTGACTGATGTCTCTGACGGCTGGCAGTGGCATGACGGGTACTCCGGAACCACCCCCTTCAGCAACCTGACCGTGAATGAGGGCTACGACGTAAGTGTTGCTGAAGACGTGACCATGACCTACCGCAACCTCAAGTCTCTTACCACCTCCATAGGCAGGATAGACCTTCCGTTCAGCGGCTCGGGAGGAGACACCACAATATATGGCTATTCCCTCCTGGGAAATTCGCTGACATGCGGCATCAACTGGGATCTGATCACCTACTCACATGACCATAAATACATCAGGCACGCATATTACCTCAGAACTGCCTCCGGCGAAGAGGCTTCTTATGTAAATGGTGTGGGAACGAACGGCGCCACAGCACATATAGCGCCGCTGCAGGGATTCTTCGTGCGTACCCGCGCAACAGGAACATACATCACCATCCCTGACAACGCCCGCGAGCACAACGCCGCCCCCAGGTTCAAATCAGCGGAACAAATCCCCCTTATAAGGCTGCAGCTTTCATCAGACACACAGACCGATGAAACGGTGGTGAGGTTTGATCGGGAAGCAACCACCGGTTTCGACGGGTTTCTTGATGCATCCAAACCATTCAGCCACGTAAAGGGACACATAAAAATCTATTCTGAAGCGGAGGGGGAGAACTACTCCATCAACACCATGCCATGGCCCTCGCGTAAGACATCAATACCACTTACCCTTGAAATCCACGAGGCAGGGACATACAAGATACGCGGCATCCAGTACCAGACCTTCACCGGATACACAGTTGTTCTGACTGACAGGCTTAAGGGGAGCAGGATAAGTCTTGAAGGAAAAGCCGGATACTCTTTCACGGCAGCAGAGGGAACAATCTCTGGACGTTTCGCCCTTGAGATCATCCCGGAAGGGAGGAAGGCCATTATCGCCGCAAGTGAAGAAAACAAATCAGAGGTAACAGAGGATAAATCCCTTAAGATTTACAGCGCCCCGGGCAGGATATGCATCCTCCCGCAGGGAAGCGGATGGGACGGCAACGCCGGCAAGATCAGGATGTTCGATATTACCGGCAGGATTGTATACATATCAGACAATGAGCATCTCTATGCCGGAGAGCTTATGGAGATAGAGGCGCCCAATAGCGGAGGCCTGCTGATTGTGGAGGTAGTGACAGGAGAAAAGAGGTACCTCGAGAAAATAGTATTGGCCAAATGACCGTTATTGTGAATAAGGGAGTATATCTGCAAGCTTATAAATGTTCAATGGTATCAAGAATCTAACAGGTTGTATTTGAGACGCGAGAGTAAATATTCAATGGGGAAGAAGAAGAGAAGGTATGTCAGGCCGGAAGTAATCAGGATTGAGCTTGACAACTCCATCTCGCTGGTCATGATGACCACTGCCCCGCCGCATCCTCCGGGCAGGAGAAGAAGAGGTACGGGTGACAGCCAGCCTGACAGTCCGTTTTCATCACCATTCTCAGACAAACCATTCAGTTAAATATGCAGGTAACGCCGGGCACGATGCCCGGCGCTATCATTTCCCGTATTGATATCCGAATTCATACACGTATCGCCGGGTCTCAGACCCGGCGTCATCCCCCCCCCATATCGATTATTCCCATTCATGCACATATCCCCCTGTATTGATAATCCGAATATATGCACGTACCGACAGGTCTGAGACCTGTCGGTACATACCCCCATACACATATTCTGCATGGGGGGGGATATCATCATGACCGCATTGATAATCCGTATATATACAGGCAGCGCCGGGCATCGGGGCCCGGCGCTGCCATATTCCATCCGCACAATCTGCATCAATGCAGCAGCGTGATATCTCCCGCCTTCTTGAACGGCCTGCCGTTGGCATACTTGCCCTCCACGAGCCATACATAGACTCCCTGCTGGCATAGCTTGCCCTTGTAGTAACCGTTCCAAGGCTTGTTGATTTCATACGTCTCGAAGATCAGTGTACCCCACCTGTTGAAGATCTGCATGTGATACTCAAGCACCGTCTCCCTGATGGGCGGGAAGAAGAACTGATCCATGGCATCGCCGCTGTGCGGCAGCTCATCTATCTCTATCGGCCCGTCAAGGTTAGGCTTGAATACAGTGGCAAAGATCAGATCACCGAAAGGCTCAACAGTCACTGCCGGCGACATCACATAGGTGTCATAGCATCCGTTCGCCGAGTAGGCGTGAAGTGTTATGTCATAAATACCTTCAGTGGTGTACCTGTGGAACGGTTCACGCAGATGCGATGTGTCACCGTCACCAAACTCCCAGATAAAGGTATCGCCGCCCTCAGTGAGGTTGAAGAGCCTTATTTGCTCGTCGTTCACATATACCTTGGTAGGTGATACGTCGAAGTATGCCCTTGGCGAAGGATAGACATGAACAATCTGCGACTTGCTATCATGTCCGCCCGGACCGGTTACAGTCAGCGTAACCTGGTAGGTCCCCGGCTGCATGTAGGTATACTCCGGATTAATGGCGTTCGAGGTATGCCCATCGCCAAAGTCCCAGTAATAGGTTGTGGCATAGAGCGAGGTGTTGTTGACCGAAATTTTCCACGGCTGACAGCCTGACGGTATAGAGTCAAAGTCAGCTATCGGAGGTGCCGGAAGCACCCTCACAGTATGCACCACATCCTCTGTACAGATACCGTTACTCACGGTCAGACTTACATTGAAGTCGCCCGGTGCGGCATAGGTATGAACCGGTGACATATCTGCCGAGGTATGACCGTCATCGAAGTCCCACTGCCAGGTCCAGTTACCGGCGTTGGTATTGTTCGTGAAGGTAACCGTGGCATCCGGGAATACCTGCGAGGCCGGGACGGCTGTGAAGGCCGGCACCGGTGTCGGATACACCACCACGGGCAGCGTTGTCTCGCTGATGCATCCGAAGAACGATTCGGTTCTCAGGGTGACATTGTACGTGACCGGTGTGGTTTCGTTAATATAATAGGTGTGGCTTATCACATTGGAGCCTGTCTCCTGGAATCCGTCGCCGAAGTCCCAGTAATACCTGAAGGCGCCGGGCAGGAGCGAGAACATGATGCTCTCACCCGAACAAATGGTGTCATCACTGACTACGAAGTCAGAGAGAATCTCCGGGTAAACGGTGATATTCTGCTCCATTGATGAGACGCACCCGTTGGCCGAAGTAACCTCCAGCCTGACCGTACGGTAATCCAGGGCCGGACCTGCATTAGTGTAGATGTGAGACGGATTCTCTTCCGCAGAAGTGTCGCCATCGCCGAAGTCCCACAGCAGCGAGGTGTACCCTGTTGAGCCATTGGTGAAGTGCACGATAAGCGGCTGGCATCCCGATGGATTATCAACGGTGAACATTGCAACGGGCTTCTCTACCTCTATCACCAGGGTGTCAAGTCCGACGCATCCCTTGCTGTCGGTGACCTGGTAGACAAGCCTGTAGTAGCCTGCCATAGAGGTGTTGAACACCGGGTTCTCTATGTTGTACTGACTCAGCGGTCCCACGTCGCCAAACCACCTGTGGGAGGTGTATGTGCCCGAGCCTCCTGACGGGTTACCGTGCAGCTGTGTGGGTACGCCACCACAGACAAGCAGGGTGTCAACAGGTTCTATCTGTGCCGCGGGCCACTCGTTGACCGTCAGCAGTGCCTCACGGGTATAGTAGAGCCCGCACGGACCTGTGATCTCAAGCCTGTAGAGCCAGCCATTCATTGCTGTGGTGGTGCTCATGATAACCAGTTGAGGTGTCTGAGTGCCCTGGTAGAGGGCTCCGTCGCTCAGGTTGTTCCAGCCGCTGCCCTGGTTGACCTGCCATACCGTGGTCTCTCCGGCGCCGGTGTTAAACACCTGCGAGAAGAAGATCGCTCCGGCCTGATCACACACCTCGGCGTCAACCGGCTCAGATATTATCGAAGGCTCCATGTAAACCCTCAGAGGAGCAAATGAGCTGGTGACAGGAGGCTGACAGGTACCTGAAACAACCACCCTGATCAGGTAACCGTTCATCGACAGATCAAGGTTACTGATGGTAAGATCGGGTGTGGTGGTTCCTGAATAGGTTCCATTATCTGTCACATTGACGAAGCCTGAGCCGCTGTTCACCTGCCACTGATAGGTCACTGCAGTTCCTGCAGCCACCACACTGAAAGTGGCGCTTCCACCGGGGCATCCCCTGAACTCATCGGGATGATCGGAGAGCTCCGGTGCAGTGTAAACGGTAAGTACGGCCTCATCCGAGATCAGGTCTGCCGAACAGTCGCTGCCGATGACCACCCTGTACCGGGTGCCATCCATGGTGCGCGACGGACCGAAGACCATCAGAGTGGGTGTATTCGCTCCTATATATAAACCTGTGTTGTCAAGATCATTCCATACGCTGCCGTCGTATACCTGCCACTGGTAGGTCAGGTTGGCTCCGTCGGCAAGCGCCGTAAAGCTTGCGGTCATGAACTCGCATATTGCCGAGTCTGCCGGCTGCGTGTTGATGATAGTCTCAATCGAGACATCAAGCTGCACTGTCTGCGAGATCGCCTTCGGCGCGCAAGTGCCTTCAATCTCAACGCGGTAACGATAGTTGTCATAGGTGCGCGGAACACTGGTCAGGGTCAGGGTGTTGGAAGTGGCGCCTGTATAGACTCCACCGTCAGTGATGGCGCTGAAGCCCGAACCGGTATCAACATACCACTGGTAGTCAAGTCCTGTGCCCTGTGCCGATACAGTGAACGAGGTGCTGGTGTTCTCGCATATAGCTGAAGCAACAGGCTGTGCCAGTATCTCAGGCGCCGTATTGACGGTAAGAAGTGCGGCTGACGAGGTGTCGGGAGGTGTGCATGTTCCTGATACGATAACCCTGAACATGTCTCCGCTCATCACCCTGTTGGTACCGTTGACCTTCAGGTTCATCGT
>Ga0208458_1002906_pt1 | contig 12136 bp, 7 predicted proteins | sample AD_UKC085_MetaG_FD_184432 | JGI IMG/M metagenome (GOLD analysis project Ga0208458, IMG submission 184432) | Active sludge microbial communities of municipal wastewater-treating anaerobic digesters from USA - AD_UKC085_MetaG (SPAdes) (version 2) | ecosystem: Engineered > Bioreactor > Anaerobic >... | reverse complement strand
ATGCGCCATCAATTCGCCGCTGGTCACTGGCTTGACGAGGTAATCATCGGCGCCGGCATCCAGCGCAGTCGCCACCATGCCGGGCTCGTCCAGCGCAGAAAGGATGATGATCGGCACACTGCTGAAGCCGCGGATCGCCTTACAGGTCTTCCAGCCATCCATGCGCGGCATCATCAAATCCATCAGCACCACATCGGGCGTAAACTCTCGAACCAGTTCCAAGCCTTCCAATCCATCGCGTGCGGTAATCACAAAGGCGCCGCTGGGCTGTAATAACAGCGTCAGCAGCTCCGTCATAGCAGGGTCGTCATCAACGACCAGAATCCGTTTAATGTGGGGTTTCCCGGCACTCATAGCTCTTATTATGATATAAAACCCGGCTTTTAAACCTTGCAAGTGCTTAACAAGTTGCCCACCGCGCTGAGAGCTGTTTTCTGCACCAATCATTGAACCAAAGGTGATACCAGATGTAAAATTCACCCTTAACCTCCAAAACCCGATAACTTTTATGGTAAAATTTATGATTAGTGTGCTTTTCTACTAACCGTACACCCCGTACAGGGTTCAATTCTTTTCGTTTGAGGAGTTCGTAATGTCCAAAAAATGGGTCTATTTGTTTGATGAACTCGACCAGGCTCAGGCCTATGTCAACAACTCGCTGGACGCACTGCGCGGCCTGCTGGGTGGCAAAGGCGCCAACCTCGCCGAGATGACGCGCATCGGCCTGCCCGTTCCGCCGTTCTTCACCGTCACCACCGAAGCCTGCAATGCCTACCTCGCCGAAGGTGAGAAATTCCCCGCCGGCTGCTGGGATCAGGTGATTACCTCCCTGCATAAGGTTGAAGCCGCCAGCGGCAAAACCTTTGGCGACCCCAAGAACCCGCTGCTGGTCTCCTGCCGCTCGGGCGCCAAGTTCTCCATGCCCGGCATGATGGACACCGTGCTCAATATCGGCCTCAATGATGTGACCGTTGAAGGCATGGCTAAACTGACCAACAACCCCCGCTTTGCCTACGACTCATACCGCCGCCTCATCCAGATGTTCGGCGCCGTCGTCCTCGGCATTGCTGACGAAGCCTTTGAAGACCCGCTGGAAGCTTACAAGCACAGCAAGGGCTACAAGATGGATACTGAACTGACCGCCGATGACCTGAAGGAACTGGTCAAGCAGTTCAAGGTCACCGTGCGCCAGCACATGGGCTTCGATTTCCCGCAAGACCCCATCGAACAACTCCGCCTGGCCACTGAAGCCGTCTTCAAATCCTGGAACGGCAAGCGCGCCATCGATTACCGCCGCGCCGAAGGCATCCCCGACAATCTCGGCACCGCCGTCAATATTGTGACCATGGTGTTTGGTAACATGGGCATGGACTCCGGTACCGGCGTGGCCTTCACCCGCAATCCTGCCACCGGCGAGCGCAAGCTCTATGGCGATTACCTGCTCAATGCCCAGGGCGAAGATGTCGTCGCGGGCATCCGCAATACGGATCCCGTCCAGAAGATGGGCGAGACCCTCCCCGAAGCCTACGAGGAGTTCCTCAAGATCTGCGCTATCCTTGAAAAGCACTACAAGGACATGCAGGACATGGAATTCACCATCGAACGCGGCCGCCTGTGGATGCTGCAAACCCGCAATGGCAAACGCACCGCCAGCGCGGCTGTGCGCGTTGCGGTTGAAATGGTTGCCGAAGGCCTGATCACCAAAGAAGAAGCCCTGCTCCGCGTCACCCCCAAGCAGGTCGATGCCCTGCTCCACCCGCAATTTAACGACACTGCCAAGAAAGCTGCCAAGAAAGAAGGCCGCTTCTTCGCCAGCGGCGTGAACGCCTCCCCCGGTGCGGCTGTGGGTCAGATCTACTTTGATGCCGATACCACCGAACGCATGGCCAAAGAATCCGGCCAGGCGGTCATCATGGTTCGCCCCTTCACCAAACCCGATGATGTTCACGGTATGCTGGCTGCCAAGGGTATTCTCACCAGCGAAGGCGGCGCCACCTCCCACGCGGCTGTGGTTGCCCGCCAGTTTGGCGTGCCCTGCATTGTAGGCGCCTCTGCGGTCAAAATTGACCTCGAGCGCCGTGTGATGCGTGTGGGCGATGTGGAAGTCAAAGAAGGTGAATGGATTTCCGTGGATGGCGGTACCGGCGAAGTCTATCTGGGCAAGCTGGAACTCACCGTCCCGAATCTGGAAGAACAGAAGGAACTGATGACCCTGCTCCAGTGGGCGGACGAAGCCTCCCGCCTGCAGGTCTGGGCCAACGCCGACTATCCCAAAGATGCCCGTCGCGCCCGCTCTTACGGCGCCAAGGGTATTGGTCTGTGCCGCACCGAGCACATGTTCTTTGAAACCGTGCGCCTGCCCATCGTCCAGCGCATGATCCTGGCCGAAACCAGCGCCGAGCGCACCGCCGCCCTCGATGAACTGCTGCCTTACCAGCGCGCTGACTTCGATGGTTTGTTTGAGGCAATGGATGGCTATCCTGTTATCATCCGCCTGATTGACCCGCCGCTGCATGAGTTCATGCCCGACGAAGAAAAACTCCTCGAAGAAGTCATCGCCATGCGCATCAAGGGCGAAACCAAGGGCCTGCCCGAGAAGGAAAAATTGCTGGCTTCCATCCGCGGCATGCACGAAAGCAACCCCATGATGGGTCTGCGCGGCGTCCGCCTCAGCATCTACATGCCCGAAATCGTTGAGATGCAGGTTCGCGCCATCTTCGAAGCCGCCGCTGACTGCACCAAGCGCGGCATCGTGGTCAAACCCGAAGTGATGATCCCCCTGACCGGCACCGTTGCCGAACTCAAGTGGATCCAGCCCCGCCTTGTGCGCATTGCCAAGGCTGTCACTGAAGAGAAGGGCGTTTCCTTCCACTATAAATTCGGCACCATGATCGAAATCCCGCGCGCCGCTGTCACTGCGGCCGAGATCGCCGGCCTGGCCGAGTTCTTCTCCTTCGGCACCAACGACCTCACCCAGATGACCTTTGGCTACAGCCGCGATGATGCCGAGCGCAACTTCCTCATTAAGTACGTTGAGGAGGGCATCCTGCCCAAGAACCCCTTCCAGACCCTCGACCGCGATGGCGTTGGCCGCCTGATGCGCATGGCCGTGGAAGATGGCCGCCGCGCCCGCCCCGACCTTGAGGTGGGTATCTGCGGTGAGCATGGCGGCGATCCCGACTCGATCGAGTTCTGCCACCTCATCGGCAACAACTACGTCAGCTGCTCGCCGTTCCGCGTCCCGGTTGCCCGTCTTGCGGCAGCCCAGGCCGCCATCAAGCACGGCAAGTAATTCGCCTGCCAAACAACCAACCACAGCGCCCGGCTCAAAGCCGGGCGCTGCTTATATCCCCATATCTAACCTTTCCCCTGCACTTTATTTTCTTTTTCAGTTTGCCTTTGGTATAATCTTGATAGTTTGAGTGAACAATATCAGTAATTCCGTCATTCAATTGACGCATTCTTCAAGGGAGCTTTCTATGGATAAAGCGGAACATCTAAAACTATACAAAGAAATGGTGGTCATTCGCCGGGTTGAGGAGCGCGCTGCCGAACTTTACCAGCAGGGTAAAATTGGCGGCTTTCTGCACCTCTATATCGGGCAAGAGGCTGTCAGCACCGGGCTTGTCTCCGTCCGCCAGCCGGTGGACCGGGTGATCACAGCCTACCGTGACCACGGCGTGGCGATCAACTGTGGCATTCCGGCCCGCCAGGTGGTTGCCGAACTGCTTGGCAAGGCCACCGGTTGCTCTGGTGGCAAGGGCGGATCCATGCACATGGCAGATGTTGAAAAGAACTTCTGGGGTGGTCATGCCATTGTCGGCGCTCACCTGCCGCTGGCCTCGGGCCTGGCGCTGGGTGATGTCTATGCTGGCAACAAGGCCGTCACCCTTTGTATGTTTGGCGATGGTGCCACCAATATCGGCTATTTTCACGAGGCGGTTAACCTGGCCAAGGTTTGGAACCTGCCCGTCCTGTGGGTCTGCGAAAACAATCAATATGGTATGGGCACCGCCGTGGATCGGGCCTCGGCAGTCTCCGAGATTATCGCCAAGGCCTGCGGCTACGGCATGCGCGCCGAACAGGTGGACGGCATGGATATCATGGCGGTTCGCCGCGTGGCTGGCGAGATGATTGCCGAAATCCGCGCCGGCAGTGGCCCCCAGCTTCTGGAGGTGTTGACCTACCGCTTCCGCGGCCATTCCATGGGTGACCCCGAGCGCTACCGCCAGGCTTCCGAGGTGCATCAATGGCAGGAAAACGACCCCATCGGCATCTACCGTAAATACCTGGTCGATAACAACATCGCCACCACCGCCGAACTGGATGAACAGGATGACCTGGCAGAAGCCGAGGTCACTGACGCGGTTGCGTTTGCCGAATCCAGCCCGGAACCGGCACCTGAAGAACTCTTCAAACATATCTACGTCGAAGAATAGGAGCCTGCAATGGCAAAAATTACCATGCGCGAAGCCATTTCCCAGGCTTTATGGGAAGAAATGGAACGAGATCCCCGGGTCTTCATCCTCGGTGAAGAGGTGGGCGTCTGGGGCGGCACCTATGCCGTGACCAAAGGCTTTTACGATCATTTCGGCGCCGAGCGCGTCCGCGATACCCCCATTGCCGAGGCGGCGATTGTTGGCGCGGCCATCGGTGCTGCCCTCACCGGTCAGCGCCCCGTGGCTGAACTGATGACCATCAACTTCGCCTTCTCCGCGATGGATCACATCGTCAACGAAGCCGCCAAGATGCACTACATGTTCAACGGACAGATGCGCCTGCCGCTCGTCATTCGCACCGTCGGCGGCGGTGGACGCCAGCTCGGCGCCACCCACTCGCAAACCCCCGATGCCATGTTCGCCCATTTCCCGGGCCTCAAGGTGGTGGCGCCCGGCACCCCGGCAGATGCCAAGGGCCTGCTCAAAGCGGCCATTCGCAGCGAAGACCCCATTTTCTTCATCGAACATGCCACGCTCTACCAGACCCGCGGCGAAGTGCCTGAAGGCGATTTTGTGGTTCCCATTGGCAAATCCACCATCCAGCGCCCCGGGCGAGATGTCACCATTGTGACCTACAGCAAAATGCTGGAACTGTCGCTCAAGGCTGCCGAACAGTTGGCGGCTGAAGGCATCGAAGCCGAGATTGTGGACCTGCGCAGTCTGCGCCCGCTGGACATGGACCCCGTCCTCGAATCTGTGCGCCGCACCCACCGCGCCGTAATGGTCGAAGAAGGCTGGAAATCCTTTGGCGTCGGCTCGGAAATCTCCGCCCGCATCCACGAAGAAGCCTTTGATGATCTCGATGCCCCGGTCAAACGTGTGGCGCAGCTTGAAGTGCCCCTGCCCTATAACCGGGCGCTGGAGCAAATGGCCCTGCCCAAAGTCGAACACATCATCCAGGCGGTCAAGGAGGTGCTCTAATGGCCGATACCGTCTCCATGCCCAAGCTGGGCTTTGATATGGCTGAAGGCACCCTGGTGCGCTGGGTCAAGGCTGAAGGCGAAGCGATTAACAAAGGCGATGTGCTGGCCGAAATTGAAACCGACAAAGCCACCGTTGAGGTGGAATCGGGTTTCGGCGGTGTGGTGGCACGTCATCTGGTCGCCCAGGGCAGCATTGTGCCCGTCGGTGCACCCATTGCCATCATCGCCGCCCCCGGCGAAACTGTGACTGATGCCGCCCCCGCGGCTGCTCCGGCAGAAAAGCCCGCCGCGGCCCCGGCGGCCGCGTCCACTTCGGCGCCTGCCCCCGCTGTCGAAGCTCCCTCCGCCGTGGGGGGGCGCGTCAAAGCCTCGCCGCTGGCCCGCCGCATGGCTGCCGAGCGCGGCCTGGCGCTCGAAGGGCTGCGCGGCACTGGCCCCGGCGGCCGTATCGTCAAGCGCGATGTGGAAGCCGCCCAAACGCCCCCGCCGGCGCCGGTCATCCCCACCGCCGCGCCGCTGTCTGTAACCCAGCCCCACGCTGCCGAGCAGGTGCCAGTGGACCGTCTGCGCGCTGCCATTGGTCGCCGCCTGGTTGAATCCAAGCAGCAGGTGCCGCATTTTTACATTACCCATCAATGTGACGCCGGCCCGCTGATGCGCCTGCGCAAAGAGGTTAACGAAATGCTGCCCGAGGATGGGCGGCTCTCGGTCAATGATTTTATCGTCAAAGCCGCTGCGCTGGCCCTGCGCCAGTTCCCCAACCTGAATGCCTCGCTGCAGGGCGATGTGATCCTGCGCCACGGAGCAGTCAATATTGGCGTGGCTGTGGCCGTTCCCGGCGGCCTGCTGACTGTGGTGTCCAAAGACGCCGACCAGAAGCCCTTGCGGGTCATCTCTGCCGAAGTGCGGGAGATGGCAGCCCGCGCCCGCGCCGGCAAAGTCCGCCCGGAGGACATTGAAGGCTCCACCTTCTCAATCAGCAACCTGGGTATGTTTGATGTCGAGTCTTTTGTCGCCATCATCAACCCGCCCGAGGCGGCCATTCTGGCGGTGGGTTCGGTCAAGGAAATCCCTGTGGTTGTGGATGGCGTTGTCCAGCCTGGTCTGCGACTGAATGTGACCCTCTCTGCTGACCACCGCATCACCGATGGTGCTGAGGCGGCCCAATTCCTGCAAGCCCTGGCCGAATTCATCGAAAAACCTGCCCGGATGTTGGTCTAGAATTACTTTCTGGCACCTTTGAACAAAATTTATTTGGGCGGGTCCAATGACCCGCCCAAATGATTCTGATCACGTTATCGGGTAGAACTGCGCAAATTCGGGAACATCACGGCTCACGGGCGTACAGGCTGGCGTAAATCTCAAAGTTCTCAAACACCCGCCGCACATAATCACGCGTCTGGTCATAGCGAATACATTCCAGATACAGGTCGGGGTCTGCGCCAGAAAGCTCGCTCCAACTGCGGGCGTTGCCCGGCCCACCGTTATACGCTGCCAGCGCGCCGTAATAGTCGCTGTTCAGGTAAATATACTGTCGGGACAGGTACCGCGTGCCCATCCGGATATTGACTGCCGGACGGTAAAGATCATCTGTCGTATAGCCTACCGGCCAGCTCATTGAAGTGGCTATCTCTTGCCCGGTGGCTGGCATGATCTGCATCAACCCCCGCGCCCCCGCACTGGATTCAGCAAACCCTTCAAAGAAGCTCTCCTGCCGGATCACCGCGAAGACCAGCAGCGGCGGCACGCCTTCCTGCGCTGCGGCGTCCAGCACCAGATCCTTGTAATAGGCGCCGAACCGAATGTGGTTGAAATAAGCCGGTGCTTCCAGCGTACCCGCGTCATCCAGCCCGGCCAAATCCAGCACCTGCCGCGCTGAGAGTATCGCCGAGCGATACAGCCCGCGCTCCAGGAAAAAGTTCATCAGCCGGTAGGTGGCCGTGGCATCGTTGAGCACATTCAACCGCAGCGTTTCATACTCACCCCGTGCTGAGCGGTATAAACCCAGTTCCCACAGGGCATTGCCCTTGACCATCCGAGGGTCCGCCGCCAGCGCATCCAACCCGCTCAAATCTGTCTCTGCCGGCAAGCCAAAAGTCACCCGCATCCATGTATCGGCCTCAACCCGTTCGCTTGTCAGGTCGTAGGCCAGATCATAAACCGCTGGTTGTGTGAAGGGCGCCTGGCCCGCCAGCAGTTGGGCTGCCCGCTCAGAGTAATACCCGGTAGGGTCGCGCTGGGCAGCCTCTTTCCATGAGGCCTGTGCGGCTGCTGCATCATTCTGCGCCAGTTGGCACTTGCCAATCCACAGGTAAGCCATAGCCTGGTCACCGGGCTCACCCGCCAGCACCAGCACCCGCTGGAAGACCAGCAGCGCCTGGGGATAATTCCCCAGCCGGTAGTACGTAATCCCGGCCAGAAACAGGCCGTAATAACTGTCTTCCGCGTTTGGATATTCGTTCATCAGCCGTTCCCAGGCCTCGGCGGCCTGGCTCAGATAGCCCCCGCGCTCCATGATCTGCGCCGCCCGAAAAAGGAACCCCGGCGCATAATCCGAGCCGGGCACCTTCTCAATATAATCCAGCAGAATTTGAGCCCCGCGGGTATAGTCACCCAGCCAGTACCAGTAGGTATCAGCAATTTCATCATGGGCATCGGCCCAGAAACGGTCACCACTGTGGTCCTGGATCAGTGCCTGCCATTCGGCAATCGCCTGTTCGGGTTGATCCAGGGCGCGCTGGCAGAGTGCTTTGTAATGATGCACCGCCCCGTCATGGGTGGGATTGGCCTTCAGGTAACGGTCAAAGGCCTCAATGGCATAGCCGTACTGCCCGGCGTAATAATCCACCAACCCGCGGTTGAACTCGTCTACCGGTTGGTCGGCATTGACCAGCGCCACCAGCCCGGTGTAGGTATCGTAAGAAGTTGGGAAAAACAGCACCGATTCTTGATAGCGGGCATAGGCTTGTTCCGGCAGCCCCAGAGCCATATAGGTCTGCCCCGCCAGCAGATTGGCGGTTGCCTTGGTGTAATCGCTGGCGGTGCTTTCGTACACAGCCGTGAAGGTGCGGATGGCATTGGTATAATCGCTCACTGCGGCATAGGCGCTGCCTTTTTTGATCTGTAAGTCATCTGTAATCCCACTGCTTGCGGCAATGGCGGCATCATAGGCTTCTACCGCGGCCAGGTAATCCCCGGCAGCTTGCAGGGCATCGCCGCGCTTTTCGTACATCATCGCGTCCAGCACGCCCGGGCGCAGTTGAATATAGCCCAGGTATTCCTGTGCTGCCAGCGCCGGCAGCCCGGTTTGCATATGGCACTCGGCAATCTGATAATATGCCGGTGCTGCAGCAATCGCCTGGGGGTACTGCGTCAGCAGATTTTGCAGCACACTCAGCGCCGAAGCGCAGTCGCCGTTGATGGCATAGGTTTGCCCCACCCCTAACAGAGCCGCAGCCTGGGTTTCGGTGTCGGGTGCCGCATTCAGCGCCGCCTGAAATTCTTGCAGCGCCGCCGGATAATCGCCGGTCAGCAGCAGCGCATCGCCCTGTTCCACGCGCACCGTTGGCGGCACGGTGGGGGTGGGTGTGGGGGTCGGCTGTGGCGTGGCGGTGGGCGCCGTGGTTGCGGTTGGAACCAGTGTTGGCTCGGCCTGATTGAATGGCAGGTTGCAGGCGGTCAATAGCAGGGTGAACAGCAAGAAGATGATGATTTTTTTCATTATATTCCTCCATCCATAGCGGGTGGTTAAGTTGATTATACTGTAATGAGACAGCCAAACCAGAATGTACTGAGATTTCCGCACTTCCCTGTCCAGTCAACCTTTTGACAATTTAGGGCTTGCATGTTAAACTTCCTCTTGCATTTCAACCCCGGCGCTCTGCGACACACAGGGCGTCTTTTTGTGCGAGGACTATGCTCACGCTCTGGTGGGATGACACCACAGAAACTGTCCAGATGATCGATCAGCGGGCGCTGCCGGCCCGGCTGGAAATATTGTCCTGCCCCGATGCCGCTGCTGTTGCTGAAGCCATTCGCAACATGACTGTGCGCGGCGCGCCGGCGATTGGTGTTGCCGCGGCCTACGGCCTGGCGCTGGCTGCCTGGCACAGCCCCGCCACCGACCCGGCTGACCTGCGGACTGACATCATGCAGGCGGCGGCCATGCTGCGCGCCACCCGCCCCACTGCGGTCAACCTGGCCTGGGCGCTCGACCAAATGCTGCGCATAGCCGATACGCCTGGCCTGACGGTTGACAAGCTGCGCTACCGCCTGCTGGCTGAGGCACGCCGCCTGGCCGAGGAAGATATTGCCACCAACCGCCGCATGGCCGAATTTGGCGCCGCACTGATTGACGACGGTGACACCATCATTCACCACTGTAACACGGGCTCTCTCGCCGTGGTAGATTACGGCACCGCCCTCGGTGCCATCCGCCGGGCGCATGAGCAGGGCAAGCGCATCTTCGTCCTGGTGGACGAGACCCGCCCCCGTCTTCAGGGCGCCCGCCTGACCGCCTGGGAACTGACCCAGTACGGCATCCCCTATGCCATCATCCCGGATGGCGCGTCCGGACATTTTCTGCGCCGCGGCGAGGCCAACAAGGTCTTCTTCGGTGCCGACCGGGTTGCCGCCAATGGCGATGTTGCCAATAAGATCGGCACCTACATGCTGTCGCTGGCTGCCCACGCCAATGATGTGCCCGTCTATGCCGTGATGCCCGCCTCTACCATTGACCTCAGCCTGCCGGATGGCAGCCACATCCCGATTGAAGAACGCTCTGCCGATGAGGTTCTGAACCTCGCCATTCACGGCGAGCCCATCGCGCCAGCCGGCGCCGCGGCGCGCAATCCGGCTTTTGATGTCACCCCCCACACGCTAATCACCGCCCTGGTCACTGACCGCGGCGTGGTTTATCCCCCGTTTCACATCCATCTGCCCCGTCTATTGAACGGGGCTCATTCTGGTTCACTCTGAGAGGTTTGCCATGACCATTGTTTGCACCGGTTCAATTGCCTACGACTACCTGATGACCTTCCCTGGTTACTTCAAGGATCACATCCTGCAGGAACGGCTGGACTGCATTTCCCTCTCCTTCCTGGTCGATTCGATGGTTCGCCAGCGCGGCGGCACCGCCCCTAACATCGCCTATACCCTGGCGCTGCTGGGGGATCGTCCGCTGGTCTTTGGCACCGTTGGCGAAGATTTTGAAGATTACCGCACCTGGCTCGAAAGCAAACATGTGGATACCACCTTTGCCCGCCTCATTCCGGGGGTTTTCACAGCTTCATTCTTCTGCAATACCGACCGCTCCAATGCCCAGATTGCCAGCTTTTACCCCGGCGCCATGGGCTTTGCCAGCCAGTTATCCCTGGCAGAACTGACCCAGTACAAGGTGGACATGGTGGTCATCTCGCCCAACGACCCGCAGGCTATGGATCGCTGCGTGCGCGAGTGTCAGCAGATGGGTCTGCCCTACCTTTATGACCCCAGCCAGCAAGTGGTGCGGGTCAGCGGCGAAGAACTGCGCCGCGGTGTACAGGGCGCCTACAGCCTCTTCTGCAATGAATATGAATTTGAACTGCTGCAAAAACACACCGGTTTCAGTGCCGATGAGATGCGCTCATTGGTCAAGATTCTGGTGGTCACCCTGGGTGATAAGGGCGCATCCATCTTTACCGCCGGGCAGGAAATCACCGTGCCGGTAGTCCCCGCCCGCGAAATTGTGGACCCCACCGGTGTGGGCGATGCCTTCCGGGGTGGTTTCTTGCGCGGCTGGCAGCTTGGCCTCGATTGGGCCACCTGCGGTCAGATGGGCGCGCTGGCAGCCACCTACGTCCTCGAGCAGCGCGGACCGCAGAGCCACAGTTACACCCTTCCCGAGTTTGTAGCCCGCTATCGCCAGCACTTTGACGATCATGGCGCCCTGGATGTGCTGACGCGCTGAAATCCAATCATCCAGCGCCAAACGTGGAACATATCAAAGAATCGCGATACAATATACCGGCTTTTGGCAGAACCCCATCTGGGGCTGCCTTGCCCCGGTTCAAAATTTTTTAGGAGGAAGTAATGACCCAGTACGATGTAAAAGATCTCTCCCTGGCTGAAGGCGGACGCCGGCGGATTGAGTGGGCTGCCCGTGAGATGCCCGTTCTACGGAGCATTAGCGAGCGCTTTGCCAAAGAACGCCCCCTGGCGGGCATCCGCATGTCAGCCTGCCTGCATGTGACCGCTGAAACTGCCAACCTGATGCGCACCCTGCAGCTTGGCGGCGCTGAAGTGGTTCTCACCGCTTCCAATCCCCTTTCAACCCAGGATGATGTGGCCGCCGCGCTGGTCTCATTCTCAGAAATCCCCACCTACGCCGTCAAAGGCGAAGACAATGTGACGTATTACCGCCACATCAATGCCGCCCTCGATCATCGCCCTCACATCACCATGGACGATGGCGCTGACCTGGTTGGCACCATCCACAAGGATCGCCGCGATCTGCTGTCTGAGATTCTCGGCGGCACCGAAGAAACCACCACGGGCGTCATCCGCCTGCGCGCCATGGCTGCCGACAAGGCCCTGATGTTCCCCGTCATCGCCGTCAACGACGCCATGACCAAGCACTTCTTTGATAACCGCTACGGCACCGGCCAGTCTACCATTGATGGTATTGTCCGCGCCACCAATGTCTTGCTGGCTGGCAAAGTCTTCGTCGTCGCCGGT